>Ga0302319_10005462_pt1 | contig 25537 bp, 25 predicted proteins | sample Bog_T0_2_FD_203319 | JGI IMG/M metagenome (GOLD analysis project Ga0302319, IMG submission 203319) | Peat permafrost microbial communities from Stordalen Mire near Abisko, Sweden - Bog_T0_2 | ecosystem: Environmental > Terrestrial > Soil > Wetlands > Peat | place: Sweden: Abisko, Stordalen Mire...
GGGGACCGTTGAACGACACGTGATTGTTGTTCTCAATCGTGTTCTGCCTCACGATGGCCGTATTCACGTAGGTGTCGTGGATGACCCTGGTATTCACGTGCTCCACCGCTGTGTTGTACGCAAATGAATTGCCACGCCACTCGCCGCCCACAAAGCCGACGCCCATATAGCCATAGCCGTAATTCACGCCGCCATAGTAGCCCACGTGCCGCCCCCAATAGCCGGGATGGAACATGTACGAGCCACCCGACCAGGCCCACCATGGCGGTGTCCACAACGCGCCATCGTACGGAGCGGGCACCCACGCGCCCGGCACCCAGTAGTAGCCATCCTCACCGTAGGCCCAGTATCCTGGCGCCCACATCAGGCCCGGCTCAGGGCAATCCGGCTGCATATACACCGGGAGTACCGGGGGAGCGAAGCCAACGCTGATAAAAACACCTGCAAACGAAGAAGCCGGAATCAGAGCCATCAAAAACGCTAAGGCCAGCCAGCGCCCGGAACGCAGCCCAAAACGAAACGTAAAACGAAGCTTTTGCACGAGGGGAGTCTCCTGTCTATCGAACTTCGGCCGGCCTCTGTCTTGCCTGGCCGGTCCAATCAAAGCATACCCCCACACCAAACCGGAAGTTGTCCGCTTTTGCTCGCCCGGCATCTGCCACAGTGATATTCTTAAAGCCCATGCCGCGTGGTCTGTTCATCACTCTCGAAGGCCTTGACGGTTCCGGCAAGACCACCCAAATCAAGCGTTTGGCAGCCTGGCTTGAGGGCCGCGGCCTGGCCCCGGTGCTTACCCGCCAGCCCGGTGGCACCTCGACCGGCGACCGCATCCGCGAACTGCTGCTTGACGCCCGCTCAACGCATCTTGCGCCCATGGCCGAGATGGCCCTCATGTTCGCCGACCGCGCCCAGGCCATCGCCGAAGTTATTCGGCCGGCGCTCGAGGCAGGCAAGATCGTCGTCTGCGACCGCTTTACCGACTCCACCGAGGCCTACCAGGGCGGCGGACGGCAACTCGGCTCTCAGGCCGTCCTGGACCTGCACCGGCTCATCTGCGGCAACTTGCAGCCGGACCTGACCATCCTGCTGCTGCCCTCGCTTGCCGCCTCGCTCCAGCGCGCCCGCCGCCGCAACACCCGCGAAGAAGCGCAGACCGGCAAGAACGAGAATCGCTTTGAGCAGGAGCAGGACGCCTTCCACCGCCGCGTCTGGCAAAAGTATCAGGAGATCGCGGCCCGCGAGCCCGAGCGTGTCCTGCTGATCGAAGGCGATCTGAGCATCCAGGCCATCCATGAGCGGATTGTCGAAGCCGTTGAAGCGCGGCTGGAGCTAGCTCCGGCCCCCGAGGGGCCGCACGAGAATAGCCCCGCGTAAAGGCCGCATCGCAGACTGCACTACGCCTCGTCTGAAAAAATCTCCTCGATCGTCATCCCGAACAGACGCGCCAGCTTGAATGCCAGCGGCAAGCTGGGGTCGAACTTTCCCGTCTCAATCGCGTTCACCGACTGCCGCGAAACCTCCAGCCGCTCGGCCAGATCTGCCTGCGACCACTCCCGCTCCGCGCGCAAAACTCGCAAGCGGTTCTTCATCGGTTCCTCCACGTGTTCACCGCCAGGCTCGCTATCATCGCGATGTAGAACACAAACGGGATCATCCCCCCACCCATGTGCGTCGCCTGGCCATACTTCTCCATGGCTCCGCAGAACGTCGTCACTGCCAGCGTCGCTCCCGTCCCCCACAGCAACGACTGTACCCACAGGGCGCGCATAAACTCGTCTGTCTCCTCGGCAAGATACAAGCCAAGCACGACAATGAACGCGATAATCGGCATGGATTGTAGCGCCGCACATACGTAGACCAGAATGCCTGTCGGATGAAAATGCCGATAGTGAAATGCCCACCCGCCTAAAACCGCATCTAGCAAAAACAACGGCACAATGATGAACAGAAATCGATCGTCGAACCGGTACCTCGCCGGGCTGCCCACTCTGCGTTCCATAAAAATCTCCTTGAAAAATGATCTGCCGGTGACATTCGCACTCTGCCCGTTCTTCACCTGTACCGCCTCCACACCACAGGCCACGAGACCAAAACGAACAGCCAGAAGATCGGATACACCCAGGCCAGGTCCAGCCGCGGAACATGCGCGAAGTCCTCAAGGAAACCCCAGATCGTGGTCGTCGCCAATGTCCCGCCGATGCCGCCCAGCAGGCATTGCGCCAGCAGCATGCGCTGGAATTCGTCCTTCTCATGCGCCAGGTAGACCCCAAACTCGTAGATCACCCACAAAATGGGCAGCGCTGGCAAAACCGCCACCAGATAAGCTGCCCATCCGTGCCAGTGACCCAGCACAACCCCCGCCGCCGCGCCAAGCGAGAACAAAACCACCAGCGGAACGCTCATCCAGCACCGAACCGTCAGCCGCCTCTGCTCCGGACTCTTAATTCCACAAAACATGAACAGCCTCCTTTACATTAAGACAACTAGACTTTACACGCAGAATCCACGCATGTCAAGTGTCATTGACACATTTCGTGCTTTTTCTTCGGAGTCTCGTAGGCGCTCAGCCTCCTCCTCCAGTTACCCGTTGCGCGGAAAGTCTGAGGTTCCTGGCAGAATGGGCGAAAGGCAACCGCAGATCCTTCGCTCACCACCCCCAAACTGAAAGGCGTTTGGGGCCCCGTTCGTTCAGGATGACAGGGGCGTTGATGGTGCGAGATTTAGGCCGAGGTCGCGAGGGCTGAGAGCTGATAGCTGAGAGCTGGCGGCTGCGATGCGATAGCTAGGAGCTAGAAGCTAGCAGCTAGAAGCTGATTCTTTGCTCTATCCTCATTCCATGGGCTTCCAGCAATTCCTCGGCAATACGGCCACCGTCACCCACCTGCGCGAGGCCATTCACGCCGAACGTTTTCCGCACTCCATGATCCTGGCCGGCCCGCGCGGCTCGGGCAAATACACGCTGGCGCTCATGCTCGCCCAGGCGGTCAACTGCCTTGAACCCACTGAGAGCGACGGTCTGCCCGACTTCTGCGGCCACTGCCGCAACTGCACCCGCATCGCCGAGTCGGCAAATCTTGAAGACCGCGTTGCCGAGGCCGTAAGCGCCCGCGACGACCTGCGCGAGACCGACAAGAAAGAAACCCGCATCCTCATCCAGACTCATCCCGACGTGACGATTGTGCCGCCCGATCCGCCACAGCTTCTCATCAAGATGGGCCAGGTGCGTCAGGTCATCCACAACGCTTATTACCGCGCGCCGGTCGAGGCCAAACGACAGTTCTCCATCTTCACCAGCTCGGCGTTTATGAAAGAGGCAGCCAACAGCCTGCTCAAGGTGCTGGAGGAGCCGCCGGAGCACACCTCCCTCATCCTGCTCACTGAGAATCCACAGGAGCTGTTGCCCACCATCCGCTCCCGCGCCGTGGTTCACCGCCTGGGTGCGCTGCCCGTGGCCGAGCTTGAAGCGTTGCTCGCCGTCCGCCGCCCTGAGTTGAAGCAGAATGACCGCGCCCTGGCCGCGCGGCTCTCTGAGGGCGCTATCGGACGGGCCCTCGGCATCGATCTGACTGCCTATCTCACCAGCCGCGGCGACGCTCTGGTCGTTCTGCACGCGGCTCTGCGCGACCCCGATTACTCCGCGCTTTTTCGCGTAACCGAAACCTATCGCGCCGGAGCTGACGGCCAGGAAAAGACCGTGCGCCTGCTGCGCGCCTTCGGCAGCCTTGTCGAAGACCTGCTGTTAGTCATAGCGGGAACACCGGCGCTTATTCGCAACCTGGACCTCCAACAGGAGCTTGAGCGCATGGCCCAGGGCTTGCCCCTGGAGTGGATTGACGGCGCGGCGCGCGCACTGGTTCAAGTGGAGAGCGGCATGAGACGCAATCTGCTGCGTTCGCTCTCGCTCGACGCCATGGCGGTCGGCCTGGAACGTGCATAGTCTCGAACGTTCGTAACGCCAACTTCGAGCAACCAGCTATCCCGTCAAAGCATCTCTTCATTAACTGACTGCGCATCAATACAATGATCGGCTTTTCAATGATCGGCAATCGGGACTCGACAGAGTTCGCTTCTCAGTGCATCCTTGTATTAAGGCATCCCGAGGATTGCAAAAACTTTGGTCGCGATCAAGCGAACCGGATACGGCGGCTTGCGCAACTTGAGCTGGAGTTTCCCCTTCCGCTCCGCACCATTGCATTGAATACAAGTTGCGAAATCGATCTTCGCGTTCAGGATGCGCATTTTTTGAGAGTGAGGGCCGTTAGCCATGAGTATGTCGTCACCACTGCCAGCAGACCGCATCGCTGCTTCGCGCGGTCCCTTGTCCCGCAGCCGGCGCGACGCCCTGCCGCTGCAGCCCTTTGCCTTTCCCGCGCGCGCATCTGAGATTGAGACCACCCAGCGCCATGCCGAGCTGTTCTACCTGCAAAAGCAGATCCATTCGCAAACGCCCATGGTCGTCGTGCTTGAAGACGGCGAGCAAATCGAGGGCTGCATTGAGTGGTATGACCGCAACTCGATCAAAGTCCGCGGCCGCACAAAATCTCTCATCTACAAGTCGGCCATCAAGTACATGTACAAGCTCGGCGATGTAGGCTAGAGCATTTTCGGGAATTGTGTAGACCGAAGTTTCATTGGATTCCCACCCATTCCGCAGAAAAAAGCGGAATGGATGGGGTCCCGTGCCTCATCCCACTGAATCCACCGTGCCCCATCCATCGCGCAGCCCTTTCGCGCGATGGGTGGGATAGCACGAACCCCAGGCGCGAAACCACGATACGAAGCTAAGTGATCGAAGGCATGGTTCCAGCTTTCACCAGCCGGTCGCGAATCGCCGCGCCTATGCCCTCGGCCGGCGGCAGCGGGCACAAGATCGCCGTGCATCCCGCCGCGTCCAGAGCGCGCAGTCCGGCATACAGCATCCGCGCCAGATCCTTCGGTGCGGCCCAGCGGCCCCAGTCGAATACCCGCGCTTCCACCTCGGCCGGCAGGGCAACCTCCGCGGGCAACATCACTCCCACCCGCTCGCCGGCCAGCTCATGCCACCACCGTGCCATCTCCGCGCCAAGCTCCGCGAGCGGAGCGTCGATCAGCACCAGCCTGGCCTTGGGCGCGTAGTGGCGCAGACCCACTCCCGGTGAAGGCAGCGCCTCGCGCGGTGTCTCCGCCAGCGGGCCGCTTTTAAACATCGTCACCGCACCCGCAGTGTCTCGAATCTGGACACTCGTCACCGCACCCGGCCTGTAGATCACCATCGGGCTCTGGCAGGGGTCCAGCACCGTGGACTCCACGCCATGCATCGCCGGTCCCGCGTCCAGCACCGCGTCGATGCGCCCATCCAGATCGTCGAGCACGTGCTCCGCGGTGGTGGGGCTGGTGTGCCCAAAGCGGTTGGCGCTGGGTGCGGCCACCGGCACGCCCGCACGCCTGATCAGCTCCAGCGCCACCGGATGCGCGGGCATGCGTATTCCCACCAGAGGACGCCCTGCCGTCACCACATCTGGAACCGCATTTGAGCGCGGCAGCAGCAGCGTAAGCGGTCCCGGCCAGAAGGCCTTCATCAGCCGCCGCGCCTGCTCGGGGACCTCCTCCACAAGCATGCTCAGCATCTCTTCGTCGGCAATGTGAACAATCAGCGGATCCCAAGCCGGCCTGCCTTTGGCTTCAAAAATCCGCGTCACCGCCGTGGCATCCAGAGCGTTTGCGCCCAGGCCATAGACGGTCTCAGTGGGCAGCGCCACCAACCCTCCGCCGCGCAGAATCTCCGCAGCCCGCGCCAGAGCCTCGACGGCTTCCGGCGTTCCAAGTTGTGCGGCATCCACTTTGAGCTGCAGCGTCTTCACTCTTCTATTGTCGCCCGTCTTCGCTGCCGCCGCCAGGGTCCTGTCTCTAGAGTTCACGCCATAAAAGGCACTGTCATCCTGAACGAACGGGGCCCCAAGCGCTTTTCAGTTTGGGGGTGGTGAGCGAAGGATCTGCGGTTGTTCTTCAATGAACTTCGGAGACACCACCCGAGCTGCCGTATACTCCAACCGTGGCCATCGAGACCGAAATCAAGTTCGAAGTCGCTGACCTGCCATCTCTTGAGGCCAGGCTTGTGGCCGCGGGCTTTACACAGGCAACCCCGCGCAGCTTTGAGAGCAACGTGCTTTACGACACGCCCAATCGCGAGATGCGCGCCCGCACTGAGATTCTGCGCATTCGCAACTACGCCGGCCGCTGGACCATCACCCACAAGCGCCCGCCCGACGATATGCCCAGCGTTGACCGGCACAAGCACCGCGTTGAAATCGAGACTGAAGTCGCCGACGGCGGCGCTGTCGAGCAGATCTTCTTCTCTCTCGGCCTGGTCGCAGCCTTCCGCTATGAAAAGTGGCGCACCGAGTGGCACGACAGCGATGGCCATTGCGTCGTAGACGAGACGCCCATCGGCAACTACGCTGAGCTTGAAGGCCCATCCGAGTGGATTGACCGCACCGCAGCCCGGCTTGGCATCGCCACGGAGCAGTACATCACGGCCAGCTATGGCCGCCTCTTCGAGCAATGGCGCGAGCAGCACGGCTCCGCGGCCAACGATCTTACCTTTGCCGCGATCGACAGCGCTTCGCTGTAGAGCCGGCATCTTTCAGCTCGCGCACTCCGTTCCACAGCGCACCCATTCCTTTGGTAACGGAATGCTCAGAAACCACTCATGAAGCCCGGAAAGCGGTCGATAACCTCCTTGTGTATTTTCCAATCTTCAGGAGGACCGAGGACCTATGATTCGCACTTACGTTGCCCCTCAAACCCGCTTCAAACGCATGCGTACGGGCCTGCTTCACGCATCTCTGCTGGCGCTCGCTCTCACCGCCGCCCTGCCGGCCCGGGCCGGCGACGCTCGCCCCATTAAATCCCGTGTACCCCCCGTTTACCCTGAGATCGCCAAGCGCATGCGTATCTCCGGCCAGGTCACGGTCTCAGCCACAGTCAACGAACAGGGAAAGGTGACGGACGTCAAAGAAGTCAGCGGTAATCATGTATTGGCGCAAGCCGCCGAAGATGCCGTGCGGCAGTGGAAGTTTGAGCCTGCGGCCGCAGCCTCAAACGAGAACATCGAAGTCAGCTTCTCACTCAACCAGTAACTGGCTAGGGTGTATCGACCTATAGCAGTGGGCAGCGTTGCGAGTGAAAATCCGGCCAGACCCGGGGTCCCCACGAATAGGTCTTCATTTGTGGGGTGGAGATGAAGCCGAGCCCGAAGGCTGTGGCGGGTTCACCGTCAAGGGCGAGAATGAAGTATGGCCGGATTTTCGCCGCAACCCGAAGGGACGGGGCCATTTTTCCCCATTTCGGCGTCACTCCTCGCTTCTTGAACTGTGAAAAAATGGCTCCCGGCGCGGCCCGCCGCTATAGGCCGGTACACCCTAGTTCCCCAGATCGCGCGGATTTCAGGCTCTCGCCGTTGGATTTTGCTCACGAGGGCACTGAAATCCGCGCGACAAACGCCCGATAAGACATTACCTCGGCGCATCGCGGGAGGGTCGAGCAAAACTGCCACCCTCTCCCTTGCGAGGGCCCGATTTGATTCCCAGGCCTCTGGTATTCAGTTTGTGCTGCCGTGTCCTGCTCCCCTACTTGAGTAACATTACTCGGGTAATAGGAACTATTGCGGCAGACGCCATGTCACTCGAAATCCAGTGGTTTGACCGAGGGGACGCGTCAAGAAAGGGGCTCAATCCGGTCCTTGTTAGGATAGGATTGGATATATGGAATCTGGGAACGGTATGGGGGGCGAACAGGAGCAACGCCAAATCCCCGATACACCGATGAAGAGTACGTTATCGGTAGCTCTGATCGGCCCCGACGAAGACCGTCGCAGGGCGTTCATGAGCGTACTATCCGGACGCCAAAGCACTGAGATCCGTGAGTTCAATTCCTACCCGAAAAACCTTGATGAAGTGCCGGAGACCTTCGGCAAGCAATTCGATGTCGTGATAATCGACGCCGATTGCGACCCCGATTTTGTCTTCGATCTGGTGGCGCGCATCCGCAGCGCGGGTTCGGCCAGCGTCATGCTCTACTCCGAAGAGGCCGACGTAAAACAAGCGGTGCGCTTTATGCGCGTCGGCGCGCGCGAGTACTTTACCCTTCCGTTGATGCCCGCCGAAGTCGCAGGCGCCCTCACACGTGCCTCCATTTCCCAGGCTGCCCCGGTCCAGGTTGCGCCGGTACGAGTGACTGGCCAGGTGTTCGTGTTTCTCGGCTGCAAAGGCGGCTGCGGCGTCACCTCCATCTCCTCCAACTTCGCCCTCTCCGTTTCGATCGAGTCCAACCAAAGCACCTTGCTCATCGATTTGGGCTTGCCGCTCGGCGATGCCGCTATCAACCTTGGCATGGCCACCAATTATTCCACGGCCAATGCCCTGCGCGATCACGTCCGGCTCGACAGCAGCTTCCTCAATACCCTCATTACCAAGCACTCCTCGGGTCTTTCGGTGCTCGCCGCGCCCAACGAGTTCCCTAAAGAAGCACCTCCACTCGAGGCCTTCGACAAACTCCTCGCAGTCGCCCGCCAGAACTTCAACTATGTCATTGTCGATGTCGGATCGCGGATCGACCTGATGGACTCATCGCTCTTCGACGAGTCCTCGACAATCTACCTGGTAACTCAAGTCGGCGTCTCAGAACTGCGCAATGCGAATCGCTTCATCTCGCAGTACTTCGCCATGCGCGGCCGCAGCCTGCAGATTGTGCTCAACCGCTACACGGCAAGCATGCTTTTGTTTGACGACAATCAGATCACGAAAGCGCTTACGCGGCCCGCGCATTGGAAGATTCCAGACGACTACTCCACCGCGCGCAGAACCCAGGAGTCCGCCTCTCCAATTGCGATGGAGGACTCGGCGCTCGCGATTGCTATCCGAAATATGGCCAGAACCGCCTGCGGTCTTCCGGAAGAAAAGAAGCGCAAAAAAGGCTTCAGCCTCTTCGGCAAATAGCGCGCCCGCGCAAGAGCACCCAACAGCCCATCGGACGCGCCGTCATGATCGTGCGCTCTGAACGCCGCGCAAGAAGCGGGGTCTCTGACCGTATGAATGTGTATCAGCCCTGTGCCCCATCCATTCGCTTTTTTAGCGAATGGGTGGGAAGGTACAAACCTCAGGGAACGAAATCAAGCGGTCAGAGCCTTACTTCTCCGCCCCGTGACATTTCTTATACTTCTTCCCGCTGCCGCAGGGGCAAGGATCGTTGCGTCCCACCTTGTCGCCGGTCTTGCGCTGCGTGGGCAGGCTCGCATCGCCCGCGCCCGAGCGGCTCGCCGCCTCAAGCTCACGCTGCTTCTTGCGGTGGAACTCCTTCTCCAGAGCATCGATGGTCGTTGAAGCCCGGCGCGTCGGTATCGACACCTCCTGCGGCTCGCCCTCAATGGTCATCGGCCGCGCCGCGCTGGCTACCGGCGGCGCACTCGGAACCGGACCACGAGGCCTTACCGGCGTTCCATCCATCGGCTCGCCGTCGGGCCCAAGAATCTGCATCCGGAACAGGAAGCGCACTGTGTCTTCCTGGAACTTCAGCATCATGGCCTCAAACATGTCGTAGGACTCGCGCTTGTACGCCACCAGCGGGTCCTGCTGCGCATAGCCGCGCAGTCCGATGCCTTCCTTCAGGTGGTCCATCGAGAGCAGATGCTCTTTCCACAGACCGTCGATCACGCTCAGCATCACCATCCGCTCGTGATAGCGCATGGTCTGCTCGCCCAGAATCTTTTCCTTGGCCGCGTAGTGCTCCTTGAGCTTCTCGAAGATCTCCTCGCCCAGTTCATGGCGGCTGATCTCCGGCGGCCTGATCTCGCTATTTTGCAGATCCAGGCCGAAGTGGTCGATAAGCTTCGTCTCAAGTCCTTTGATGTTCCACTGGTCGGGGCGAACCTTCTCGCCGGCGAACTCATCCAGCAGGCTGCTCAGGATTCCGCCTACATAATCTTCCAGAATCAGCTCGCGCTGTTCCACGCCTTCCAGCAGTTGGCGGCGCAGTCCGTAAACCGCCTCGCGCTGCTTGTTCATCACGTCGTCGTACTCAAGCAGGTGTTTGCGCGATTCGAAGTTCTGTCCTTCAACCGCCTTCTGCGCGCCTTCAATGCGCTTTGAGATCATCCTCGACTCAATAGGCACGCCTTCTTCCATGCCCAGCCGTTCCAGCAGCGTACTCACCCACTGCTTGGCGAAGATGCGCATCAGGTCGTCTTCAAGCGACAGATAGAAGCGCGATTCGCCGGGGTCGCCCTGACGGCCGGCGCGCCCGCGAAGCTGGTTGTCGATGCGCCGCGACTCGTGCCGCTCTGTGCCCAGAATGAACAACCCGCCTGCCGCAATCACATCGTCATGTTCCTTTTGCGCATCCGCCGCGTGCGAGCGGTTGGCCTCCACCCAGTCTGCGTCGCCAACCTCGAACTCCTGCCCCTGGTAGTAAAAACGCTGAAAGCCCGCCGGCGCCATGGGATTGATGGCTCCCTCGGCCGCGCTGATTGACCGCGCCTTCTTCTTGTCCACCAGTTCCTTGCGGGTCAAAAAGTCCGCATTGCCGCCCAGCAGAATGTCGGTTCCACGTCCGGCCATGTTGGTGGCAATCGTCACCATCCCCAACCGGCCGGCCTGGGCCACAATCTCCGCTTCGCGCTCGTGGAACTTGGCGTTCAGCACTACGTGGCGCACGCCGTTGCGCACCAGAATCTTCGACAGCCGCTCCGATTTTTCAATCGACGTGGTGCCCACCAGCACCGGCTGCCCTTTTTCGTGCAGTTGCGCAATGTCCGTGGCTACCGCGGTGTATTTTTCCTTCTCCGTGCGGTACACAACGTCGGGATTCTCAAGCCGCAGCATCGGCTTGTTGGTGGGGATCACCACGATCTCCAGCTTGTAGATCTTCTCGAACTCAGCCGCCTCGGTCTCCGCCGTACCGGTCATGCCGCTCAGTTTCTTGTACAGGCGAAAGTAGTTCTGGAAGGTGATCGTCGCCAGCGTCTGATCTTCTTTGCGGATGCTCACGCCCTCTTTGGCTTCAATCGACTGGTGCAGCCCGTCTGACCAGCGCCGGCCCGGCATCAGGCGGCCCGTGAAGGTATCGACGATGATCACTTCGCCGTCCTTTACCACATATTCCACGTCGCGCTTATACAGCGCATGCGCCTTGATCGCCGTCTCGACGTAGTGCTTCAGTTCCCAGTTTTCGGCGTCGGCAATGTTGTCGATGCCCAGCAGCTTTTCAATCGTCACCCAGCCATCGTCGGTCACGCCGATCGACCGCTGCTTTTCGTCCACCACGTAATCGCCGCTAAAGTACTTCTCGCCCTCGCGCAGTTGGATGCCAAGCTCGTCCTGCCGCCTGTGGTCGATATACTCGACCTCTTCGCCAAGCACCAGTTGCGGAATAATCTTGCGTACGCGCGCGTACTTATCCGTGGTCTGGTCCGTGGGACCGGAGATGATCAGCGGGGTTCGCGCCTCGTCAATCAAAATCGAGTCCACTTCGTCCACGATTGCGTAGTAGTGCCCGCGCTGCACGCAGTCCTTTATCTCGAACTTCATGTTGTCGCGCAGGTAGTCAAAGCCGAACTCGTTGTTGGTTCCGTAGGTAATGTCGGAGGCATACGCTGCGCGGCGTTCGTCGTCGCTCAGGTCGTGCACGATCACGCCCACCGTCAGCCCCAGGAACTCGTAGATCTTGCCCATCCACTCGGCGTCGCGCTTGGCCAGATAGTCGTTCACAGTAACCACGTGAACGCCGTGCCCCGCCAATGCGTTCAGATAGCAGGCCAGCGTGGCCACCAGCGTTTTTCCTTCGCCGGTCCGCATCTCGGCAATCTTGCCCTGGTGCAGCACCATGGCGCCGATCAACTGCACGTCAAAGTGGCGCATCTGCACGGCTCGCCAGCCCGCCTCGCGGACCACCGCAAAGGCCTCGGGCAGCAGTTCGTCCAGCGCCAGCTTCTCCGCTTCTTTCCGCGCTTCTTCGTCGGTAATTCCTTCGAGCCTGGCGGCCATCCGCGCACGGAACTCCACGGTCTTGGCGCGCAACTGCTCGTCGGTGAGCGGCTTGATCCCGGGCTCAAGAGCGTTGATCTGTTCCACAAGAGGCATGAGCTTCTTGACGGCACGCTCGTTCGAGGTGCCAAAAATTTTCGTCAGAACTTTATCAAAAGAAGACACAGGTTTCTCCGCTTATTAGTTTAAATGCGCTATGACGATGCAGGCGGCGCGCCGCTCCGGCACACGGCCAGCCGACAGACGGCATTTATTCAGCGATTCTGCGCGCCTGCTGAAGAAGAGCGTTTAGGCCAGGGAGAAAGGCGGCGGACGCTGGAGAAGCGCCGGGAGGAACTGCGCAGTAGGAGTCCGCTTGCGAGATACGCCGACCGGCGCGGACTGAAGAGCAAGGGGCGCAACAAGGCCGACGAAAACCACGAGAAGATCGATGCCGTAAGCACCGGCGTGAGCGCGCGAGCTTGCGCGATGCGCACCAACCGATACATTCGAATCCGCCTGATTGCCCGCGGCGAAAAACTTGATGACTGGATCGGCGTAAGTTCGCGCATTGTCTACGCCGGTTTGGATGCGCGCAAAAGATGCGAAACCGATGGCTACCATCGCCACCCAGATCCACGCGCCCTTCGACCGATTCCCCGTCATTGAAGCCTCATCTCGTATTGTCCCACATGTTGGCCCCTGAGGCGCTCATCACGCCGCTTCAAGCAGCAACCGAAGTGCGCTTCCTCGGCCTACCCCCGGAGCGGCCATTCTGCTTGGCTGCCGCCGCCTTTGCCGCGCTTCTTGATTTGCCGCCCTCCGCACCCATGCGGCTGGCAATCCATTTCCTCGATCCCAGAAACCCCTCAAGAAGCGCCGGCAGATAAATATCCGCGTCCAGCTTCGGAAAATAGATGCCAAAGCCCGACGGCGAAATCTCGATTGCATCCAACTGCGCGGGCGACGCGTTCTCCAGCCCCTCGGCGTCGCGGGGCGAGAACGCCAGTTCGAGATTGGAATTGAGCGTAATGACGACACGCCCGATGCGCCGGTCATAACGCGCGCTGACCGCATGAGGCAGCGAAGCGTTCAACTCCTGCGCCTTCCGGTTTGCGAGTTCGAATCGATCACTCTGTTCCATGGATTCCCTCCCACTCGTCATTTGGACGAAAAGGGAGTATAACCCTCGGGGAGTCGATCGTCGGGCTCTGGCTGTCGCCCGGTAGAGCTATTGAGAATATCGAGCGCGCGAGCAATGCTGGCTGCTGTGGGTTTGGCACGCCGAGCCAGCCACTCATCGTGCTCCAGATGGGCCAACTTCTCCGCAATCGCAACATTGATGAACTGATTCAACGAAACGCCCTCTTGCGCCGAAAACCGTTCCACGCCCTTGCGTACCGACGGCATCAGCCGAAGGGGAAACTTATTGCTTGCCGCCTTTCCCGGATTTGTTTGCATGAAAGGAACTCCTATTCGTGATTCTCAAGCAGAAACATTCTCGGCGTAAGAACTGCGATACCGAAGATCTTCGCTGCCTTACTGAAATCTCGCAAATTCACGGTCACAATAGCATCGGCACGACCATTGATCGCAACATCCAAAACCATGTCGTCATCGGCGTCAGGCGACAAAGGCCTGTGCCGAACAGCCACGTAAACCGGCGTCGCGACAGACTCGATTGCCTCAATCACTGCTTCCACTTCGTCCCGAGATCTTTGAGACGCCTCAAGATGTTCAGAACGCAAAGCGACATCTCGATACTCGCAAACCAGCTTAAAGTCGAGAAGCAACTCCAGCTTGCCGCCGAGAATCAGGCGAACAATCTCTGCGGAGGCGCCGCTGCTGGAGCGTAACGCGCTAATCAAAGCGGAAGTATCGAGAACAATCCGCACGAAAGAATGATATCACAGGTGACATCACAGAGCTGCGAACCCCTATCACAGCAAAAGGCCCCCGGCAGTTTCGCCGGGGGCCTTCTGTTTCCGATCATGAAGAAGCTCAGGCGCTGTACAGCAGAACGCCTGCCGCCTTTTCCTCGTTGCCGCCCTCTTCCGCGCTTACCGGACGGTAGAAGAGCTGGTTGTTTTCGAGGTAGACCTCAAGGAACGCCGGCCGGTCGGTGATCTTTCCGGCAATCAGCGCCTCTGAAAGCGGATCCTCGACATACCGTTGCAGTGCGCGGCGCAAGGGACGCGCCCCGTAGCTGCGGTCGCCGAGAGTCTTCTCGAGAATCCACTTCTTGGCGTCCTCGGTCACTGAGATCGTGATCGCCTTCTGCGCCAGGTTCAGGTTCAGTTGCTGCACCAGCAGTTCTACAATCTGCAGCAGGTCGCCATCCGACAGCGACTGGAACAGGATCACTTCATCGAGACGGTTGAGGAACTCGGGATTGAAGGTCTTCTTAACCTCCTGCTTTACGAGTTCTTCCACCTTATCGCTCACAATGTCCTCGCGCTCGCTTTGGAAGCCCAACCCCTGCTTCTTCTGCAGGTGCCGCGCGCCAATGTTCGAGGTCATGATGATGATCGTGTTCTTGAAGTCGACCGTGTTGCCCAGTCCATCGGTCAGTTGGCCGTCTTCAAACACCTGCAGCAGAATGTTGAACACATCCGGGTGCGCCTTCTCGATCTCGTCCAGCAGCACCACCGAGTAAGGCGAGCGCTTGACGCGTTCCGTCAACTGGCCGCCCTCCTCGTAGCCCACATACCCCGGAGGCGAACCGATCAGCTTTGACACCGAGTGCTTCTCCATAAACTCCGACATATCGAACCGGATCAGCGCCTTGTCTGAGCCGAACAGGAACTGCGCCAGCGTGCGCGCCATCTCTGTTTTGCCCACGCCCGTCGGTCCCAGGAAAAGGAAGCTGCCAATGGGCCTGTTCGGAGACTTGAGCCCGGCGCGCGAACGGCGAATGGCACGCGCCAGCGCCGAGATCGCCTTCTCCTGCGAGATGACGCGCTTGTGCAGTTCTTCTTCAACGCGCAGCAGCTTCTGCGTCTCCTCTTCCTTGATGCTGGTTACCGGCACGCCAGTCCAGCGGCTTACCACGTCCTCAATGTCCTCGCGCCCCACAATGCCGGCCGCCGAGTCATCCAGGTGGTACTTTTCGCGCAGTGCGCGCAGGTTCTCGCGCTCTTTGCGTTCTTCGTCGGAGTAGAACCGCGCCTTCTCGAACTCGTGATTCGCAATCGCCGAATCCATGCGGTGCACAATAAACTTGATCCGCTTCTGAACCTCGGTGATCTCCTCGGGCAGCGAGGTCTGGCGCAGCTTTACGCGCGCGCCCGCCTCGTCGATCAGGTCGATCGCCTTATCCGGCAAAAAGCGGTCGGGTATGTAACGGTTCGAGTGCGACACCGCAAACTCGATGGCCGCGTCGGTGTAGCTCACCGCGTGGAACTTCTCGTAGCGGTCTTTGATGCCGTGAATGATCTTGATCGCGTCCGCCTCGTTCGGAGGCGGCACCTTCACTGCCTGGAAGCGCCGCTCCAGCGAGCGGTCTTTCTCAATCGACTTGCGATACTCGCCCGGCGTGGTTGCGCCAATGCACTGAATCTCCCCGCGCGACAATGCCGGCTTCAGAATATTGGCCGCGTCCAGCGATCCCTCCGCCGAGCCCGCACCCACCAGCGTGTGCAGTTCGTCGATGAACACAATGGAGTTCTGATTCTCCATCAGCTCTTTCATGATGGTCTTCAGCCGCTCTTCAAACTGGCCGCGGTACTTGGTTCCCGCCACAATCAGTGACAGGTCAAGGCCCAGCACTTTCTTGTCGGCCAGAAAGCTCGGCACTTCCCCGTCGGCAATCCGCTGCGCAAGACCTTCGACAATGGCAGTCTTGCCCACGCCCGGCTCGCCAATCAGCACGGGATTGTTCTTGGTGCGCCGGCAAAGAATCTGCACCACCCGCTCCAGTTCGCCATCCCGGCCCACCAGCGGATCGAGCTGCCCATCCATCGCCGCCTGCGTCAGGTCGCGGCTAAACTCGGCCAGCAAGCTTGACTCCCGCTGCCGCTGCTGCGGCGGAGCCTTCTCCTGCGTCACGCGCGCCAGCTCTTCGCGAATCTGCGCCAGTTTCAGGCCGCGCTCCTGCAAGATCTCCGACGCAAAGCACTTCTCTTCCCGTAACAGGCCCAGGAGCAGATGTTCGGTGCCAATATGTTTATGTCCCAGCCGCTCGGCTTCTTCCGCCGCATAGGCCAGCACGCGCTTGCATTCGTTCGAGAGAGGCAGGTCGACGCTGGTCGACACCTTCTCGCGGATGGTCGTGTGTGCCTCGATCTGTTTGCGGATCGACTCCACCGAGGCGTGGGAGCGCAAAAAGCGGTTGGTTAACGCCTTGTCCTCGCGCAAAAGTCCAAGCAGCAGGTGCTCGGTCTCGATATATGGCGAACCAAACTGGCTGGCCTCATATCGCGCGAAGAAGATCACACGCCGTGCCTTCTCCGTATAGCGTTCGAACATAATCTACTCCCTGCCCTCAATTCGGGCTTTCCCCAGGCTATCGGCTGATGTAACCGTCCGGTTCACTTTGCGCCCTGCGACGAAGTTCTGTCGTTGGGAGCCCCGCTTCCGGCCTCGGCCCAACCCGCGCGTGCCCTGCCTTAAATTCGCCGCCGGGGGGCCCTTTCGGAAAATGGAAACCGCGTCCCCGAACAGCTAACATTGGATGGTCCCGGGCGACCTCCGCCCGCTGAGCCTGCGGCGTTCCCGCTGCCGGTCGGCTCCCACCCTCTCCTCTTCAACCTGGAAGAGCTTGAAAAACCAGCGAAACCAGGTTGCTTACTAGATAAGACTCAAAAACCACCCCTTAGGGTGCTTTTCCGGTTTATCCTCCGGTCTTTGGGTCCGCCGGGGTTGTTGCCCCCAGAGGCGCCAGCCGACCGCTTTCAAGCCGCAGCGCCCGGGTGCAGCGCGCGGCCAGGTCCATGTTGTGGGTTACCAGTATAGAGGTAAGCCCGTGACCCAGGTGGAGTTTAGCAAGCAAGTTAAAGACCATCTCGGCGGTCGTCTCGTCAAGATCGCCCGTCGGTTCGTCGGCCAAAAGCAGCCGAGGGTTGTTGACCAGTGCGCGGGCCAGCGCAACCCGCTGCTGCTCGCCGCCAGAAAGCTCGCCGGGCCGGTGCGTGGCCCGATCCTCTAAACCAACCTCGCGCAACCAGTTAGCCGCCAAAGCCATGGATTCTCGCCGGGTCGCACCCCTGGCCAGCACCGGCATGGCGACATTCTCCTGCGCCGTAAACTCCGGCAGCAGATAGTGAAACTGCCAAACGTACCCGATTTCGCGGTTACGAAAAACCGCCCCCTCGCGTACCGGCAGAGTGGTCACATTGGTTGACGCGCAGTATACAGTTCCCGCGGAGGGCACATCAAGAGCACCTAAGATATGCAAAAAAGTGCTCTTTCCCGAGCCGGAGTGCCCAACAATTGCCACCATCTCGCCGCGCTCTACCGTCAGGTTCAGGTCGTCGAAAAGGTTCAGAGTTCCACGCGCCGTGCGGTAGGTCTTGCGCAACCCTTCCACCCTGACGATGGGTTCGCGGTCGAACTGGTTGTTGTCTGAATCCGGATTCTGTGCCCGCAACTCCTGGTCCCGTGTGGAGCGGGTGGCCTGGCTGGCAGCCGCTGGAGGAGTTTGCATCATTCGGTTATCGATTATTTTACATGCCCGGATGCGGACACCCCATCCCAGTTGGTGATTCGCGTCACCCCAGTAAACATCTCTCATCAGAGCATCGAGCATTGCAGCGAGTTGACGCCCGCTGACCTGCTGACTCGCTAACGTGCTGACCTGCTGACTTGCTGACTTGCTGACCTGCTGACTCGCTAACGTGCTAACGTGCTGACCTGCTGACCTGCTGACCTGCTGACTTGCTGACCTGCTGACTTGCTAACTCACTGCCCCTCAGTACTCCACCTTGTTCGCCGCGTCGATCCACGCCTTGAAGCTCGCCCACGCTTCCTCGCCCAGCATCTGCGTTGACGGCAGCGACCGCTCGGCCTGCTCCTTGCGCAACTCATCGTACAGGAACGCATCGTCAAAGCCGGCACGCGCCGCATCGGCCGCGCTTGCTCCGTAGTAGATGGCCTCAATCCGCGCCCAGTACGCGGCGGACAGGCACATGGGGCAAGGCTCGCAGCTTGTGTAAAGCTCGCATCCGGCCAGCGTAAATGTGCCCAGTGCGCGTGCCGCCGCGCGAATCGCATTCACCTCGCCGTGCGCGGTTGGATCGTTCGTCGCGGTAACGGTGTTGGCGGCTTCGCCCACAATCTTGCCATCGCGCACAATCAGCGCGGCAAACGGCCCCCCCTTGCCGCTGCGCACATTCTCAGTGGCCAACTCGATGGCTCGGCGCAGAAACTCAGGATTGGCTTGGCCTGGCATGGATTTGTCTCCACAGGGGAATGCGTACCACAAAAAATGTGTGTCCGAAAATTCAGTATGGCACAACCGCGGCTTATCTCCGAGCACACAAGCGCGGTCCTCGCGCACGCAAGCCTTCCTTGTGCGCTTGGGACAATCTCAACAGCGCATTCCACCCCGTGCAGAGCGCCCCGGTCCTCAGTAGTGGTAGCCGTGCTTCGGGTCGTAATCCAACTTCACCAGCCCATCGCGGTAGTCGATGTGGATCACGAGCTGCCGCAGCATCGTAGCGCCAAGCAGCCCTGAGATTTCCATATCGGTGCTCTTTGAAATCGTTGCCGTGTCCAATGCGATCACGTTCTCGTCTTTTTGTTCCACGTTCGCAAACCGGAAGACGATCTCGTCGGCAGAGGAGACCTTCTCCACATCCCCGCTCACTCCCGTTACGCGAATCGGGGCGTCGCCGTGAACCTTTGTCACCTCGCGCGCCGCCTCCGGTGAAATCACCGTCGTCCACGAGCCGGTGTCCATAATAAAAAGCCGCACCTTCGAGTTGTTCAACGTCACCGGAAAAATCAGGTCATGGCCCTCGCGATACACCTTCGTGTAATCCTTCATCTCCGGCGCAATGTAACGGTCATACGGGCCGTGCGGCGCGGGTTTGCTTGCGCCTGCATTCGCATCCGCGCTCTGCTTCCCTGCCTCGTCTGCCATCTCGCTGTCATCTGTATCATCTGTGGTGTTCAGATTCTGCCCATCGGCGGCCGCTCCCGGCCGCGGCGGCAGCGGACCCAGCGAGAGCTGGCGCATCGGAAAGTCCAGTGTGACCAGGTAGCTGGAGAATACGTCCATTCCGATCAGCCCTTCCACGTCCATGCCCATCTGCTGGTCCACCTGCACCTCGCAGTTTTGGAACTCGAGACCGCCAATCTTGATCGAGTCGGCGTAGGCGATATATCCCTTCTTGAATCCCTTGTCGCCAATACCGCCAAGCTCGTCTTCTGCAAAGCTGGTCAATCCCGCGCGCTTGGCCACCGCGCCGCTGACAACAATCCCGCCCGCACCCGTGTCGATCTCCAGCCGCGAACTGCGATTGTTCAGCTTCACATCCAGCCCGAAGGCCTCCACATGCGTTCCGTCGCGCATCAGGTACACGAAGGGAATCTGCGTGGCAGTGGTTGGCGAGACAATGTGGCACTGCTTGGCCGGTCCGGCCGCGATCTTCTTCCACCGTTCCAGCGATTGCTTCAACTGGCGCGTCTCATCGGCATCCTCGCCGCGAGGCTCAGCCAGATACGCTTCCAACTCCGTGACGCGTTGCTTCATCGGCAGCGTCATGATCCAGCCAAAGCGAATCTCTGGGTCGTCCGTGTCCAGCTTATGTGCCGATTCGATGTTCGTCCGCGCCGCGGCATACAGTGAGTTGAGCGTGTCGAGCCGCGCAATCAGCAGATAGGTGCGTGGATTGCATGGGTCCAACTTCAATGAAGCGGTCGCCGTTTGCGCCGCTGCCCAGGGCTCGCCCTGGCGGTACTCCACTTCGCCGCGGAGCGTAAGCAGCACTGCCTGGTTGGCGGCTGCCGTCAGCGCCCCGCTCACAGCCGCAGCCGCATCGTTCACCTTCTGGTCGCGCAGCAATGCATGAACCAGTCCCGCCGTCAGATCGGCGTTTGTCGGGCTGGCCGCAAGCGCCTTCCGGTAAAGATCCTCCGCCTTGGCGTAGTCGGCGGTCGCCAGCGCCTTGTCCGCATCGCTCGGCGGTCCATGGTGCGCAACCTGGCACCCAACCGCATGAGCAGCTTGCGCAGAATAGCCAAACGCCACGCACACCACAACGGCTGCCGCAATACGACAAACTTTCCACACTGACATGCACCGCATAGGATCTCCGATAAATTGATTTCCCCCTAGCTTACCACTCGGGCAAGTAGGACTTACATAGCGAAAGAGCCGTGTTTCGTTCCCATTCCGCATCATGTATTTCACACGAATATACTGAATCCACTACTGAATTAAAGGATCAATCGCAATGAGCCTGGCAGCTGTTTGGTTATGGATGTATCTGGCATGGGTCGCGCTTGAGATCGCAATCTCCATTGGGATGCGCAGCCGAAGCGATCGAGCCAACGTGCAGGACCGCGGCTCGCAACTTGGCTTGTGGCTGGTCATCGTCCTTTCGTTCACTGCGAGTGGATTCCTGCGGCATCACGATCTGGCTCCCATGCACATGGCCTGGACCTGGCTCACGCCGGTGTGCATTGCCCTCTTCGCTATGGGACTTGTGGTGCGCATCGCCGCCATTCTCACTCTCGGCAAGTGGTTCACCGCAAATGTGGCCACGCAGGCCGGCCAGACCATCCAACGCCGGGGCCTGTACAGCGTGGTGCGCCATCCCTCCTATCTGGGAATGGAGATCCTCTTCTTCGCCATCGGCCTTTTCTCGAACGACTGGCTCTGCCTCGCGCTCTCGTTTGTGCCGCCAACGCTCGCCGTCCTCTACCGCATCCACGTCGAAGAAGCAGCTCTGCTCACCGCGTTCGGTCCCGAGTACGCCGACTACGCGCGCACCACCCGCCGCCTTGTCCCGAAAATCTATTAGCCGTACTGTCCCCGCGCAATCTGCGACATACCCGCGCGGAAGTAGAATCTCTCCATGGCCGCATCTCTCGCCGACTTGAACGCGCGCATCGTCGCCTGCGAAAAGTGCCCGAAACTGCGCGCGTATTGCGCTGAGGTGGCGCGTGTCCGCCGCCGCGCCTACGCCGATTGCGAGTACTGGGGCAAGCCCGTGCCTTCCTTCGGCGACGAGCGCGCCCGCGTGCTAGCTCTGGGACTTGCCCCCGGCGCGCATGGCTCCAACCGAACCGGCAGAATGTTTACCGGCGACGGCTCCGGCGACTTTCTCTTTCCCGTGCTGCACCAGGCCGGCTTTGCCTCGCAGCCAATCGCCGTCTCGCGTAACGACGGCATGAAGCTCACTGGCCTCTGGATCGCCGCGGTCGTGCGTTGCGCCCCGCCCGCCAACAAGCCCACTCCCGAGGAGCTGCGCACGTGTGCCCCCTGGCTCGACGAAGAGATCCGCCTGCTCAAACATCTCCGCGTAGCCGTCTGCCTGGGCCGCATCGCTTTCGATGGCCTGCTCGCCTATGCGCAACGAACCGGACAGCTGCAATCCCGTTCCAAGTTCGTCTTTGCGCATGGAGCGGAATACACACTGCCCGGCGGCCTCATCGTGCTCGCCAGCTATCACCCTTCGCTGCAGAACACCAACACCGGCAAGCTCACCCGCGCAATGTTTCTAGAAGTATTTATGCGCGCAAGAACGCTGGCAAACCTCGACAACCCAACCGCGCCTTCCAATAAGAAGTAAAAATGGAGCAACTATGTTGGACGATCTTGCCGGCAAGATCCTCAAAGACGTGAACCTCGATGAGATTGCCGCGCCGCCTTTGTCGCAGCGGTCGCCCGTCGCTCATTGGCCGCAGCCGGTACTGCTTGAGCGCGCGGCTTATCTGCGCAAGATGGCCCGTTTCGGCGACGGCTCCGCAAGCGAAACCATCAGGGAGTGCGCGCAGCACTCCGTTCAGCTTGTCTTCCACAGCCGCAGCAGCGAAGCTCATCTCGACCAAAGCCTGGCGCACCTAATGGTTGTGCTCTCCGGCGCAGCCACGCTCGTCACCGGCGGCAAAATCGTCCGCCCCCGCACCGGCGCTCAAGGCCAAACCCTCGGCGACGCAATTGAAGGCGGCGGCGAGCAGCAGCTCCGCCCCGGCGACGTGGTCCATATCCCCGCAGCAATCCCGCACCAGTTACTCATAGCCGGCGACAAATCCATCGCGCTTCTGGTCGTCAAAATGTCCGAGGAAAGTTAAAGGCTCGCACCGGCCGATCCAAAGATACAGGCGAGCTGCTTCCGGGGTCCTGACTAGCTGATGATTGGAGCGGGAGACCGGGATCGAACCGGCGACATTCAGCTTGGGAATGTGGCGATCAATTGAAAGCAAAGAACATGGCGTTCACCCGATCTCGTTCTGGCGATAGAGCTTCTGGGGATATTTGAAAGCGTTGTTCTACAGAAATCAAATAGAGCAGAAATGGAGCAGACGGCGTTCTGGCTAGGCGGAGCATCATCAGCCCATGCTGCGAGCATGTTTGAAGGCGGTGTCCGATGTGAGGAAAGTTGCGCCATGGCGACTTCGCGGGAATAGGGCAGGTTATGCCTCTCATCCTGCACGGGGCGTAAACTGTCCTTAGCAGATCGAAGGCCGAAAGACATAAATGAGAACCCTGAGGCGCTCCGCTCCCCTCCTTCTTACCATTGCAATGCTTGCGCCCGTGCTATTGCGCACTGCAGCTGCCCAGGAGTCTGAGCAGAAGGCTCAATTCGCCATGGATTCCGACCAGGACGGCATGAGCGATGCGCTGGAGCAGGCTCTCCTGATTCAGTTTGCTCCGGCGTTCATGGTCGACCGGCATGACTGCTCAGGGCTTCCTGCGCAGTTTGAGCCGAATCTGGAGACTCCCACAGTTGAAGCCACAGACGGGACCATCTACGGCCAGGTGTTTCCGGCAAAGTCTTCAGGCGACGGTCTTCCCACTGCGGAGATTCACTTTTATCATCTCTGGGGGCGTGACTGCGGACCTCACGGGCATCATCTCGACACGGAGCACGTTGCTGTGCTGGTCAGCGCATCGGACCGCAATCTCGATTCCGCAAAATGGAAGGCCGTCTATTGGTATGCCGCGGCCCACGAGAACACAGTATGCGACGTGAGCCAGATCACGCGCGCCTCAACACTCCACGCCGAGGAGAACGGCGCCAGGGTTTGGATCTCGCCGGGCAAGCACGCTTCTTACTTGAATGAGACGCTCTGCCAGGCCGGGTGTGGCGCAGACAAGTGCGTCGATATGGTGGCACTTCGCCCCGGCAGGATCATCAATCTCGGTGAGCCTGGCCATCCCATGAACGGTTCTGTCTTTATCGCATCGAGCGAATGGCCGCTCTTGGACAAAATGAGCCACACAAACTTCCCGCCTGAGCCGATTGCTCGTCTCAACAAAATGCCGGATACGGACATAGCATGGTTTAGCGCCGGAAGGCATCCCGCTCAGGGGGTCATTGCCAACAGTAGTTCCACTGAGCAGGCGATTGCAGGCGGCGCTAGCCACACAACGTCATCCCTCTCCAAAGCAGGAAGCTCCACGGACGTGGCTATTTCGGTTGCGCAGGACGGTACTCGCAATGCACTTCAGAAAGGCTACAGGCACACCAAACATGCGCTGGGTACCTCCGCAAGGCATGTGGGTAAGGCGCTTCATCCGCAACAAAATCCTGAAAAGCCTCAGTAGGCAGGTCGCCTTCAGGCTGACGCTGAATCCGATTGACGGTGCATTTGATCGTGCAAAACTGCCTGTGGAGCGTGGGAACCTGTTCTCAGACTGCTTGGGTTGAGCCTGCTGATGTCCACGCGATGCAACTACGGATTTCTCGTCGCGTTGTAGATCGAGAGATTCGAGCCGAGATTGTGCAGGAAGACTTCTTTCACCAGCGGCAATGCGCCAGAAATCAAACCAATGAGACTGGTCCACTTTTCCGACCTCGCGCTGGCATTCATTCGTCTAATACGGCGCATAAGCGCAGGATTCCTGGAGCTTTATGCGAATATTTGTCACAGGCGCTAATCGGAGCAGGCAAAGAAGTGAGTTAACCTCTTGTATTCAATACGTTAGGGAGGACTCAAGAATGAACGGAGCAGAAATGGAGCAGGTTTTTGTGGTCTCTTCGTAAATTGTTGATTTTTTGGAGCGGGAGACCGGGATCGAACCGGCGACATTCAGCTTGGGAAGCTGACGTTCTACCACTGAACTACTCCCGCCTTTTTAGAATCAGCTAGTTAACAAAATCAAGGCTTCGTGGCGTCCATCTTTGTGTCCAAAGTGATAAGTAGGAGTCGGTTTTGAGGTGATGAAAGTAACCCCTGAAAGCGACGGCACCACTAAATGGACACCATGGACACCAAAAGCCATCGAATCGACCTCACGCAAAAACGCAAAGCAGAAAACGGACTGTGGCAATTCTATCCGGTTCAGTGGGACGGGAACAAGCCCGACCCTCGTCTCTCGTCATCGACGGGGAACCAGCCTCATGGAAAGGAGGAGGCGCGTTCTTTTTGGACTGACGAGAGGGCTGCAAACGGATACGCAAAAGGTTGGCAAGGCACCGCGTGAGGCGTTGGATGCGCGGCGAAAAGCCACCGGGGTGGCGAATGGTTCGATTCCTGCTGATATGAGCGAGACGACGGACGGAGCTACGCATACGCCAGGCATCTCACTCGAAGATGGAATCGAGCAGTACCTTGAGGCAGTCAAGGCTACGAAGGGTGACGGAAACCGAGTTGACAGCGACTGCATCGAATCCTTCGCTACACACTCAGTGCAGGATAGTCGGTATAACCATGCGGCCCCGGCGCGAAGAAGGTGCTTGGATCAGGCACATTGAGCACTGAATCGCTCGCAAATCGCGCAGGCAAATCGGGATTGGCGATAAACAACCGACCGAAGGCTACTGCATCGGCCTCGCCATCCTGGATGACCTGATTCGCTTGCGCCTGGGTGTATTTCTCATTCGCGATGTACACGCCGCCGAATTGTTTCTTGAGTTGCGGTCCAAGTCGATCAGGTCCGAAGTACTCGCGCGCAAGAAGAAAGCCTAGTTCGCGTTTGCCCAGCTCACGCGCCACATAGCCAAATGTTGCCGGCGGGTTTGAATCATGCATGTCCTGAGAATCGCCGCGCGGCGCAAGATGCATCCCCACGCGCTTGGCGCCCCAAACTGAGATCACCGCATCGGCGACTTCAAGCATGAGCCGGGCACGGTTCTCAATCGATCCACCGTACTCGTCGGTGCGATGATTCGATCCGTCCTGCAAGAACTGATCAAGCAGGTAACCATTGGCCCCATGGATTTCGACGCCGTCAAAGCCAGCCTGCTTCGCGTTCTCGGCCCCCTTGCGGAAGCCCTCAACAATGCCCGGGATTTCGGAGGTCTCAAGCGCGCGCGGCGTCACATATTCAGTTACCGGACGCACCAGGCTCACGTGGCCGGCAGGCCGGATCGCGCTGGGAGCAACTGGCAGTTCGCCTTCCAGAAACAGTGGATCGGAGATGCGGCCCT
>Ga0302319_10005465_pt1 | contig 25533 bp, 21 predicted proteins | sample Bog_T0_2_FD_203319 | JGI IMG/M metagenome (GOLD analysis project Ga0302319, IMG submission 203319) | Peat permafrost microbial communities from Stordalen Mire near Abisko, Sweden - Bog_T0_2 | ecosystem: Environmental > Terrestrial > Soil > Wetlands > Peat | place: Sweden: Abisko, Stordalen Mire...
GTCCCCGTGCTCCTCGACGCGGATATCGTAATTGTGGCCCAGCCAGCGGTTTTCCTCCGGCCAGAAGAAAGTTAATGATAAAACAGCGGGCAATTCCCGCTCCTCCGGAAGAATGTCGGCGGCGAAGCCGGCGGAGCCGAGAGAGCGGCTTTGGGTGGAGTTGGTTGATTGCCATTCATTGTCGGACCAGACCAGGACAAAGCGCTTGTCGGCGAGTACACGAACGGTTGTATGCGGCGTCACGGTCTGGATGGGACGGCGCTCACTGAACATTTCGATGCACTTCAAATGGGCGCGCCCGTGGTGAGTAGATCGGGCATGATTGTGCTCGGACTGAAAGCGTCCGTAGCGGCGATAGACAGGCTCAATGCGGTCAAAGACCTTGCCGTCCAATGCAGAGCGAAGGAGCTTGAGGTATTCGGCATGGGCCCAGACGAGGGGGCAGGCGGAGCCGGCGGGTCCGCCAAACTTGAGGTGCAGTTCAGGGCGGTCGGCTTCATCCCACACCTGCTCGGGAAGCATGTTTCCGGCGGTGGCGTAGGCTTCATATGTCTTGATCAGGTCGCTGATGTCCTTGCCCGAGGCTAACTCGTAATGAGCTCGTTCCCCGGTGAGCAGGGGCCAGACACGGCCTTGCCCATAGGTGTGGAACGGGCCGCCATCCGCACCCTGTCCATAGCCGTCCCAGTTGTAGCGAAGCCAGCCAGGACCCTGCGGAAGGTCGCGCTTCAGCACTGCGTCGACCACTTTGAGGGAGTCGATTACCAGGGGATCGTCGGCGCGGCGGATGCCATAGCGCACGAGTTCCAGGAATCCGGCGTCAATGATTTCACGGGCTTCGAATTCGTAGCGGGTACCGGGCGGCCTGTTGCTGATATGCATTTTTTCGGTACCGGGGCCCTCCCGGGAGATTGCATTGCCGCCCTCTGGCGGGCGAATGCGCATGTAGTGTCGTTTGACCTCGGGGAGAAGGACGCCTTCGTTGGTTACGGTCCAGTCTTCGAGATGCAATTCGATCCAGTCGGCGAACTGCTCGAGGAACTCGCCGAGTTCGACGGACTGGTGGTCGCGGGCGATCTCCGCGGCGCAGATCAGACCCCCAATGACGGCAGCGAGAGTCGAGGGTGAGTAGCCGGAGTTTTCTTCCCAGCGTTCCTGATGGGTAATGGGAGCATTCCTCACCAGGAATCCGGCGGCGCGTTCGATAAATGGAAATACGTCCCAGTTGCCGAGACCGCCCGCTTTCCAGATGCGCCAGGTGAGAATGAGCGGAAAAGCCACTTCATCGAGTTGCACGCCGGTCCAGTACGGACGGCCATCGATCCAGAAGTTCTGCGCGAAGCTGCCGTCTGGCCGCTGCGTGCAGGCAAGGTAAACGAGGGCGCGGCGTGCGGTATCGACGCGTCCGCAGGCCAGGAGGGCCGTGGCGGTCTGGACCATGTCGCGGGTCCAGACAAGGTGGTAGCCGCCGAGATCGTCATCGCTCTTGGCCTGTCCCCAGGGGATGGAAGCGGAGGCGACGAAGGCTCCGGAGTAGGTTTTGTCTTCGTGGGCCAGGAGGACGTTGTGGCTGGTCTGCATGAGCCGGCCGCTATCGCCGGATTTGGCGGCAAGAGCCTGCGGGCTGGCGGCGCGCTGCCACTGTTCCAGAAAGCGGGCGGCGTTCTGGGGGAAGGGAAGCGATAGTGCGCCCATGGTTTTGGACAGGGCAGAGTGGTAGCTGTCTCCAATGCCGATTCCCAGGGTGAACTCGCGGCTGCCGCGCAGATCAACTTCGCCGGTAAGAGCAAGGTTGCCGTTCAGGGCGGAGCCGAACTGCCAGTCCAGGTGGAAGTTGTCTGTCAGGTCCCGCCAGCCGTCGCTGGCACCAACAAAACCGCAACTGACGCGGGCGAAGCCGCAATCGGCGGACATTACGAGCGCCCAGCGGTTTTTCCACGCCAAAAGCACTTTATGGCCGGCTACGTCGACCGCCCGGGCCGAATTGCCTGCGCCGCCTCCGTCCATGTGCGGAGCGACGAGGGCGAAGATTTTCAGAGAATTCAGGAATTCTTCATTGCCGTTGGGGCCGGCTTCGAGGCGGACATGCATCAAAACGACGCTGTGGTGAGGGTCGCAGATGATCTCCTTGACCAACTGGTAGCGGCCCTCTTTGTCGCGATTGGTGTAGCGGACGCCGAGCGCGTCGGGATGGATGTATTCGAAGCTGGGGATCAGATCGCGTTTCTCTTCATGGACAAAGCTGTTGCCGTCGCTGATGAGCAACTCCATGTCGCGAGTTTGAGGATGATCGATGGTTGGGTGATAGATTTCGTTGAGGATTCCGTGAGAAACGGTGAACCAGATACGGCTGGAGGCGGAATAGGCGGTACCGACGGCGTCTTTCACGCTGGAGGTCCAGCGGGGCTCCATTCCGGGCGCACCGAAGGCCTCGCCCTGCTGATCGAGCCAACGGTATAAGGAATCCTGGGGGGTTGCCAGCAAAGTATCCTGAATCAAGATTGATCCTCTCGGTCTTCGAAGGAGCAGACCCTATTTGTAAGCTCGCACTCTTGAACGGGCGATGAATTTTCCAACCCTATCATCCTCTCATTGTCTGATGTTCAACGGGGGTGAGAAGTTCCTTCGAAGTTCGCCATACCTTTCGGTGAAAGGTCGCATCTATCCTTTAGCACCTTGCGCTCGGGAAACTGAAGCGGAATCGGCCGGGTTGTCGTTATGAGATGGTTTCGGCTGAGATGGTTACAGAAATTCGGTTTCGGATCGGAGCTTCGATTCGAGCGCGCGAGAGAAAATCCAGGACTGAAACCAATTCAGGACTCAAAAGCGACCGTTACAATCCAAGTTGAGGAGAGACACCCAGATGGCTTACGAACTTGCACCTCTACCCTATGACTATGCCGCTCTCGAACCTTTTATCGATGCGGAAACGATGAAGTTTCACCATGACAAGCACCACCAGGCGTACATCAATAACGTGAATGCCGCCCTGGCAAATCACCCTGAGCTGGCGGCGAAACCGGTGGACGATCTGGTGCGGGATCTGGCATCGGTACCGGAGGATATTCGCACTGCTGTCCAGAATAACGGCGGTGGCCACTCCAATCACACAATTTTCTGGAACATCATGGGGCCCGTGGGAACCACCGGCATCGGCGGCGAGCCGACCGGAGCGATCGCGGCGCAGATTACGGCGGATTTTGGCGATTTTGAGAGCTTCAAGAAGGCTTTCAACGACGCGGGCGCGAAACGATTTGGCTCGGGCTGGGCGTGGCTGGTATTTTCAGCCGGCAAGCTGAAGGTGATCAGCACGGCGAACCAGGATTCTCCGCTGACCCAGGGGCTGTATCCGATCCTGGGCAACGATGTCTGGGAGCATGCGTACTATCTGAAGTACCAGAACCTGCGTCCCAAGTACCTGGAGAACTGGTGGAATGTGGTCAACTGGACCGAGGTCAACAAGCGGTTTGCGGTTGCGAAGGGGTAAAGGCAGTGGTCAGTGGTCAGTGATCAGGGATCAGTAGTCAATGGTCAGCGATCAGTAGTCGGGGATCAGTGCGACGCTGTTCTTTTTGCCGTGAACTGTGAATTGGGGGTGGGCTCAGGCTCATCCCCTATTTGCGTTTGCGCAACCAATAGGTTGAAATTGGGTCCAATGTGACAGGAGTGAATGATGATGCGTTGGATTGAGAGTGTTGCCGTGGTTGGTTTTGTCCTGATCGCTGGAGCGACGGGTTCGGAGATCGCCGTGGCGCAGAATTTTCAGGTGAGTCAGAACGGCAAGAGTGTGGGAACGGCAAATCTGCTGCTGAGCAAAGCCGCCTCGGGCTTTACTGCGACTTCGGCGGCGAATATCAACATGCCGGGGCTGAATTACAAATTCACAGAAAGCGAGTCGCTGGACGCCGGTTATCGCCTGACCCAGGTGCAACTGAACGGCACCGTGAACGGAACGACAGCGACGGTGAATACCTCGAAGCTGGGCGCGCAGTTTCTGATGAAGATCAATGCCAACGGCGGCGTAACGACGACACCGCTGGTGATGCATCCCCATGCGGTGTTCATGCCGGATTTTGACCCGGGTGCATTGCAGGTGCTGCTGAATCTGGGCGCGGCGCACAATAACGCGGATATGTGGGCGCTGATACCGAAGCAGACTGGCTCCATTGTCGCCATGCGGATCGTTACAAACGCTGATATGCAGGGGACCCTGGATGGGAAGCAGATCGCGGTGCATCACTTGATCGTGAGCTACGACTCAACCAAGGCTGAGGTGTTTTCAAGCCCGGCAAATGAGCTGCTGCAGGCGGAGTGGCGCGATGAGGGATTTGCGCTGGTTCGGCAGGGATTCAAACTGACGCCGCCGGCGAGACCGGGAGCGCCGCCGCCGGCTCCTGCGCAGTCGGCGCAGCCGCAGGCTCCACAGCAGCAGTGAGTTTTGGTTGTTCAGTGTGAAGCGCTAAGAGTGTTTCTGAAGCGTCTGTGCGACTGGATGACGCATTTTTAACTCTTAAAACTTATTCCGCCAGCAAACTCTAGAGGGCTTTTGCGGCAGCTACCGCTGAGGCCCATGCCCACTGGAAGTTGAAGCCGCCCAGATGGCCGGTGACGTCGACTACCTCCCCGATAAAGAACAGACCCGGAATATTGCGGGCTTCCATGGTGCGGGCTTGCAGGTTGGCGGTGTCGATGCCGCCGGCGGTGACTTCGGCTTTGGCGTAGCCTTCGGTGCCAGTGGGGTGGAGTGGCCAATGGTGCAGGCTGCGTTCGCAGGCATCAAGGGCGGCGTTGGACCAGCCGGCTGGTGCCGCGATTTGGGATAAGTGCTCGGCAAGACGCTGCGGCAGGTGATCGCGCAGGGCTTTTAAAAGGGTCGGCGCATCTCGGCGGCCGTTCAGGACTGGCGCTAGGATCGCCTTGTCTCGAGCCAGATCGGGCGCCAGATCGACGTGGATTGGCTCTCCGGGCTTCCAGTATGACGAAATTTGTAAGATAGCAGGGCCGCTCAGGCCGCGATGAGTGACGAGCAGCTTTTCTACGAAAGTGGTTTTCGTGGATGGAGTGCCGACGCGAACGAGCGTAGATACTCCTGCGAGTCTGGTCCAGTTTTCTTCTTTGCCGCCCAGCAAAAACGGAACCAGCGCAGGGCGGGGTTCGATCACATTCAGGCCGAATTGACGGGCGAGATCGTAACCGAACGACGTGGCTCCGAGCTTGGGGATGGACAGGCCTCCGGTGGCAATGACAAGGGATTCTGAGTGGAACTCGCCCTTTGCGGTATGCAGATGGAAGCCGCTGCTGTCGCGCTCGACCTGGATGCTGTGAGCGTCTGGTACATGCTCGACGCGACCCTTCTCGCATTCGGCGAGGAGCAGGTTGAGGATGGCGTGAGCGGAGTGGTCGCAGAAGAGTTGGCCGAGGGTCTTTTCGTGGTACGGGATGTTGTACTTTTCGACGAGTTCGATGAAGTGCCGCGGGGTGTAGAGCGCGAGTGCCGACTTTGCGAAATGCGGGTTGACGGAGAGGAAACGGTTCGGCTCGCAATGGATGTTGGTGAAGTTGCAGCGGCCTCCGCCAGAGATGAGGATCTTGCGGCCGGGCAGGCTGCCGTGGTCGAGCAATGCGACGCGCCGTCCGCGCTGCCCGGCAACGGCTGCGCACATCAGGCCGGCGGCTCCGGCTCCCAATACGATTGCGTCAAATCTCCAGATGGGATTATTCATTTTTCCCCGCGTGCGTGATTGCGGGGAATTGCCTGCGGACCAACTCCAGCGCCTCTTCAGTCGTGCGGATTGCGCCTTCCAGCTGGGCTTCTTCAACGGCGTGGAGCATGGTCTTGAAGGCCGCGCCGGGCTGATAGCCTGCAGTAATCAAATCGCGGCCGGTCAGTAGAGGCGTGGGGCGGACTTCGTCGAGAGGCATGGATTCGTAGCGTTCGCGGGCGAAGTGGTAGTAGTCGAGGTTTCCACTGGAGGCCATGCAGTCCATGCGATGCAGTGCGAGGTGCTCCGAGAAGCGGTCGAGGCGGAAGAAACGCTTGAGAGTCGAAACTTTCATGCGCGGAGCGTCGCCGAAACGCATGTGGTTTTCCACGAGCGCCAGGATGTGAGCGGTTTCTTCGTTGGAGAAGCGCAGGCGGCGGCAGATATCGGCTGCGATGCTGACTCCGATTTCGACGTGGCCGTTGAAACGAATCCGATCGCCCGGACCGGAAGGCGGCTGATAGGTTGCGGGTTTGCCGATGTCATGCAGCAGCGCGCCCCAGGCGAGAGTCATGGACGAACTGGATTCCAGTTGTTCGAGAAGCATCAGGGTATGGGTCCAGACGTCACCTTCGGGGTGGAACTGCGGGGGCTGGGCGACGCCTTTCAGACGCGAGACCTCCGGTAAGACCTGCGCCAGAAGACCGGTGGAGTCGAGCAATTCGAATGCGTTGCGGGCGTGGCCCTCGGTGAGCATTCGGGTGAGTTCGTCGCGAACGCGCTCGCGGCTGACAGATTCAATTTTGCGGGCGAGAGACTGGATTGCCGCGAGGGTGGCGGGATCGATCCGGAACTGAAAGCGGGCGGCGAAGCGGACAGCGCGCAACATGCGCAGGTGATCTTCTTCAAAGCGGTTAATCGGATCGCCGATGGCGCGGATGATGCCGGATTGAAGGTCCGCGAGACCTTCGACATAGTCCAAAACCGACGCGCGCGAGTCTGGGTCGTTGGAGAGCGGGTTGAGGAGCAGGCCGTTGATGGTGAAGTCACGTCGCTGCACGTCCTCTTCGGCGCTCTTGGTGTAACAGACTTCGTCGGGGCGGCGGCCGTCGGAGTAAGCCCCATCTGTTCGGAAGGTCGCGACCTCCGTCAATGTCGATTCGCCGCGGAATTCAGCCGAGACCAGGACGACACCGAAGTGCGCCCCGACAGCAAAGGTGCGCGGAAACATGTCGAGGACGATCTCTGGGGTGGCGGAGGTTGCAACGTCGTAGTCTTTTGGCTCGCGGCCGAGGAGCAGGTCGCGCACGCAACCGCCGGCGAGGTAGGCCCGATGGCCTTCCGTGCGCAGCTTACGCAGAATGTCGATGGCTGCGGCGGATTGCGGGCTTGCTGGGATCTGCACTCCACTATTGTCGCCCGGCTGGCCAGTTTTATCCGATTGAAGATAATTCGAGAGAAGTGACCAACCTTGCTCAGGCAGGATTGGCGGGGAATCTTAGTTTGTTAAGAGCAGAAGAATCGGGTTCGCACCCGACAACCACATTTGCACGACTGCCTCAGAGATTGAGCATAAGAAAGAAAGGACAATTCAAATGACAATCATTGTCATCATTCTGTTGATTTTGATTCTTGGAGGCGGCGGCGGATATTACGGACACAGCCGATGGGGTTACGGTGGAGGCGCCGGCATCGGACTGGGAACGATCCTGCTGATTCTCCTGATCGCTTATCTTCTGAATATCATCTAGCCTGGCTTGACCGGGTCCGGTTCCCCTGGGTCAGCGCCCGGCACTGCGACTTCCCTGTCGTTGGCCGCGTAAACTAAGAGCTTATGGGTAGTGGGCTGATTCTCGGTATTGAATCCTCATGCGATGAAACGGCAGCAGCGGTAGTGGAGCGGGGCGCACTTACCCGCTCATCGATCGTGGCTTCGCAGATTGCAACGCACGCGCCGTATGGCGGGGTGGTTCCGGAGCTTGCCAGCCGGGAACACTTACGCAACATTGTGCCCATCACACGAGCTGCACTCGAAAAAGCGGACTGCGAACTGGGCGACATCGAAGCAATCGCGGTGACGAACGGGCCCGGGCTCGCGGGCGCGCTGCTGGTGGGCATCACCTATGCCAAGGCGCTGTCTTTCGCGCGTGGGATTCCGCTGATTGCAGTGAATCACCTCGAGGGGCATATTCACGCGGTGTTGCTCGAGGACAGGCAGAGAAGGTCTGGAAATGCGGCCCCAGTGCGAGGCGACACGGGCGGCCTGCCTATGCCGGCTCTGGCGCTGGTGGTTTCCGGGGGACATACACATCTTTTCCTCGCTCGGCCACCGGCCGCGAGCGACGTTGAACTCGGCTCATGGCAGTATTCGCTGATTGGCAGGACACTGGACGATGCCGCGGGTGAAGCGTTTGATAAAGTAGCCAAACTGCTTGGGCTGGGGTATCCGGGGGGACCGTGGATCGATCACCTGGCGCAATTTGGCAATCCCAAAGCAGTGCCGTTCGGCTTTGCGCAGATCAAGACCAAAGCACATCTGGAAGGTAAGGCGCCAAGGACCAAAGGTGCGCAGACTGCACCGATTGCGGATCTTGACAGGCATTTCCTTTTCTCATTTTCAGGAATCAAGACCGCAGTGTTGAGATACGTGGAAGTGCATCGGATGCGCGAGAGTTGCGAGGCGCGGCAACGGGCGCTTTCAGCGATGGCGCACCCGACCTGGCTGGATGCGCAGGTGTTGTGCGACCAGCAGACACTGGACCTGATCGCGAGCTTTCAACATGCGGTGGTGGGCGATCTTCTGCGCAAGACCTTTGCCGCGGCAGAGGCGGTGGGTGCGGCTTCGGTGCTGGTAACGGGCGGAGTGGCGGCCAATCGAGAATTGCGGGTGCGGTTCACCGCGGAGGCCGCTGAGCGAGGAATCCCTGTGGCATTTCCGACGCTGGCGCTTTCGACTGACAATGCGGCGATGATTGCGGCCGCAGCCTGGCCGCGTTTCCTGGCTGGAGATTTTGCGAACCTTGGTCTTGAGGCGAATCCGCGACTGACCCTGGTTTAGGGATTGGAAGAGCTGTACTTCGGGATATTTGGGGTGAGCCGCTTGACCAGGAACTCCTGGAAGAGGTTTTGGACCGCGCTTCCGGCGATTCCGAGGACGGTTTCCTCGATGGTGAGGTTCACTCCCTCGCGATCGCTCGCCGGGTAATAAATATTCGAGATTCCGCCAGCCGCGAGACTCCCGAGAATTCCGGAGTAGTTTGCCTGCCAATGGCCGTTGTCGCCTTTGCAGATGACGGAGTTTGCGATCGCATACAGGATGCGGGAGCGGGTCGTTCCTGTGCCTTTGTAAAAATAGCGGGGGTCCTGCTTCAAAAGGGAGGGCAGGATGGCGCTGCCGATCATCGTTCCGATGAAGTTGTCGGCGTAATTGGCTCCAAACCGCTTGGCATATCCCTGTGCGCCCTGACCGTAGCCGCTGAAGGTGTTTTGCGCCTGCTCGACACCGGCGAATATGCCGGAAGTCAGAACGGTGATCGGGTCGATCGAGGATCTCCATGCGAGGTGAAACTTCTGCCGGGAGCTCAGCGGTTGCGCGTCTGGCGCATACACAACATAGAAGTTAGGAATGACGCCGAAGACCCGCTGTTCCTCCTCTTCGTGGAGTTGCTCCTGTGCAATTTCGACATTGGATGCGGAGACTCGAACCTCACTGGTAGCGGTCGCGAAGGGTAGAACGATGGAAGGTGTTTCGTAAGTTTCGCCTGCGTGCAATTGGCCGGTGATCACCTGCGTAGCGAAGCCCTCGGAAGAGATGGTGAGCTTGAATTGGCCGGGCAGGACTTCCGGAAACTGGAATCGTCCATTGGCATCGGATGTTGTTGTCTTAGCGGGAGTGGCGATCGGCGTGGACTGGGTGAGCGTGATGTGAACACCCTGATAAACGGCTCCGTCGCGATCGACAACGACGCCACGGATGCTGCCCGCCTCCGAATGACCGGGAAGGGTGGCCGATGTTGATTGGGGCGCAGGATCGGGGACTTCGGCTTTTGCTGCGCTCTGGGCTTCGGTTTGGGTTCCGGTTTGCGTATCGAGCTGGGATTGTGGCGCGTCGGGGATAGCGGATTCAAAGGCCGATGCCGAAGCGGGTTGCTGGGAACGAGCGGGAACTGCAAGGCAAAGGGGCAGTAAAATCGCAGCCATCCAGTTGCTCGTCCAGACTCGACAGTGAATCGGCTGCCTGCGAAGAGTTGGCTCGCAGCCTGGACTTGACTGAGTTTCGGTGTCTTGGGCCATCAACTCCTGAGCCCTGAGGAAGTCATATTCAGAGGATAACCGGAGCGAATGAGTCGCTGTCTTCTTAGACGGTTATCGTCCATTGCTGTTGAGTCGCAGATGAAACTTTCACAAATGGCAGCGCGGCTGAACCCAATTCAGGAACAGGGCGAATTCAGGGACGAGCCGGATTCAAGAACTGAGCTGCCGAACTGCGGATTCGAGTTTGGCCGTCAATTCTGCCGGTTCGATTGATTCGTCGAAGGGAATGGCTTCTCCAATCCGGATCTCAAGCAGTTTTGAACGGAACCAGCGCGTGCGATACATCTTGTCGAGTCCCACCAGAGCGACTGGAAGTACCGGGACCTGGGATTCCTGGCCGAGGAGACCGATTCCCTGGCGAAAGGGACGCATGTCGCCCTCGTGATATCGGGCGCCTTCCGGGAAGACCATGATCGAGTACTCGTGATCCATGGCTTCGCCTGCGTGCTGGAAGCTCTTGCGGAAGCCGTGCATGCGGGGCATGGGGAAGACGTTGAAGAGCGCGGTAACGAGCCAGTACTGTGGAGGAGCAGCGAGATTGAGAAAGATGTTCCCCTGGTTCCGTCCGCGGCGATAATCGAGAAGCATCTCGCCCGACATGGCGATTGCCGTGCGGCGGCGCAGTTTGCCGGGTAGAGCGTAGAGAACCAAGGCTCCGTCATACGCGCTTCGGTGGTTTGCAATCACGAGCATTGGGCCGGAAGGAAGCTCGCCCGAGAGGCGGACGACCCGAGGCGCGGACAGAATCCAGACCAGGGGACGCATCACAAGTTCGAGAAATGCGCCGCGCAGAACACGGAAGGGCCAGCTGAAGGGCCAACGGGGATAGAGTGAGTCCGAGGTGAGTGCCACCAGATCGTCATCGGTACGATGGCGAGAAGCCTGTGATGCAGGTGGCGCTGGCGACGGTTGAATTGCATTTGACTGGTTCACTTCGGGCAGGACTTCGCGTGCTGCGGGTTGCGGATTTTCCTGTTTCGATGGTGGCTGGGCCGGAGCTGCCCCGGGCATAGCTTCCTGGGTGGGAGCATCCTGAGGTTCAGTTCCCGAGAGGATGGCCCGCAGTTCGCCAAGTGTCTGGAGGCTGGCAAGAGCGTCGTCGGGAAATTCGCGGTCGAAGCGCTGCTCGAGTGCGGTTTGGAGCTGTACGCGCCCAAGACTGTCGAGGTGGAAGTCTTCGGTGAGGCGAAGTTGGTCTTCGCTGCCCACCGGGTGCTCGCCGGTGACTTCCGCAATGAGATCGAGCAGAACATCCTTACCGGACTGGGGCGAACTCTGGGCTGATTGCTGCTGGTCACGAATCGCCTGGGAAACCCACTCGGAAACTTTGCGGCGCAGGAGTTTCCCGGTTGAAGTGAAAGGGAACTGCGGCTCGGGCCATTGAAGCACACGGCGGATCTGCTGAAAGTCGGCAAGTTCGCGATTTGCTCCCAGGACGGCATCATGCAGCTGAGCGTCGGCTCCCGAATAGAGAACAACGGCGACGGGCTCGATTCCAGAGGGAGTTTCGGCAGGGACCACGACACAGTCGCGAACGCCCGGCTGTTTTTTCATGGCGGCTTCGAGGTCATCCGGGTGGATATTCATTCCTCCACCGGTGACGATCATGTCGCCTTTTCTGCCAATGAAACGGAGTTCACCGCGTTCGTCTCGTTCGCCGAGATCACCGGTGGCGAGCCATTCGCCTTCGCGGGGGCGCATTCCGCCGGCTTGCCAGGTGGCCGTGGCGAGCATGTCGCCGCGCACGAGAATCTCGCCGTCTTCACTGAGGCGCAATTCCCGCCCGGGGAGGGTTTTGCCGATGGAGCCCTGTGAAATCTTGAAAGGGTAATTCAGCGTGACCAGGGCGGTGGTTTCGGTCATGCCATAGCCCTGGATCAGGCCGATTCCGAGTCCCTGCCAGAACGCTTCGAGTTCGAGGGGGATGGCTGCGCCGCCGGAGATGACTGCCCAGAATTTCAGGCCGAATGCCATACGGACTCTCCGGAATCGCCACCATTTGCTGAGTCTCGAGTACCCTTTGGTCGCCTCCATCTGTTCGACGAGCCCATCGAAGCGCTTGAGAATATGTGCCTGAAGCAGTTGCAATACGCGGGGAACAGCGACAAGCACCGTGATTCGCTCGCGGCGGATGAGGTCGGTAAGGCGCCGCGCTTCGATTTGATCGGTGAAATGCACTTCCGCGGCAAGGAGCGGCGGCAGCCAGAGTCCCATGAATTGCCCAAAGACATGGCTCAGCGGCAGGGTATGAAGGAAGCGGAGCGGGTGGACGATGCGTTCAAGCGTCTTGAATTTTTGCATCTCGCGCTCGATGGGGCTTGAGCTGGCGAGGACATTCGCGTGGGTATGAACGATTCCCTTTGGTTCGGTTGTCGTACCGGAGGTGAAGACGATCTGGAACGGAGCCTGTGGAGTGACCGATTCGCTGACTGAAAAATTCGGTTCCAGGGGCAATTGCGAGCTGAGTTTCGAGAACTCGAGTTGCGGGATCTCTGTCGAACCTGTGACGTGACTGAGCAGATTGCGGTCGCCCAGGATGAGTTTGGGCGCTACATCTTTGATGACGCGCGAGGCGAAGTCGGGAGAGCCTGCCGAATCCAATGGAACGGCGAGCACGCCCCGCAGCAAACAGCCAAAGAAGGCGGATATCCACTCAGCGGAGTTGGCGCCCCAGAGCACGACTCGGTCCCCGGGAGCGATGGCGCGGCGGTCGAGTTCGGCGGCGAAGCGGCCTGCAAGCAGGGCAAGTTCGCCATAGCTGGTGCGGTAGCTTCGAATACCGCGATGCGCCACCACGGCTGTATCGTCAGCGTGGCGGCGGAAATCCTCGACCAGGCTGGCGAGATGAGTGCGCACCGTTCCATCATAGATGCGCTCCCCGCCGATTTTGGCTCAGCTACTCACGGAACCACGATTTGCGCTTTTTACCTCATCGCAAGCGGTGACACCTGCGTTGACAACGATGCGGCGGACCTCGCGCTGATACAATCGAACAGGCTCAAGCCGGGGCGATCCCGACTGCAGTCCTACGCAATGAGCACGAATTAAGACACATGCCCCTTCGCCTTTACAACACCCTAAGCGGACAACTGGACGAGCTGACTCCATCCGATGGCAATGAGCTGCGGATGTATGCGTGCGGGCCGACCGTGTACGACTACGGGCATATCGGGAATTTCAGGACGTTCCTACAGATTGACGTGCTGCGGCGTTTGCTGCATCTGGAGGGAATTCGAATTCGCCACGTCATGAACATTACGGACGTGGACGACAAGATCATCCGGAATGCAGCGGCTGCGGGCGTACCGATCGGCAAGTATACGCCGCTCTACGAGCAGGCATTTCTGGATGATCTGGATTCACTGCAGATCGAGAGGCCGGAGATTCTAGCCCGGGCTACCGAGCATATTCCAGAGATGGTGAAGCTCGTCGAGCGCCTGGCGTCGGCTGGAGCAGCCTACAAAACAGGCGTGGCCGATGGGGATGGTTCGGGCTCGTGGTACTTCCGGCTCAAGGCATTTCCGGAATACGGCAAGCTGAGCAAGAAGGATCTGGAAGGAATCACGGACGGCGCGCGGGTCGATGTGGACGAGTACGAGAAGGATTCGGCTCGCGACTTTGCCCTGTGGAAGGCTACGAAACCGGGCGAAACCAGCTGGGACACTGAGATTGGAACCGGGCGGCCGGGCTGGCACCTGGAGTGCTCGGCGATGGCGATGAAGTATCTGGGTGAGAGCTTCGATCTGCATGCCGGCGGCGAAGACCTGATGTTTCCGCATCACGAAAATGAGATTGCGCAGTCGGAGTCAGTGACGCACAAGCCGCTGGCCCGGCACTGGATGCATGTGCGCTTTTTGCTGGTGGATGGGCGGAAGATGTCGAAGTCGGAGGGGAACTTCTACACGCTGCGGGATCTGCTGTTGAAGGGGTACAAAGCTTCAGCGATTCGGCTTGCGCTTATTTCGGTTCCTTATCGGCACCAGCTGAACTTCACCTTCGAGGGACTTACCGAGGCGACAAACGCCATTGACCGTTTGCGGACTTTCGTTGCGCGCCTCAACAAGGCGAAGCTTTCGCAAGGCAGCACGCCGGAATTACAGGATGCTGCGGCCAAAGCTGAAGCCGGGTATATTGCGGCTCTCGAAAATGATTTGAATACAGCCGAAGCACGGGCTCCGATCTTTGATCTGGTTCGGACAGTCAATGCAGCGCTGGACACGGGATCGGTGATGGCCGGGGACCGGGATCGGGTGCTGGCGGTGCTGGAGAAGTTCGATGCGGTGTTTGCGGTAATTGCCGATCACGATAGCGAGCCGACCAAGGCCGCGCTGGCATGGGCAGAGACGCAGGGATTGCTCGATAAGGTTGCGCCGGAGCTTCTTGTGCAGCAGGGCCTGAGCGATGCCGACATCGAGGCGCTCATTGCAGAGAGAAATACCGCGAGGAAGCAGCGGAATTTCCGGCGGTCGGATGAGATTCGCGACGAACTTGCAGCCAAGGGTGTTGTAATTGAGGACGCCAAGGACGGCGTTCGGTGGAAGCGGAAGTAGCGTTTTAAGGCGAGGTAAGTGAAATGGAAGCCAACGAAGCAGGCGAATTGCAGGAACATGCGGAACATGGCGCACACGAGCCGTCGATGCGTCCTGTTGCGTTTACGATGAGCGTGCTGGCCGTATTGGTAGCCATTACCACGGTTTTGGGCCACCGGACGCACACCGAGGCTGTTCTTACTCAAAACCAGGCGACCGATCAATGGAATCTCTACCAGGCGAAGAAGATCCGGTCGAGCAATACCGCGCTGGCTGCGGATTTGCTCTCTGTCATTGCCCCGACGGACGCCAAGGCCGCGCAGAAGATTGCCAAGGGGTACGCCGATCACCAGGAAAAGTGGGTTGAAGACCTGAAGGAAGAGCAGGAAAAGGCGGAGAATCTGGAAACCAAGGTTGAGCAGGCTGAGGCGCGCGCGGATCGATTTGATCTCGGGGAAGCTCTGCTGGAAATTGCGCTGGTGACCGCTTCGATCACTCTTTTGACCAGGAAAGGGGTCTACTGGATGCTCGGTTTGGTATTTGGTGCAGCGGGAATCGTGTCAGCGGCTTCGGTGTTGTTCCTGAAATAGTTAGCACCAATCCGAAGTAAATCCGGAGTTTCGACAGTCGGTTGTCGCAAGGGAAGAGCTATCGCATTCCACTTGGGACGTGCTATTCTCACGCCATCTGGGCTAAATCAGAGGGCTTCATGCACGCGATCCATTCCCATGGTCGAATCGCCACTCCTGCCGGCAAGCGGTGGAGCAGGTTGAGGGCGCGCGTGATCGGTCCGCGCAGGCATCTGCGTGTGTTGCCGAGCCGGACTCGGCCAAGCCTCTACGCAGGCGATTAACTCCCGCAGCTACCGGATTCACTCCCGGATTATTTCCCGTTTTGAGTCTTCTGCTTCTTCGTTATCGGAGAGGGAAGCGCGGGAAATCTCCATTCTGCCGATTACCCATTCTTCATGAAGGAGATTTCGATATGTCGCACGCCGAGTTGTACGAAAAATTTGGACCAAAGCTTCACGGGTCGCTGCCAGGACCGAAGGCCAAAGTCGCTGTAGAGCACGATGACCGGGTGATCTCCCCGAGCTATACACGCTCCTACCCGTTGGTTGCCAGGCGTGGCCGCGGCATTCGCATCGAGGACGTGGATGGGAATGAGTTTCTGGATTTTGCCGCTGGAATTGCCGTGAATTCGACCGGCCATTGCCATCCGGAGGTGGTTGCGGCGATTCAGAAGCAGGCGGCGGAGCTGATTCATATCTCAGGAACGGATTTTTACTACGAGTCGATGACCGAGCTTGCGGACCGGCTCTCGGCGGTTGCTCCCATGCCGGGGCCGCACCGGTTTTACTACGGCAACTCCGGCGCCGAGGCGGTTGAGTGCGCGCTGAAGATTGCGCGATACCACACCAAGCGGCAGCAGGTGATTTCGTTCTTCGGCGCGTTCCATGGGCGCACGATGGGCGCGTTGTCGCTGACGGGTTCGAAGCCTCAGCAGAAGCGTCGGTTTTCTCCGATGGTGCCGGGCGTGACGCACATTCGCTACCCGTACACGTATCGAGGGTGTTCGGGCGGGCCGCAGGATGAGGAGGCATTCAGCCTTGGTTGTGCGCGATATATCGAAGAGAAACTCTTCAAGACGATTCTGGCGCCGGAAGAGGTTGCGGCAATCTTCCTCGAACCGATTCAGGGCGAGGGTGGCTATGTTGTGGCTCCGGATAACTTCCTGCGCGAGATTCGCGAAATCTGCGATCGGCACGGGATTCTGCTGGTGGCGGATGAGGTGCAGTCGGGCGCGGGCCGGACTGGCAAGTGGTGGGCGATTGAGCACTCCGGTGTCCAGCCGGATATTGTCTGTATTGCCAAGGGCATCGCTTCGGGCATGCCGCTGGGTATCTGCATGACCCGTGCTGAAATTATGGATTGGGTGCCGGGATCGCATGCTTCGACCTTCGGCGGCAATCCGATTGCGATTGCGGCGGCGCTGGCAACGATGGATATTCTCGAGCGCGAGGCGATCGACAACGCTGCTCACGTCGGCGGCAAGATCCTGGATCGGTTGGCGGGTTGGAAGGATACGCATTCGCTGGTCGGCGATGTGCGCGGACGAGGGTTGATGATCGGCATCGAACTGGTGCTGGACAAGGCCACTCGCGAACCGGCAACTGCGCTCCGCAACCGGATTGAGACGCTCTGCTTTGAAAAGGGACTGCTGATTCTGGGATGCGGCGAGACTTCGCTTCGGCTATGTCCGCCGCTGATCGTCAATGAGCAGGAAGCAACGGTCGCGCTGGACATTCTCGAAGAGGCGCTAACGCAGGTGGAACTGGAGCATGCGCAGGCAAGGGAATTGGTCGCTGTAGAAGCCTAAAGCAAAACCACAGTAGAAGTGCCTCGAAGCGACTAGCATCAAGGTGGATTTTTCCGTAAGAAGAATCCACCTTGAACAATGCCTGAGAGGCAAACGCTTATGCATTCCGGAAGCTACGGAACAGCAAACTCGCTTAAGGCCCGAAATGCGATGCGCGCATTACCCTTATTGGCGAACCTCGTTTCTTTCGGGGCGAGGTTTTGGCATAGGGACGAGTAGCCGACTAGCCGCTCCCATGCCGAATCATCCGGAGAATTCTACGTTGCACAGGGATTTGATAGGCTCTGTTCGAGAGGCTAACTCGACGACAGTTGAACTGACATGAAATCATCCCTTTTGAAGTGACCGCTGCGAACGCCCTGGGGCTCGCCAGCCTTTCTTAGGAGCCTTTGAATGATTCCAGCGACGAAGAATTCTCCTGATTCAACGAAGCCCGCAGCTTCCGCCGACATCAATCGGGAAGAGACTCCCTTCGAGGCGCTGGCCAGCATCTGCTCCGTTCTGGTGGTGGGCCTGTTCATTCTGACCTTCTTAGCTCAGAACTACCTCATTCCGTCAGGCTCGATGGAGAACACGTTGCTCGTAGGCGATCACCTGGTCGTCGACCAGATCACGCTCATGGCGCCCGCTTCGTGGATGCCACTAATCAGGTATCGCGAGCCGAGGCGCGGCGATATTGTGGTGTTCCACAAGCCAGTTTTTCAGCCCGGTATTGATGCGGCAGACGCCGATGGGACGCCGCTGTACACTCCCCTGGTGAAGAGATTGATTGGAGTGCCAGGCGATCATATTCATCTGCGCAACGGCATTGTGATTGTGAATGGGGTCGCACAGCCTGCGGGATTTGCGCAACCGACGACGAAAGACAACTTCAACGAGTTTCTCGACGATTTCCCCGCAGTACCTCCAGCCGGGGTGCCCGGGGCAGCAGAGTCGTGGGCGGTAAACTTCCCAAGTTATATCCAGGACGGCGACCTGGTGGTTCCGCCCGGTATGTATTTCATGATGGGGGATAACCGGCATAACAGCCTGGACTCGCGTTTCTGGGGCTTCGTGCCGCGCGCCAACATACTTGGTCGTCCGCTGTTCAACTATTGGTCGTTCAGGACCCCAGACGGACAACTTGAACAAACAGGATTCGGTCACAAGCTTGCGTGGATGGGCCACGTTCTGGTGCATTTCTTCCCAGACACGCGCTGGAGACGGACTTTCCACGTTGTTCGTTGAACCGGAATTGTAAGATTCCTATTTGATCCTGGTACCGGCTACTCTTCAATTACAAGTTGAGCAACAGTCCGCATGCACTCGGGCAATGGTCTTTCGTAACTTGCGCGGTCGAGACGTTGGCCTCTAGAGATTTAAGGGATGAATGCCATCGCAAGGCTCGGTCTTAACGCAATCGAACGGTCTGTCGCGGGTTTGGATTGGCTGGCGGAGCGTCGCGGACACAAGTCGTTGTTGCCAAGGCATTTGCAGACTGGCGAGCGGGGAGAGGAAGCTGCGTACTTCTTTCTGCGTCGGAATGGGTTTACCGTGGTTGCCCGACGATGGAATGACGGGCCTGTGCCGGGCGATATCGATCTGATCGCGTGGCAGGACGAAGTGCTTTGCTTTGTCGAAGTAAAGACTCGGACAAACATCGATGTGGCGACGGCGTCATCGGCGGTTGACCGGAACAAGCGGAAGATTCTGCGGCGGCTCGCCCGGCACTATCTGCGGCATCTGCCGGAGGCGGAGCGGGCGGAGACGCGATTCGATATCGTTACGGTGTATGAGCTGCCGGGGCAGCCGAGAGATGTTCGGCTGATTCCGGGGGCATTTAGTTGGAACGAGTGAGGGTTGGCCGGGAAAAATCCCGAGACTAGCTTTGCGCGTCCTGCCACTCTTCGTGCCAGGCCATCTGGATGGCTTCGAGGCGGCTTTCGTTGGATTTGGTCGGCTCGTCAGCGAATCCATCGAGCTCGGTGACCATCTTGTGAAGGTCGGTGAAGCGAACGGTCAGCGGATCGAGGTCGGGGAATTTTTCCTGCAATTGAATACCGATCTCTTCGGAGTCGGTCCAGAGGATTTCGCGGGGCATGATTACTCCTTGAGGTCAGGGGACAGAGATCAGGGATCAGAAAGTCAGCACCATCGGGGAATGGTTTGTCTTATTGATCCCGTACCAAAAACAGGTTATTTGCCTTCGGCGAGAGTCAGCGGCTTGCCTTCGGAGGTGTAGTTGCGGTTCCACTTGGGGATTTCAACGACGTACGTGCCCGGCTTGGTGATGACGGCCTGGCAGCCGAGGCGCGAGTTTAGCTGCTGGTCTGCGGCCATGTCGAGGCGGTCGATTTCGTCGTCGTCGGCTTCCGAGATGCCTGTCTGATCCTTAATCCAGAGGTGGCAGGTGGTGCAGGCGCAAACGCCTCCGCAGGCGTGATCGAGGAAGACGTCGTGGTTCTCGGCTACGTCGAGGAAGGACATGGGCTTGCCGTGATGTTCGTAGGGCATGGTGCCGTATTCGAATTCGATGACGCGCCCCTCGGGCTCGAAGACGACGCGGACAAGCTTGTCGGCGGGGATTATCTTTTCGGTGCTCATTGGAAGTCTCTTTTCTGAGCTTTTAGCCTCTAGCTCTTAGCTTCCAGCTAAAGGCTAGCAGCTAGAGGCTAGAAGCTGGTTTTACTCGAATTCGGCCGGCGCGAAGACGTGGGGCGCGTGAATCTCGGCTGCGTTGAGTTCTTCGCCGGCGGTCTGCATGGTTTTACCGCGCATGGCGCCGGAGACGGCTGCGTCCATCATCTTTTCGGCGAAGTTTTGCGTGGCCTTGTCGAGGGCAGAGGTAGCTTCGCGGATGGCCTTGAGGTCCTCACCCGGTTTGATGGCTTCCAGTCGCAGACGGGCGGCTTCAATGGCGGCCTTTTCCTGGTCTGAGATTAGCTGCCACGCGGCATGGGCCGGAGCCTTTTCGACAGCGGCGAGGATAGTTTCGGCTTCGAGGCGGGCTTCGATGATCTGACGGGCTTCGAAGTCGCTTTCGGCGTGGTCGAACGAGTCGAGGATCATGGTTTCGACCTGCTCGTCGGTTAGGCCGTAGGTCGGTTTGACTTCGATCTGGGCTTCGAGGCCGCTGCGCTGCTCGCGGGCGGTGACCTGCAGGATGCCGTTGGCATCGATGAGGAACTTGACTTCGATGCGCGGCAGGCCCGCAGGCATGGGCGGAATGCCTTTGAGGTCGAAGCGGGCGAGGGAGCGGCAGTCAGTGGCGAGCTCGCGCTCGCCCTGGAGGACGTGGATGGCTACGTTGGTCTGGCCGTCGACGCCGGTGGTGAAGTGTTCGGTGGCCGAGGCGGGGATGGTGGAGTTGCGCTGAATGATGCGCGCGACTACGCCGCCGAGAGCTTCGATGCCGAGCGAAAGCGGGGTAACGTCGAGGAGCAGGAGTTCGTCGGTTGTAGTGGAACTGCCGGCGAGGATGCTGGCCTGAACGGCAGCGCCGAGGGCGACGACTTCGTCGGGGTTCAGTTCGGTATGAGGCTTCTTGCCGCGTGCGGAGAGCTCGAAGATCTGATCGACGAGCGTGCGAACTGCCGGGATGCGGGTTGAGCCGCCGACCAGGACGAGTTCTTCGATTTGCTCGGGTTTGATGCCGGCGTCGGCAATGGCCTGGCGACAGGGTCCGGCGGTGCGGTCAATCACCGGCTGAATAAGCTGCTCGTAGACTTCACGGGGGATTTCGCGCTGGTAGCGGGCTCCGTCGGGAAGTTCGATATCCAGCTTGGCCGAGGGCTCGGAGGAAAGCGTGATCTTGGCTTCAATAACGGCCTTGCGGAGGGCCTGGATCGCGTCCGGCTGTTGGCGCAGATCGACGCCGTGTTCGTTGCGGATTTCGTCGAGGGCGACGGCGAGGAGCAGATTGTCGATATCGTCGCCGCCGAGATGGGTGTCGCCATTGGTGGCGATGACTTCGAAGATGCCGTCGTTCAGCTTCAGAATGGAGATATCGAAGGTCCCACCGCCGAGGTCGTAGACGGCGATGATTCCTTCCTTCGCACGATCAAGGCCGTAGGCGAGGGCTGCGGCGGTTGGTTCGTTGACGAGGCGCAGGACGTCGAGACCGGCCATGCGTCCGGCGTCGCGGGTGGCCTGGCGCTGGGCGTCGTTGAAGTAGGCCGGAACGGTAATGACGGCTTTCCTGACTTCGGCGCCGAAGTAGCGTTCGGCGTTGCGCTTGAGCTGGCGCAGGATGTAGGCCGAAATCTCGGGGGGAGTGAACTGCATTTCGCCGAGGCGAATGCGAAGGACTTCTCCGGGTTCGATGTCGTCGGCGAGGCGGAACGGGAAAAGCTTTAGTTCTTCCTGGACGTCTTCGAGGCCGCGGCCCATCAGGCGCTTGACGGAATAGATGGCCCGCTCGGGGTTTTCGATCAGGGCGCGGCGTGCCGAGTTGCCGATGGTGACTGTGGCCCGAGACGGCGATGGGTTCGCCGGGTCGATAGGATCGAGCGCAACGATGGATGGGACGAGATTGGAGCCGTCGACGCCGGGAATGACCACGGGCTGGCTGCCTTCCATGTAGGCGACGAGCGAGTTGGTGGTTCCGAGATCGATTCCGACAATCCGCTCATTTGGGCGTTCTTCAGGCATTGATTCAGGATTCCTAAGCTGTTGGGTTCGAGAGAACTGCGTTGACGTCGCGGACGAGGTTGCGAAGGTAGCGGCGGCGATCGAGAAGCGTGGCCATCGTGTTGGCGGCCTTCTGGCGAACGTCTGAGTTGCCGGCATCCCACTCCGCTCCCTGGGCTGCGAGATCGGTATCGACTTCCGCGAGCAGGTCTTCGAAGCGGGTTTTTGCCTTGTTCAGGTCGGCCAGGAGCGTTAGATCGTTCTCGCCCATTTTTTGATTCATGCGCATCTCTTCGAGCTGCATGTTGAGTTCGAAGACTTCTTCGAGCAGGTCGGCGGGCGGCTGGCGGTCTGCGCTTTTGCCTTTGCCGGCATGCTCTTCGCCGATCTTGAGGCCTTCGAGCTTGAGCAGGTATTCGGTGCGCTGAATTGGATCGCGAAGTGTGCGATAGGCGTCGTTGAGGAGCGCGGTGTTGGCGAGGCTCCATTGCTGCTCGTCTGCAGTGGCACGGGCGAATCGGTCGGGGTGCAGGCGGCGGCTGAGGCGGTGAAATTCACGCTCCAGTGTGGATGTGTCCAGGGTGAGGGCCCGCACGAGTCCGAAGACCTGGAAGTAATCTGCCGCCGGTACTGGCTGCACTTTACCGCAACTGGGGCAAAGCAGCGCCGAAGTTCCGAGCGCTGCGCTGCATGCCCAACAGGCTGTCGGAGCGGAGGTTGTGAGCGTTGTCGACATAGTGTTGCGGAGCTTTTGCGTGGTGATTTAGGAGAATGAAGACCCGCAGCCGCAGGAGCGCGTCGAATTGGGATTGATAAAGTTGAAGCCTTGTTTCAAGAGGGTCTGTTCGTAGTCCAGAACCATTCCATGGAGGTAGACGAAGCTCTTGGGATCGATGAAGATGCGAATGCCGTCGAATTCGTAGACGCGGTCACGCTCGCGAGGACGAGTGTCAAAGCGAATGCTGTAAGAAAGGCCAGAGCAGCCCCCGCCGAGAACTCCGAGACGCAGGCCGCCTTCTTCGGGGGAGATGCCTTCCTTGGCCATGCCGTTGCGAATGTGGGCGAGGGCGCGCGGGGTTACTTCGATTCCCTTGACCGGAGTTTTTGGCGCGGCGGGCTGGGAGGCCAGCGCTGCCGCCTGGCTTGCCTGTTCCGATGTTTGAATTGTGACGAAGTCCTGCATTAATCTCTTCTTCCCTTGGATTCCTACTTCTCTGATCCCACCCTTGACGATGGAACTGTCAAGGATGGGGCACCCACTCCCGTGGGGCTCGATCAAAAACGGAAGCGTCGTTTAGTGCGCTGCGACCGCGATTGCGTCGGCTGTTTCTGTGACGCCGTTCTTCTTCTTCCAGTCGCCAATGGCGGCGCGAATGGCGTCTTCTGCGAGGACCGAGCAGTGAATCTTGACCGGGGGGAGGGCCAATTCCTTCACGATGTCGGTGTTCTTGATCTCCATCGCTTCGGCAACTGTCTTGCCCTTGACCCACTCAGTAGCGAGTGAAGAGCTGGCGATGGCCGAGCCGCAGCCAAAGGTCTTGAACTTGGCTTCTTCGATGACCTGGGTCTCAGGATTGACGCGAATCTGAAGGCGCATGACGTCGCCGCATTCCGGCGCGCCGACCAGGCCGGTGCCAACTTCGTCCGAGCTCTTGTCGAGCTGGCCGACGTTGCGGGGATTGTTGTAGTGATCGATAACCTTATCGCTGTATGCCATGTGACCTCCTAAGGTCGGTAACTTATCTGATTCAATTTTGCGGCTCGGGGATTCTACCCAGAGCTGATTGCTTAGTGGGCTGCCCACTCGATCTTGCTGAGATCGATGCCTTCCTTCACCATCTCGTAGAGCGGCGAGAGTTCGCGCAGCTTCTTGACGATTCCGATGACCTTGTCGGCCACGTAGTCGACTTCCGCCATGTTGTTAAAGCGGCCGAGTCCGAAACGGATCGAACTGTGGGCGACATCATCGCCGAGACCCAGAGCCTTGAGGACGTAGGAGGGTTCGAGAGTAGCCGAAGTGCAGGCGGAACCGCTCGAAACCGCGACGTCGTTGATGCCCATCAGCAGGCTTTCGCCCTCGACGTATACGAAACTCATGTTCAGGTTGCCGGGAAGGCGATGCTCCCAGGAGCCATTGACTTCGACGTAATCCAGGGCCGACTCTAGCTTTTGGCGAAGATGGTCGCGCATGGCCTGCAGGCGGGCTGCTTCGGTTGCCATCTCGGCACCGGCGATTTCACAGGCTTTGCCGAGGCCGACGATGCCGGGCACGTTCAGCGTGCCGGAACGCATGCCGCGCTCATGGCCGCCGCCGTCGATCTGGGCGGAGATCTGAACGCGAGGGTTGCGACGACGGACGTACAGAGCGCCGACTCCCTTCGGACCGTAGATCTTGTGGGCGGTCAAGGAGAGAACGTCGATATTCATGGCGTTCACGTCGACCGGAACCTTGCCGACTGCCTGGACTCCGTCGGTGTGGAAGATAACGCCCTTTTCGTGGCAGAGCTTGCCGATTTCCGCGATGGGCTGGATGACGCCGATCTCGTTGTTGGCAAACATGATGGAGACCAGGATGGTCTTGTCGTCCATAGCCCGCTTTAGGTCTTCCATGTCGATGAGGCCGTCAGCCTTCACCGGCAGATAGGTGACGCGATAGCCATACTTTTCGAGGCGCTTACAGGTGTCGAGAACCGCCTTGTGCTCGGTGACCTGGGTAATGATGTGGTTGCCGCGCTCCTTGTACATCTCGGCGATGCCCTTGATGGCGAGGTTGTTGCTCTCGGTGGCGCCGGAGGTGAAGATGATCTCTTTGGCCGTGGCGCCGATCAGCTTTGCGATCTGTTCGCGGGCGTTTTCGACGGCCTGCTCGGCTTCCCATCCGAAGGAATGATTGCGGCTGGCTGCGTTACCGAATTTCTGCGAGAAGAACGGAATCATGGCTTCGAGTACACGCGAGTCCATGGGGCTGGTCGCGTGGTTATCCATATAAATGGGCAGGGTTACGCCTGCGGGTACTGCGACATTGGTTTCAATTGCGCTCATCTTCTTCTCCACTTAAAACCTGCTTTGGATCTCGGTCTGGATCTGAACTCCGGGGCTGAACTCTCGACCGGACTAACAACGAAAATTGCCGGAGACTCTGGTGCGATTAATTAGGTGCCGTCAGGGAAACTAACTGGTGCAACTGGGACGCGCGCGAAATCGCCGTTTCGTGGTCCACGAGGTCATATACAGTGATGCTCCGGAGCACATCTGCGATGCTCTCGTTTACCCGCGCAAGGGGCTCTTTTACCGTGCAGTTGGGCTCCAAGTCGCAGGATTTGCTGCCTTTGGTGCAACTGGTGATGAATAGCGGCCCATCGATGGCGTGGATCACTTCAAATGCTGTGATGGTGCGAGCGTCCTTAGAAAGTGCGTATCCGCCGTTCATCCCCGCGTGGGAACGAAGCAGTCCGACCTTGGCCAGCCGCTGCAGGACCTTGGCAAGCAATTGCGCTGGAATCCCGTAGGTATCGGCAATGTCTTTCGCGCTCACGGAGGGCGTTTCAGGATGCTCGGCAAGGTACTTGAGCGCCATCAGGCCGTAATCCGCTTTCTTGGTGAGCCTCAGCATAAAGTCCGACCCCTTCGGTCTGGATTCAGTATACGACCAATTCTGTCGCTATTTCAATGGGCGGAAAAGAATTCCACGAATGAGCTTGGACGATCAAAATGGGGACAATTCGAGGGCCGGCCGGGAATCTGCCGAATCTTTATCAAATCTCTCTTTGACAAAGTGCCAAGGCTCGATACAATCTGGCGCAAAGGCCTCCTGTAACGAACGGTCCTGAATCCCAAATGGCGATCCCCTGCAAGCACCCCAGAGTCCGCGTCGTCTCCCGCCAGGAAGACGTAGAGTATGTTGAATGCGTGGAATGCGGAGAGGTTTTTGATTCCGACGAATTCCGCGATATGGAAATTGAAGAGAAGGTTACGAACCCACTGGATGACGACGTGGACGA
>Ga0302319_10005468_pt1 | contig 25525 bp, 18 predicted proteins | sample Bog_T0_2_FD_203319 | JGI IMG/M metagenome (GOLD analysis project Ga0302319, IMG submission 203319) | Peat permafrost microbial communities from Stordalen Mire near Abisko, Sweden - Bog_T0_2 | ecosystem: Environmental > Terrestrial > Soil > Wetlands > Peat | place: Sweden: Abisko, Stordalen Mire...
AGACGGCTGCGCATCCCCTGTAGAAAGAGAGAAAGAGCGCCCTTTGCCGAGCCGTAGACGTAGTTGGAGCGGCGTCCGCGATCGCCGGCTACCGAAGTGATCGCGGCGATGCATCCCGTCTGCCGCCGTTCCAGGTCGGCTCCGAACAGAGTAAGGATGGCGGTCGCACTGACGTAGTTGACTTGCAGTTCCTGCAGAAGCGCGTCGACAGAGCTTTGCGAGATGTTCTGGTCGAGCATCGATCCGTAGGCGAGCAGAACGGTGTCGAAGTCGGGCAACGCGCGCTGCGCGTAGTCAAAGATGGCGGCGTGCTGCTGAACCGAGGCAAGATCAGCCGAGTAGGTCAAAACCTGTTTCGCTCCCCGGATCGTCAGGTCGGCCCACAGTTCGGCTAAGCGTTGGGGTGAGCGAGCGACCAGAAGCAGTTCGCAACCTTGCTGAGCGAGCAGACGCTGTACCTCCATCGCCATAGCGGAAGTCGCGCCGAGAATGATGACTTTTTTCATAACAGGCGTCTTCTTAGCCGCCCTTGGAACAGCGGGATCAGTGGTCGTCGGGTGCGCGGTGATGGTGGAGGTCATGAAAGTCATTGGACAGGGGTCACTCGTCGCCAGAAGGAAGACGACATTTTCGGATCGATATAAGGAATGAATCTGCGCCAGTTCGGAAAAGATGCTTCAAAGAGCGCGTGGCTCATGCGCGCGTCCTTCGCGGGGTAGAGCGCGCCGCCACTTTTCAGGACAATCTCGTCGAGCGATTGCAGCAACTGGAGAGTGCGCTCGCCGCGCATGGCAAAGTCGAGTGCGAGGGTAAGTCCTGGGCGCGGGAACGAGAGCAATCCGGCAGGCGGGGCAGAACCGAACTGCTTCAATACTCCGAGAAATGAACCCATGCCCGAGATCGCAATCGTGTCGAGTAACTCGGCGAACGCGTCCGCGTTGGTTTCGGGGATCACGCACTGGTACTGCAGGAAACCCTGTTTGCCGTAAAGCAGGTTCCATTGCCGAACCGAATCGAGGGGGTAGAAGAACGAGTCATAGGGCACAGTTGACAAGCCTCGTTTGCCCGAATGCATCTTGTAATAAGCCGCGTTGAAAGCCTTGATCGAGTAGCGATTGAGCGTCCACGCCGGCAGTGCGAAGGGCAACCTGGGGCCGCGCTGCGGATGAAATTTCTTGTTCTGTTCTTCCACGTGGTTGCCGCGGAAGAAGATGCCGCGCGGGTTCTTACCCGCGAAACAGTCGAGCCAAGCCACGGTGTATTCAAAGCGGTCATTGCTTTCGCGGCTAAGATCGAGAAACTCGTTCAGAGATTGAAAAGGAATGGACTCCGCTTCGATCCAGGGACCAGGCACGCGTTTCAGTTGGATATCCGCCCAGGCGATCACGCCGGTGAGTCCCAGGCCGCCAACGGTCGCACGCAGCATGTGTGCGTTTTCTTCGGCGTTACAGGTGACAAGTCCATCGTTCGAGCGATGCAGCGCGATCTGGCGAACATGCGCTCCGAAGGTTCCGGCGCAGTGGTGGTTCTTGCCGTGAACATCATTAGCGATTGCACCGCCCACGGTCACGAAGCGTGTGCCCGGTGTGACGGGAAGGAACCAGCCTTTGGGCAAGAACAGGTCGATGATCTCCGAGAGGCTAACACCGCTTTCGCAACGGACCATCCCCGTCGATTCGTCGAAGCCGAGGATGCGGTTGAGACGCCGGCAATCGATCAATTCGCGGCCACCGTTCAGGCATGAGTCGCCATAGCTGCGTCCGAGACCGTAGGGCAGCAGGGAACCGGGTTCGGCAGTTCTCAGGATTTCTGGGACTTGGTCATTCCAAGCCGGTTTATGAACGTAGCGGTGGGCGGCTTTGGGATAGCGTCCCCAAGAGAGAATCCGCGTGACTGGCGCCGAAGGAGCGGGTTGCTTACTTAATCGTGCGGCTGTTTGTCCAGACATAGGCAGTACGGTGAAACAAAATCAAGATCGAGAAGTGAAAGTGGTTCCAGTGATCGGTTCAGTTACCAATTTATGTGGATCATGCTCGCGGCGATTACTGCCGCTGAGGCCAGAGCGACTCCGTAGCTCACGCGGTCTCGCATGGCGAGCGTGACCGGATCTTCCTGTAGTTCTCCGCGATGCGCCAGAAGCCAGTTGCGGCTGAGCCAATACAAAATGATGGGACAAAGCATGAAGAGCCATTCCGGCGAGGAATACAGTAATCCGACATCGGGGCTGTGAACGTAGAGGCTGAAAATGACAACCGCCGAAAAGCTGCTGCCGACTCCAAGCGAGAGCAGCAGTTCGCGATCGCCGGTGTGATAGCCGCGTCCGGAGTTGCCGCTGGAAATCAATCCGCTGGCATGAAGTAACTCGGAATAGCGCTTAGCCATCGCCAGACTGAGAAAGAAAAACATGGAGAAGGCCAGAAACCACTGCGACAGCGGCGTGCCCGAGATGAGCGCGCCGGCAAGAATGCGAAAGCTATAAAAACTGGAGAGGATGAAAACGTCGAGCAGCGCGATCTTTTTGAGATAGAGCGAGTACAGCATGGTAAGCGCGGAGTATCCCAGCAAAGCGAGGCCAAAAGCGGTATCCAGATAGAAACCTAGCCCCAGCGCGCACGTCAGCAACAGAAAGGATGCCAGCAAGCCTTCCGGAATCGAGATGGCTCCAGCCGCGAAGGGGCGTTCTTTTTTCCACGGATGTTCGCGGTCGGAATGCAGGTCGAGGAGGTCGTTGAGAATATACAGTCCAGAGGCGCAAAGCCCGTAAAGAACGAAGCCGATTACAGTGCGTAGAACCGGCGTAACGGTGAGGTTGTGCGATAGGGCGAGCGGCAGGAAGAGCAGGAGATTTTTCGCCCAGTGGTGACCGCGGAGAGCATTGATCCAAGTCCGAAGGCTGGCACGCGGTTCGAGGAAGGTTGCCGAGACAGTGGTTACAGCGGCCGCCTCGGCAGCGCGAGCTTCCGTACCGACCACATAGGCGGCGCGGGCATTACGCCAAACCGCGACGTCGGCGGCCGAGTCGCCGATATAGTCGAAGCCGGTTTCGGCGAAATGCGTGGCTAGAAACGAAGCTTTCTCGGCACCCTTCAGATTCAGCTCTCCGTCGCTGGCGTGCACTTCGTCGAAGAGGCCGAGATAGTCGGAAACCACGACAGCAATTTGGCGGTCGGCAGCGGTTGCGAGCGCGAGGTAGCGGCCGCTGGCTTTCTCCTGCCGCAAGAGATCGAGAACCGGCTGCCGGTAAGAAAGACGAGCAGGCTCGAGCTGCGCTTTGGCGGCAAGTCTCCGTTTGAACGATGCGCGTCCCGCGAGCAACCAGACAGGGAGAATCAGAACAAGAATCGGACGCGTTTTGAGGAGGACGAGGACGCACTCCCACAGCACGTTGCCGCGGATCAATGTGCCGTCGAGGTCAACGCACAAGACGGGCCGCGAGACCTTGGCCGGCTTGGCTCCAGTTACTGCCCCCATGGATTGATCGTCGCATACGGAGTGGGGTGAAATGCGGTTATAAGTGGCACACCGAGGTAACCTGGGTAACATGCGCCAGACGACTCCGAAGGTTAGTATCAGCTGATCGAGAGCGGAGCGATTGACTCTGGAAACCACACCGAACGAGACACAGCCAAGGGACACAAGCGCGTCGGAATTACTGGCCCATTACCTGCGCCGGCCGAGTGTGCTGCTGTCCCTGCTGGGACTTGTCACGTTCGTGCTCTACAGCGGGTCGCTGTCATTCGATTTCGTTTGGGATGATTTACCGCAGATTGTGAACAGTCCGATTATTCGGTCATGGAGCAATCTGCCACGCGCGTTTGGCAGTGACCTTTGGTACCACGTGGCACGACATCAGGTGTACTACCGGCCTCTGTTTGTCGCCTGGTCAATGCTCAATTACACGCTCTTTGGCTTGCGGCCTTGGGGATGGCATCTCGGTGCGATCCTGCTGCATGTAGGTGCCGTGGTGTCCGTCTTCCTGCTGGTGCGACGCCTCGGGCTGGAGTACTGGACCGCCGCGCTGGCGGCCCTGATTTTTGCAGTGCACCCCGTGCACATTGAGCCCGTGACCTGGGTGTCGGCAGCTTCGGACAGCTTGTTGACGATGTTCGCGGCGTTGGCGTTTACTGCATTCCTAAGGGGACGCGATTCCGCGCAGAAACAAAACGTGGCGTGGTGGGTCGCATCGTTGGCGCTCTTGGCCTGCGCGTTGCTGACGAAGGAAATGGCGGTAGTATTTTCAGCGCTAGTCGGTATTTACTCGTGGTTGCACCCTGCCAACAGGCGAGCTTCGCCGGGACGAAGGCTTGGTAGCGCAGCGTTGGAAGCGGCTCCGTATGCGTTGGTTACGCTTGCGTACGCACTGCTCCGAAAACACGCGCTATTGCAGGCGACTGGGCAGTTTGATCCGAATCATGGGCTAATGGACGTGGTTAGGACCTTGCCCCTCGTTCTCGCCGTTTATCTGCGGCAGTTGGTTCTCCCTATCGGGATCACGGGACTTTATTACACTCCGTACGTTACGACGGCAGTTCTAAGTCAGATTGTATTGCCGGTTATTGTGTTGGCGGCTGTGGTCGCCGGCTTGTGGTATTGGAACCGGCGCGAAGGCAACTCGATCGTCGCGTTTGCTGGGCTGTGGCTGCTGATTGCGCTGGCGCCAGCATTGTATCTGCGAAACTTTGGCAACGGCGATTTCGTGCGCGACCGTTATATGTACATGCCCTCGATCGGCTTCGCTATTCTTGCGTCGCTGGCGCTGCGGCACCTGCCATCCATAAAGAGTTGGAACGCTCAAACAGCGCAGATCGCGGCGGTGGTTGTGCTGTGCGGCGCCTACGGGGTGGCCTCACTGGCGCAGCAAGTGTATTGGGGAAGCGATTTACTGCTGCTGGTGCGCGGACAATCGCTCTATCCGGGAAATCCGTACACGATGGCTGGCCTCGCCAAGGAGTATAGCCAGCGGGGCGCAAATGATCAGGCGATTGCACTGGCCGAAGCGGTGGTGAGGGATCATCCGGAGTATGGCTACGGGCCACTGGCGTTGGCTGAATCCTACATTCGCGCGGGCCGCTTTGCGGAAGGGAGAACGTGGCTGAACCGTGTGAATCCGGACTACGCCAAGTCGGAAGTGGGGATGGCAGGAGTCGCTGGGTTATACGGGCAGATGGGCGATTACGATCGGGCGTTAGCGCTCTGCTCGGAGATTCTGGAGAAAGAACCGAATCTTTATTCGGCACTCTATAACTGCGGGAATATTCACTTAATAGACGGCCAGTACAAAGAAGCGGAGCAACTGTTGTCGCGCGCGGTGGAGTTGGATCCGGAAGCGGCCGCGCCTAAACATTTTTTGGGACGTGCTCTGTTCAAGGATGGGCGGAATGTTGAGGCACAGGGTTATCTGTCGCAAGCTGTTGCCATGAATCCGGGCGTTTGGGACTACCACTATTGGCTCGCCGAGTCGTTGGAGCAGAGCGGGAATATTCCGGCGGCTCGCGTCGAATATCAGCGTGCTCTGTTGCTGAACCAGGATAGCAAGGAAGCGAAACTGCGGCTGACGGCACTGGAGGCGAAGTGAAGAAGGAAAGCGATCCTATAGGCGCGAAATCAGGTATTCGTCTCGAAACGATTCGGGTAGTCAAGGCGAATCCCGATGCGGATGACATGTCGCGTCTGGAGATCAGGGTTCGAGAAGAAAGTTCGGCGGTTGGGAAACAAGGCACCGCGGATCACGGAACCACGACAGAAGTGGTACAACCGGGGCTTGTTCGCTGGATCGTGCTTGTGGCGGTCTTAGCGATTGCGGGAGTCTACACGGGGTTTCACATTGGCAGGGGCTGGGTTCCGGCCGATGACGGTGTGCTAGCGCAGAGCGCGCTGCGGGTGATGCATGGCCAACTTCCGAATCGCGATTTTGCGGAGATCTACACCGGTGGTTTGAGCATGCTGCATGCGCTGGCGTTTCGGGCCTTCGGCGTGAACCTGATGTCGTTGCGCATCTGCGTTTTTCTGTTCTTCCTGGCGTGGATTCCCGCCGTCTATTCGATCGCGTTGCGCTTTACCTCGACGGTCACAGCGGGCGTGATCACACTGCTGGCGGTCGTATGGAGCTATCCGAATTACCCGGCGGCCATGCCATCCTGGTACAACCTTTTCTTCGCCACATTCGGCGCGGCGGCGTTGTTGCGATACCTCGACCGGCGGATGGCGCGCTGGCTTTTCGTGGCGGGCGTCTGCGGAGGTGTGTCGATCCTGATCAAAGTGATCGGAGCCTATTACATCGCGGGCGTGCTGTTATTTCTAGTCTTCCTCGAACAAAGCGAGACCGGAATCGAGGAAGTTGATAGCAAAAAGGATCGCGAGCTGAAGAAAGCTGGAGAGCACGCGATTTTCTATCGTATTTTTACCACCGGCTCTTTGTTGCTTTTTCTGAGTGTACTGCTTCTCGTTCTGCGGCAGCGGTTGGGGATGGGCGAGTTATACGAGTTCGTGCTGCCGTCAGTCGTGCTGGTAACTTTGATTTTTTTGGGAGAACGCGGCGTTCGCGCGCGAACGAAACAACGATTCCAGAAGCTCTTTCGACTGATTGGCCCTTTCCTGGGCGGATTTGCGGCTCCAATCTTTATTTTTCTGATTCCCTACGCACGCTCGGGCGCCGTGTCTTCGTTCTTTCGGGGTGTAACTTCCAGCGCCATTTCACGGGCATCCGGCTTGGGTGTGATTCGTCCACTCGGCGCGGAGAAACTGTACTATGCTCTGCCGCTGGTGGGAGTCATCGTGGCTGCAATGTATTGGGAGAAATTTCAAAGCAAGTTGATCGGGGTTGCGCTCGGCTTGGCAACTCTGGCGCTAGTGGTGCGGGCAGCGTACTCGTTCGACTTCGTGTATGGCATCTGGTGCTCGGTAGTGGTGCTGACCCCGCTGACCGTGCTTGGGGGAGCGGTGCTGGTGGGGCTGCGAAGGAAGCGGGACGCGCGTACGTTAAGCGAGAGGCAACAGGTGTTCCTGTTCATCTCACTGGCGGCGACTTGCAGCCTGGTGCAGTTTCCATTCGCGGCCGCGATCTACCTGAGTTATATGGTGCCTTTGACGCTTCTTGCGCTGGTGGCGATTGTGTCGACGGGAAAGACGCAGCGCGGGACCTATACTTTAGCTGCTGCCGTGGGACTCTATCTGGCATTCGGAGTGGTCAGCCTCGTCCCAAAGTATATCTACGAAATCACGTGGATCGTTGGCCCGATGCAGACGATGCAGACGCCGCGCGCGGGCGGATTGAAGATTGAAGAAGCGGTGTTCTTCGATGACCTGGCGCGATTCTTGCGGGCGCATAGTCCGAACGGAATGATGTTCGCCGGCAACGATTGCCCGGAGTTGTACTTCCTGGCGGGACTGAAGAATGTGGCGCACGACGATGGGGGCGAATCGCCGGAAGAAATCCTGAAGGCGATCCAGTCCGACGATCTCAATCTGGTCGTGATGAACGACAGACCCTTTTTCCCGGGAGCAGCGATTCCGCCTGAGGTGAAAGATGAGGTTCGGCGAAGATTTCCGCATAACGTGCGCTTCGGAATCTTTGATGTGTTTTGGAAGCGCTAGTGTCTGATATACCGCGCACCTATCTTTGCCGATAAATGGGTTGTTAGTTGTGGCATGTATCATTTACGACTAAGACTTCGTAGATACTGTGCTCTTCAATGACCTCGTCGTCGTATCTCCCAACGATGGCCAGCTTAGCTCCGTCCATTTCTAATTTCTTGAGAAGCCAGGTGTCGGGATGGTTGTACCCACCCAGCACGAGAAAGCGCGGTTGCCTGTGTAAGAAGGTGCAATAGGACTCCACCTGTCCGCCGATAGGGAAAGCCGTCCTGACCAGTTCATAGTTATCGAAAGCGGTGGCATGGACGATGGCTGCGGCAGCTGCATGGTCCGTCAGCAAATAGAGCCGATTCGTGAGGTCGGCATTCTGGTACTGGGCGAGTTCAAGAAAGGTGGGCGCATTACCAGCAACGAAGGGGAGGCTGGGTTCGAGCGCGCCAAGCTGCAATATAGTTGGAGCTGCGGACAATTGTTGTTGCAACCCAGGAGGGACGCTTGGTTGCTTCAACGCTGGCGGCGCAATCGGAGGCAGGGCGAGAACATACATCAGTTTCGCTGCAACGGCAGGGCGCGCCAGGTTGGAGAGTTGCTCGGTCAGCCACGATTTTCCAAAGGTATCGAAAATAAGCAGCACGGCCAACAGGATCACCATGCAGCCAGCTGCCCGGCGGTCGCACTGCGTGCGACGGGCAAGAAAGATAGCGGGGAGCACCGCGCAGGGAAGGAGTGCTACTACCCCATAGCGTTCATAAAACGCAGTGCCAGCGTGCGCAAACAGAATTTCAATTTCAAGCGGGACGAGGAGCAGAAACAAGAGGAGCCATCGCAGCGAAATATACGCTGCCCACGAAGCTGAACGCCGGGCGGTGCCTTTTGAACTCAGAGGCCACACTGCCGCGAGAAACAGGAGGATAGTCAAAGGAGTTACAAGAAACCGAAGGTGTTCCCAATAGCAGATGGCGAGGCGCCTGGGACTGGCTTGACTCCATTCCGAGAACAATATGCTTGTTCCGTGGCGGAGGAGGGTCAGGTACGTGACGAAGGAGATCAGAGGAAGCGACAGCGCGAGCCACAGGCGCCAATCGGGCTTTCGGCGAATCCAGTAGCGGATCGATTCTGCGTAAAAAAAAGCGGCATAGGCCAGCACGCCCAGTACGTGAGAGAGCAGGAGGCCGAAGCCGCCCGCGATCAGCGTCGTCAGTGCCCAGGTCCGGCTGCCTCGGTGTTCCTCGTCGATGAGACGGTACCAACTCGCCATCATCAGACTGGTGAAACAGAGGATCATGGAATACGAACGCGCCTCGGTTGCCAGGTGAGCGTAAGGGCTCGTCCAAACGATGAGCACAGCCATGAGTCCGTAAAGCGGGGACAGTAGCCGGCTCAAGAAATGAAAGAGAAGTGCGCTGAAGCCGAGGAAAGCAAGCAGGAACGGCAGGCGGCACGACCAGGAACTCACTCCAAAGATAGCGAACGAGGCTCGAACGAACAAATACGAGAGCGGGGGATGAAGGTCGATGGTGTGAGTGAGCGTAAAGAGTTGCCGCAGACTCGGCGCCTGCGCGATGTAGAACGTGAAAAGTTCGTCGTGGTCCAGATGGCGCGATCCCATGCCGCTGAGGTGGCCCCATGCGAAGACGACCGAAATTGCGGCGAAAAATGGCCAGCCATACGCTTCCGCAAAACCAGCGATGGCATGCAGAAGCCGAACCGTAAGAAACGGACTCGCCACCGGGCTTGGCTTCGAGCCCGGGCCAAGTGCTCGAGTGCGGGCAAACGAACTCATGTGGCCTGTAAAATCTCTTCCTGTTCCCGGATCGTGATCAGGACAGAATCGCGGTCGCAGGCGTCCTTGCAAGGCAGCTTGCAAACAAGATCGGTGGGGTTCAGCCGGAAGTCAGGATCAAAAAGATTGGGCATCCGAAAGTGCTCGAGAGACCGGTTCTTGACCAGGTCGGTATACAACGGAGAATAGGTATAGCTGAATCCCGCTGCGCAGGTGAACACCTGGCCGTCCGGCAACAGGTTGATGTAATTCCGCCCGGCGGAGCACTGCTTGGGGCTGAAGTCGTTAAAATCCACGAGTGCCCTACGGTCGGCTTGCGTGTGCTTACGCAAAAGCGTCTCCTCTTCGGGGCTGTAAGCGAATTCGCGATCGACATACGGGTCCACGTGCAGACTTACCCGGTGGGTCCTCATTAATTCATCAATCGCGGAAATCACGGGCAAGTTCTCGCGCGTCGCGACGATATTCACATGCACATCGAGAAATTCCTGCAGCTCTTTGACGCGTTCAATGAACTTATCCGCGCTTACATATTCGCGATGAAAGCTGGCGTTGAGATGAAAAGGGCGTTTGATTTTTCTGTACACTCGTGCAGGCAGAGACACGTTGCTTACAATCCCGAGCAGCTTGTGTTTCTTGGGGAGGTGGTTGACCAACTCCGGAAGGCCGGCATACAAAAACGGTTCGCCACCAGAGATATAGATCAATGCGGGCGGCAGCTTTTCGAGTGCGGCCAGCCATTCCTCAACCCGCTTCTCCGACTCTTTCGGAAATACTTTGGCAAAGTCGAACTTTGTGCAAACTGTGCAATACGTACAAGCATAGTTACAACGAAAGGTGGGCCAGAAAAGGACGTGCAGGCGGTTGCTGAACAGCTTGCGGTAGTGCGGCTTGAGCCGAAATTTTACTCGAGCCGGAATAAAGCGCTGCAAGCTGCCTAAGTCCATTCATGACTCCCTTTGGATGAAGACCGTTCCCCAGAGACTAAGATAAAGAAAGAGTGCGCTGACTGTAGAGATTGTAGCGTAATATGCGCAGCCTCATGCCGCTGTGCTGGATCTGAGGAATTACTAAAGATCGGCGCAGAACGCACCGGTAACAATCCTGGTTCACGGTGCGAGTTGCGGTGGATAACTCTCTTAGTCATGACCTCCTGCGGCCGCACCCGATGCGAGAGCGCCGTGAGCAAGCGGTGCGCCGGGGTCGTACTGGAAATTCAATCTCTCACGCTCGACTACCAGCGGGCGGTTGTGCACCTGGGTATGTATATTCCCAATGTACTCGCCAATGATGCCCATGAAGAGAAGCTGGAGCGACCCCAGAAAGAACATTCCGATGGCGATGGGGGCGACGCCGACCGTGAAGTTTTCCCAAAACATTAGTTTGTAGACAAAGTAGGCCACGCCTCCGAGTAACGAAAATAGGGATCCGGCAAAACCGGAAAAAGTAACGAGCCGCAGCGGGACCTTAGATAGCTTGGTAATGCCGAGCATGGCGAGATCGTAAAGAGTGTAGAAGTTATTGTTTGACTTACCGCTCTTGCGGTGCCTCTGCTCGTACTGGATTTCGGCGTGAGGAAGGCCAATCTCGGCGATCATACCCCGGAAATAGGGGTAGGGATCGCCGAACTGACGCACCAGGTCGATCACTTGCCGGTCGTAGAGTCCAAAGCCAGTGAAGTTCTCGTAAGTTTCAATGTCGTCCGAGAGCCGGTTGACGAGCCGATAGAACAGCTTTCGGACGAGAAACATTGGGGCGGATTCGTGGCTCTGGTGCTTGACCGCAATGACGATCGGCATTCCTTTTTCCCACTCCGCGAGCAGTTCGGCAAGCACCTCTGGCGGATCCTGCAGATCAGACATGAGCATAATGACGGCGTCGCCGCGCGCCTGCAGAAGAGCGTGCATGGGGGAGCGAACGTGTCCGAAATTGCGCGCGTTGCGGATCACCTTCACATTGGGGTCCGCAGCGGCGATCCCGGCTAGGATTGTGAACGTGGTGTCGCGGGAAGCGTTATCGATGAAAATGTGCTCGTAGCGATATCGTCCTAGCTTCAGCATCAGCTCGCGCACCCGCTCATAAACTTCGCGGACGTTGCCTTCCTCGTTGTAGCAGGGGGTGACTACACTAATCGTTTTCATGAATAAGAACCTTGGTAGTGCGCGCGAGAGGAGGCAGTGGGTTTTGTTTTCTGGATGTCGTTGGCGACTTGCATGAGCTGACGCTCCGGTGGAACGGAATAGCACACGGTGTCGAGTCCGTCGGAGCAGTGGGAACGCAGGAAGAGGGCGGAGTCGGGGGCAAGAGTCTTCAGCGAAGTTAGAACTCGCCAAAGATGGTCGGGCTTATGGTATGCACAAACTGCGAGCACTGGACGATCGCGCCAGATGACGTGTTGCGCGCCTTCCAAGGCCTGAAGTTCTGCTCCTTCGATATCCATCTTGATGAATGACGCTTCTTCGCGCGCAAGAGCGTCATCGAGCCGGACGCAGGCCACTTCGATTCCGCTGGCGGCGGTGATGCAGCCCCCGCCGATCCCGTCGCCGGCGAAACGCACAGTTCCGTTGCGAGCGCCGACGACCGCGTTATGAAGAAGCGCGCGAGAACCAATGCCCGCGACGAACGTCTGAAGCTTCGCCATCACGGAGGGGTCGCCTTCGAAAGCGATCAGCTTTCGAAAAGAATTATCTGTCTTCGCGACAAATGTCTGCATCGTGTCTCCGGTGTAGGAGCCGCAGTCGACGAAACACTCGTTAGCGCTTAAAGAAAACAAGCCTGGAAAATATTGCTCCCCCGCGACGGGCGCGCCTATGGAGTCAAAATCAGCGCGCAGCCGGAGCTGAAGTTGCGCCAAATACGACTGCCGTGAAGCTTCGTCGCTTAGGAGGTCGAAGGCGGCGAGGATGTCATGGCGTTGCTGGAGCAGTTTCTCCGGCAGCTCCCAGAAAAAATAGGGCAAGAACGTGCTGCCGTGCCTCCAGAAGAGCGAGGGAAATGGGATCGCACAGCAACCAAGGGAACGCAACTGGCCGAGCAGCGCGGCCATGAGCGGCGTATGGCTAGGATGCCACACGGCAACCACGAAGGCCGCGTTGTCTCCGTATTGCTTCGCCGCGGCAAGAGGAGACAAGACCGGCAGTCCGTCTACTACAGTCCCCCAGAGGGCGGCATTATTATCGGCAAAAGCGACCGGATCGAAATCCGTGCCGGCGAGACGCTGGCGCACGGAGAGCCCCAAGCGTCCCGATCCGAAGATCACGATTCGCCGGCGACCGGCCGCTGCTTCATCGAAAGCAGTTTGCTGGCGAACGTGAGCTTCGGCTAGAGGTTCGCTGAGCAGGGATTCGAGTTGTTGGCGAGTGGTATTCATGCCGCGGGAATGTCGAGGTTTCTCACGCCGTACCGCTGCCCGCCTTGGCCGCCCGAGCGACTACCGGTTGCGCGGCCAATCCCCGGTTGTAAATCAATTCCGTTAGCGACGGAATATTGGCGTAAGGACTGTCGATGGCGTCGATGATGATGGGCTGATCCTTGGGAACAGCTTTACGAATCACCTCGCCGCGCATGAGCTCGCGGCAGGAAATTTGCCCCTGTTGCAGCGGGATAGCGAGGTAGACGTCGGCGTCCTGGAGAACGTGGCCGACGGGTAGATCGCGTTTCGCATAGACTCCGCGGACCAGCGAATCGAGATAAGACACTTCTTTTTGTGGGGGCAGACGTTTCTGCGATCCAGGAGCGCCGCACATTCTCTTGGCGCGATGAAAGGCTTTAAACCAGCTGTCAACTTGCTCCGGAACCGAGCAGTATGGGGAAACGGTCATGCCGTCCGTCTGGATGTCGATATGGCGCTCAAAAGTGCGAGCGCCCTTGGCGTAGGCCATGAGCATGGAAGAGGCCCAGTCGCGGTATTCGTGCGTGGAAAATCCGATGACGTGGTTGGGATACCGGCTGCGGAGAAAGTCAACCTGGTTGAGTTCGATTTCACTGTCTTCGGAAGGGTAGAGAGACACGCAATGGTTGATGGCGAGCGGGATGTGTCGATTGGCGAAAAAGGTAACGAGATCGTCGATATCTTTCAGCGAAGAACCGCCGGTGGAGACGATGCAAGGCTTCTTGGTCTTGGCGATCTTCTCGATCAGGACCCAGTCATTGCAGTCGGAGCTGGCGATTTTGAGGATGGGGATGCCGAGTTCGCAACAGAAGTCGACCGAGCTCTCGTCGAACGGGGTCGCCATGGGGATGCAACTGGCTTCGCGGATGGCCTGCACCATGGCGGCATAGTCTTCCGGCCGCAGACGCGTGTCGATGGTTTTCTTGATGTAGCGGATATCTTCGCGGTGTCGGAAATCCTTGTGGATGAAGCTATCGACATCGCGCAGTTGCAGCTTGATGGCGGCGCGCACGTTGTTGAAACGTACAACTTGGGCATAATTGCTGATAATTTTCAGTCCCCGGTCCACATCGCCCAGGTGATTATTCGCCATTTCAAGAACGAATAACTCGTCGAATATGTCGTTTCCGGTCATGATGGTTAGTCGTTGTCCTGTCTTACAGCATGCGGCCTACAGTAAGAACCGTTATTAGTATGGTAATGTCCTTATTCTTTGATCACACTGTCCATCAGTTCAGTCTCATCTAGGAAAGGGTACATGTCCTCTAGATTAGGAGAGACGATGCGGCCATCGGGCAACTGCCGCGCCTTTGAGCGCGGCTCAAACTCTTGTGCTGGGTCGAGGACGACGTCGACGAGGGTAGGTCCGTCGGCCGCAAGCGCACGGTCGATTTGCTCGAATTGCGATGCGCGGTCGATGCGAGTGGAAGGGATACCGTAGGCGCAGGCAATCTTAACCATGTCGGGTAGGGATGCTCCGCTGGACCCACTTTCTCCCGTTAGTCGACCGAAGAAACCGGACTGCGTCATCCTCATCGAGAGATAGCCTGAGTTATTCAATACGAAAATCTTCAGCGGTAAGTGGTGATGAACCACCGTCTGCAACTCCTGGATGTTCATCTGGACGCTGCCGTCGCCAGCGAGGCAAATCGTTCGCTTTCCAGGGCGGGCGAAGGCCGCTCCGATGGCGGCAGGCAGATCGTGGCCCATGGAAGCGGACCCGGAGTTGGAAATCAGACGCTGTCCGGCTCGCAAGCGCATGACTTGGAACGGCACGATGCAAGCCGTAGCGTTGCCGCAGATGATGACATCGTCATCGGCCAGCCGCGCCGAGAGTTGCTCGATGAAATAGTAAGGATTGAGCGGAGGACCGGGCTGACGCTGCCGATCCTGCACGACCGGGTAGCGCAATACGCGTTCGCGGCACCAGGCCAGCCAGGATGAGTGGGTGCTGGGCAGGTAGTGCTCCGCCTCGCATTGGTGTGTCAATGCCGTCATAAACCGCTTGAGATCGCAGGGAATGGCCAAGTCGGGATGGACGGTGGGCTTGTGGAATTCAGCCGGGTCGATATCCACCTGAATCTTGAAAGCGTGCCTGGCGAACGATTGCCAGTTATAGCTGGTTTGGCGGATGTTCAGCCGTGATCCGAGGATGAGCAACACATCGGCATTTTGGACAGTGAAATTGCCGGCACGGTCTCCGATCGTGCCCTGACGTCCGCAAAAGAGCGGGTCATCGGATGCGATGAGATCGTGCGTCCAACCGGTTGTTACGGGAATGCCCAAGCGTTGAAAGAGCTGGCGAAACTCAGCGACAGCGTGGGCGGCGCGGACACCGGTTCCGGCAAGGATGACGGGGCGCTTGGCATTGCGAATTCGTTCGAGGACGTCGCGGCAGAGGGCTTCGAGTTGCACAGGGTTGCGTCCGACATCCGGGCGGGCCTGGTCGTCGAGATCTTTGGCGGGATCGTAGCCGCGAAGAGCAGCCGGATCGATGCTCGCGGCTTGCACATCGACGGGAATATCGAGCCAGCACGGGCCTGGGCGTCCAGTCTGGGCGAGATGCCAGGCGCGCTCGAGGTGGTAGCGAATGGAAAGAGGATCGTCGATGAGCACGGCGTATTTTGTGATATTGCCGACCATGGAGACGATGTCGACTTCCTGATCTCCCAGTTGCCGCAATCCCGTGATGCCTTGTGCCCGCATACAGGTTTCGCGCTTCACCTGTCCAGAGATGACGAGCAGAGGAACGGAATCGGTAAAGGCTCCAAACACACCGTTCAGGGCGTTGATGCCGCCGGGGCCGGTCGTGACATTGACCACGCCGGGCAAGCCGCTGACGCGGGCATAACCTTCGGCTGCCATGGCGGAAGCCTGCTCATGGTGATTGCAGACATACTGTAGACGTGGCTCGCGGCCAATCGAGTCGTTAAGGTGCATGGCGCCGCCGCCCGTGACGAGGAAGATGTGGCGTACTCCCCAGTCGGCCAGTTGTCCGGCGATGTAGTCGGAAAGTTTCACGAGCAGAGGCCCTTCGAAGTTGCGTCCGGAAGCAGGGATAGAATCGGATTCTCAAGACCGAGGTGTCGGATTTGCGCTGCGATTTCGCCCGCGTGCAACAGAGTCGCGATCACGATCGGTTCCCGCATTCCAGCGATTGCGGTTGGGTTGAGGATGGGAGCGCCGGCTATTTTCTTGCCGCGGAGGATGGGATTGTTGTCGACGAGCGCGTGCACCCGAGTTCGCGCCAAGCAGGGTAGCGTGAGAAGCTTCATCGCGAGTTGGCCTGCGCCCCAGAGAATGACGCTCGACACGGCCGTGAGTTGAGAGGACAGGTGCTGGTTGATGTTTTCCATCTGCTCGGACGAATGGTGGATGTAGGCAGCGATTTTGCCGGGCAACTCCCGATCGCAAACAACTCGCCCGTCGGCTGTTCCGCCGGCATCGCGAAAGAGGCCATAAACCGCAGGATAGAAAGTGTTTTCGTCCGTCTTTAGCAATTTCTGCTGTACCAGGACGGATTGAAAACCGAAGCGATGGGCTGCGTTCTCGAGAGCCTTCGCCGAGAAGTGATTAATGTGTTCGGTGTTGAACTCCTGGAAAGGAGCGTAGAGATACTCGTCGTAACGGGTCGCGTCGGGAGTCTCCAGGTAAAGATAACCGCCTGGATTTAGAAGGCTGCGGGCGGCAGTAAAGAAGGACGGGATGTCATAGATATGTTCGAGAACGTGACTGAAGACGACGCAATCGAATTTGGGCATGTGGGCGGGAGCGGAGGCGATGGATCCGACGTAGGCCTCAAATCCGCGCTCGCGGCAGGCGGCAGCGCAAGCGGCGGAAGGATCGAGTCCAGCGACGGCCGTGAATCCGTTATCGCGAAGGGCGGTGAGCAGTCCGCCGGTGGCGCAACCGGCGTCGAGAATGGATGCTGCCCGCGACGGCAGGGCGCGAGCGATGTCGGCGGCCGTGATCGCGAGCCGTGCGGCGTCATACGGCGATACGCCGCTGCCCGTCGCGGTGGCCGAGTCATCGTATTTGGACCACTCGCAATAGAAGCGATCGTAATCCTGTTGAGTGGCGGGCGGATCGGCGTAGACGAACCCGCAACGTTGGCAGACGACAACCTCGTACTGGCTGGACAGAGGGTAGCCGTCCGGAACGATGAAGCGCTGCGTGTGGCAGACGTTGCTGGCGGACGAACCGCATGCACCACATGCGCGGTGAGCCCTGGGACTGAGAGTGGCAGCACTAAGCATGGGTTCCTCGAGCGCTCGTTTGTACGCCGGTGATTTGCGGGGCCGAGGTGGTATCGGCTGAAAACCACGCGTAGGTGCGGCGGATGGCCTCGCGCAGCGGCACGGCGGCGATGAGGCCCAATTCTTCTCTTGCGCGGGCCGTTGACGGCACATAACGATGGACAGGTGCGCCGGGCTGGTGCGCGGAAGCGATGTTGACTTGCGCGGCGGGAGGCAAGGCAGCATTGACCTCGTTCGCAAGCGTCGCGATATTCAATGCTTCTTCGGATCCTACGTTATAGGCCCGAAGGCGCTGGCCTTGGAACAGAATGGTCCAGAGCCACACCATCAAGTCTGAAGCATACAAGTATGACCGTACTGCCGAGCCATCGCCCTGTACGCGAATCGGACTGTCCTGCAGGCGGTCGGAAATAAAGTTGCCGATGGCGAAATGCGCGTCGAGTTGCATGTAGGGGCCGACGAAGGCGAAACAGCGCGCGATCTTGATGTCCGTGGCAGAGGGCGCGACCGCGCACATTAATTCGGCGGCACGCTTGCCCTCAGCGTAGGCGTTTGCGGGATCGAGAGGATCGGGACCGCCGGCAAAAGACTCCTGCAAGAGGGTGGCTTGGGATGGTTGCGATCCATAGATGGCGCCCGAGCTGAGGAACAAGAAATTGCAGCCGGGGTTTGTCGCCGCCAGTTCCAAAGTGCGGCGCGTGCCGGTGACGATGGTGTCAAACATGGCGCTGGGATTTTCGCGGTTGAGGGCAGCGCTGGCGTCGGTTGCGGCGTGGACGATATGGGAGAATCTTCCGTCGGGAAAGTCGTCACAACGGATGTTGGCGGCGTGCAAGGTGATGGCGGAATCGGCGGCGAGGTGGGGAGCTTTTTGCAGGAGCGTCCCCGGATGCCGTGAGAGTCCGACGGCATGCGCGTTCAGATGCAGACGGCGATTGGCCCAGGCGAAGCTTTCGAGTAGCCAGCAGCCGAAAAAACCAGTGGCACCGGTGATGAGAAGGCGCTGCCCACGGAGTTCCTGCCAGAGTGGCTCGGTGCGCGCGAGGATCTCGTCAAGATCACGTTCCAGTCGATTTGTCGAACTTCGTCGCATGAGAAGAAATAACTGGTTACCTTGGCTCCAGTAGCTACGCTCCCTGTACGGCCGAGGCCGCGCGGGGAATCTGATGAAGAGTCTCTGCCATGTAATCGATCATCGATTGCGTGATGCCGGGATAGAGGCCGATCCAGAAAACGTTGTTCATCACGAAATCGGTGTTCCGCAAATCGCCGATCACGCGGCGCTGAATGTCGCGATAGGCAGGCTGGCGCAGCAGGTTGCCGCCGAAGAGCAGGCGCGTCGCAATGTTCTTGGATTCCAGAAAATGCACCACCTGGTTGCGCGTTGTGGGTGCCGCGGCACGGACGGCGAGCGGAAAGCCGAACCAGCTGGGATCCGAATGCGGAGTGGCCTCGGGCAAAATAAAGAGGTCGTCGATGTCGCGGAGGGCTTCGTGCAATTTGGCGAAGTTGGCCTTCCGCGCGGCAATGAAGCCCGGTAACTTCTTGAGTTGCGCGACTCCGACAGCGGCTTGCATATCGGTCGCTTTCAGGTTGTAGCCGATGTGGTTGTAGATGTATTTGTGGTCGTATCCAACCGGCAAATCGCCCAATTTCCATTCAAAGCGGCAGCCGCAGGTATTCGATTTTCCGGGATCGCACCAACAGTCTCGACCCCAGTCACGAAAAGACTCAGCCAACTTCTTAAGAGCTGGCGACTGCGTAAGAATGGCTCCGCCTTCCCCCATGGTGATGTGGTGCGCGGGGTAGAAACTGGTGGTGGCCAGGTTGCCGAAAGTACCAACGCCCCGCCCTTTATAGGTTGAGCCGACCGCATCGCAGCAATCTTCAATGACCCACAGACCGTGCTTGGCTGCCAGTTGCATAACGGCATCGAGGTCAAACGGGTTGCCGAGAGTGTGCGCCAGCATGATCGCCTTAGTGCGGTTGGAGACGGCAGCCTCTAATTGGGTTGCGTCGATGTTGTAAGTCGGGATGTGAACGTCGACAAAGACGGGCACGAGGCCGTTCTGAATAATCGGGTTGACGGTGGTGGGAAATCCGGCTGCGACTGTGATGACTTCGTCTCCGGCGCGGAGCCTGCGATCGCCTAAGGACGGAGAGGTGAGGCAAGAGAGCGCAGCGAGGTTCGCGGAAGATCCGGAATTGACGAGCGAGGCGCAGCGCACGCCCATGAAGGCGGCAAATTCGCGCTCGAACTGGGCGGCAAAGCGGCCGGTGGTGAGCCATGCGTCCAGCGAGGCTTCGACGAGCAACTCGATTTCCGCGCTGTCCAGAACTTTGCCTGACACGGGAACGGGGCTCTGGCCGGGTAGGAAATCCGTCGGAGTGAATGCCACCTCGTGGTACTCCCGAACGAGGGCGCGGATTTCGTCGCGAATTTGGCTGGTGGTTTTACTCATTCTGGTGTCAGTTGTCGTGTCGATCTCAGCGCCTCTATTCCACGTCGTTCTCGAGTTCCTAGCCTTTTCCTGACTGCGCCATCGCGGCTGGCGCGCCGAGAAACTCGCGGTACCAGGCGAGAGTGCGGTCAAGACCGGATTCCAGGGTGAATTGCGGTTTCCAAGCAAGCGTGGTGCGGGCGTGTTTCGCGCTCAAGAACTGGTGACGAATCTCATTGCTCGCCTGATTCAGCACTTCGGGACGCAGAGACGATTTCATATTCTTCAAGATGAGGTCGACCATTTCGAGTACGCTGACTTGGCTTTCGTTCGAGAAATTAAACGCCTGCCCGCGCAGTGTTGCCTCCGATGCGAGTCGTTCGGCGAGCAGCATGTAGGCTGCCGCGCCATCTTCGATGTAGAAGTAGTCGCGCACAAACTTGCCGTCCGAACGGACGACGGGCCGTTCTCCGCGAATAATCGATCGGATCGTGCCGGGGACGACGCGGTTCCAGTTCAGGTCGCCGCCGCCATAGAAGTTTCCGCAGCGGGTGACGGCGACGGGCAGGTTGTAACTGACGGCATAGGTCTGCGCGATGAGATCGGCGCAAGACTTGCTGACGTCATAGGGATGCCGCCCCTGCAAAGGCATCGACTCGTCGTACGGCAGGTGCTCCTGATCGCCGTACGCTTTGTCGGACGACGCCACGACAATGGAGGAGACTTTCGGCGAGCGGCGGCAAGCCTCCAGCAGGTTCCACGTGCCTTCGATGTTGGTCGAGAAGGTCGATAGGGGATTGCGATTGGCGATGCCGACGATGGTCTGGGCGGCGAGATGAAAGACGACTTCGACTTCATATTCACCAAGCGTGCGTTCGAGGCAGCTGCGATCGAGGATGTCGCCGCGCACGGTATTCACCTGTTCAATGCGGCGGCTGCGCACGAGTTCGCTTTGCGGAACCCAATCCCGCACCAGGCAAACGACATTGGCTTCCGCTTCGATCAGTTGCTTCACCAGCCAGGAGCCAAGCAATCCGGTGCCGCCGGTTACAAAAACTGAGCGATCGCGCCAAAATGAATTCATTCCGACCACACTTTCCACGGCGTCTGGTCGCTGGCCCAGAGTTCGTTCAAATGCTGGTATTCGCGGTAGGTGTCCATGGCGTAGAAAAAGCCATCGTGGCGATAGGCCATGAGCTGGCCTTCGCGCGCCAGTCGCTCCATCGGCTCGCGTTCGAGGATGCATTCTGGGCCGCCGAGATAATCGAGCACGCGGCGGTTGAATACGAAAAAGCCGGCGCTGATCATCCCGTTCGATTTGGGCTTTTCCATGAAGCGCTGGACCTGCCCCTGGGTGTCAGATTCGAGCACGCCAAAGCGCGAGACAGGAGGAACGGAGGTGACGGTGGCGAGGCGCCCATGCTTACGATGAAACTCGAGCAGGGAACCAATGTTGACGTCGCTGAGGCCGTCGCCGTAGGTCAGCAAGAAGGTGTCGTCGTTTTCGAGATAACGCGCGACGCGTTTCAGACGGCCACCCGTCATGGTATCGAGACCGGTGTCGGCGAGGGTGACCGAGAAATCCTGTTCGTGGTGTGCTCCCATGAACTGGACGTGCGACTTCCGGCCGAGGCAGATTTTGAAATCGCTGTTCATGGCCTCGTAATTCAAGAAGTACTCCTTGATCATGTTGCCGCGGTATCCGAGGCAGAGAACGAACTCGCGCATCCCATAGTGGGCATACATCTTCATGATGTGCCACAGAATGGGACGGCCGCCGATTTCTACCATGGGCTTCGGACGAAACTCTGTCTCTTCCCGCAGACGAGTTCCTAATCCGCCGCACAGAACCACAACCTTCATAATGAGTATTCCTGGCGGCGCCGGCGCGGAACGCGACGGACGCCTGACAAGTTCAATCGACGGGAGTGCCCTCCCGTAAGCTAGTTATCCCACACGCGCGTAAGGATGGCAGAATTACGAAAGTTACCGAGGAGGCTTGCTTTCCGGGCGAACGCCGCGAATGGATCAACTTGCGTTTGGAGGAGACTGGCTGCGGTCCGCGAAGGATATGTGGCGATGTCCAAAAAAGCTGAACACAACTGAGATCACCAGAACGAGGGCTCCAGCGATGTAGGGCGCGCCGCGGTCATAGCTGGTGCGGCGGCGGAGGATGGCGACGACGAAAGGAAGCGCCGCCGCGGACAAGACCATGCTGGCGCTATAGACTCCAACGCAGCGGATCCACTCTTTGAGATAGTTTCCCTTCGTCTTGAATACGAACCACTTATATCCGAGGAAAGAGAAGGTGATGCCGAACAAATTGGCGAGCAGGCTGGCGGCGACGTATCCATAGGAAAAAATTGGGGTGAGCAGCAGGGTGAAAAGCGCGAAACAGCCGTAGCCAAAGATCGTGTTACAAGCACCAACCGCCAGGTATCGTGCCACGGTAAAAGCATGCGAGCGTTGCGGGATCCGCGCGGTGGGGACGGCCGCCGCGGGCGCAGCCAACGAAGATGCGACTGGCGCGGGCTGAGGATTGGGAACCGGCATCGGATCGATACTAGGCGCTCGTGCTCGGCTTTCGCAGGTTACGATCGTTACCTGTCACGACTGAGCAGGAGCTGCTGCGCGCTTCGGAAAGATATTGCCGACCCGTCGAATTTCGGCTCCAACGAGTTTGAGCTTCTCTTCAATATTCTCGTAGCCGCGATCGAGGTGATAGACGCGATCGATAATGGTCTCGCCGTCGGCGACCAAGGCAGCGAGCACGAGGGACGCCGACGCGCGCAGATCGGAAGCGAGAACGGCTGCGGCGCTCAGGGGAGTTCCACCGCGAACGATGGCACGCCGTCCTTCAATCTTGATATTCGCGCCCATCCGAACCAGTTCTTGCGCATGCATAAAGCGGTTCTCGAAAATGTTTTCCGTGACGATCGATGTACCCGCTGCCTGGGTGGCGAGCGCCATGTACTGTGCCTGCATGTCGGTGGGGAAGCCGGGATATTCTTCCGTGTTCATGTCGGCCGCTTGCAACGGCTGATCGCCCATCACGCGGACGGAGTCGGCTTTTACAACTGTCTTTACGCCGGTTTCCGCCAACTTTTGCAGGATGGCGGAGAGGTGAGAAGGGTCGCATCCGGCGACGTTGAGGTCTCCGCCAGTTAGCGCTCCGGCAATGATGAAGGTTCCCGCTTCGATTCGGTCGGGAATGATACGATGCCGGGCTCCGTGAAGTTTATTGACGCCCTTCACTCGAATGGTGGATGTTCCGGCGCCTTGAATCTTTGCGCCCATAGCGTTGAGCAAAGCGGCGAGATCGGCGACCTCCGGTTCGCGAGCGCAGTTCTGCATCTCGGTTTCGCCCTCGGCGAGCGTGGCAGCCATCAGGAGATCTTCGGTTCCCGTCACAGTGATTTTGTCGAAGACGATCTGGGCGCCATGCAGACGATTGCCTTTAAGCGGATCGGTAACCGCCTCGACATAGCCGTGCTCCTGTGTGATGAGCGCGCCGAGTTGTTCCAGACCTTTGATGTGCAGGTCGATGGGACGCGCGCCGATGGCGCAACCGCCAGGCAGAGAGACACGAGCCCTTCCGCAGCGCGCGACGAGCGGTCCAAGGACCAGCGTCGAGGCACGCATGGTCTTGACGAGTTCGTACGAGGCTTCAGGAGCGGCGAGGGTGCGGGCGCAGATGGTCGTGCGGTGATGGGCACGTCCGTAGCCCAGTTCGACCTCAGCGCCCATAGCCGCGAGAAGTTTGCGGGTGGTCTCAATGTCGCGAACCTGCGGAATGTTTTCGAGAATTACGGGTTCGTCGGTGAGCAGCGCCGCCGCCATGCAAGGCAGTGCAGCGTTCTTCGCTCCGCTGATGCGAACCGTCCCGAGCAGGGGATTGCCGCCGCGGATGACTAATTTATCCATGTCGTGATGAGTTCCTGGGAAATGCCCATTGTGGTTCTAGCAGGGCGCTTGAGATATTTTAGCGGGGAATGGGAAGGCGTGGAGCTTCGGAGGTGTACGCAGAGGTTCCGTTTGTAACTGCAACGCAGAAGGTGCAGCGGAGGAAAACAAACCGTGGAGCAACGTAGAAGTAGGGACTTAGCGAACAGACGCTTCACCGGCTCTTGGCGACGGTTATCGCCTCACGTACACGGCCACCGGTTTCTTCCAGTGCGGCGGCGGCTAGGCGGCGACTGAGGCCCGTCTTGGCCATCACCAGGGCCAGCGGGACCCGCCCTCCGGCGGACGCGAGAAGTTTGCGCGCCAAGCTGCGTTTTAGGCCCGCGGCGGTCTCCAAAATGCCGATACCGCGCTCGAGCAATTTCGAGTTCTTAGTATGCAGGTTGACCATCAGGTTGCCGTAGACATAGCCGAGACGGGTCATCGCGCCGGTCGTGAGCATGTTCAGGATCATCTTCTGGGCCGTGCCAGCTTTCATCCGCGTCGAGCCAGCCAGGACTTCGGGGCCAACCGCAGCTACGATCTCCACGTGCGCCGACTTGCCGAGTTTCGAGTTTGGATTGCAGACAACGGCTACGGTATGGGCTCCTTGGGCGCGCGCGTATTGGAGAGCCGCTACCGTAAAAGGAGTGCGTCCGCTGGCGGCGATGCCCACGATGACGTCTTTCCGGCCCGGTCTCTTGGCGGCCATCGCTTTCCGCCCGAGCTCGCGCGAGTCTTCATCGGCTTCGACGGCCGCGCCCAGCGCCGCCCGCCCGCCGGCCATAATGAACTGAACCATGCGCGGAGGTACGTCGAACGTCGGCGAACACTCGGCCGCGTCGAGAGCGGCGATGCGTCCGCTCGTGCCCGTACCGACGTAGATTAAGCGGCCGCCTTGCGAGAGGGCTGCGGTAATCAAGTCGATGGCCTTTGCGATTTGGGGAAGAGCCTGTCTGACGGCTGGCGCGACCTTGGCATCCTCGCGATTGATGATGCGGACGATTTCCAGCGCAGACTTTTGATCGAGATCGGCGGACGCGGAGTTGCTTTGCTCGGTGCTCAGCCGTTTGAGATTCGCCGTTGTTGTTTCGTTTTCACGCTGGGACTTGTTCTTGCTTTTGCGACGCGTTGCTGCACTCGATTTCTGCGCCTGTGTTGTCTCCGGAAGATGGATCGTCGAGGCTCGCGTGATTTTATGTTTCAATCCTGGGACTCCAAGGCCTCGATGACTGCGTCGTGAACGGCAGGGCGGACCTGTTTGATGGCTTGATTTTGACAGTCGGGCCAAGTGCGGTTGGTGAGCAGAGAGACGGAGAGTTGCCGCTCCGGGTCGATCCACAACGAAGTGCCGGTATAACCAAGATGGCCGAAAGAACGAGGCGAGAAATACTTTCCGGATTGCGACGGCGACGAAGGCGTATCCCATCCCAGCGCGCGAGAAGTACCGATGGGCGCGGCCTCCCGTCGCGAAAATAGCTCCAGGATGCCGGGACGCAGGATCGGGTATCCGGCGTTGAGCATGCTGTGGGCGAAGATCGCCAGATCCTCGGCTGTCGAGAAAAGTCCGGCGTGGGCTGCAACGCCGCCGAGAATACTAGCATTTTCGTCCTGCACCTCGCCTTGGATCAGGCGGTGACGGAAAGCGCGGTCGTCGGCGGTCGGGACCACTGAACTCTTGAGCGCCAGCGCCGGGTTGAAAGTTGTGTGCGTCATGCCCAACGGCCCGAAAATCTCGCGCTGGCAAAAGACGTCGAGCGATTCATCAGCCAGCCGTTCGAGCGCAATGCCGAGAACGATGAACCCAATATCGCTGTACTCGGCCCGCGTTCCGGGAGCGGCAGTGAGAGGCATGCTGAAGGCCGCTTGCAGCAGCGCTTCGCGGGTTGGCGCACGCAGAAAAAGCTTTTCGTACGCGGGCAGTCCAGAGCTGTGGGCAAGAAGCAGCCGCAAAGTGACTTGCCGGCGTTTGTCGTCATTGTCGGATCCGTCAGCAAATTCGGGCACAATGGCGGTGACCGGCGTCTCGAGATCGAGCAGTCCGCGTTCGTACAGGATCATGGCCATCGTGGTTGTGGCGACGACTTTGGTGAGCGAAGCGAGGTCGAACAGGCTGGAA
>Ga0302319_10005469_pt1 | contig 25525 bp, 19 predicted proteins | sample Bog_T0_2_FD_203319 | JGI IMG/M metagenome (GOLD analysis project Ga0302319, IMG submission 203319) | Peat permafrost microbial communities from Stordalen Mire near Abisko, Sweden - Bog_T0_2 | ecosystem: Environmental > Terrestrial > Soil > Wetlands > Peat | place: Sweden: Abisko, Stordalen Mire...
TGCCGCCCGCGGTGAGATAGAGAGTGCCGGGATCGCCGGTGCCGCCAGCGCCGAAGACCATATCCCACATGCCGGGGTTCACCAGCGTAGCGTTCGAAGAGTTGGTGAGCTGGCCGATAAACTTTCCGGTGGTGTCGAAGGCGCTGATGGTGCCGTCGCCGAAATTCGATACGAGGATATCGTTGGCGAAGGTTCCGAAGCTGGACGGAGCCGCCACCACGCCCCAGGGAGCGTTGAGGTTGTTGCTGGAGCCAGCGGCGACGAAGACGCTTACGAAGTTGCCGTTGCTATCGAAGATATCGACTTGTCCCGCGCCGGCGCCGGGCATGGCGTCGTGCTTGGGAGCGTCCTGCATGGCATAGGCGACGTAGACCTGGTTGCCGATGACGTGGATGCCGTGGGGGGCGAGACCCGCGGGAAGGTTGGGATCGGTGAACGAACCGGCAAGCGAAGTGAGAGCGAAGTTGGAATCGTAGACGTCGACTTTGCCAGTGTTGAAGTTTGCGGCCAGAAGGTCAGTGCCAAGCATGGCGAGACCTTTGTAGACCGCGCCGCTCTTGGAGTTATCGAAAGCAATGGTGGCGGTGGTGCTGTCGCTTTGGCTCCAGCTGACGATGAGACCATCTTCGGTATCGAAAACGAACGCCGCACCGCCGAAGTAGGTGGCATTGGCGTTGGCTATGGTTCCGGTGGGGCATCCCGGGCTACAGTTGCCGTTGGGATTGCTTGCGGCCACGGGTATGGTCACTACCAACGAATCTGGGGCGCCTGTTGCGTCATAGAGCGTGGAGGTGCCGGTGTTGTTGTTGGCAATCCAGAAAGGCGCCCCGCCGATGAACGAAATGCCCCAGGGGTTAGAAAGGTTAGGGTCTGTGGTGGTGGCTACGCCTGCCACGTTGGAGACCAGATTAGTCTGAGAGTAGCCTTGGGCCCATAAGCCGGACGGAATGGCCAACGCCATGAGCAGCCCGAATAACAAGATTGTCTTTTTCAAGTTGTCCTCCTTATTTAGCTATTGCGAATAACCCAGGGCCGGCTTGAGCGCTTGCATTGGTGCCGATGTTTAGCCTGCTTAGGTATTGCAACCGCTGACAATTTGGAGACTAGCGAAGCGCGTGAAGGGGGGTGTCACGACAATGTCGGAGGGTTGTAAAAAGTTATGCTGGGGGCGGGAGGCACTTCGATAAAGTAGAGGCAGCGCTTCGTAACAGCGAAGCCGCCGAGACGGCGGCGCTACAAAAGCCCTAGCTTTTCGTTCTCACCGCAATTCCCAAGTCGCGCAACTGTGCGTCGCTGACCGGAGTGGGCGCGTCTACCATTAAATCGACGGCGCGGGCGGTTTTGGGGAAAGGGATGACTTCGCGCAGGCTTTCGGCTCCGGCGAGGATCATGACGATGCGGTCGAGGCCCAGCGCGATGCCACCGTGGGGAGGTGTGCCGTACTCGAGGGCTTCGAGAAAGAATCCGAAGCGGGCGCGGGCTTCTTCTTCGGACATGCCGAGGGCGCGGAAGATTCGGCTCTGCACGTCCTGGCGGTGAATACGAATGGAGCCCGAGCCGAGTTCGGTGCCGTTCAGCACCACGTCATAGGCGAGGGCGCGCACTGAACTGAGCGGCGACTGAGGATCGTTCAAGGACTCGACGCCGGTCTCGAGCTTGGGCATGTCTTCTTCGTGCGGCGAGGTGAAGGGATGGTGAGCCGCGTTCCAACGCTTATCGCCTTCGTCCCACTCAAACATGGGGAAATTGTTCACCCACACAAAGCGGAAGTCTTTCGCGGCGTCGCCGGTCTTTTTGAAAATGCCGTGACGGTCGGCGTATTTCTGGGCGAGGGACAGGCGCAGGAGGCCGGCCGAGGCATAGATCGCGAGTTCCGGCGGAGTCACTTTGCGATGCGTGGGCATGGCGGTCTGGGGACCGGTTTGTGCGGAGCCAGCAACCAGCACGACCAGGTCGCCATCTTCCATGCCCGTTTTCTTTGCGACGATGGCTGCGGCTTCGGGAAATTTGTTGGCGATGCGTTTGAAATCCTCGAAGATCTTTGCTCCACCCTTGGAGTGAAACAGAGGCTTGATGTCATCGCGTTCCTTGCGCGAGAGCTCGCCGACCTTGGGCGTGCGGAGGGCTACCACCGGGAGACTCGGGTGAATGGCCAGCTCTTGTAAGTTCTCCGGGGTAAAGCATTCGCGCACGTCGGTGAACGGGGGCAGGCGCAGGTCGGGTTTGTCGATGCCGTAGAGGCGGATGGCTTCGTCGTAATCCATGCGCGGGAACGGAGTTTTGATCTCGAATCCGGCAGCGTGGAAGGCGGCGGTAAGAAATCCTTCGACTACTTCCCAGATGCGTTCGGGCTGGGGATACGACATCTCCAAATCGATTTGGGTGAATTCCGGCTGGCGGTCGGCGCGGAGGTCTTCGTCGCGGAAACAGCGCACGATCTGAAAGTATTTGTCGAAGCCGGAGATCATCAGAATCTGCTTGAAGAGCTGCGGCGACTGCGGCAGAGCGTAGAACGTTCCGGGCTGCACGCGGCTGGGGACGAGATAATCGCGCGCGCCTTCGGGCGTGGAGCGGGTCATGAAAGGCGTTTCGATTTCGAAAAATCCCAGCGCCGATAAATAATCCCGGATGGCCTTGGCGACCTTGTGGCGCAGTTCGATGTTGAACTGCATGACCTCGCGGCGCAGATCGATGTAGCGATACTTCAGGCGCGTCTCTTCGTTGGTGAGTGCTGTGTCCGAGGGCAGGAACGGGGGCAGCTTCGATTCGTTGAGAATGCGCAACTCTTCGGCGACCAGTTCGACTTCGCCGGTCGCAATGTTCTTGTTGACGGTGCTGGCATCGCGCAGCTTGACGGTGCCGGTGACGGCGATGACGTACTCGTTGCGCAGGGCTTCGGTCTTTTCGTGAATTGCGGCATCGCGCTCGGCGTTGATCACGACCTGGGTTATGCCGGTGCGGTCGCGCAGGTCTACAAAAATAAGGCTGCCCAGGTCACGCCGCTTGTTGACCCAGCCCATGAGTACGGCTTTTTTGCCGGCGTCGGAAGCGCGCAGCGCCCCGCACATATGAGTTCGTCGTAAATCGCCTAGGAAATCGAGCAAAGTGTGTCCTTATAGTAAATATGAAATGCGTGAGAATGCTGAACCAAAGATTATAAACGGTTGGGAGAGTGGAGCAGGAGAACGAGCCCTGGAGTGCTGACCCAGGGCGGGGGGCGAAGCAGCTTATGGTCTTCAAGGCTCGAACTCAGCTAACGGTTCATAGGGGCTATTTCTTGCTAGCCTTCCCGTCCATCACCGTGCCCCACTTGGTTCCGTCCTGTGACATCTCGAACGTGAAGTTGTACGACGAGGCTGAGGTCACCTTGATGGTGAACCGGCCCTTCATGGTCATGGTGCCCATCTTCTCTTCGCTGGTCCATGTCCAGGTATCGCCATCGAGAATACCTTTGGAGTCCTCGAACTCGCCGAAGCTGTTAAACTCGCGATAAGTGTAGGCTTTGTCGTCGGCGGAATATCCCATGACGGACAAGCCGACGCCGTTACCCATGGTGCTTTTGTAGTCGGAGTGGCACACCAGATAGAAGCCGCCGTCCATCCACTCGCACTTTTCGTTCTCCGTCATCGAGCCGCCCGGGCCCATCATTCCCGGCTTCATGTTGCCGTCCAGGATCCAGGTGCCGACGAACACGTCCAACTTCTTCACTTCCGGCCCCGGCTTCGGAGGCTGCATCTGCGCCACCGCTGCCGCCGCGAATACCAACACCGCCGTTAGGATCATTCCCGCTCGCCTCATGCGCGTCTCCTCAAATGTATTCGACTGTCTCTTTGGGCCAGGCGAAGGATGAATCGCCCTACGCCCCAGCACGCGGATTCTAGCTGCGGCCTGGCGGCGAGTCAATGAAGGCGGCCTGTGGCGTAGTGGTGCTGTTTGGCTTACGCATTGGGCCGGTTAAGCGGGAGATCCCTCACGCGGCTGAAGTACGCCGCGTTTCGGGATGACGCCTCCTAGGAGAATAAATTCAAACTGCTACCAGTCGCCCCAATGCGCGGCCGTGGTTTGATGAAACTTCAGCTTCCACTGGTCTCCCTGCTTCACCCACACCGAGCTGAAATGCTGATATCGCGGCGGAGGGCCCTGGTCCTCGGCAGGAGCTACGCGGACGACGGCATCGTAGGTGACGACGGCGACGCCGTCGTTCACCGCGACCACTTTCATGTCGTAGGGAGTCAACTCCAGCAAGTCCGGTTCTCCCATGCTATCCGCCGCATCGTGCCCTTGCAGCAATATCCCGTCGACGCCCACCAGGGAGAAATCCTCGCTCAACGTGCGCTTGAAGAATGCGCCGTCATCCTTCTTCTTCGCTTCGATCAGAGTTTTCTCGCTGGTGATGAGAGTTTGCTCGAGAGGAGTGGGACTCTTTGGTGCGGCCGGAGCCTGGGCCGCAACAGGGATAGCGGCCACGACGATAAGGAGAACAGCACAGAAAAGCCAAGAAGACTTCATACGGCCTCCTTCTGGAATGGTTCTCTCAAATGATTGAATTCAAATTCCGCCGCGAAGCGCTGCGGAAAGTGCTAGCCGGAAACTCCCGGAAGGCCGTCGATGCTGCGGCGGTTCTTCTGCTCGCGGTAGGCCTTCAATCCCTCCGGACCACGGTGGCGGGCCCAGGCGTGGAGCTGTTCGCGCTCGCCTTCATACTTGAAAAGAGGAACGCCGTATCCACAGGAATCGGTGACGCGAGTGAGTTCGACGACGATGATCGAGCGGGCGTTCTCGTGATCGGGGAAAGAAGCGGCGAGCGCGGCAAACTCCGCGTCGCGCGGTTCGACCACGCGGCCGCGGCCATACAGACGGAAAATGTTGGGCGGTCCCTGGAAGGCGCAGAACATCAGGACGATTCGTCCGTTCTCTTGCAGGTGAGCGATCGATTCGACGCCGCTGCCGTTGAAATCCACGTAAGCGACGGTGGTCGGGCCGAGGATGCGGAATGTGTCGAGGCCTTTGGGGGAGAGATTGACGTGGCCGCTGGGATCGAGCGGGGCGGAAGCGACAAAGAATATGTGCTGGGCTTCGATGAAACGCCGGGCAGCATCGTCGAGCATGGAGCGAACTTTACCCATGGCTACTCCGAATCCTCTGCACGAGTTCCGCGCGTGGAACGGAAACCTGCTCGCCCGTGGCCAGGTTTTTTAGCGCGAAGGCTTCGGCTTTCACTTCGTTCTCGCCGACGATCAAGATATATTTTGCGCCCGCCTTGGTCGCCGTCTCAAACGATTTCTTGAGCCGGAAGGTGTCGTCTCCCAGATCCACCACCAGGTCGTGACGCCGCAATTCCCGCGCCAGTCGGGCCGCTTCGGCGTTCATGCCGGCGCCCAGGGAAGCCACGTATACATCGGGCCTGCGCAGGGCGCCGGCGGCAGAGGCCGATTCCTGCAGCGACATTACGAGGCGGTCTTCGCCGATCGCAAATCCAATGCCGGGAGCGGCTGGGCCACCGAGAGCCTCGGAAAGGCCGTCGTAGCGGCCGCCGCCGAGAATCGCGTTCTGCGCGCCGAGGGCACCGTGAGTGAATTCAAACGCGGTGCGCGTGTAGTAATCGAGGCCGCGAACCAGGCGGTCGTTCAAGACAAAGGGCACGCCGACGGCTTTCAGAATCGCCTGAACGTCTTCAAAGTGCTTGCGGCAGGCTTCATCCAGAAACTGGCTGATGCGGGGCAGGGTCTCGATGATCGGCTGATCCTCGGGCACCTTGCAATCGAACACGCGCAGCGGATTCGTCACCGCGCGACGCTGGCAATCGGAGCACATCTTGTCCTTGACCGGCTCCAAGGCCTTGCGCAGGGCTTCATTGAAGGCGGCGCGATCATTGGGACAGCCGACGGAATTCAGTTCGAGATTCCAGTTGGCGATGCCGAGACGATCGAGCAGCGTGGCCAGCATCTCGAGCACTTCTGCATCGCGGGCGGGAGACTCGCTGCCGGCCGAAGGAGGCCCAATGATTTCGGCATCGATTTGATAAAACTGACGATAGCGGCCTTTTTGCGGGCGTTCGCGGCGGAACATCGGGCCCATGCAATAGAGTTTGTTCAAGCCGCGATCCCCGAGTTTGTGTTCGATGTAGGCGCGGACGATGCCAGCGGTGGCCTCGGGACGCAAGGTCAGCGATTGGCCTTTCTCACTGGCCGCCCGGCCGCGATCTTCCCACGTGTACATCTCTTTGGCGACAATATCGGTCTCTTCGCCGACGCCGCGGGCAAATAATTCTGTCGACTCGAAAATCGGGGTGCGAATCTCCTGGAAGTTGTAGGCGCGGAAGACCTCGCGCGCAGCCGACTCGACAAAGTTCCACAGCGCCGTGTCAGGCGGCAGCAGGTCTCGCGTTCCTCGGACGGCTTTTATCATTTCGCTCTTAATCCTTCCGCCGGACTCACCAGTGCCATGCGAGCACGAGGAGAACGCCTTGACGCGATCGCCGCAGTGTACGGGTGATAGGGGTCCTTCGACTTCGCAAACCGATTCGAAAAGCGAATCGGTTTGCTCCGCTCAGGATGACAAGTTCTACGGCGACTTATCGCTCCCGCAAATACTCTTCCGTGTAGCCCAGATAATTCTGCGCGTAGCGCATGATCATCTCGTCCTCGCCCGCTTCCAGCTTGCGGCGAAACTTTCCGGGAGATCCCATCCACAGCGATCCGGGCTCGACGATCGTGCGTTCCGGGATCAGAGTACCTGCTGCGATGATCGATCCTGCGCCGATCTTGGCACCGTTCAGAATAATCGATCCCATGCCGATCAGGCAGCGGTCTTCGACAACGCAGCCATGCAGGGTTACGGAGTGTCCCACCGTCACGTACTCGCCGACGGTCACGCCGTAGGTGTTCTTCATGCCATGCAACACGCTGCAATCCTGCACGTTCGAATGCGCCCCGATGCGGATGGCGTAGACATCGCCGCGCAGGACCGCGTTCATCCACACCGACGCGTGCTCACCGAGGACGACGTCGCCGATGATCTGCGCCGACTCGTCCACGTAACAAGTCGCGGGGATGGTCGGCTTCATGCCTTTGAACGATCGAATCATCTATTGCTCCGAGTGGTCATCAGGAGACAAGAATAAATAGTACCAGCAGGTCGGGCTTCGGGCTTCGGCTATCGGGCTTCGGGCTTCAGCGAGACCGTGAGACGATGATGCGCTCAGGGCAGGCTCTGTCCGAAGCCGGGGCTCGACCCATTCGTGCGTCCACATCTTTGCCTTCCGCCGTGCCATCTGCGAAACTGGCCTTGTCCCTGACATCATTGAGAACTGAGAGCGGGGAACTGCTTTAATGGGCCGCATCCACGTACTTTCCGAGCAGGTTGCCAATAAGATCGCCGCCGGCGAAGTGGTGGAGCGGCCTGCCTCGGTGGTGAAGGAGTTGCTGGAAAACGCACTGGATGCGGGCGCGACGCGCATTAAAATCAGCGTAGAAGCGGGCGGAAAGAAGCTGATCCAGATTACGGACAACGGATGCGGGATGGTGCGCGACGATGCCATGCTCGCGTTTGAGCGGCATGCGACCTCGAAGATCAAGGATGCGGAAGACTTGCTGAGCGTGGCTACGCTGGGATTTCGCGGGGAGGCGCTGCCCTCGATTGCGTCGGTGTCGCGGCTGCGGCTGGAGACGTGCGCGGCGGGGGCAGAAAAATCCCCACTCAAGCCAAAGGACGGCTTGAGTGGGGCACCCAACGATTCTCCTTCGGGGACGATTATTGAGATTAACGGTGGAAAGATGGCGCGGGTCGAGGAAGCCGGGTTGCCCGAGGGAACGTCGATCACGGTGCGGGATCTCTTCTTTAATACGCCGGCGCGGAAGAAATTCCTTAAGGCGGAGTCGACGGAGCTTTCGCACATTGCTTCGCTGGTGACGCATTATGCGCTGGCGCATCCGGAGAAGCATTTTGAATTGCATTCGGCCACGAACGCCATGCTGGTGGCGCCGCCGGTAGCGGGATACAGCGAGCGCGTGTATCAAGTGTTCGGCAAGGAAACGCTCGAGCAGCTGATTGCGGTGGCTGCGGTGCAGCCGCTGGAACATGTGGGATTGCCGCAGCCGCCGCCGTGGCGACGGGAACAGACGAATGAAGACGACACTGGACCCGCCGATCCCGGCGAGATGCGGCTGCATGGGTTTGTTTCGAAGCCGGAGATCCAGAAGCTGAATCGCAATTCGATTTTTGTGTTCGTGAACGGACGGCTGATTCGAGACCGGCTGGTGCAGCATGGGTTAACGGAGGCTTATCGCAACATTATTCCGCCGACGGTGTATCCGGTGGTGCTGCTGTTTCTGGAATTGCCGCCGGGCGAGGTGGATGTGAACGTGCATCCCTCGAAGACCGAAGTGCGCTTTCGGCAATCGACCGTGATGCACGATTTTGTGCGTGACACGGTGCGGGCGGCGTTGATGAAGGCGCGTCCGGCGCCGCAGTTCACCACCGAGATTCACGCGCACGCCACAGCGAGCTCGGGCCTGACGCCGGGTGCAAGAGAGTGGGAGCCGCCTTCCGACCTGGCCCCTGCGTCAGGAGCGCCAATGCGCGCTTTTTATGAACCTGCTGGCGGTGCTGGTTTTGCTCTGCAGGCGCCTGTGCCTCCGCTGGTCTCGGCGAGATTTCAGTTCGAGGGCGGGATCGCGGTGGAGGGGAATGCCGCGATTCCGGTCGCGCGGGGACTGGAAAGCCGCTTCGCCGAAGCGCTCCCGGAGATAATTCCAGACAACGGCTGCGCGCCTGCGCTGGATGCTTCAGAAAACGCAAGCGAGGGAGATTCCACGCTGGCGGCGCTTTCGTCGCTCAGACCGTTGGGCCAAATCCGCAATTCGTTCATTCTGGCGGTGAATGAAGATGGGTTGTGGATCGTAGACCAGCATGTGGCGCACGAGCGCGTGTTGTTTGAACGCATCTTGAAGCAGCGCGCGGTGCAGAGGGTGGACAGCCAGCGCCTGCTGATGCCGATTGTGCTGGAGCTGTCTCCGGCGCAGCAGGCGGTGTTTGCAGAGATTGCGGACGAACTGCAACACAACGGCTTCGAGGCCGAACCCTTCGGAGCGCGGAGCGTCGCGGTGAAGGTTGCACCGGCGGGAGTGGATGCGGGGGCGGTCGAGAGGATGCTGCATGAATTGCTCGATCAGATTTCGCGGGAAGAGCAATCGCTGAACCTGGAAAAGATTCGCGGGCGCATTGCGGCGTCCATTGCCTGCCATGCCGCGATCAAGGTCAACATGCCGCTGGAGCAAAACAAAATGGAGTGGCTGCTGGCGGAACTGGCGAAAACGGACCATCCCATGTCTTGCCCGCATGGCAGGCCGGTGGTCCTGCGGTATTCTGTAAAGGACATTCAGAAGGCGTTTAAGAGAATCTGAGCGAGAAGAAGCAATTAGCAATTGGCGTTTAGCAGTTAGCGATGCGTCCTTGCTAATTGCTAATTGCTAATTGCTGGATGCTACTCCAATGACCGAACAGGACCTACAGCAACTGCGGCGCGAGAGATGGAGGCTGGATGGCAAGCCCATCCGGACCATCGAAGAGGCGCGCGCGTTTGTCGAAGGGGTGGGGTTCTGCCTGATGTACCCCATGCGTCCCACCATGCCGGTGCCCACATTCATTGGTGCGTTTGTGGGCTCCGACAATCGGCTTCCGACGTGGCAGCATGCGTACTCCGATCCGCGGGCGTTGGCGGCCACGGAGCTCATGGTTCGGCTGCTGCGCGAGCGGGCAGCCTACGAAGCGAACTTGTTCGAGGAGAACAATGCGTTCCTGATCGCGGCTTCGGCGTTTCCTTATTTTTATGCGCTGGTGGGGGAACGCAATCCCAAGCTTGGTCCGAAGCAGGGGCCGCGATCTCCTTACTCGCCGCTGGCTTGCGATGCGTTTGAGCTGATCCGGCGCGACGGGCCGATCTCGAAGCAGAGGCTGCAGGAAGCGCTGGGCGGCAGCGTTTCGTTGGCGGCGCTCGACAAGGCGCTGGGCGAGTTGTTGTCGAAGCTGCGCATCACGCGCGTCGATTACAAGGAGGGCGAAGGCTCGTTCTGGGATGTGCTCTATCGCTGGGCGCCGGATGCGGTGCGCGAGGGCGTGGGATTGTCGGTGCAGCAGGCGCTCTCGGCACTGCTCTCGAAATATCTGGACTGCGTGATCGCCGCCGAGCAGACGGAACTGGAAACCTTCTTCGGAAACTTTGTGGCGCGCTCACGGGTGAAGGAAGCCGTCAACGCGCTGCTGGCGGCGCGGGAGTTGAGCTTCGTGCATGTGAGTGGGAGATCGATGCTGCAGATTACGCCGGCGAAGGAAGCGGTGGTAGCCAAGATTGAGGCGCCGGTGAGTCGAGTCCGATCGCGGCCCGTCCCTGTGGCGCGCTCTCCCCGTAGAACCGTCTTTCCCAAACATTGAGATTCGAAATCCCAGGCATTACAACGATCTCAGGAAGTTCAACAGGTCCTGCTTCTCCGGTTCGGGAAGTTTTCTGAAGGCGTCGATCACGGCATTGGCTTCGGAATCTGGGTACTGATGATCCCCTCGGCTGGAATGGTTTTCGATCGCCTGAAGCAAATCTGCAGTTCGTCCATCGTGAAGAAAGAATATCCGCTGGCCCAGTCCCCAAAGCGGGGCGGTACGAAACTCGTCTCCATGGGCGATTCCCTGAGACACGTTGTCGGCGAGCCCCAGTCCCATATGGTGCAGCAGGAGATCCGAAAACAGGTTGGCCTGAACGTTGCTGAGCGCCGCCACGCTCGACTGGCCGGTGGTGAAGGAAGGAGTGTGGCACAGCGCGCAACCAATCTGCACGAAGGCTTGCCCGCCACGGACGGTTGAGGGCGTGGAGGGTGCCGGCCGAGGCTGATCGAGGAAGCGCATGAAGCCGGCGAAGCGAACGATGTTACTGGGAAGTATGGTTCCGTCTGGACTGAAGCTGGTGCTGTCTTCGGGAGTGCTGTTGAACTGGCACCCCGGAGTTCCGTCGAGTTCGTTGGGAAAGAGCTCGTTGGTGACGCCGATCTCAACGTTGTCGGCCTCCGCGGCAAACATTTCCAGCGATTTGTTTTGTGCCTTCCACCCGAATCGAGTGATGGTCGAGTCGTTGGGGCTGAGGTTGGGACGGCCGGCAATTCCGAGGTGGCGCTTGGTGGCAGCGTCGGCATTCATGTTGGCAAGGAGCGCGGAGTCGGGGATGGATTCGATGAGACCGCCTCCGAACACCGGGATGGGTATACGGAAGATGAGGTTGCCGCTGTCGGCGGCCTGTTGGAAATTTGGTTGCGCGAGCTTGCAGCCGGGAGCGTCCTTACGGCCGGTGATGGTGAAGAGATTATGGACACTGCCATCCGGCTGGAGCGTGCCGGGGGCATACGGAAAGCGCGCCACGCGCACTGGACCACGGGCGGTGATAAAGGAAGGAATCAGGTTGGCTGCGCCCTGGGCAATGGCTGCGCCAATCTGAGGATTCACCGCGGGACTACTTCCGCCAATTGCAGGTTGCGAGTGGCAATGGGCGCAAGATTGCGCATTGAATGTGGGGCCAAGGCCTTTCCTGGTGTTCGGCACTGAGCCGGTGACCGAGACGAGCTCGCGAAACTGCATGAGCCCGGTAGAGAAAAAAGATTGTTGCGCTGGGGTTAAGCCGGCGATGGCCGAGCCCGCAGCCATGCCTTCGCGGACGCCGGGGTCGCGGGCAATCTTCGGCGCCGCAGCCTGACCCGCCGCGAGCGGGACGAGGGCGAGGAGTAGCATCAGCAACGATGTGGTGGACGGGTTACATCGATGTGGCGCCCGATTGTTAGCGGAATGGAATGGTTGCGATTTCCAGAGCATTTCTGCTGTCACCATTTTAAGCGGAAAGGAAGGCGGAACACCGGGAACATCGACGTGTACAATCGTCTACTTGCGAAATGAACGACCACACTGACCACAATCACCCTAACGGCAAACTGATCATCGCCATCGACGGCCCGGCAGGGGCGGGCAAGAGCACCATCGCATCGCGGCTGGCGCGGAAGCTCGGCTATGTAAACCTGGAGAGTGGTGCGATGTACCGCGCGCTGGCGTTGAAAGCCATTGACCAGGATGCATCGTTCGATGACGAAGCCACGCTGGTAAGGCTGGCGCAGGCATCGCGCATCCAGCTCGAGCCCACACTGGGCGGAAACCGCACGCTTCTCGACGGACGCGACGTCTCTTCGCGCATTCGCGAGCGCGATGTCACGGAGGCGGCGTCGCGGGTGTCGGTGCATCCCGGAGTGCGGGCGTGGATGGTGGCGCGTCAGCAGGAGATGGGCGGGGGCGGCGGCGTGGTGATGGAAGGCCGCGACATTGGCACGAAAGTATTTCCTGATGCTGATTTGAAGATCTTTCTCGACGCCGACCCGGTGGTGCGCGAGCAAAGGCGCATGGAGCAGCAGAAGATCAAGGGTGCGGTGGCCGCGAGTGTGGCGGCAGATTTGCGCGAGCGCGACCAGCGCGACCGCACCCGTGCGGCGTCCCCGCTGGTGGCGGCGGAAGACGCGGTGGTGATTGATTCCACCGGCATGGCTGAGGACGAGGTGCTGGCGCGGGTGGAAGAATTGGCAGCAGAACGATTGCGCCGCCAGATCGGGTCGTGAGCGTTTCCGGCTAGTATTACGGCAATTAGGCGCGCGCTGCCGATGCACGTCTTCCGGCAAGGTGAGGGAACGGACGAACTTTCGGCGGGCGCGCTCTTTGAGCAAGCCAGAGATCGCGTTGGACCTGCATCCTGAGCCAAAAGTCGGCGGATGTCCCGAAGGCAGCCGACAGGCGCAGCGACATGGATGCGGTGATGCCAGCGCGCCCATTGAGAATTCGCGACAGATGAGCTCTCGTTATTCCCAGGCGAGCCGCCGCTTCACCGACGGTCATTTCGCCGAGATAATTGCGCAAAACCTCTCCGGGATGTGCAGGATTGAAGATCACGTTTCTCCCCTTAATGGTAGTCCCGATAATCCACGAGAACCGCGTCCTCTTCGTCAAAAGAAAACGTCAATCGCCAGTTGCCACTCACCATCACGGACCAATGGCCTTCCAGGTTTCCCTTCAAGGCATGCCAACCACTTCCCGGAGCGTTCATGTCTTCGGCTCGGCTGGCGACATCGAGCGCAGTGAGAAGCCGTCTGAGTTTCTCCGCATGTCTTGGCTGAATTCCCGACTTAGACCCAGTGTCGGCGAACTTCTTGAGTCCTTTATGCCGATAGGTCAGGATCACCTGTACAGTGTATGGTTATACTATACAGAACGCAATATGTTTCGCCTTGTGCGGCGGCTTGTTCTTCTTTAGGGCCTATTCCGGGCGTCATGGCCAGTCTGCTGCTGTGGAATGGAGCCTCTTCGACCGGCCGGCGATTGGGGCCTCAGTTCTCCGTCGGTTCCACTTTCGCTTTGGGCGCGGGCAAAGCTTTGGCGGGCTTTGCCGGCGTGGCCGGAGGAGCGGGCGCGGACGCGGGCGTGGCGCTGCTTGAGGCTTTGCGGATCTCGATGCCGTCGTGCTCGTTATTGATCACGATATGGGAAGCGGCATTTCCCACAATGCCGCTGGCCGTGGCCTCGTGCTCGCCATTGTCAATCTTCAACCCAGGGAAGTCGGACTGGATTTCACCGTCGCGGGTACGCGCGTCGAGGCGGAAGCCAGCCTTGTCGGGCACGTTCAACTGGACGTCGCCGTTGCGGCTGTCGATCTGCACATTCCCCAGCGATCGCATGGAGACTTCGACGCCGCCATTGTCATTCTGCAGGCGGAGGTCGCCGGAGACATCTGTTAAACGAATCTGCTTGGAGCGCGTAGTCAGGTGAACGGGACCGGTGACCTGGTCGGCGTGCAGATCATCGGAATCAAGGTCGAGATCGCCATCGATTCGCGAGAATTCCATGTCAGTGCGGGAAGACTTGAAGCTCACGTTCTTGCTGATGCGGGCGAGTTTGACGCTCTCCTGGAACTCGCCTTCGAGTTGGGCGCCGCCCTTGACGTCGGTAACCGAGATTTCGTTCAGCCGGCCGCTGATGTGAACGTCGCCGGTGATTTGCTCGACCTTGGCGGAACTCTTCTCGAGACTCAGTTTAACGTTGCCGGTGACATCTTCGACCGAAACATCGCCGTGTTGACCGGAGATTTCTACTGCCCCGTCGCGTCCAGTGACGGAAACATCGCCTTTACGCGAAGTGATTTGCAATGCCATCTTGCGAGGGATGGAGATATCGAGATCGCTCTGCACAGAGTGATCTCCGGCGGCCTGAGTTTTGGCGTCGAGGGTTAACGACCCGCCGCTGGTGGTGATCGTCGGGTTGGTCTGTGAATTGTATTTGTCGGCGTCACTCTGATTTTCCGCGCCCACGCGTTTGCGGACCACCACAGTGATCTTGTTGTCGTCGGCGACGTTGACGCGGACGGCGCCGTGATCGTTGTTGACCCGCAGACTGGTAACGGAGGGCGATATGTCCTGTTCGAGGTGAGCATCGAAGTTGTAAGTCTGGCCGAACATGTTATCGAGGTCGCCATCGTCGATGCCCATGTTGTTGCGAACGTCTTCCCAGTTGAAGCGTGAAGCTTGGGTGGCAATGAGTCCGCACACCACGATGACGATGACCAGAAAGATTCCCCCGGCCCCAATGCCGCGGGCGGGAACGCCATCGCGCTGCGCCTGCTGATACTCGATCAGCTTGATCACGCCCCAGAGGATCAGAAGCAGCGGCCAATAGTGAGCGAATAGAGTCCCCAGCCGCATCCAGGAGAGCATGTGCAGATTGCCCAGCAGGAAGACGATGCCGAGGATGATCAAGACAACCGGTCCGGCAAAGGAGCGGCGGCGAGGGCGCAGTGGAACCAGAGGCGGAACTGGATTTTGAACGGGGCTAGACATTGTGCACCTCCCCGGAAGAGGACGTTGGTCCCGAACTGGAAGAAGACGCTGGTGGAGGTGGCGACGCTACTGCAGGGGGCGCCGGTGGCAGCGGGCCGATGTGTCCGGCCGACGAGGCGCTGCTCTGCAGCAGTTTGACGATGCCGACCGCCAGAATCCAAGCCGGCCAGGTGCGGTCAAGATCGGCAATGTTCATGGTGTGGAACAGGAACAGGATTCCGGTAGTAAGCACCATCGCCGGACCCATCAGCCAACGCGTGCTGCAGCGTCCGCAGCCGCAGATTCGACGGGAGCGCTCGTAGTTGCGATAAAACATCCAGCCGCCAAGGAAGATGAGAATCAACGGCCAGAAGCGTTCGAAGCCATACTCCATGATGCCCATCGTGTGCAGGAGGAAGAGCACTCCCAGACCGATAAGAACCACGGCTCCGACGGGGACCTTGCCGCTGTCAAACTTCTCGCCCATGCTGAACGTCTGGCCCAGGCCCATGGGATCGGGTGCGGGCTGGCCGGCCTGAAGCGCCTTCGCAGTACGAACCGCGTCAATGATCTGGTAGACAATGAAAAAAGCGATGCCCAGGCCGAACAGGAAGTCCCATTTTCCGGCGTGATCGGTGCCGAAGATCAGGAGCGCAAAGATAAGCAGGTGCGCCAGTCCCTTGGCGTATTGCGAGCAGTAAACTGCGCCGACGCCGAAGGGAAAGAATCCTGCGAGGATGCCGGCGACTGTGGGATTGGGGCCAGAACTGGGCAGAGGCCTCGCAGGCGCGCCCACCGCTGGATACACTGCGGGCGGAGGCACGAATCCCGCGGCCGGGGCGGTGCCTTCCAGACGGGCTGCGAGACAAGGCTCGCAGTAGACGACGCCGCGAACGTCGCGGGTGCAATTGCCGCAGAGCGGCTTGCCGCAAGTGCGGCAGAAGGCCACTGCGGCAGTATCGTTGTGCGTGGCGCAGTTCATACGAACCTCCTGTACGTGGTCACCGACACTACAGACGGAGTGTCTACAGACGGCTCGTTTACAGATGGACCCAGCGGGGCGCCGGCCAGGACGAGATGGTTCTCGGTCTGGCTATAGTTGCGCTCCTGCTTCTGCTCGGGCTGTTGTGTTGTGTCGTCCTTGTGGTCTTTCTTGACCGGTGCGGATTCTCCGGAACCATGTCCGGCAGGTTCGGCGGGCGTGACGTTGCGCTTGAGTTCGCGCACTCGCGATTCCACCTCGTAGACGAACCGGATGTTTTCGTAGTACCGCACCACGCGGGCCTGCGTGTTGTAATACGTGTGCCGTATGGCCGTGGGACGCAGGCTCACTGAGCGCAGGTCGGCGGGTTTCACGCCGAGTACGCTCAAGGCCACCGACAGCGAGAAGAACGCCATGCCAAACGACATGGCGAACCGCGGCTGCCGTACCGTGCCCCAGATGGGCTGGACAACTTCCGAAACCCAGCCCGAGGCCCAGGCTTGCGCCCGTTCGATCCAGCCGACACGCGGCTGCGACGCGGACACGTTGACCCGCAGGCGTTGGGTGTCAACGCCCGTTGTGGATGCCAGGATATTGGTGACCAGGCTGACTGGAGGCTCCGCCTCCGTGAGATCCTTCAGCCAGTTGCGGCCCGCCTCGACTTCGGCGAGCAGCGGCCCGCACGCGGCACAAGTCCGCGCGTGAGCCTGGAAGCCGTCAAGTTGAGCGCCGGTCAGAACGCCGTCGAGGGCGTCGCTGACCAGGCCGTCAAACTCGTGACACTGCATTCCGTTTCTGGTCTGGTCTGGCATCACATCACCTGCCTATAGGTACGTTGTAATAGGCGGGCAAGTTCCGCCCGTCCACGATTTATTCGAGATTTCACAGTCCCCTCCGGAACCTTCAAAACGGTTGCAATTTCGCGGTAATCAAAATCCTGTAAGTCCCTTAGAATCACAGCCTCACGAAGCTCTGGCGAGAGCTTGCCCAGGGCGGCGTGGACGGTTTCTCCCACCTCCCGGCTGCGTACGTGCGCGTCCGGGGGAGCGGATTGGTCCTGAATTTGCTCACTCAGCGGCTGGGCGTCTTCATGGGCGGAGGCCGCGGCGTCGAGCGAGTCGGTAATGCGGTCCTGCTTAGTCTTGCGGAAATGATCCACCAGCAGGTTGCGGGTGATGGTGGTCACCCACGTAACGAACGCTCCCTTCGAGCTGTCATAGCTCGCGAGCGTGCGGTACATCTTGATGAAGACTTCCTGGGTAAGGTCCTGCGCGTCGTCGCCGGATCCCGCAAAGCGATAGCAGATGTTGTAGATACGCCGGTTGTAGGTCTGTACGATTTCTTCCCAGGCAGCGGCGTCGCCGGCGACACAGCGGCGGACCAGCATCGCAACTACCTGGACGTCTTCCAAACTTAAGCTCCCCGGACTTCGGACTTCAGACCCAGCCTCGGGACGTTCGACGATTTGCCGAAGTCCGACGTCCACAGCCCGAGGTCCAAGCCGTACAAGACAGTACGCGGATGTAGAGCCGTAAGTTCGCCCCGCATGTTAGCGGCGAATCCGCAAGTTATCGGAAACAGGGAATTGTAGCAGTGAGGATGAGCCGCCGCCGCATCCCAGCCGCAGCCCTCTTCCAAATTTCTCTCAGCAGCAAAAAAGTGGCGCACCGACGTGCGCCACGAGTGCACCACGAATTGCTAAGCCTGTTCCCCTTCGCTATTGTTGAAGCTCGAAGGTTCCCAGGGTTAGTTGGTCGGTGTCGTTTTCGATGCCGATGACGCCGATCGATGCGCCGCTGGTGGCGCCGATCAGGTAGAAGGTGAAGTCGTCCGCGGTCTTGCCCGAGGAGGAGATGCCCGAGATCGTGCCCGGGAACACTCCGTTCGTATTGGAGGTGAAAGTGCCCGTCACACCTCCGGCAGCGCCATTGGTTGGAGTCAAGTCGACGTTCAGGTCGACGGACCCCGTAAAGGCGCTTGCCCCGTTAGCCGTGACGGTTCCGACGCCGTCGTACTCGAAATCGTCGAACGTGTCCTGTTGATCGATATTCAGCGTGTAGTTCCCACTGAAAGAGGCGGCAGTGAATGAGCCAGTTTGCGTGTAGGCCAGTCCGGCCGCCTGGTCGAATTCATCCATCGAGATCACTACAGCAGCCCCGTCGGCTAGATAGAGTCGGAAGTTGTAGTCGAAGGTGTCGCCTTCGTCGGTCACTTTCGAGATGGTGACCCGGCCCGTGCCGCCGTCGTTGCCGGTACCGGACGCGTCAATGGTCCAAGTGCCTCCGGCTGCTCCGGTTGCGAGAGTGACTCCGCCTTGCGGACTCTGCGAGGAGAAGTCGTTGAAGCTGACATTGCCGCCCAGGCTGCCGTCTGAGCTAAAGGTCAGCAGACCGGCTACCTGGAGCGCCCCGACGGGGTCCTCGCCGGCCGCGCCGAATACTGCGTTGGAACCGGAGAGGTCGCTGCTGCTGTAGGTTCCATTCTTGCCATTTTGGCCGAGCGCGAAGCCCCCCGTGTAGGCCCCAAGGCTGTCGGTGTTCCAGTCCTCGACCCATCGAATGTGGTTGGCGTCAACGATGTAGCCGACCATTTCGAAGTCAGCAACCGTGGAACTCCTGGTTTTGGGTTTTAGATTGAAGATTACCTGGCCAAGAAAGTCCGGACCAACGACCGTGCCCGGCGCAAAGAGTTGGTCTGACGACAGGGTGCCACCGTCGTTCTCGTCGAAAACGCTGCCGGCTCCCGGGATGCCGCCTGCGCTGTTGACGTCAATTACGCCTCCAATCACGATCGGGGACGGAGGGAAGGATCTATCCAGGCCGGCGGTGAAGAACGCATAGCCGCCAGAGGGTGGGGCCATGCTGGTTTGCATTTCGAGCGTCCCACTGCCGCTCGCCCATCCGTCGTACTCCGTGAGCAGGCCATTCGAAGTCGTCACCATGCTGGCGTCGAAGGTCTCAACTCCGTTTACACCGATGCCCGGGTCTCTAGTGTCGAGGGAGATCAGCAGGTTCCCGTTGTTGCCCTTGACGATGCTGCTGGTGTTGCCATAAACGGGGTCTTGCCTGAAGACGTAAAAGTCGGAGAAGGTCTGTTCGCCAACGCTGATGGCCCCACTGGATAAGACGGTAAACACCCCTGTAACGAAGTAAATGCCGGGGTGCCCGGGAAAGTTATCCTCCCCGGAAAGGTAATAGACATAGTTGCCTGCGGGCAGAATTGGCACTATGACGGGCATGTTGGTCTCAGTGAAGTTGACCGCGGTCAAACCGGTTGACGAGGCCGTCACCGAGAAGGGGCCAATCGTCCCGTTCGCGACTAGGCCGTTCACGGTAGCGTTGCCGTTTGCATCGGTATTAACCCCCTCAGCGTTGCCGCCGCCCGTGAAGCTTCCGCTGGCGCCCGTCGCACCAGGGTTGATGGTAAAGGTCACGGAGATGCCCTGCACTCCGTTGCCGTCACTATCCGTCACTTGCGCTACCAGCGGGTTCGGGAACGGCTTGCTGAACGTCGTGGCCTGGTTGTCTCCGCTGTTTGCGCTGGGGATCGTCAGGATCGCCGCGGCCCCGGCGGTGTTGGTCAGCGAGAAACTGGCCGGCGTCGTCGCTCCTGAAGTCGTAGCCGTTACCGTGTAAGTGCCGGCCACCGCACCGGCGGTGAAGACGGGTGTGGCCATGCCGTTGGTTCCCGTCGTCTCCGTGTCCGTAACCGTGTTATTCGCGAACAAGCCGTCGGCTAACGACGGAGCGGTGAACGTCACGGTCACGCCGCTCGCCGGGGTTGTGCCCGACATTACTGTTGCCGCCAGAGGATTTGTGAACGCCGCGCCGACCACCGCGCTCTGTCCGCTTCCGCTGGTCGCCGCAATCGTTACGGCAGCAGGAGGAGGAGTTGTTTTTGTTGTTGAACTCGAGCTGCCGCAGCCCGTCAAGAGAGTTAAGGTTGAAGAGACGAAGACCGAGGCAATGAGGACGCTCCAGTAAGATCTCCGGTTCATTGCGACTCCCCTGTTTGGGTGGTGTTGGCGTTCCTATTGTCCGGTCCGGAATCCGGCCGAGGGCCGTGCGCGCGCACCAGGAATCCGTTTTCGTTTCTCACCGTGACCGTGCGTCCGCCGAAGATCAGTTGACGGGCCAGCAAGATGCTCTTCCCGTGGAGTTGTTCCACTGCCCCCACGATCTGCACCGGCAGGCCGGCGTGCAAGGCTTCCTGCGTGTCTTTCGTCAAATACGGGCCGACATGAGCGTCCACCACGCCTTCTGGGCCGGCCACTAACAGATGCATGCCGACCGGACTTCCGGCGACGCGTTTGGTGACGACTTCCTGAATGGTTCCATTGAGAGTGATTTCATGCGCGGCGTCGTAGACAGGACCAACGGCCCGTGTAGCGCGGGTTTCGGGCGCGAGTTGGGCGCCGAGTGGAACTGCCAGGATGGCCAACAACAAGCCAGCCAGCAGCCCCGCGGTCAATTGCGTGGGTTTCGTCGAACGATCACGCGTCATGGAAGCACTCCTCGGAACTAGTCTGTGGTTCTTGTTCCCAATTGTTTCCCGGCTGCGCCGTGCTAGGAAAGACGAGGGCTGAGTTCTTGACTCAAAGCTCCGCTCCTCTGCTCTCTAACTGGCGAGAATCCCCCCTGGGTTTGCGATGGAAAATGATTGCCGGATTATGTTCCGGCAGCCCCCAAGCGTCAACCCGGAAATCGGCCCGATGTTTCGCCTCTTGGTCGCCATCTGCCGGGCTGGTCCTGAGTCGGGGGGATTGAGCGACAAAAGGCAGGAACTGCCCAGCGGACGAGTAATTATACAGTCTGCCACGCCGGTGCGGGAGGGGGAAGTTGCGGTCGATGGGGACTCGCAAGCAAGAAAAAAGTGGCGCACCGGAGTGCGCCACTGAGTGCAACACGAATTGTTAAGCCTGCTTCCCTTCGCTACTGTTGAAGCTCGAAGGTTCCCAGGGTTAGTTGGTCGGCGTCGTTTTCGATGCCGATGACTCCGACCGATGCGCCGCTAGTGGCGCCGATCAGGTAGAAGGTGAAGCTGTCCGAGGCAGCACCCGTAGAAGAGATGCCCGAGATAGTGCCCGGGAACACTCCGTTCGTATTGGAGGTGAAAGTGCCCGTCACACCGCCGGCAGTGCCGTTGGTCGGAGTCAAGTCAGCATTCAGGTCCACAAACCCCGTAAAGGCGCTTGTCCCGTCAGCATTGACCGTTCCGATACCGTCGTACTCGAACCCGTCGGGGGACGTGTCCTGTTGGTCGATATTCAGCGCGTAGTTCCCACTGAAAGAGGCGGCAGTGAATGAGCCAGTTTGCGGGTAAGCCAGTCCGGCCACCTGGTCGCCTGCATCCATTGAGATCAGTACAGCGCCCTCTTTGGCTAGATAGAGTTGGAAGTTGTAGGGGCCGAAGGTGGCGTCGTCGGTCACATTCGAGATGGTGACCCGGCCGGTGCCGCCGTCGTTGCCGGTACCGGACGGGTCAATGGTCCAAGTGCCTCCGGTTGCGAGAGTGACTCCGCCTTGCGGGCTCTGCGAGGAGAAGTCGTTGAAGCTGACATTGCCGCCTAGGCTGCCGTCAGCGTTAAAGGTTAGCAGACCGGCCACCTGGAGCGGCCCGTTGATGTCCGCGCCGGCCGTGCCAAATACTCCGTTGGAACCGGAGAGGTTGCTGCTGCTGTAGGTCCCATTCTTGCCATTTTGGCCAAGCGCGACGCCCCCCGTGGTGGCGGAGAGGTCATCGACGTTCCAGTTCTCGACCCATCGAATGTGGTTGGCATCAACGACGTAGCCGACCATTTCGAACTCAAAAACCGTGGAACTGGTGGTTTGGGGGTTCAGAGTGAAGACTACCTGGCCCAGAGCATCCGGGCCAACGACCGTGCTCGCCGCAAAGAGTTGGTCTGGCGACAGGGTACCGCCGTCGTTTTGGTCGAAAACGCTACCGGCACCAGAGATGCCGCCTGCGCTATCGATGTTGACCACGCCTCCAGTTACGATTGGAACGCCGTTAGCGTCCCAGCCGCCTGCGAAGAACGCGTAACCTCCCGAAAGTGCGGCCGTGCTGGTTTGCAGGTCGAGCGTTCCACTGCCGCTTGCCGATGCGTCGTACTCCGTGAGCAGGCCATTCGAAGTCGTAACCATGCTGACGTCGAACGTCTCAACTCCGGCCACACCGATGTTTGGGTCTCCGGTGTCGAGGGTGATCAGCACGTTCCCGTTATTGCCGGCGGTGAGGCTGCTGGTGGCGACCACGATGTTGTCTTGCTCGTAGAGGTTAAAGTCGGAGAAGGTTTGCTCACCACCAGTGATCGTCCCGCTGGCTGAGGCGGTGAATACCCCTGTGACAAAGTAGATGCCGGAGCCCGCTGCATTGTTATCCTCTCCGGACAGGTAATAGACATAGTTGCCTGCGGCCAAGGCTGGCGCCACGTTGGTTAACGCGAAGCTCGCCGCAGTTCCGGTATCTCCAGTGAAGTCTGCGGTTACCGTAAAGGCGCCGATCGTTGAGTTCGCGACCAGATCGGTCACGGTTGCGTTTCCGTTTGCATCGGTAGTAGCCGTTTCTGTGTTGGAGCTGGTGCTGGTGAAGGTTCCGCTCGCGCCGGTTCCCCCGGTGTTCGCGGTGAAGGTCACAGGAACACCGGCAACGCCATTGCTGTCACCATCGGTGACTTGTGCTACCAGCGACCCATAGGTCGCGCCCACCGCCGCGCTTTGTGGGGTTCCGCCCGTCGCTGCAATCGCCGCCGGTGCGCCCGCCGTGTTGGTCAGGCTGAAGCTGGCCGGAGTGGTCGCGCCCGAAGTCGTAGCCGTTACCGAATAAGCGCCGGCCGTCGTATTCGCGGTGAATATCTGCGAGGTAGCCACGCCGCTCGAGTTGGTGGTCTCGGTATCCGTTACTCCTGGCGTGGTGGTCGCGAAGGTGCCGCTGGCTCCCGTTCCAGGAGCGGTGAACGTCACGGTTACGCCACTCGCCGGCGTTGTGCCTGACATTACTGTTGCCACCAGAGTATTTGTGAACGGCGCGCCGACCACCGCGCTTTGCGCGCCTCCGCTCGTCGCCGCAATCGTTACGGTCGGGGTAGTCTTCGAACTCGAACTGCTGCAGCCCGTCAAGAGAGTTAACGCTGAAAAGACTGAGATCGAGGCAATTAACGCGAGGACGCTCCAGTAAGATCTCCGGTTCATAGCGACTCCCCTTTCTGCGTGGTGGTGGCATTCTTGTGGTCCGATCTCGAATGCGCCGACCGTGAAGCGTGTGCGCGCATCAGGAATCCGTTTTCGCTTCGCACCGTGACCGTGCGTCCGCCGAAGATCAGTTGACGGGCCAGCAGGATGCTCTTCCCTTGGAGTTGTTCCACTGCCCCCACGATCTGCACCGGCAGGCCGGCGTGCAGGGCTTCCTGCGTGTCTTTGGTTAAGTACGGGCCGACATGAGCGTCCACTACGCCTTCTGGGCCGGCCACCAACAGATGCATGCCGACCGGACTTCCGGCGACGCGTTTGGTGACGACTTCCTGAATGGTTCCATTGAGAGTGGTTTCATGCGCCGCGTCGTAGACAGGACCAAAGCCGTGTCCAGTGCGGGTTTCAGGCGCCGGTTGGGCGCCGAGTGGTACAGCCAGGATCGCCAACAGCAGGCCAGCCAGCAGCCCCGCGATCAATTGAGTGGGTTTCGTCGAACGATTACGCCTCATGGATGCGCTCCTTGGAACTAGTGGGTGGTTCTTGTTTCCCAAGCTGGCGTCCCGGCCGGGCTGCGCTAGGAAAGACGAGGGCTGAGCTCTTGACTCAGAGCTCCGCACCTGCGCTCTTTAGCTGGAGCTGGCGAGAATCCCCCTTGGGTCTGCGATGGACAATGATTGCCGGATTATCTTCCGGCAGCTCCCAAGCGTCAACCCGGAAATCGGCCGAATGTTTCGCTTCTTGGTTCGCCATCTGTTGCGTTTGTCCTGAGCCCGGCGGGGCGGAGCAACAAAAGGGGAGCCCAGGGACAGGTAACAGCAGAGTGCGCCACGCCGGGAACATTAGGCACGATTGTTCCGGTAGAAAGCCTACTCGCTGGTGAAGTAATCCACCGTCACCGGGTTCTCGAAGAGCGAATAGTCGCGGGTGACGACGGTGATGCCGCTATCGGTGACGAAGTAACGGGAGCGGTCGGCTTCGGTGTCGTAGCCGATGGTTGTGCCTTCCGGGAGATGGACGTTGCGGTCGATGATGCAGCGGCGGATGCGGCAGTGGCGTCCCACGGCGACGTGGGAGAACAGGATGGACTGGTCGACCTCGGAGTAAGAGTTCACGCGGACGTCGGGAGACAGAATGGAGTTCTTGACCATGCCGCCGGAGACGATGCAGCCGTTGGAGACGATGGAATCGACCGCGCTGCCCATGCGTTCCTTTTCGGCGAAGACGAATTTGGCGGGCGGGTACTGGCGCTGGTGAGTGCGGATGGGCCAGTCCTGATCATAAAGATTGAAAATGGGAGAGACCGAGACGATGTCCATGTTGGCTTCGTAGTAGGCCTCGAGCGTGCCCACATCGCGCCAGTACAGAGCCTCTTTCTTATTTTCGTCGACGAAGTCATAGGCGAAGACGCGATAATCGCTGACCATCTTAGGCAGAATGTCTTTGCCGAAGTCGTGGCTGGAGGATTGGTCCTCGGCGTCTTTGAGCAGGACCGGAATGAGCACGTCGGCATTGAAGAGGTAGACGCCCATGGAACCGGCCACGCGCTCAGCGTTCCACGGGGAACGCAGTTGGGTCTGCGTCGGTTTTTCTTCGAAGCCATTGATGCGGCCGTCCCTGTCGACGTCGACCACGCCGAAGCGGGAAGTCTCCGCGGGATTGATCTGTATGGTGGCAAGAGTGACGTCGGCGGCGGAATCGAGATGCTGCTTCATCATCTTGCCGTAATCCATTTTGTAGATGTGATCGCCGGAGAGGATGAGGACGTGTTTGGGCTGTTCGCTGCCGATGGAATAAATGTTCTGGTAAACGGCGTCGGCGGTGCCCTGATACCACTGATCGCTGACCCGCTGCATGGGGGGAAGCACTTCGATGAACTCGCCCACTTCGCGGCCGAGGATGTTCCAGCCCTCGCGGATGTGGCGGTTCAACGAGAGCGCTTTGTATTGGGTGAGGATGTAGACGCGGCGCAGGTCAGAGTTGAGGCAGTTGGAGAGAGTGATATCGATGATGCGATACATTCCACCAAAGGTAACGGCGGGCTTGGCGCGGTCGCGTGTAAGAGGATAAAGGCGCTCGCCGGCGCCGCCGGCGAGAAGGACCCCAAGAGTGTCTTTCATGAAAGCACCCTAGAAAAACAGTAGATGGTAGCACAGGTGGGAAAGTTGACGGTGCCTGCTTGTGCTGGATCAGGGGTTGAAGGAGTGAGGGGCGATCCGGTTTGGGAAATTCGGGCTGAGCTTTGCTTCGGCTGAGACGGCCGCCTTCGTGACTATTTTTCTTTTTCCTCTTCGATCTTAATGCGGAGGGACTTGAGGAACTTGAGATCCTGATCGTTGATCTTGAATTCGGGATTGGTGGAGAGAGTGGTAACAAGGGAAGTCTTGTCGGAAGTTTTTTCACCCTGCTTGCTGACGCCGATGGTGGCTTCGAGGACGAGAAAGATGTCGTAACCGCCCTCTTTGATGCGGGAG
>Ga0302319_10005470_pt1 | contig 25523 bp, 19 predicted proteins | sample Bog_T0_2_FD_203319 | JGI IMG/M metagenome (GOLD analysis project Ga0302319, IMG submission 203319) | Peat permafrost microbial communities from Stordalen Mire near Abisko, Sweden - Bog_T0_2 | ecosystem: Environmental > Terrestrial > Soil > Wetlands > Peat | place: Sweden: Abisko, Stordalen Mire...
CGCCAGTGAAGCGCGAATTCAGCGCCACGTTCTCGATTGGCCGCGCCGATACGTGCGACGTTTGCATCAAGCACGAATACGTGAGCCGAAAACACGTTGAAATCTCTTACCAAGACGGCCAGTGGTGGGTGGCGGATTTGCATTCGAGCAACGGCCTTTACCTGGATGGCAAGCGCGTGGATTCCACGCCCATCGGCAAGCATGTGAGCGTGAGATTAGGCGTGGCCGGACCGCTGCTCGATTTAGAAGCTCTGGTTCCGGCGGCCCGTGCCCAAACCGCGGGCGACCACACCATCGTCGAGCGTTATGTGCAGCATTACTTCTCTCAGGACGGCGAAGAAGAGGTAGGCGACCACACGCGTTTTCTGCGGCGCGCCGCCGTCAAAGTGCAGCAGCGCCAAAGCCGCAAATATCATTGGCTGATTGCAGCTTTGGCCGCGGTCCTGCTGGGCGCGGCGGGTTATGCCTGGCGCGCGCATCAGCAACTCGAAGCGCAGAAATCTTCCGCGCAAGCGATTTTCTACACCATCAAGACACTGGACCTCGATATCGGTAATTTGCAGCGCGTGGTGCAAGGGTCGTCATATCAGGGCGTTGGTTTGGCGGAGATACAGAAACAGCGGGCGCGCCGCGTGGATTTGGAGAAAAGCTATGACAGCTTTTTGGCTTCGCTGAAGGTGTACGATCCAAAGCTCACGGCCCGGCAGAAGCTGATTCTGCGCGTGGCGCGCATCTTCGGCGAATGCGAATTGAACATGCCCAAGGATTTTGAGGCGGAAGTGAATCGCTATATCGAGCGCTGGCAATCTACCGACCGGCTCACCACCGGCATCCAAAAAGCCAAGGCGAACGGCTATATCAAACCCATCACCGATGAGCTGCTGGGGCAGGGCTTGCCGCCGCAATTCCTTTATCTGGCGCTGCAGGAGAGCGGCTTTGAGGCTTACGCTAATGGGCCGCCCACGGCCAAGGGAATCGCTAAGGGCATGTGGCAATTCATTCCGGAGACCGCTGTGAAATATGGCTTGCACCTGGGTCCGCTGGTGGATTTGCGCCGGCCCGATCCGGCGGACGAACGCCACCACTTCGACAAGGAAACGCGGGCGGCGGTGCGCTACATCAAAGATCTTTATTGCACCGACGCCCAAGCTTCCGGCTTCCTGGTGATGGCCTGTTACAACTGGGGCGAAGGACGCGTGCTGCGCTTAGTGGACAGCATGCCCGACAATCCGCGCGAACGGAATTTATGGCAGTTGCTTGCTAAGTACAAGGACCAAATTCCGCAGGAGACGTACGATTATGTTTTTTACATTGCTTCGGCGGCGGTGATTGGTGAAGATCCGCGCAGCTTTGGCTTTGATTTTGACAACCCCTTAGCCGGTTTGGAAACGCACTAAGGCGGCGAACAAAGAGCGTAGCATTATCCTTCCGCTTCGGTTTCACCAACAAAATCGGATAATCACTGTCCCCTTTGGCAACTATTTCGCGCTGTAAATCAAGAAGGCGAATAATGGCCAGCCATATGCTGCAACAGACTGGTAATCTAAGTCACAGAACAAATAGAATGCCGGCCACCCGTTACGAGCTGAAGGAACTCCTTGGTGAAGGCGGGATGGGTGTGGTTTATCGCGCCCTCGACACCCGCACCAAAAGCGAAGTTGCCATCAAAACGCTGCGCGATTCGAGCGATGCGGCGATGCTCGAGATGTTCAAGCGCGAATGGGCCGAATTAGCGGATGTCTACCACCCGAACATCGTTGACGTGCGCGATGTCGATGAAATCGAAATTGAGGGCGTCCGCAAGCCGTGCTTCATCATGCCGCTGCTACGCGGCGAAACTTTAGCCAGCCTGATCAAGTCGTCGAGCCCGCGGCTGACCAACGAATTCATCGTGAACATGCTGTGCCAGGTGTGCAAGGGGCTGCAATTCGCACACGAAAAAGATCTCATTCATCGCGATCTCAAGCCCAGCAACATTTTCATCACGAACGACGACACTGCCAAGATCATCGATTTCGGCCTGGTGCATGCGGTGGGCAACAAATCCGTCACCGGTTTGAAGGGGACATTGCAATATATGTCGCTAGAACAGATCGAAGGCAGGCAGCCGAACCGCAGCTTCGACATTTATTCCTTGGGCGTTGTCGCATATGAGGCGTTCACCGGCCATCAACCGTTCAAGCGGCTCAAGACCGAAGATTGTATCGACGCCATACGCTTTTTTGTGCCGCAAGCCATTTCCGAGCGCAATCCCAAAGTGCCAGTGCTGTTGAGCAAAGCGGTGCAAGTGGCGATGGCGAAGCAGCCGATTCATCGCTATGGCACCGCCAAGGAGTTCGCCGACACGCTGCAAAAGGCGTACAGCGGCCAATATATCGAACGCTTCGATCCGGTCAAAATAAAGCCGCGGATCGAGCGCGCGAAACGCGCCTTCAACGGCGGCGATTCCGACTTCGCGTCCGAGATACTCACCGAACTCGAGGCCGAAGGCAATCTGGATACCGACATCACGCTGCTGCGCTCGCAGATAGACGAATTCAACAAGCAGAAGCGCATCCGCCAACTGTTCGAAGCCGCACAAACGCGCGTGGAGCAGGAAGAAATACCGCTGGCGCTGGAAAAGCTCGACGAAGTTTTACGCATCGATCCGCAGCATCCGGAAGCGCTCTCCTTGCGCAAGCGCATCGAAACGCAGCGCAGCCAGCAACAGATGGCCGACTGGCTGACGTTGGCGCGCCGCCATCTGGATCAGAGCGATTTCAGCGAAGCGCGCAAGGCGCTCAAGGAAGTATTCAAGCTGCGCTACGACGATCCGCAGGCAGCCCGGCTGCAAACCGAAGTCGATGCCCGCGAAAAAGAAGTGGCCACCGCGCGCGATGAGAAGGAGCACTTATACAGTTCCGCGCTGAAGGCGCAGCAAAACGGCGAAATCAGCTCGGCGCTCAGCAAGCTTGAAAAGATTCTCGATTTGTCGCGCGGCGTGCCCGGAGCGTCGGTGCCGGAACGCGACAAGGTGTTCCAGGCGTTCTATAACGACGTGCGAACCGAGCGCGACCGCATCGACAACGCCTATGCCGAAGGCACGCGCCATCTGGCCGAGAAAAATTTCGATAAAGCGCTGCAGGTTTGCGAGAGCATTCTGGCCCGTTACCCTCGCAATCCCCAATTTCAGGCGCTAAAGCTCAAGGTGGAACAAGACCGGCGGCGCGAACTCTCTGCTTTTATAGCGGAACTGGGGCGCTCGGTGGATGGCGAGCCGAATCTCGACCGCCGCGTTGGCTTACTCGAAGATGCCTGCAAACAATATCCGAACGAAGCGCAATTTTCCCGGCAGCTCACCTTGGCGCGCGATCTGCGCGATTTGGTTGCTTCCATCGTGGCGCGGGCGCGCGCTTACGAGGAGCAAGGCCAATTTGCCGAGGCCATTGCGCAATGGAACACGTTGGCGAATATTCATCCGCAATATCCCGGTATCGATTTTGAAATCAGCCAACTGGAACGCCGCCGCGATCAAGCAGCGGTTGACGAAAAGAAATCGCGGCTGGTGCAGCGCATCGACCGTGCGCTCGAAAATTCGTCCTTCGCCGACGCCGAGCGTTTGAGCCAGGATGGTTTGCTCGAGTTTCCGCAAAATCCCGAATTGCTGGCGCTGCTGCGGGTTGCCCGGCAAGGCGTGGAACGGGCGCGCGAAGCGAGCCGCTTGTTTGAGGAGGCCAAGGCGCTGCGTGCGAACGGCGCATCGGACAGCGCCATCGAGCAGTTGCGGCAGGCGCTCGATCTGGATAAGCGCAATATCGTCATTCAAAACACGCTAGTGAATCTGTTGGTAGAGCGCGCCCACGCGTTGCTCGACGAAGATTGGAGCGCGGCTGAACCGCTGGCCGCCGAGGCGGGCAGGCTCGACCCCGAGCATCCGTCCGTGAGCAAGGTCGTCTCACTCATCTCGCAAGCAAAACGGAAGCATCACGTCGACCGCCTTGTCATCCGGGCGCGCGATTTGCAGACTAGCGATTTAGAGGAGGCCGTCGGCGTCCTGAAGGACGGGTTGACCGCTTACCCAGGAGATCTGCGCCTACAACAAACGCTGACCAGCTTGCAGAAGGATGCCCGCTACATGGGCGCGACCGTGACCGGCTACGCCTCGCCCGACAAGGAAACCATTGTCTTTCCGCTCGACTATACCGAGCCGCCGCGTCAGCCACAGCCGCCGATTAAAAAGCCACCGCCACCGCCACCGATTCCAGCCGCACCGCCCCCCAAAGCTACGCCGCCATGGTGGAAAGAAACGCTCCAGCGAATTTCGGCTCTGCTTGCCAAGATGCGGGACGCCGTTGTTGACGGGGCCGCGTCGCTATTTGCGCACAAGCATCGCAATCTCATCGGCGCGGTATTGGGCTTGATGGCAGCCGTTCTGCTTTTCGGGCTCGGCTACAAATATCTGAACCGCCCGGTTACGCAGCCACCGCCCAAAGTCGTGACCGCGGTTGCTGATGTGAAGATCGTAATTCAGGCCACCCCGACGGATGCCACGGTCATCTTCAACGGTCAGCCTGCGGACGGCGTGTCCCACACATTCAAGAAAGGGGCTAGTGTCAATCTCTCGGTGTCGCGTCTGGGCTATCTGACCGATACCCAGACGTTCCAGGCGAATGCCGATACCACGGTGGCCGTCACTCTCAAGCCTGAACCCTTGCACATCATCGTGTCCACCTCCGAACCGGGCGGGAGCGTTAGCTTAGACGGCAATCCATTGGGCACGCTGGCAGATGGTGAGTGGTCGGGCAATTATGTTTTGCAAGGCACCGACGAGCAGCACACTCTGAGCGCTACCGGCAAGAATGGCGAACTTTTCAAGATTCATTTTAAAGCGGGCATCGCGCAAGCGCCGGTGGTTGATCCTGTGAAGAATAGCGATATCGCGGTCGCGAGTGTGTTGGGCAAGGATGCGACCGTGTACGGCAGCAAGAGCAAAGGGCAAAACATCACGCCCACCGGCGTTGCGGTTAACTTAGACCAAATTCCCGATGGCAAATTGACTGCTCCGCTTGTGGTGGAACAAAGCAATGCTCCCACCCTTGCCGTTTCGCTCAACGGCAATGCCAATTCGACGACGGTCACCGTAACGACAACGGCCAAGAACGCCAAATTGTTCATCAATAATCGGCAGATCAAAGCGCGCAAAGCGGGTTCATGGTCGCTGCCAGAGCCAGTCGGCACTTACAACGCGAAACTCACAGCCGACGGCATGGACGACGATACGTTCGCATTTACTATTCACAAGGGCGATAAACCACTAAACTTTCCGCGAGCCATGAAGGCGCATGGCCCAGCGCCCGTCACGTTGGTGATCACGGGCGGAGAACCGCACGGCACAGTCTCGGTAGGCGATTCGCCCGTTGGAGAACTGAACGACCAAGGCAACCTCACAACGCAGGTTTACCAATACGGTGCCCACAATATTTCCATCGGCAAGCCAGGGTACGACTCACTGATGTTTTCCGGCAGAAATTTTGTTCCTGGGCAGACCGTAACAGTGCAAGCCGCCAAGCTGGAGAAAGAGGCCGGGTTCGTTCTATTCGTCAACGTGAATCCACCGAACACCCTCGTCCACTACAAAGCGGCGGGGGACAGCGAAGTTCATACGGATGCTACTCCTAAGGCCCCGCTCCGGCTCTCACCCGGGAAGTATGACTTTACGGCGGAGGCTGCCGGCTACACTTCTCAGCCATTTTCAGTGACGATTGAACGCGACAAGACTTCGCAACTTAACATTTTCTTGAGACAGCAAGGCCCTATAGTTGTAAAGCCAACGGAATATGTCAGCCCAGCCGACGTCAAGCTGGTGGATGGTTGGTACACCGGGAACAGCAAGGCATTCATCCCGCTCAACACGAGCGATCCGGTGAACAGCATTGTCTTCCCAAAAGGCAAGAAGGTGACGTTCCGCATCATGCTGGACAAGGACAGCGTATTGACCTACATGCTGGATAGCAAAGGTCTGTCCTACAGCAATTCAGTAGGCGGTGTCGGAGCCGACAAGAAGATCCCGATCGACATGAGCGGCACTGGGGCCGCCGCGAGCAACGAGGTTGTGGTCATCCATCTTGAACCCTCCGGCGTACGCATCACCAAGCAAGACGGGACCGAAGTGAACAAGGAAACCGACAGCAAAGACTGGCGGCGTGCCAGACTTTTCGTAAAGGGCGACGCTAAGTTTATCGTTTGGCCAGGAAGATAGACTGTTGGCTTCTAAATGAGAAGCCTGTCCTTATTGATTGCGCTTTCCTGTCTGGCCGCTTGCGCCGCGGTGCAGGGTCAATCGCCGGTTCTGCTCACAAAGGTTGAACCGGATTGGGGCAACCTCACCGCCGGCTACCTATCCGATCGCGCTCCGGTTGAATTGACCGTTCTTCCTTCCGGTATTCCTTTTGCCATGGACGCTACCCCCGGCAGCGTGCCGGATCCAGTCGTGCGCGCTCTTGCGCAGTGGCGCTTTAGCGAAACATCCGACAAGACTGGCCACACTGTTTTCCTCATTCTCGCGACCGTTCCCGTTCGGCGCAAGCTTGAGCCCGATGTTGAGCAGTCTCAACGGCCGGTGTGGGCGCCTGCGCTCGAACTGTCCGAAGCCATCAAATTAGGCAATACGCTGACCGCGCCGAAAGCCTCTGAGATTTTGAGTGCTCTGCCGAACGGCGAAGCGCTCGGCAATTTTAGAACCGCGCTGCTCGTGTACTACGCCAAGAGAGGTGTCAGTGACGACGCCTTGCGCAAGAACCGGCGCGACATCATCACTTGGCTGATCCGTACCTATCCGCAAGACAATATCCTGGCCAGTTCCTATGCCGTCATCAACGCCGCCGGTGAACCCTTAGCGGATAGCGATGGCGCCGCCCAGTTGAAAAAGGAATGGCTCGATGCCGTCAAACAATATCCCAAGGATGATGCCGTTGCCTCGGCTGCCGCGAGTTTCCTGCGTGTGGCGGATCCAGTCGCGGCGTTGCGCATCGTTTCTGAACGGCAAGATTGGAACAGCAGAAGCAACTGGCTGGGCAACATCTATGCCTACGCCGGACTGAATGTCACGGCCACTGCGCCCGGCAGCGGTCAAGCTATTGCCACCGGATCCAGCAAACTTTCGAATCAGGGTTTGGCAGCTTCATTCCGCGCGGCTCTCTTGTCCTCATCCGATCTCAAACTGTTTCTAAGCGGCGTTGCCACCAGTGGCGCGTTAGCCCGCGAACTCGCGGCTAACAACGCCTTGCCGGAAGGATATGCCGATTATTGCCAGGCGCTGATGAAACACTTGCGTGCTCTCTATCCACAAGCATCTTTAAGCTGCGATCCAAAGCAGCCGGAGCCCATCGAAATCCCATCGCGCACACTGCGCATCGGTGGTAACGCTTCGCTACACAATGCACGAAAAAAAGACCCGAAAAAACGTACCGCCGGCGAGCCGATTCCCGGCGCCCTGGAATTCCTCGCCCTCATTGACGCCTCTGGAAATGTGGATCGCCTCGAATTCATTAAAGGGCCCTTCGCCCTTTACGCAGCAGCCTCTAACGCGCTGCGTGAATGGCAGTTCTCCCCATTCGTGCTCAACAACACTTTGGTCGCGACCCACACGCATCTGCTGGTTGATGTGAACATTACCCGCTGAATCAGCAAACCTTCATCGGCACAAACATTAAATCATCATGCTGCGGCAAGTTTCCGGATTGTGGTATTCGCGACCTATGCGATTTTTTGATAGCTTGATCGAGGGGGCTTTCGGATCATGCAAACCAGTACCACGCCCGAACAGGCGGGCGCTACGGCCGGCCGAGCGTCAGAGCTAACGTATTACGTCTTCGAAGGCGTGCTCGCCGGCATCCTAAATGGCACGTCCGTTTCCATATCTGCCGTGAGCGGCGGCGGGGGCGGCAGCAAGGTCCATCCACCGAACGCCGCGATGAACAACCCATATATGTATAGCTTGAAAGAAGTCAAAGGCCGGGCCGGACTGCGGGGAGGTCCGATTCCGCTAGGACGTTTCAAAATTGCCACGCCCGCGCCCCACGGTCACTTGGGACTGGCCGCACGGCTGACTCCCGAAACGCCGATGCCCAATCATCGCGGCGGCTTTTTCATCCATGGCCGCGGCCCGCTCGGCAGCGACGGTTGCATCGTCCCAATGGCAGCGCACGATTTTCAAAAGATCATGCAGGGCCTCAGGCTTACCCACGGCGGCTTATTGTACGTGCGGGAAACGATGGATGGATCGCGCTTCGCCTAGCGGGCTGAATCAGCAAACCTTCATCAGCACAAACGTCAAATCGTCATGCTGCGGCGCATCCAGCATCCAATGCTTCAGCTCCTCCATCACCGCCCCGCACATATCATTCACCGGCAAATGCGCCACCTTGCGCAGCAATTCCTTCAGCCGCTCCTCGCCATACTCTTCTTCCGCGGGATTGTAAGCTTCCGAGACGCCGTCGCTGAATAACATCAGCACGTCGCCCGAACGCAATTCAATTAACGCCTCTTCATATGCCGCCTGCGCAAACATACCGATAATTGTCCCGCCCGTCGCCAATTCTTCCACATTTGCCGCCGACGCGACAAACGGCACATGTCCGTTACTCCAATTCGCTCCGCGAAACAACATCGGCGGATTATGCCCCGCGTTCACATACCGCAACTCGTGTTTTTCTTCATCCACCTGCGCGTAGAAAAACGTCGCATAACTATTCGTACCCGTCGAGCGGTGCAGCAGCCGGTTCATCTTGCTCGCCAGATCAGCCAGTGAGCCATTGCGCGTCTCAGTCAGGCTGCGCAACGACGCCTGGACCACCGACATGATCAACGCCGCGGCAATTCCCTTCCCCGCCACATCGGCCAAAGCCACGCCGACTTGCTTGTCGCCGAGATCCAGGAAATCGTAATAATCGCCGCCCACACCGCGCGCCGGCATGCACATACCCGCCAGTTGCAGGCTCGCCGTTTGCGGCCAGTTCTGCGGAAACAGCCGCTTCTGCACTTCCGTTGCCAGCAGCAATTCCCGCCGCAGTCTTTCTTGTTCGACAATGCGGCCCGTCAGGCGGCCGTTCTCGAGCATCAGCCCAAGTTGCGCAGCCGCGGGCAACAAGGCGTGCAGCATCTCATTCGAATAACCATGCAGCGCTTTGCCCAACAGCAACACCGCAATAATTTCGCTCTTTGCAAACGCCGCTACCGCCAGACAAGCATCCAACTCCCGCAGCGTCGCAATCTCCACCAGTCGTTCCGGCGCATGCTCGCGCGCCCAATGCTCCCAGGCATCGAACTCGGCTTGGCTTAACGGCAGCGCTGAAGACAATCCCTTGAGACGCCGCACCAGGAATGCCTCGGGCGGAATTGAAACTTGCGCATCTTCCGTCGACCGGTACGGCTCTTCCGCGGCCAATTGAGCCAGCAAAACCACTTTGTCCGTTCCTAATTCCTCGCGTAAAACCTGCAGCGCCGCCGCTATCGCCTGCGGAAACGATTCGGCCTCGCGCCCCGCCGCTACCATATTTGAAAGCAGCGTGGCTTGTTCCGCGCGCATTTCTTGCGGCGCAAGATTTCCGGACGCGCCTTCGAGCAACTGCCAGTATTTCAGCTTCGACTCCTGCCAGCCCGAACCCAAGTCGTTGCGAATGGCAATCATCGGCGGCAGGCTCGCGGCGCGCCAAGCGGGGAACCATGAGGCAAACAAAATGCATGAACAAATCACTACGCCGGCGAAAAGAAACGGCCACGCGTCCACCATCTGCACGTTCAATTCGCTGCTCGCTAAGAATTTGGCCAGCGCCAGCAATACCAGCGCTCCGGCAACGGCGCCGAACGCCGACATCCGCAAACCATCGCCCATCACCAACTTCACCACGCTGCGTGAATCCGCGCCTAGCGCCATTCTAGTTCCCATCTCGGTCGTTCGCTGGCGAACGGTATAAGACACGACGCCGTAAACGCCTATCACCGAAAGCACCAGCGCTGCAAGCGCAAAGAACGCCAGTAAAGTCGATTGCAAACGTTCGGTCGATAAGGAATCGTCAATAGCATCGCGCATTGTCTGGACCGAATAAATCGTCTGGTCTGGATCGATACTTTCCACCGTTCGCCGCACCTCGCGCGCCAGTGTAGCTTCAGCCAGATTCGATCGAATCGCCCATTGCATCTCCTGCATCGCATTCGCCCGATAGCTGATATAAAACTCTGGATGCACCGCTTCTTCCAGGCCGAAGTTGCGAACGTCACCGGCGATTCCCACCACCTGAAAGCGTTTTTCGCGCCAGGAATCCAGCCGCAGGAATAATCCAACAGGATTCTTTCCCGGCCACTCCTTGCGTGCTAACGTTTCGTTGACCATGAGCGGAACCACTTCGCCCGCCATCTCGCTATCGCCCTCGGTGTCGCTATCGCTCAGATAGCGTCCGGCAATCAACGGAATGCGCAGCGTTCTAAAATAGCTGGGCGACACGAAACGCTGTTCGGTAAACCCGCTGATTTCCGACCATGGCCTCTGCGGCTGGTCTTCCGGCTGCACGCCTGTATTGTTGCCGGTGCCGACAAAGGGCAGGTAGCTGGAGAATCCCGCTGCTTCCACGCCCGGCAGATGCTGAATACTTTCGAGCAGCCTGGTCATGTACGCCTGTTGCGCATTGCCCTGAAACTTGCTGAGCGGCGCATACACTCCCATCAGCAACAGATGATCCGCATCAAAGCCCGGCTGGACTCGTTCCAAACTTGTGAAGCGTTCCCAGAGCACGCCGCCTATGGCAAGCAGTGCGAAGGCCAGCGTCACTTCCGCTACAACAAACGCGCGCAATAAGCGGCGGGTCGCGGCCGAAGCCGACGAGCGCACGCCATCGTTCAGTACTTCGTTGGGTTGCGTGCGGGAAGCTTGCCAAAGCGGCGCGAAGCTGAAAAAAACACTCGCTAAGAACGCAATCGCCAGCGCAAAGGCCAGCACCCGAACGTCTGGACTGATTTGATCGGCCCGCGGAATCGAATCCCCCGCAATCGTCAAAATCACATGGACCAGGAAATAAGCCAGCAGCGAGCCTAAAACCGCCCCGCTCAAGGCGACCACCAGCCCTTCGAAAAAATATTGTAAGGCCAGTTGCCAGGTAGTAGCTCCGAGGGCGACGCGCACCGCCGTCTCGCGCGCCCGCGCCACCGACCGCGCCAGCAAAACACTCGCCACGTTCGCGCACGTGATAAACAGCAGCGCCGAAGCCGCGCATAGCAACAAAATCAACTGCGGCCTAATGTCTTGGACAATCAGCGGCAGCAGCGGCCGGGTCGTGATCATTTCCGGTTCACCGCTTTCCGCCGGTTGCTCGTGGCGGATTTGGTCCAAAATGTTTTGCAGGTCGGCGCGCGCCGCACCCTCGCTCACCCCAGGCTTGGGTAAAGCGAGCACAAACAGGAAATGATAGCCGCGAAACTTCAGTTGATCGCGGTCGGGGTTCAACGGCACCCACAATTCGCTCCTCACCGGAGCATCGTCGGGAAAGCGGAACCAGCCAGGCATCACGCCCACCACCGTGAAAGTCACGCCATTGATTTTCATCGCGCTGCCGATGATCGATGGATCGGAGCCCAGCTGCCGCCATAACCGTTCGGATATCAGGACGACCTCGCGGTCATTCTCGCCGAACCATTGTCCCCGCAGCGGCGCGATGCCCAGCATGGGCAGCAGCGAGGGCGAAATTTGCGCGCCGGGCGCATGCCTCGCCTGAGTGCCTGAGTGGTTGTGCGTGGTCACGTTGAACGCCAGCGTTTGATAACAGCCGAAGCCTTCGAGTGTGCGCGTCCGCGCCGCGTAATCTCGATAGTCGCCGACGGAAAAGGTTGTCCAACTGTTTGGCGCACGCCGCCAACTGCCGTAGATAGCCAGGAAGCGGTCCGCGTTCGGGTAAGGCAACGGCTTCAGCAGCACCGCTTCCACCACCGAAAAAATCCCAACCGCCGAGCCGATGCCAATCGCCAAGCCGCCCGCCGCCAATACGGCTACCAGAAGCGCGGTTTTCCACGAACGAACAGCTTGCGCCAGCAACCGGAACATTCAGTTGACCATCATACATAGGTACGCTCATGCCGCTGGCTTTGTTATGCTCGAAAGTTGGGAACAACTGAGGTTTTCTGATGTCTGGACATAGTAAATGGGCAACCATTAAACACAAGAAGGCGGCGCTGGACGCCAAACGCGGAAAGGTATTCACCCGGCTCATCAAGGAAATCATGATTGCTGCGCGCTCAGGCGGCGATCCCGACATGAATCCCCGCCTGCGCACCGCCGTTTTAGCCGCGAAAGGCGTAAGCATGCCCGCCGACAATATTAAACGCGCGATCATGCGCGGGACCGGCGAACTGGAGGGCGGCCAGATCGACGAAATTCTCTACGAGGGCTACGGGCCGGGCGGTGCCGCCGTCCTTGTTAATGTCGCTACCGACAACCGCAACCGTACCGTAAGTGAAATTCGCCACCTGTTCTCCAAAATGGGCGGCAACTTGGGTGAACAGGGCAGCGTGGCGTGGATGTTCGAGCGCAAAAGCCAGATCATTGTCGATGCCGATAAAGCCACCGAAGATCAGCTGATGAACATCGCCCTCGAAGCCGGCGGCGACGATATTCGCGACCAAGGCGGCGCCTGGGAAATTCTTTCCGCTCCTGAAGCCCACGAAGCCATTCAAAAGGCTCTGGAAAAGGCCGGTATCCCAACCGAGCAGGCTGAAATCGCCATGGTGGCCAAGAACACCGTCAAGCTGGAAGGCAAGAACGCGCAGAGCATGCAGAAACTGTTTGACGCGCTCGACGAACACGACGATGTGCAAAACGTCTACGGCAATTATGAGGTAGACGAGGCCGAAGTCGAAGCCATGGCGTAGTGCGCGCCGCGCCCGCCTCCCCCAAAATGCGAATCGTTGGCATAGACTGCGGTACGGAACGAACGGGGTTCGGCGTGATCGACTCAGACGGCCGGGCGCACGGTTTGGTGACCGCCGGCGTGATTCGCACCAATCCGGCGCATGCTTTGGAATACCGCCTCAAATTAATTGCCGCCGAATTGCGCGCGGTGTTTGAAACCTTCCAGCCGCAAGCCGCCGCCGTGGAAGAAGTGTTCTACGCGGTGAATGCCAAGTCTGCGTTGAAATTAGCTCACGTGCGCGGCGTCGCGTTACTGCAGGCCGCGGAAGCGGGCTTGGCGGTTGCTGAATATTCCGCGCTCGAAGTAAAAATGAGTGTGGTGGGCTACGGCCGCGCCGAAAAACAACAAGTGCAGATGATGGTTCATTCTCTTCTGCGCGTCACCGAACCATTCGCTTCCTACGACGTTTCAGACGCGCTCGCCGTAGCCATTTGCCACGGCACGCGCGCCAACTTGCTCGCTTTCGCGGCGGGGGCATCGCGATGAAGAGCGCGCTGCTCTTGGCACTGTGCATATGCTGCGCCTCGGCCGCTCCTCCAAAGCTCACCTTCACCAAGAGCTTTCCCGGCAGCGTTCCGCCGTACTGCTCCGTTGAGATCGATCGCTCCGGCGCGCTGGTTTACAAAGAATCACCCACTGACGACCAACCCATAAAAGCACAGGTTCCGGATAACGATGTCGCTCCCCTGTTCGCCTTAGCGCAGGAACTGGGATATTTTAAGAACCCAATTGAATCCGGCCTGAAAGTCGCCAACACAGGAAAGAAAACCTTCCGCTACGAGTCGGAAGACGCCAAGGTAACGGAGGTCGTTTTCAATTACTCCATCATGGAAGCGGCTCAACACCTTCTTGACCGCTTTGAAAACATCGCCGCCAGTGAACGCGCCTGGATCGATCTCGACCGCACAGTTCACTTCGACCATCTCGGCATTAACGATTCGCTTGCCCAAGTGGAAGAACTGTGGCTGAAAAAACAACTTATCGCGCCCGAACAGTTCATTCCCCTGCTCACCAGAATCAGTTCTCACGAATCGATCATGCATCTGGCGCGCGAACGGGCGGCCCGCTTGAAAGATGAATTCATCGCGTCGAAAGCGGCCGATGGCGCGGCGAGCCAGAAAGAGGAATGAATTTCCTTGCAGCACTTTGAGCGTGTCATCTGGATTGTTCTCGATAGTGTCGGCATTGGCGCAATGCCCGATGCCGCCCAATATGGCGATGCCGGCAGCGATACCCTCGGCAACATTTGCAGCCGGCGCAGAGTCGATCTGCCCAATCTTTCGCGCTTAGGCCTTACGAGAATCAAACCGCTCGCGGGGCTTCCTTCGGTCGACCATCCGGCGGGCGCGTACGGCAAATGCCGCCTCGCCTCGCCCGGCAAAGACACCACCACCGGCCATTGGGAAATGACGGGAATTATTCTCGAACATCCCTTTCCCGTCTTTCCGCATGGTTTTCCGCCCGAGATCATAGAAGAGTTCGAAGCAAAAATCGGCCGCAAGATCTTAGGAAACAAAGCCGCCTCCGGCACCGAGATCATCGACGAACTCGGCGCGGAGCACATGCGCACGGCTTTTCCGATTGTCTACACCTCCGCCGATAGCGTGTTCCAGGTCGCCGCGCATGTAGATGTCATTCCACTGCCCGAGCTCTACCGCATGTGCGAGATCGCGCGTGAAATGTTGCGCGGACCCAACGAAGTTGGCCGCGTCATCGCCCGCCCCTTCGAAGGTGCGCCCGGCCATTTCAAGCGCACTGCCGACCGCCATGATTACGCCGTTCCCCCTCCCTCAGGCATGCTGCTCGATCAATTGGCCGAGCATCACGTCCCCGTTTATGCCATTGGCAAGATCTCTGATATTTTTCTCGGCCGCGGCATCACCCATTCGGTAAAGACCAAGAACAACGACGACGGCATGGAAAAAACCATGGACGCCATGCGCAGCCAATCCGACGGCTTGATCTTCGTAAACCTCGTTGACTTTGATCAGCAATACGGACATCGCAACGACGTGAATGGCTACGCGCGCGCCCTCGAAGCGGCCGATCGCTGGATTCCAAATCTCGAGCTCAAACCCGCCGACCTGTTGATCATCACCGCCGATCATGGCTGCGATCCCACTACGCCCTCTACCGATCATTCGCGCGAATACACGCCTTTGTTGGTGTATGGGCAGCATGTCGCTGCCGGCCGTAATTTAGGCACCCGCAAAAGCTTAGCCGACATAGGCCAGACCGTGGCCGAAAATTTCGGCGCGGCCATTCAGGCCGGCAGCAGTTTCCTCCAAGATATTCAGAAAGGATAATTCCCAAACTTATTTATGAGACGTCGCATCATGGCGGGTAATTGGAAGATGTACAAGACCCCGCAAGAGACGGCCGCATTTTTCGGGCACTTCAAACCGTTGGTAGAAGGAGTTGACAAGTGCGACATTGTCATCTTCCCTCCCGCGATTGACATTCCCGAAGCTGTGTGCGCGGTGGCGGGATCTCAAATCGCTATCGGCGGACAAAACATTTACTGGGGTAAGGAAGGCGCCTTCACCGGTGAGACTTCCACCGACATGTTAATCGCCGCCGGCGCGACCTGGGTGCTGGTGGGACACAGCGAACGCCGCCACGTCGTATCCAACGAAAGCGACTCAGACGTCTTGAAAAAAACTCAGGCCGCATTAGCAGCGGGCTTGCACCCAATTGTGTGCGTGGGCGAAAAAATCGACGAACATAAAGCCGGCAAAACGAACGAGGTGCTGGTGAAGCAATTCGCCGCCGGCGTCGCGGGACTGACCGAAGAACAATTTGCGCAAGTCGCCATCGCCTATGAGCCTCTCTGGGCTATCGGTACCGGGAAAGTCGCCACGCCTGAAATTGCCGCCGCCGCGCATCGGCTCATCCGCCAGGAAGCGGAGCGCCGCTTTGGCATGGAACTGGCCTTCCAGCTGCGCATCTTATACGGTGGCAGTGTCAAACCCGACAATATTCAAGGCCTCATGAAGGAATTCGAACTGGACGGCGTCTTAGTCGGCGGCGCCAGCCTTGAAGCGGATTCCTTTAGCAAAATCGTCAAAGCCGCATAAGAATTTCGTCAACGCTTGCGCTTCGCGGGCGAGTCCTGCACTCGCTCGCGAATGCCCGCTTTCAACGTCTTCGCCAGCGATATCGCCGCGTCTCCATACTTCCCGCGAATGTGATCCACCGACCGGAACGCCTCCCGCAGCCGCGCCGTATTCGCTTCTTCAAGCAAATTCATCTGACCTTCCATCGCCTGCAAGCCCCCAGCATGCACCCCCAGCAGTCGAATCGGCTTCTTCCCGTCCCAAGCCTTGCGAAACAAATCCGTCACCGCTGTCCCAATCTCGCGGTCAAGCTGCGTCGCATGATCGAGCGTCGCCGCCCGCGTAATCGTCTCAAAATCTTCATTGCGCAGCTTCAGCGACATGGTTCGCGAATACAACTTATGCTCACGCAATCGCCCTGCCACCATTTCCGACAACTTCAGTAATGTCGTTTCTAACTGCGTGCGGTCCGCCGTATCTTCATTAAACGTGTGCTCATGCGATATCGACTTCGGATCTTCGTTCGCCCCGATCGGCGTATCAAACCAGCCGCCCGCGTCCAAGCCTTGCGATTTACCCGCCAGCGCTAAACCCCAACGCCCGAATCGTTGCGTCAAGAATGTTTCATCGAGCGCCGCCAAATCCCCCACATAGCGAATGCCGATTTTATGCAGCGCCTCTTCGGTCTTCTTGCCAACCCCCGGCACTTTGCGAACCTCCAGCGGCGCTAGAAACTTCGCCTCCGCGCCCGGCACAATGTACAGCACGCCATTCGGTTTCGCTTGATCGGAAGAAATTTTCGCCACCAGCCGCGACGACGCCAAACCCAACGAACAGCGCAATTCCGTTGCCTCACGAATCGCTTCATGCAGCGCATGCGCCGCTTTCATCGCCGGCCCCAGCAGCCGCGAAGTTCCCGTCAAATCCAGATACGCTTCGTCAATCGAAGCCATATCCACCAGCGGCGAAAATTTCGTCAATACCGCGTGTACCTTGCGCGAACAATCGCGGTATCGCTCCGGATGTCCCTCCACGAAAATCGCCTGCGGACACAAGCTCGCAGCCGTGCGCAGCGGCATCGCCGAATGCACGCCAAACTTACGCGCCGCATAAGACGCCGCCGCCACCACTCCCCGCTGGTTCGCAGCCCCTCCCACCACCACCGGCTTGCCCTTCAGCGCCGGATCAAACAACTCCTCTACCGACACGAAGAACGCGTCCATATCGAGGTGGCAGATCAAGGGCTGCATAAAGTGACGCCGATCACGCGCGGCCAGCCGGCCAAGTCTGAGATTACCTGAAAATTCGTCCAGTGCGCAGCCAGCATTTCCCGCACGCCCTCTAACGAACGATAACCAAGCTCCAGATACATCCGCCCGCCCGGTTTGACAACTATCTCCGCCTGCGCAATCAACCGCCGGTAAATCTCAAAGCCTGTATCACCCGCAAACAGAGCCACGTGTGGCTCCCAATCGCGCACTTCCATTTGCATGTTTGCCGCATCCGCGCCCGGCACGTAAGGTGGATTCGAGATCAGCAAGTCGATGGAAGCCGGCCGCACCGCTTCGAGCAAATCGCCGGCGAAGAACGAGACGGACGCCGCGTGCGCCGCGGCATTGCGCTTCGCCACCGCCAGCGCCCGCTCCGACACATCCGAAGCCCACAGCGCGCGCCCTAACTCCAACGCTACCGATACCGCAATCGCGCCCGATCCCGTGCCCACATCCAGCACCGTTCGTGCCGCCGGGCTTCGCGCAAACTCCACCGCCGCTTCAACCAGATGCTCCGTCTCAGGCCGCGGAATCAGCACGTCTTCATTCACATAAAAATCACGCCCATAGAATTCCTGCTTGTGCGTGATGTATTGGGTCGGCTTCCCCTTGAGCCGCTCGTCTAAATAGCGGCCATAGTGAATCCACGCCAGCTCCGTCAATTCATCGTTCGCATGCGCGTAGAGATAAGCGCGCTCGCAACGTACGGCATGGCAGAGCAAAACTTCCGCCGTAAGCCGCGCCACCGGCACCGACGCTTTTTCTAGAATGTTCGTGCCTTGTCGAAGAGCCGTATCTAGCGTCACGGACTGCCGGAACTAGGCGGCTTCGCCCTGGTCGCGAAGCTTTTCCGATTGGTAATAGGTCGTCAACGCGTCCATTACCGGCTGCAAGCGCCCTTCCATCGTGAGATCAAGCTGGTGAATCGTCAGTCCAATCCGGTGATCGGTCAAACGATTCTGCGGAAAATTATACGTGCGAATCTTCTCGCTGCGGTCGCCCGTTCCCACCTTGCTTCTGCGTTCCGCGCCAATCGCTTCCAGCTGCTTATCCAGTTCCTGTTGATAGAGCCTCGACCGCAATACCTGCATCGCCTTTGAGCGATTCTTGATCTGCGATTTTTCGTCCTGGCACGAAACCACCGTATTCGTCGGCAAATGCGTAATGCGCACCGCGGAATAAGTCGTGTTCACCGATTGCCCGCCCGGTCCCGATGAGCAAAACGTATCAATGCGCAAATCCTTGGCGTCAATCTGCACATCCACTTCGTCCGCTTCCGGCATCACCAGCACAGTCACGGTTGAAGTATGCACGCGACCCTGGGTTTCTGTCTGCGGAACGCGCTGCACGCGGTGCACGCCGCTCTCATATTTCATCCGGCTGTAAACTTTGCGGCCGCTGATCATAGCAATCACTTCGCTCAATCCGCCGACCGACGATTCACTCAATGAAGTCACTTCCACCTTCCAGCCTTGTTCTTCGGCATAGCGCGTATACATGCGGAACATCTCGCCCGCAAACAACGATGCTTCATCGCCGCCCGCGCCTTTGCGAATCTCCAGAATGACGTTCTTCTCATCATTCGGATCCTTCGGCAGCAGCAGAACCTTCAATTCCTGCTCAATCTGCACCAACTCGGGCTCCAGCCGCGCCACTTCCATCTCGGCCATTTGCCGCAAGTCCGCATCGCTTTCCGTCAGCATCAGGCGCGCATCGCGCAGTTCGCTATCCGTACGTTTCCAATCGGCGTACTTGTCCACCATCTCCGCCAGTTCGCTGCGTGCTTTGGAAACCTTGCGGTATTGGTCCGAGTCGTTGATCACGGCCGGGTCTGTCATCTTGGCGCTTAGTTCGTTGAAGCGCGCTTCAGCCTGATCAAGGCGTTCTTTATATTGCATGTTAGGCGATAACCAACTGGCCGCCCTGGGCCTTTTCAAGTTCCATGGCGTGTGACAGCGCATGGATGGCTACCTCGACTTGCGAATCGGCAGGCGCTTGCGTGGTGATGCGCTGCAGCCAGAGTCCCGGCTTGGTGAGCAGCGCCATCAAGCTCGATTGCCGCTGCGCCGCGAAGCGGATCACTTCGTAACTCACGCCCACAATCAGCGGCAGCAGCGCCACGCGCGCCGCCAGCTTCAACCAGAAATTATCAATCGGCAGAAACGCATAACAAATCATCGAAACAATCAACAGCACCATCAGAAAGCTTGTTCCGCAGCGCGGATGCCACGTCACAAAGCTCTGCGAATTCGGCACAGAAACGGTCTTGCCCGATTCAAAATTGAAAACCACTTTGTGCTCCGCGCCATGGTACTGAAACATGCGGTGCATATCCGGCAGCCGCGAAAGCAGATACATAAAACCAAGAAAAATTCCGATGCGCACCACGCCATCCACCATGTTGATGGCAAACCGCCCGTGCAGCGCTGCTACATGATGGCCAATCTGGGTGGCAATCACCAGGGGCAGCAGCTTATAAAGACCAATCATGAACGCCAGCGACATCGCGATTTGCAGCACCATCGCCGTGGGTCCAACTTCTTTCTTCGGCTCCGCCGGTTTATCGCCCGCCGCGTCCTGCAACATGCAATCGGTAGAAAACTTTAGGGCTTTCATCCCCAGCCACATCGCGCTGCCTAGCGTTCCCAAGCCACGAATCACCGGAATTTTGAAGATCGGATACTTCTCCGAAAGCCGCTCCAGCGGGCTCTCCTGCGTTATGATTTCGCCGTTCTGTTTGCGTACAGCCACGCAATAGCTATGCGGCGAACGCATCATCACGCCTTCCATGACGGCTTGCCCACCCACCAGCGTGGTTTCTTCGCCGTTCTCAACTACCGGTAAAAGCTGGATATGCGCAAAAAGACGCACAAATGCACGAAGGGTCAAAAGAGTGCTCCAGGCTTTAGTATAGCGGTCTTCAGCGCGCATAGCCTTGCCATAAATACTCTAGTGCCTCGGGCAGCGTTTGCTGTTTCGCCGCGCGGTCAGTATGTCCCGCGTTCTTCACAAAGACAAATTGATAGTGATAGCCTTTGGCCGCCAGCACCCGCGCCATGTTTTCGTTGGCCACCACCCAATCGTGCATATTGTCTTGCATGATATTCGGATTCAACAAATCCCGGTCGCCCACTTCCATCCAAATGCGCAGCGGTTTCGCCGGGGTATTCGGAATCAGCTGGTCGTGAAAACCCCACGCGCCATGCGGTGTCTGCGGATTCCAGGGCCACTGTTGATTGACATAAGTGCCCGAGTAAGTGAGCACGCGATGATACCACTCCGGGTGATACCACGCCATAATCAACGCGCAGGAACCGCCCGAGCTTCCGCCCATCGTCGCCCGCCCCTCCGGATCTTTCGTCAACTTCACGTTGGCTTGCTTCTCCACCAGCGGCAGCACTTCCTTCTCCACAAACTCCGCGTACAAGCCCGACATCGTGTCGTACTCCAAGCCGCGCTCGCTGCCTTGCCCATCGCCGCTGCCGTTGCCGATCGAAATCGCCACCATCGGCGGGACCTTGTGCTCCGCGATCAAATTGTCCAGCGCCGTAAACAGCGCCGTGTCGGGCCCGTCGGCCCCAACAATGAACGGCGCAGCCGTGCCGGGAACATATTGCTTCGGCACATAGACTGCCACTTTCCGCGTGTACGGCGCAGGGTGGCTCGTCGTCACGAGCAACTTGGCCGGATTGTTCGGGTCCGGCGTGCCAAACGTGTGCGGCTCGCGCGCAATGCCCGGATAGATTTTGCTGTCTGTCAATTCCATCGTCAAGTTGAACACGGTACCGTGCGGCACGTCAGGGTTCACTGTCATCTCGGGCGCTGGATTGTGGGTCGGTCCGAGAATGAAATTCCCATCCGCGTTCGCGGGCGCGTTAGTGCCGTCGGGCAGATCCTTCGCCGTGACATAACCGGGCGTATGTGGATCGCGGGTCGGCGGGGTAGGCCGAGTCTGGGCTTGCAGCAAGATCATCGAAAACGACAGGGTTAGAAGTCGAAACATAAGACTATTGATAGCGCAACGGAGCGGCTGGAGCGAGCAAAAAGCGGCGTTTGGGCGCGGTTTGGCACGAAAGTGACGGAGTGCGTGCGAGGAGAATAGCGTTTTTGCTGGGAAAGTTGAATTAATACCGCCTATAAACAAGAAGCGGGCAAACAGGGACGGAATTGTGAGTTTTGTCATGAGCTTTCGTCGAGATGTCTTTAGAACTCCCTTTCGCTTACATTGTTGAACGCGGACCGAACGGGGCGACGAGTTTAGCACGTGTAAGTGATTGAAAATGGTGGAAATAAATTTTTGCAATTATCTGTGACTGATAAAGATCGTATCAGCTTTTGCGGATTCGGGTATGCGGGAACGGAGGAATGGTGAGGCCGCGAAAGGTGATGTGATCGCTCGGTGAACTATACCGCTCGGAGATTTTGGGAAGCGGACTCTGGGTTTTGAATGCCGGTGAATGGGGAGGATTGCGTGCCGCGCAGCGGGTAGGCGTCCCACTATTAATAGGCAGGGATACGCGCCGCGCGAGTTTGCTGCCACCCGGTTGCGCCAGCAGGAATTGAAAGAGTTCGGCCCGATGCCTCGATACGATCTGAGTTTAGTCAGGTGGTGGTCGCCCGAGACGATCAGGTCGGCGTTACCGGCGACGGCGCATTCAAGGATGCGATGGACGCCGCCCGCGAGAGAAGTTTCAGTTGGGCGATGATCTCCGCTTCGGACCACGTGAGGTCATTTCTCAGGACATCCGCCAATTCGCGGATGAGGGGCGGCGATGTGAAAAGCCGGTAGTCACCGTGCAGCGCCCGTTGCCAAAGCTGATAAGGACGACTTTAAGAAGACTTGCGGGCTTTGCGGCGCTCATGGATGATGCGGTTTGCGGCGTTAGCTTTTATGCCGGCCTTCTTGGCCTGCTTCTCGCCGTAGCGGACCAGGCGCTCGCTCTCGGCCAGCGTGTCCGCGACGGCCATGGGGGCACGAGCTTGTTCGGCCTTCGTTTCCTTGACGAGGTTCGTGATCCACCGGAGCTCATCACGGTCGCGCTGTTCGCGAAACCCGCGATAGACGCGGACCATCTCGCGGAAGAGTTCGCTCTTCGTGCGCCGCTCTGCCTTGGCGATCATCTCGACTTCCTTCACGACCGCCGGGGGCACGGAGAAGCCCATGATCTTGGTCACTCTGCTCATGGTTTGTTTGGTTTAACTTAGTTTAACCGACACTCGAAGGATAGCAGACTGCCGCACAGGGGTTGTCCTGGATGCCCTCCGGAGGGTCGGGGCGGGATTCTTGGGTTGGAATTGGAGAAAATCGAGAGCGGTTTTTGACGGCTTTGGGTGGCTAAACTGAGGTATTTTGACGGGTTTTGAGGGGTTTATGACGGATTCGTTCGGGCGAAGATTGGGCGTAGCAAATAAAGGGCGAAGATTGCGAGTGATTCAGAAAGAGCGGTGCGGTTTCTTGTTCAGGCTCGGCGCTATGAGCTTGTGACCGCTAGATCCGCTAAAAACTCAGATGCCGGTGCGGTTCCGCTGACAAACAAGTGATCCCGCGCCCGCGTGCAAGCAACGTAAAGCAGATGCCGCTCGGTGTTGTAAACCTCTTCCAAATCGGCGGCCTCGACCACAGTTTCTATCCTTTGTTGCAGCGGGATAACAATGTCATCGCAGGCCATGACCGCCACCGTTTTGAACTCCAGGCCTTTCGCCAGATGCATGGTGCAGACGGACACATGCCCGGTCTTGGTCTGCACATGCTCATCCAAAACCCGGCACGCCATACCCGACTGTTCGACGGCAGCTTTGGCGCGGTCCAGTTCGCGATCTGAGCGGACAAAGATACCTATTTCATGCGGGCGCACGCCATCGGCTATGCGGCGCTTCAACCACGCGGCAACGGCGGCGATCTCGGCAGCCTGAGATTGCAGGACATGGATCTCCGGCGGTGCGCCATTGAAGGTCTCGCACTTGCGAACCGGATGGTCATCCCGGTCCGCCGGTACGGCAATATAAATCTCCCGAGCTCTATTTTACGAGTAAGCGGCAAGCGCCCTGTAAAGGGTCGAACGCCCTACCTTTAAGCTGTCGGCCACGTCTGCGGGACTTTCGCCTTGCGCGATAAGTTTCGGGCGTGGCCAATCTTGTTTCCCCATGCAATAAAACGACGGATAAAACATTTTCCATCTTCTTTGTTGATACGCATGATAAAGGACGTTATCATGCGTGCATGGTGATCGACGAAACAGCGGCGGCTTACGGCCTCTTTCAGATAGCTTTCGCAGAAGCGGATGAGCACTTACGTGCACTTCTCTCTCATCTGTTTTGCCCTGAGAACCCAGAGAAGGCAATGGATCGAGTGCCTTGGAATTTGGCGGATGTAATAAAGACCCTTCGTAAAGAGCTGGGCGTTTTCAAGGGGCGTGGAGCGTCTATCGAAGAATTCGCCGACAAAGTGAAGGAAGCCTGTAGCCGTATGAAGTTGCTGAGCAAATGGAGAAATGTCCGAATTCACTCACACATTCGCAGGTCAAACAACGGGGCGTACGTTCTGGTTGACAAGACTACGGACAAGGCTCTTTCCATGAACGTAACCGAGATCACAGACAAAATTGACTGCGCGATCAGTATCACTACAACCGTAATCGCCTATTCGACGCATTTGTTGGGTGTTTTCGACTTTGACCGCGAGAACCAGCGCATGGTGGATGCCGATCCCGAGCTTAAGAAAGTTTTCGGAGGAAGTGATTGACCACCGCTGTTGTTGCTCCTCCTCCACGAAGTCTCGCCGTCATAACGGCCACACCTCCCACGCTGTTCCTACCGCATCCGAAAGCGGCGGAACGCTTCTTTGAATTTTTCACCGCTAACATCCGCAACAAAAACACGCGGCGGACTTACTACAAAGCTGCGTGCCGCTTCGCTGAGTGGTGCGAGGGCAGGGGACTGCACGAGCTGGCGCAGGTTAAGCCTCTGCACGTCGCGGCCTATCTCGAAGTGTTGTTGAAGGAACTTTCCAAACCGACCGTCAAGCAACATCTGGCGGCGCTACGCATGCTATTTGACTGGCTGGTCGTAGGCCACGTTCTCGACGTGAATCCGGCGCATGCCGTGCGCGGGCCGAAACACGTCGTGAAGAAAGGCCGCACGCCGGTGTTAGAACAGGACGAAGCGCGGGCACTGCTGGCTGTCATCGACATTAGCTCCCAAATCGGCCTGCGTGATCGTGCGTTGATCGGCACCATGATTTACACCTTCGCCCGCGTCAACGCCGTGCTGCAAATGAATGTCGCGGATTACTTTACGCAAGGTCGCCGTGGCTGGGTGCGGCTGCACGAGAAGGGAGGCAAGGAACATGAACCGCCAATGTCACCACAAGCTAAGCTAAGGTCTATCGATACCGCCACCCTTAAACTTCTCGCCGCTTGGAAAACCGAGGATGCCACCACGGACCCCGAAAAACTCCGCGAAGCCGATGAGGAGATAGCGGCGTTCAAGAAGGCAATGAATGAGAATCGCGCCGCCACCGGCGCACGACTGCTCTTTCCGTGAGTCTAGGATATAAGTATGGCCATTGAGTATGCGGTTTCCTCCCGCATTACGATCGAAGAAGACAAGCTTGGCGGCAAACCCTGTATCAGAGGGCTGCGCATTGCCGTTGAAGATGTCTTGGGATACCTGGCTTCCGGTATGAGCGAGCAGGAAATCCTGGAAGACTTTCCAGACCTGGAAAGAGACGATTTTAAAGCGGTTTATAAATTCGCGGCGGATATGGCCGGAAACCGCTTTGCGAAATGAAGATCCTGGTAGATGAGAATCTGCCGCTTCGCCTTCCGAAAGAACTCGCAGATTTGTTTGTGAATGTGGATCATGCCTCAAAACTTGGCCTAAAAAAGCAAGCCGGACAGCGAGATTTGGCGATTTGCCGTTTCCCAGGGCTACACGGCGATTCTGACCGCAGATGCTGACTTCCAGAGCCGCGTGCTGGAACTCGGTTCACCGCCCAAGGTAATCCGAATCGAGCGTTGCGATTTCTCCGCAAAGGAAATTGTGGCTGTCCTTCGGCGGGAAGCGGTCAGAATTCATGAGTTTCTGGCCTCTCCGCGCAGTCTTCTGGTACTGCGACGAACGACCGCCGCGCGATGAGGACCCCGAACCCGACTGAAGTCCGCAGCAACATGCGCGAGGAAGAGCGCACGCCGCTTCAGGTTGCTTTCGAACGCCGCAACAAAGACCTCGACCCGCAGTTAGTCTGGCGCGGCAAGGATCTT
>Ga0302319_10005471_pt1 | contig 25521 bp, 23 predicted proteins | sample Bog_T0_2_FD_203319 | JGI IMG/M metagenome (GOLD analysis project Ga0302319, IMG submission 203319) | Peat permafrost microbial communities from Stordalen Mire near Abisko, Sweden - Bog_T0_2 | ecosystem: Environmental > Terrestrial > Soil > Wetlands > Peat | place: Sweden: Abisko, Stordalen Mire...
CCATTAGATGATCCGGCCCTGATCGCCGATCCGCCGGTCAAAGCGTCATTTCGACGCACACCGGCACGTGGTCCGAGGTTTGGGGCCAATCGCGCGCTTCCTTCAGCACGATCTGCTGCCGGAGCGACCCGCCCAGATCAGGCGTGACCCACACATGGTCCAGCCGCCGGCCCCGGTCGGAGGCGCGCCAGTCGCGATTGCGGTATGACCACCACGTATAGAGCTTCTCATCGGCCGGCACGAAGTGGCGGACCGCATCGACGAAGCCGGTGTCCTGCCAGGCCAGCAGTCCCTGTGTCTCCGCCGGCGTGTGGCTTACGACGCCGAGAAGCTGGCGATGGCTCCAGACGTCGTGCTCCAGCGGGGCGATGTTGAGGTCGCCGACCAGCACGGTCCGGGTAAGCCTGTTGCGGGATGCGAACCAGTCGCGCGTTTGACCGATGAAATCCAGCTTGTGGCCGTATTTTGGGTTCTGCGCGCGATCCGGGATGTCGCCGCCCGCCGGCACGTAGAAGTTGTGCAGCTCCAGCGGGCCGCCCTGCGCATCCACCAGCACCCCAAGATGGCGGCAATCGCTTTTCGCGCACCAGTCGGGCGCATCTTCGTGCAGCGCGATCGGGCGGCGCGACAGGATGGCCACCCCGTTGTAGCCCTTCATGCCGCGGAACAGCGTGTGCGGGTAGCCGAGCAGCGCCGGCGCTTCGGCCGGGAACAGCGCGTCCGGCACCTTGGTCTCCTGCAGGCAGATCACATCCGGATCGAGCGCCGAAATCAGTGTCCGCAGCAGGGGCAGCCGCAGGCGCAGGGAGTTGATGTTCCAGGTGGCGACCCGGAACGACCGGCGAACCGTCAAAAAAATGCTCCGATGTTACGGCGATGCTGCGAGGGGGGATGACAAGGCGCCACGATCTGGATGATACCAGACCGCAAGGGGGTCCTACAGGGACTGCCAATGCAATGCGATGGGGCGGAAATGGCTATTTCGCGGAGCGCGTCCAGCTCGCTCTGTCAGCAGGCGCTGCCAGGTGCCCGACCGGCACCTCTCCCGGCCTTGACTGGCCGTGGCATGCAGCCGTTCGGCCAAGCGTTCATCAATCCCGCCCGCATGATCCGGCACCGATCCTCCTGCTCGCTGACGCGGAACATGATGAGCGCCTCCATCGTGCGCTTCGGACCGCTTGGCGCCCGCGGTGCCAACCATCGGCGCGCCGGCTCAACCCAGCCTGTTGATGCTGTGCTTCTGCCTGACATGCGCCATCGTCATCCTGGTCGGCGTGCCGCGCCTCCGACGTTGCGCAAGACCGTGCGCGTGCTGGGTGGGCCGCGTCCCGGTCGGCAGCGAGGCGCCAATGCTGGCGATGGCTGCGGCTGGCCAGAATCGGACTGATGCAACGAGCCAAAACGGCTCCACCACACCCGGGAGGATGGTATGGCTAAGCGAGGAAACTTCCGATGGATTGTTATTTTCCTGCTGTTTTACATCACCGTTACCAATTATATTGACCGGTCGGCGATCGCGTTCGCCGTCAGCAATATCAAGCTCGATCTCGGCATTACCACGACCGAGATCGGGCTGATCCTCGGGGCGTTCGGGCTGGGCTACGCGATCACCACCTTCCTTGGCGGGATCGCCGTCGATCGATGGGGCGCCCGCGTCGTGCTTCTCGTCGCCGCCGTGTTGTGGACCGCATCGATCGGCATGACGGGATTTGCCGGCGGATTTCTGACGCTCTACATCGCGCGGACCGTGCTCGGCGTGGCGGAAGGGCCGAACTTTCCGGCGCTGACCGGCGCGATCAGCCGCTGGCTTGCGCCGCACGAACGCGCCATCGCCCTCGGCAACACGCTCGTCGCCGTGCCGCTGGCGCTGGCGATCGGCGCCCCCGTGGTCACGCAATTGATCGCTGCGTTCGGCTGGCGCGGCATGTTCTTCGCCCTGACGGTGATCAGCGGCCTGTGGGTTCCGCTGTGGCTGATTTTCTTCCGCAACGATCCGGAGCAGTCCAGCTTCGTCGGCGACGCCGAGCTGAAGCATATCCGCGCCGGGGTCGAGGCCGGCCGCAATCGCACCGCCCGGCACGTCCGCCACGGCTTCACCGATTGGCGCCTGCTGCTCACCAACCGGACGCTGCTGGCGAACTACTGGGCGTTCTTCGTGTTCGGCTACTTCCTGTTCTTTTTCATGACCTGGCTGCCGAACTACCTGGCGCAGACCTACCATCTGAACGTCAAGGAGGTCGGCCTGTTCGCCATCCTGCCGTGGGCCTGCGCCGCGGTGCTGCTGGTGTCCCTGGGGTATCTGTCCGACTACCTGTTGGTGCGGACCGGCAAGCTGCGGATCTCGCGCAGCATGCTGATCGGCGTCAGCCAGCTGTTGGCGGCGCTCGCGGTGATCCCGATCGGCTTCATCCACGACCTGAACGTGGCGATCGCCTGCATCACCGCCGCGGTTGCCTTCAGCATGAGCGCCAACGCTGCCTATTACGCGGTGAACGTCGATATCGCACCGGCGCGTGCCGCGACGGCGTTGGGCATCATGGATACCGGGTTCGCGATCTCCGGCTTTCTGGCGCCGGCGATCACCGGCCTGGTCGTCGGCGCGTTCGGGTCCTTTCTGTACGCCTTCCTGCTGATGGCTGCCCTGGCGCTGTCCTCGGTCCTCGTCGTGTTTTTCTTCCATCGCCCGGACGAGGATCGGGCGGTTGAGACGAATGGTCCTCAATTCGGTCCGCGGGCGGCGGCGGCGGCGGAATGACCGGCGGCCCCGTTCACCGGCCGGCTCCCGACCTGGCCGGCCGGTGAACGGCCGTTTCGATTGACCTCGGCCCTTCCGCTACCTAGCTTCCGGCGGATGTCCCACCCCCTGTTCAGCGCCGCCGCAATCCCCAAGGCATGGCCCTTCGAGGAGGCGGCAACGGCGGCGCGCCGGCCGACCGCCAGTGGCCGACGCGACGCGGTGTTGGAGACCGGCAACGGTTCGTCCAAGCCGATTCGCGGGGCGCTCGATCGCCGGGAAGCCGCGGACTGAGCGCATGCAGACAAAAGCCCAAACCGACCAGAAATCGGTCGGCGTGATGAAGCGGGCGCTGCGCAGTGCGCCGGCGGTGCTTGGCGTGCTGTTGCTGATCGGTGCCATCTACGTCGTTCAGCAGGAATTCCGCCACCTCAAGCTGCAGGACATCAAGGCGGCGCTACAGGCGATCCCGGTGAAGGCGCTGGCGCTGTCGTTCGGCTGCACCGTGCTGTCCTATGGCGTACTGACCTTCTACGACCGGCTCGGCACGATCTATGCCGGGCACAAGGTCTCCTACGCCCGCGTCTCCTTCGCCTCGTTCTGCGCCTACGCGCTGTCGCACAATCTCGGGTTCGCCGCGGTCTCCGGGGCCGCCGTGCGCTACCGGCTGTATGCGCATTGGGGGCTGACGCCGGTCCAGATCGCCAAGACAGTCGCGTTCTGCAGCCTGACCTTCGGACTGGGCGGCATGGTGCTGGGCGGCGCGATCCTGTTCGTCGAACCGGGCTCGGTCCCGTTCTTCGGCCAGCGCCTGCCACACGCCGCGATGTATGCCATTGCCCTGGCGATGTGGGCGGTGGTGATCGGCTACGTCACGCTGGCCCGGCTGGTCGGCACCGTCAAACTGTTCGGGCATGAGGCCGAGCTGCCGGGCGGGCGGATGGCGGTCGTGCAGGTGCTGCTGGCCACGGTCGATGTCGCGATCACCGCCTCCATCATGTACCTGCTGCTGCCGGCCGCGCCGCATCTAACCTGGCTGATCTTTCTCGGCGTCTACCTGTCATCCTACACGGCCGGCCTCGCGACCAACCTGCCGGGCGGCATCGGCGTGTTCGACGCCGCTTTGCTGCTCGGGCTGGAGCCCTACCTGGAGGCGCCCCAGATCGTCGGCGCGATCGTGGTGTTCCGGCTGTACTATTATGTGATCCCGCTGTTCCTGGCGGGCAGCCTGTTCGCCGGCAATGAAATCCTGCTGCGGGGCAGCGCGCTGCTGCGCCTCGCCGAGCAGAACCGGCTGGTTCAGGCGGTGTCCCGCTGGAGTGAGCCGGACCTCGCGGTGGCGGCGGCCACCGGATCGGTTGCGTTATGCGGTGTGCTCCTCCTGTGCCTGGGCGTGCTGGCGCCGCAATCCGACTTTTCCTGGCTGGACCCGGACCTCGCCGATCTGGTGAGCGAGGCCGGCCAGTTCATGCCGTCCCTGATCGGCGCCGGGCTGATCGTGACGGCGATCGGCCTGTCGCATCGGGTGAACCTGGCGTGGTGGCTGACGATCGCGCTGCTGATCGCCGGCGCGGCGTTTTGCGCAACCGAGCACGACCGGCTGTGGATCTCCGCCGTTCTGCTGCTGACCGTGCTGCTGATCGCGCCGTTCCGCCGCTGCTTCTACCGCCACGCCCGGCTGCTTGCCGGCAAGCTGGAGCCGTCCTCGGCGCTGTGGCTGTTCACCCTGGCGATCTGCGTCATGGCGCTGGCCGTGTCGCGGCACCGGGAGCAGGGGCTGTCATATTACGCCTGGTGGGTGGCGGTGCTGTCGAGCGACGTGCCTAATTCGATGCGCCTCACTCTGGCGGTGTCGGTGGGGTTGGCGGGCATTGCCATGTGGCGGCTGCTGCGGCCCGGCCGGGTGACCTGGCTGCCATGGGACGCGCGGGCGCGGCAGCGTCTGGCCGCGCTTGGCGGGGTGTTGCCGTCGCGGGCCGATGGGGTGGTGATGGGCGAGGCGCAGGCGGCCGGCATTCCGTTCCGCCGCTGCGGCCGGGTGCTGCTCGGGCTGGGCGATCCGAGCGGGGCGGAGACCGACCGGGTCTCGACCATCTGGCGGTTGCGTGACTTGGCGGCGCAGGAGGGGCTGGATGCGGCGTTCTGGCGGGCCGGGCCGGGGCTGTTGAAGGTGTATGAGGACCTCGGGCTGTCGGCACTGCCGCTGGGGCCTGACGGGCTACCGCTGCCGGAGTCGGTGGGCGACACGCCGGAGGTGGCGGAGTACTTGGTGTGCGTCGCAGAGCGTGATTTGGACACGCTGCTGCCGCTGCTGGCGGAGCTGGCAGGCAACAAGAACCTACGGGTGGAGCAGGCGGCGGATTGAGGCGCGGCCGATGGCAGCCGTTTAGGCGCCGATCGGACCGTCGTCCCGCCGCGGCACCAGCACATGAGCGGTCAGCACCTGCACTGGCTGCTCGTTCTGGTTAAGCGTCGTCATACGGAACCGAATGATGCCCTTGTCGGGGCGGGAGCGTGAGACACGCGCATCAAGGACCTCGACCTCGACGGCGAGCGCGTCGCCAGGCAACACCGGCCGCAGCCAGTTCATCGCCTCGATGCCGGCGCCGATGCCCCCGCCCGGCATCGGCATGGTCTCGACCATCAGCCGCATGGAGATCGCGGCGGTATGCCACCCGCTGGCGCACAGCACGCCGAAATGGCTTTCAGCGGCTTGCGCCTCGCTGAGATGGGCGGGCTGCGGATCGAACTCCTCTGCGAAGGCAACCAGCCGCTCGCGGGTCACGGTGATGCGGCGCGCCGAACGCAGCTTGGTCCCTGCCGACAGGTCCTCGAAGTGATACGCCATGCCGGCCCCCTACAGTCTCAATCCCGCGGGAATGTAAGGGATAGCGCGACCAATCCGAGTCGATGCGCACTCATGCCTGCCCTGTCGGCGGGCCAAGTAGTGGCGGAGAAGCTGTGCCTCGGCGGCAATGGCGGAGGACGCTGCGCTTCGCCGCCCTGCCAAGCAGCCATCATACTCGAACCCAGTGCCGAGCGGGCCCTTCGACCCGCCCGGCACCCCGGCGCTGTTCGGGGTCAGGCGTCGCCTTTATGGACACCCTTGTCGCGGTTCTCTTTCAGACGCCCGTCATGCTCGGGGTCTGTCACCGCCCCTGGCGTGTGACCGTGCTCGTCCTCCGACTTGCCGCTGGCATGGCTCGACCCATGACCGGAGGCTTTGTTGCCGCCGGAGTGGCTTTCCTTCTCGTGCGAGCTTCCCTTGCTTTCGCCGTGCTCACGGTTTTCCTTGAGCCGGCCGTCATGTTCCGGGTCTTTGACCGCGCCGCGGGTGTGCGTGTTCTCTTCCTTGGCCGCCACAATAAGCTCCTCTCCGTTGCGGCCAGCGGATTGCGGCTGGCCGTAAGGGACCAAACGCGACAACCCCGTGCAAAGTTCAGCCGAGCGGTAGAACCGCTGGCAAAATCACACCGTCCGCGCTGCCCGGGCCTCGGTCGCCACCGCCGCCCGAGCTGGGGCCAACGGCAGCCACACCGTGACCGTGGTGCCCACGCCCTCCTCGCTTTCGATCGCCAGCACGCCCCTATGGCGGTTGACAATATGCTTCACGATGGCAAGCCCCAGCCCGGTGCCGCCGACCGCGCGCGAGCGTCCCTTGTCCACCCGGTAGAAACGCTCGGTCAGCCGCGGCAGATCCTCGCGCGACACGCCCGGCCCCTGGTCCGCGACACTCACCAATGCCCCTGGACGCGCAGGCCAGCGCGACCCCGCCGGCGCCGCCTCGGCGCGCAGCCTCACCGTGCCGCCCTCGCGCCCATACTTCACCGCATTGTCCAGCAGGTTTTGCACCACCTGTGCCAGTTGGTCCGCATCCCCCAGCACCGGCGGCAGCGACTCCGACACCGTCATCTCCAGCCGCGCCGAACGTTCCGCCAGCCGCGGCTCGAACCCGTCCGCTAGCTGCTCCAGCAGCGATTCCAGGTCCACGCGGTCCGCCGGCGGCTGGTGCTCGACCAGTTCAATCCGCGACAGGCTGAGCAGATCGTCGATCAGCCGGTTCATCCGCGCGGCCTGCTCGGCCATGATGCCCAGAAACCGCTGCTGCGCCGGCGGATCGTCCGCTGCCGGGCCGCGCAACGTCTCGATAAACCCCATTACCGAGGCAAGCGGCGTACGCAGCTCGTGACTTGCATTGGCAACGAAGTCGGCACGCATCCGCTCCACCGCCCGCTCGCGCGAGCGGTCCGAAAGCACCACCACCACCTGCGCGCCTTCCGCGGGCAACGGCTCCATCGGCACCACCGTCGCCTGCACGTCACGCTGCACCGGCACGCGAAAGGTCAGTTCGGCCGTCTGCGCGGCAGCCTGTGCGAATGCCCGGTCGATCGCGGCTCGCAGACCGGGATGCCGCAGCACCGCCGGCAGATCGGCGCCAAACGCCACCCGCGCCGCCGCATTCGCCCGCCGCACGCTGCGATCCGCCGCCAGCACAATCAGCGGGTCGGGGAGGCGATCGACCAGCGCCTGGTCGGCTCGGCGCAGCCGTTCCGCCAACTCCGCCCTGGCCACTACCTGTCGCGCCAGCCAGCCTACCTCCCGGCCGAGGCGCTTGGCACTCGGCAGCACCAGCGAACCCATGGGCAATATCGGCTGGTCGGCGCCAACCCCGCGCAGCGCCTCGGACAGAACGTCGGCATCCCTGCGCAGAGTCAGGGTTAACCCGAGGGCCGCCACAAGGGTAACCACGATCGCCAGAAGCGCGGGAAGCGGAGCGGCCCAGCCAGCCATTGCCATGATTGCCAGGGCCGACACCGGCACGGCTGCCATCGATACGAGCGTGGCTAGCAGGCGCATGCTTTAGACAAAGGCAAGGGGGCGCTGCCCCCTTGACCCCAGCCAAGGGCCGACGGCCCTTGGAACCCTCATTTTCCAGGTTCGGCGCGCGTGTGACGCGCCCGGGCCCCGCGTTCGATCGCTGCGGCAATCAGCGGGTCCAGGTTTAGTTCGGCGCGCACGAATTCCAGCATGTCCAGCGTTGGGCCCTGGTGCACCAGGTCGGCCGCCACCACTTCGCAGGCCAGGGCATAGGCTGTTTCACGCAGGCGCGGGCTTAGCGCGGCACGAATTAGTCGCCCGGCATGCTGCAGGCCTTCCTCTTCACGCAGCAGTCGCACCGCCTGGTCGGTCGCCGTCTCCAAATGATCGGCGGTGAAGTCTCGGAACGCCGGCAGGGTCTGCACCACACCGGCCATGACCCCGATCTCACGATCGGTCATGCCACCATCGGCAGCCGCCACCAAAACCATCGTACAGACGAGTGCCTCCGGCGCGGACAAAGGGGGACGAGCGGACATCGGCAACTCCGTCATTTCGCCGGAGGGTGATGGAACTGGCCCGCCAGTTCAAGCCATCAGCGGCTCAACAAGAAACGCTCTCGTCTCTTTCACCGCCTCCGCAAGCCCTACCCGCCGGACCACGACACCCGCCGGAAAGGCCGACAGCAGCCGCGTCGGCGCCTGCCGGTCAAGCAACACGAACACCCCGCGGTCCCCCGCCGAGCGAATCAACCGGCCGAACGCCTGGCGCAGCCGCAGCCGCGCAATCCGGTCATCATACGACTTTGGATCGCCACCGGACAGATGAACCCGGCGCTCCCGGTGCAGGATGTCCGGCCGCGCCCACGGCACCTTCTCGAATACCACCAGACGCAGCGCCCGGCCTGGCACGTCCACCCCGTCCCGCATGGCGTCGGTGCCGAGCAGGCAGCTTTCCTCCTCGGTGCGGAAGATATCCACCAGCGTGGCGTTGCCCATCGCGTCCACATGCTGCGCGTACAACGGAATGCCGGCATCCTCCAGCGCGGGCGCGATGCGAGCGTGCACCGCTTGCAGCCGGCGGATCGCGGTGAACAACCCCAGCGCGCCGCCACCGGACGCCATGAACAGCGCCCGATAAGCCGCGGCGAGCTGCCCCAGATCGCCGCCCGCCACATCAGTCACCACAAAGGCCCGTGTCTGCGCCGCGTAGTCGAACGGACTTGCGACCGCGGCGCGAATCGCCGGCGCCGGCAAATGCGGCGCCCCGACGCGGGACTCGGCGGCGGACCACGCCGTCTCGGGGTCCGCGTCGCCCGAGTCGCGCAGCGTGGCCGACGTCACCAGCAGCCCCTGGGCCGGCGCCGCCAACGTGGTGGCGAACGGGATCGTCGGGTCCAGCCAATGCCGGTGCAGCCCGACATCGCCCTCGCGCAGGCCGTCCCGCCGGGCGAGGCGGAAAAACAGCACGAACTCCGGGCGATGGCCGGGCTCCGCCGGCGGGTCGGCCAGGCCGTTCAACATAGCCTGCCAGGCGGCGAGCGGGTTCAGCGCACGGCGCGCCAGCGAACGGCCCGCAGCCTCGATGCGGTTCCGGGTCGTGGCATCCATATCCTCGGCTTCGTCGTCCAGCCGGGCGAGCAGGCGCTCCCGCAGGGTGGCCAGCGGCTCGGCAATGCGGCCGAGCGCGCGCGCCAGCCGGTGCGCGGCCTGGGACAGATCGTCCTCGACCGGAAACACGTCGCATTCCATCGCGCCGCGCACCGGCTCCGGGGTGGCGCCGGTGACGCGGGCCAGCACCTGCCGTCGCACCAGCCGCAGGAACGCCTCGGTCGGGTTGGGCCGACCGGGGTCGATGCCGTCTAGTTCCGGCCCGTCCTGCGTCAGGCGCAACGACCAGCCGGGGGCGGGCAGCGCGCGGGCGGCTTGCAGCGCGGCGTCCAGCGGGGCTTCCAGGTCCTTGAAGCCGGCCACCAGGTCGTCCAACCGCCGCTGCAGGCCGCGCGCACGGGACCGGCCGCCCTCGGCGCCGAGCAGCCAGCGCCGCAGCTCCGCGGTCTCCAGCCCTGACAGCTCGGCCGAGAACGCGCTGTCGGCGGCGTCGAACACGTGGTGGCCTTCGTCGAACACGTAGCGGCTGGGCACCGTGTTGTCGTCCAGCCCGCCGCCGTATTGGAACCCCATCGCCGCCTGGTTCATGACCAGCGCGTGGTTGGCCACCACCAGTTCGGCGGTGCGGGCACGGCGGATCGTGTGTTCGACGTAGCAGCGGCGCCAATGCGGGCAGGCGGCGTGGATGCACTCGCCGCGCCGGTCGGCGAGCCCCGTGATGATGGCGGCGCCGAACAGTTCGGTCAGCCAGCCGGGCAGATCGCCGCCCTGAATGTCGCCGTCTTGCGTGACCAGCGCCCAGCGCGCAATCAGTCCGAGCGGCACTGCCGGCGTGCCGATGAACCCGGTGGTCGCCTGCGTGACCGCTTCCTCCAGGTTCAGCAGGCACAGATAGTTCTCCCGGCCCTTGCGCACGACGACGCGGCGGCGGCGTTCGGCGGGATCGGGGAACAGGCGGGCCAGCTCGCCGTCGATCTGGCGCTGCAGGTGGCGGGTGAAGGTGCTGACCCAGACGGTGCCCTGGTTCTTCTCCGCCCACACCGACGCGGGGGCCAGGTAGCCCAGCGTCTTGCCGGTGCCGGTGCCGGCTTCCGCGAGGACCAGATGCGGGTCGCCGCGGGTTTCCCGCGGTGCGAAGGCGGCGGCGGCCGCGCCGGCGTAGTCGGACTGGCCGGGACGCTGTTCGGCATCCGCGCCGAGCATGGCGGCGAGGCGGGTCCGAGCCTCGGCTTCGCTGACTGCATAGGCCGATGGCGGCGGTGGCGGCGGCGCCTCCTCCCACTCCGGCAGGCGCTTCCAGACCTTCAGCGGCTCGGCGGACGGAACGGCGTTCGGCTGCCCGAGGGCGGCGGCGACGACCGGCCCCCAGCCCCATCCCGCCTGTCCCATGCGCGCAGCGAGGGCGGCGGCATCGCGGTTGAGCACGGTCGCGCGTCCCGCCGACAGCCGGCTGAGCAGGGCGCCGGCCAGATCAGGGAGCAGCGCGGCTTCGGCGTCCAGCCCGGCGGGGGCATCGAAATCCAGCGCCAGCGCCAGCCCGCGCGGCGTCGGCGCGGCGGAGCGGGCGGGCAGCGCAAACGCGAACAGCTCCAGCAGATCGAAGCAGGGCAGGGCGCGCAGCCCGAGTCGCTGCCAGGTGGCGGGCGCGTGCACCAGGATCGGCGGCGCCATATCCCGCAGCGCCGCCGCGGCCTGCTCGGCTGGCAGGATCAACACCTCGCCGTCCGGCGTGATGATCGCCGCGCGCCCGTGCGCCGCGACAACCGATGGTGAGTCGGGAAGCACCAAGTGGGACATCAGGCAGACGAGGAGTTCAAGGTCACACCAAGTGGGTAGACGCGATTCGCGCCGGGCCACAAGGTTTCCGGTCGCCGCACGATGCGACCCCGTCGCGAGGACTGTCGGGTGGACAAGCTCTTTGCGGCTGCAAGCCCCACCCACCGTGCGGATGACGCTCCGCATATCCGCCGGACCTGCGTTACCCCCCCGTCACGCTCATGTGGCGTGCGACCGCCGGCCGCTCGTGCCGGCGGTCGATGACGAAGTCATGCCCTTTCGGCTTGCGCGCGATGGCCTCCCGGATCGCCTCATCCAGTTCCGCATCCGACGCGCCTGATCGCAGCACGGCGCGCAGATCCGCCTGATCGTCCTGGCCCAGACACATATAAAGTGTGCCCGTGCAGGTCAGCCGCACCCGGTTGCAGCTCTCGCAGAAATTGTGGGTCATCGGCGTGATGAAACCGATCCGCCGCCCGGTTTCCGCCACGGTGAAATACCGCGCTGGCCCGCCGGTTCGGTAGTCCGTCTCCTGCAACGTCCAGCGGCGGCGCAGCCGGCTGCGCACGATGGACAGCGGCAGGTACTGGTCGGTGCGGTCCTCGTCGATCTCGCCCATCGGCATGGTTTCGATCAGGCACAGGTCAAACCCCTGCGCCCCGCACCAGGCGACCAGGTCATCGAAATCGTCCTCGTTGACCCCGCGCATCGCCACGGCGTTGATCTTTACCGCCAGGCCGGCCGACTTCGCAGCGGCGATCCCGGCCAGGACCTGCCCCAGCTGCCCCCGGCGCGTGATTGCGGCGAAGCGCCCCGCATCGAGGGTATCGAGCGAGATGTTCACCCGCCGCACCCCCGCCTCCCGCAACGCCGTTGCGTATTTCGCCAACTGGGTGCCGTTCGTGGTCAGCGTCAATTCGTCCAGGCCGCCGCCAAGCCGCGTGCCGAGGCGCCGGAACAGCGTCATCACGTCGCGCCGTACCAGCGGCTCGCCCCCGGTGATGCGCAGCTTGCGGGTGCCGAGGCGAATGAACGCAGCGCAGACCTGCTCCAATTCTTCTAATGAAAGCAGGTGCCGCTTGGGCAGGAACACCATCTCCTCGGCCATGCAATAGGCGCAGCGAAGGTCGCAGCGGTCGGTCACCGACACCCGCAGATACGTGATAGCGCGGCCGTGCGGATCGATCATTCGCAGGATAGTCCTCCCGCCGCCAAACTTGCGAACCGCCGGCGGGAGTTCAAGCCCGGGCGTCGCCGGCCTCGGGTTCCGGACCATCGAGGACATCCAGCGCCACGTGCCGGGTGTTCACCAGGACCTTCCCGGCGTGCTCGAAGTTCACGGTGACCCGGTCGCCGATAACGGATTGCACCTGACCGGTGCCCCAATCGGGCCGCTCGGGGTGTCGGACCCAGTTGCCAGGTTCGACCGATGAGGCGGGGACTGACGGCATCGTCTTCTCGTATCCGATTCATGCATGGCGGATCTGCGTTTGGCAGCGCCGGCCGTGACTCGACGCATAGCGTCTAAAGTGCGACACCAAGTCGTTAATTAATCGTCAACAGTCGTTAAGCGGCCGGTCGGGGGCGCCAGTGGCGCGGATTGAAGAAGCTTTTCGTTTGGCCGAATTGGTTTGCGCCAGGCTTTGCCAGGATCTGAGCGGCCTGACGGGCACGTTAAATGCCATGTTCGGGCTGGCCGCCGAAGAGCCCAGTCCGCCCGGTGAATCACTGCGATTTGCCGGTGAGGCCGCGGCTGAGCTTGACAGCCGTATCACGCTGCTCCGGGCCGCCTGGGGCCCGGACGGTGGACCGATTGACGTAGCGCAGTTCCGGGTGCTGGCCGAAGCGCTGCCCGGCCGCCATCGCATCGAAGTCGATCTTTCCGGCGTGCCGAAAGGCGCGGTGTTCGATGATCGCATGGGCCGGGTGCTGCTGAACCTGATGCTGCTGGCGGCCGAGAGCCTGCCCGCCGGCGGCAGGATGGCGCTGTCGGGATCGCCCGGCTCCGGCATCACGGTGACGATCGCCGGCCCGCGCGCCGCCTGGCCGGCCGGCTTCGCCGCAATGCTGGCGGATGAGGCGGCCGCCTGGGCCGGGCTGACATCTGCCCGCACGCTGCAAGCGCCGCTGACCGCGCTGCTGGCGCGCTGCCTCGGGCTGCGGCTGTCGTTGCTCAAGGCCCCAGCGAGAACCCGCACGCCGCCGGCGGTTTTGCTGGACGGAGGCTGACCGCCTTTACCGTTTGTTCGCCAGCGTCGCCGCACGATGCCGTCCCGCCCCTTCGCTCGGGGAACCAGCCCAGGGGACAGGGACAGCATCAGGGGACGGTATGGACGATCTGCTCGCGGAGTTTCTGACCGAAACCAACGAAAACCTGGCCGAGCTCGACGTCGCCCTGGTGAAGCTGGAGCGCACGCCGGACGACCACGACACGCTGTCGTTCATCTTCCGCCTCGTGCATACGATCAAGGGTACGTGCGGCTTCCTGGGCCTGCCGCGCCTGGAACATGTGGCGCACGCGGCCGAGAACGTGCTGGGCAAGGTGCGCGACGGCAGCCTGCCGGCGGCATCGGGCACGATCAGCGTCGTGTTGACAGCACTTGATCGGGTGAAGGCCATCGTTTCGGGTCTTGCCACGACGGGCGTCGAACCGGCCGGGGACGATACAGCGCTGATCGCCGCGTTGGATGCTGTCGCCGCAGGGCGAGCCCCGCCGCCGCTGGTGGCAAGCGGCGACGCGCGCGAGCGGTTGCCGGAAGACGCGCCGGTCCAGGGAACGCGTGAGGGAAAGCCTGTCGCGCCAACCCCGACAGACCCCGTCGCGTCCGCTCCGTCCCAGCCCTTGGCCGAGCCCGCGGTTGCGGCGCAAACAATCCGGGTCACCGTCGAGGTGCTTGAGAACCTGATGACGCTGGTGAGCGAGCTGGTGCTGACGCGCAACCAGCTTCTGCAACTGGCGCGCTCGCGGGAGACCAGCGACTTCGCGGTGCCGCTGCAGCGGCTGTCGCACATCACCTCCGACCTGCAGGAGGGGGTGATGAAGACCCGCATGCAGCCGATCGGCAATGCGTGGAACAAGTTGCCGCGAATCGTGCGCGACCTGTCGCACGAGATGGGCAAGAAGATCGAGCTGGTCATGCTTGGCGCGGATACCGAGCTGGACCGCCAGGTGCTGGAGCTGATCAAGGACCCGCTGACCCATATGGTCCGCAACAGCGCCGATCATGGGCTGGAATCCACGGCCGACCGGCGCGTCGCCGGCAAGCCGGAGACCGGGCGCATCACGCTGAACGCCTTTCACGAAGGCGGCCACATCATCATCGAAATCAGCGACGACGGACGCGGCCTGCCGGTGGACAGCATCCGCGCCAAGGCGCTTGCCAACGGCCTGGCGAACGAGGCCGAACTGGCGGCGATGACCGATGCGCAGGTCCAGCGCTTCATCTTCCGCGCCGGCTTCTCGACCGCGAGCACCGTCACGGCGGTGTCCGGCCGCGGCGTCGGCATGGACGTGGTGAAGACAAACATCGAGAAGATCGGCGGCTCCATCGAGCTGAAAAGCGAGCTGGGTCGCGGCACCACCTTCACCATCAAGATCCCGCTGACGCTTGCCATCATCTCCGCGCTGATCGTGGCGGCGGCCGGCGAGCGCTTCGCCATTCCGCAAATCAGCGTGGTGGAACTGGTGCGCGCCAACCGCCGCGCGGACGGCGCGAACCCGGTGATCGAGCGGATCAACGACACGCCGGTCCTGCGGCTACGCGACCGGCTGCTGCCGCTGGTCAATCTGAACGACCTGCTGGCGCTGGGCGCGACAACGCAGGAAACCAGCGGCGCGCATATCGTGGTGACGCAGATCGGCGCCGCGATGCTGGGCATCATCGTCGATCGGGTGTTCGACACCGAGGAGATCGTGGTCAAGCCGGTGGCGCCGATCCTGCGCCACATCACGATGTTCAGCGGCAACACCATCCTGGGCGACGGGTCGGTGATCATGATCCTTGACCCGAACGGCATCGCGCGGGCTACTGGCATCGGGGCGAGCGGCGAAAGCAAGGCGGTGGGCGCGGCGGCGGCGGATGCCGGCCGGTCCAGCGACCGGACCGCGATGCTGCTGTTCCGCGCCGGCGGTTCGCAGCCGCTGGCGGTGCCGCTCGGCCTGGTTGCGCGGCTGGAGGATATTCCGCGCGAGACCGTCGAAACGTCCTGCGGCGCGCCGGTCACGCAGTATCGTGGCCGGCTGATGCCGCTGGTGCCGATGTCGGGCAGCGTGGACACCACCGCCCCCCGCCAGCCGGTGCTGGTGTTCGCAGACGGCGATCGCACCATGGGGCTGATGGTCGACGAGATCGTCGATGTCATCGAGGACCGGCTGCATATCGAGCTGTCCGCGGCGCATCCCGGCCTGCTCGGCACCGCCGTGATCGGCGGTCGCGCCACGGACGTGATCGACACCGGCTATTGGCTGGAGCAGGCCCGGCGGGACTGGTTCAGCGGCAAGCCGAAATCGGACCGTTCGCGGTTGCGCCGCGTGCTGGTGGTGGAGGACAGCGATTTCTTCCGCCAGCTTCTGCTGCCGAGCCTGGGCGCCGCGGGCTATGAGGTCGTCGGCGCGGCGAGCGCGGCCGAAGCACTCCGCTTGCGCGACGCCGGGGTGACGTTCGATGCCATCGTGTCGGACATCTGCATGCCGGACATGGACGGCAATGCGTTCGCCCGCACGGTGCGCGAAAGTGGCGCCTGGGCCCACCTGCCGCTGATCGCACTGTCGGCGAACGCCGAGCCTCGTGACATCGAAACCGGGCGTGATGCGGGCTTCACCGACTATGTCGGCAAGTTCCAGCGTGAAGCCCTGCTCGCCAGCCTGCAGCAATGCCTGTCCGAGCCGGTGGCGGCCTGACGCAAGGGATCATGGAAATGACTCTGGATGTGCTCGAACGCCCGCAGGCGGGGATCGACGAGGAGCAGGTGTTCGTCACCCTGACCGTCGCGGACCAGCTTTGCGGCGTGCCGGTTCTGGGCGTGCGCGACATACTGGGTGAGCAGACGATCACCCGCATTCCGCTCGCCCCGCCGGAAGTTGCCGGCAGTCTCAATTTGCGCGGCCGCATCGTGACCGCCATCGACCTGCGCCGCCGCTTGCGGCTGCCGCCGCCGCCGGACGGGACGCCGCGCATGTCTGTGGTCACTGAGCAAGGCGGCGAGCTGTACGCGTTGTTGGTCGACCAGGTCTCCGAAGTGATGAGCCTCAAGGCCGCCGCGTTTGAGCACAATCCGCCGACGCTGCCGGCCGAATGGTCCCAGTTCAGCACCGGCGTCTATCGGCTGGACGAGCAATTGCTGGTGGTGCTCGACGTGTCTCGCCTGCTTGCGCTGTCGAACGCGGGGTGACCGCCATGGCGCGCACCTGCCTCGTCGTGGACGACAGCCGCGTGGTGCGGATGGTGGCGCGTCGCATCCTGGAACCGCGGGGATTCGTGGTGACGGAGGCCGAGAACGGCCAGATGGCACTGGACGCCTGCCATGCCGGCCTGCCCGATTGCGTGCTGCTCGATTGGAACATGCCGGTCATGGGCGGCCTGGACTTCCTGCGCAAGCTGCGGGCCGAGTTCGGGCCGGACCATCCGACAGTGGTGTTCTGCACCACCGAGAGCGACATGGACTTCATCGCCTCGGCGCTCGAAAGCGGCGCGCAGGAATACATCATGAAGCCGTTCGACGAAGACATCCTGCTCGGCAAGTTCGCCCAGGCCGGGCTACTTTGAGCGCGGCGGCGTCGCTTCAGCCCCCTGTATCCGCCCCCGTCGCGCGGGTGATGCTGTGCGACGATTCCGCGGTGATCCGCGGCGCGATCGCCCGCATGCTGGAAGCGGACCCCCAGATCCGCGTGGTCGCGCGGGTGGTGAACGGCCAGGCGGCGATCGAGGAGCTGCGCCGCACCACGGTCGATGTCGTCGTGTTGGACATCGAGATGCCGGTGATGGACGGCCTGACGGCACTGCCGCTGCTGTTGCGCGCCGATCCCGGGCTGAAAATCATCATGGCCTCCACGCTGACCACCCGCGGCGCGGATGTCGCACTGCGCGCGCTCAGGCTCGGGGCGGCGGACTACCTGCCGAAACCGTCCTCGATCGGCGCGGTGGGCGATGATGGGTTCCGCCGGGAGCTGCTGGCGAAGGTGAAGGGGCTCGCCCGGCTGCGGCAGCGCGCGACCCAGCCAGCCGTCCCCGCATCCGCGATCCCGCTGCGGCCGGCGACGCTCGGCGCGCCGCGGCTGCTGGCGATCGGCAGCTCGACCGGCGGGCCGCAGGCGCTGTTTACCCTGGTGCAGGGGCTCGGCCGCGCGTTGCCCGTGCCGATTGTGCTGACCCAGCACATGCCGGCATCCTTCACCCCGATCCTGGCCGACCATATCGACAAGCTCGGCGGCCCGCCCTGTGCCGAGGCGCGCGACGGCGATGCGCTGCGGCTCGGACACATCTTGCTCGCGCCCGGCGACCGCCACTTGCTGGTGGAACCGGCGGGCAACGGGCTGCGGGTTCGGCTGTCCGATAGCCCCCCGGAGAACTACTGCCGCCCGTCGGTCGATCCGATGCTGCGCAGCGCCGCGGCCGCGTGCGGCGGGCGCGTTCTGGTAGCGATGCTGACGGGGATGGGCCGCGACGGGCTGGAAGGCACGCGGCGGGTCGTTGCGGCGGGCGGCAGCGCCGTCGCTCAGGACGAAGCGACCAGCGTCGTCTGGGGCATGCCGGGCGCCATCGCCCAGGCCGGGCTGTGCCAAGCGGTGCTGCCGCTGCCGCGGATCGCTCCCAAACTGCTGGAGCTGCTGCGGACGGCGCGCGCATGACCCTCTCCCCGGCCGGATTCGAAACGCTCGCCGGGCTGCTGAAATCCCGATCCGGGCTGGTGATCGGCCCCGACAAGCTGTACCTGCTGGAGACTCGCCTCGCGCCGATCCTGCGTCGCGACGGGCTGCGCGACCTGGCAACGCTGGCTGACCGGCTGCGCACCGTCACGCTGGCAACCGAGGCGCTGGCCCGTGACGTGGTCGAGGCGATGACCACGAACGAAAGCTTCTTCTTCCGCGATGAAAAGCCGTTCCAGCACGTCCGCACGGTGGCACTGCCGCGCCTACTCGCCGCCCGGACGCCCGGCACGCCGCTGCGCATCTGGTCGGCAGCCGCCTCCTCGGGGCAGGAAGCCTACTCGCTGGCGATGATCCTGGCGGAATGCCGGTCGACGCTTGGCGAGCGCCGGATCGAGATCCTGGGGACCGACCTTGCCCGCGACCAGCTCGCCCGGGCACGCGATGGGCTCTACACCCAGTTCGAGGTCCAACGCGGCCTGCCCGTGCAAATGCTAGTGCGCTACTTCCGCAAGGAGGATGCAAACTGGCGCATCGCCGAAGCGATCCGCGGCCTGGTGCAATTCCGCGAATGGAACCTGCTCGCCGATCTGCGCCCGCTCGGCCAGTTCGACATCGTATTCTGCCGGAACGTGCTGATCTATTTCGATCAACCGACCAAGGCGCGCGTGCTGGACGCGATCGCTGCACGTCTGGCGCCGGACGGCATGCTGTACCTGGGAGGGGCCGAGACCGTGTTAGGCATCTCCTCACGTTTTGCGCCGTTGGCCAACGAGCGTGGCGTGTACGGATTGGCAGGGGCGGCACCGCGGGCGGCCTGATCAGCCGGCGGCCGATTGGCGCCGCCAGCACACGCCTGAGCCGGGGGCATCAAGTCTTTGGCAAGGTCGCGTCGGTAGAAGCGAGGTCCGACACAGCGAGAGCACGCCATGAACCTGTTCGCCAACCGACCGATCGGCACCAAGATCCTGTCAGGATTCATCGGTCTCCTTTTCATACTCGTCGCCGTCGTTGGTCTGGCGTACGCCAATTTCCACACGGTCGCCGCTCTGTTCGATGTGTTCGGCCAGCGGGTCGCCGTTGTGGGCGATGCCAATCTCATCGACCGGAGCCTGGCCAAACTCCGACAGCATGTACGTGAGTACGCGTTGGTCGGCCGCCCACAGGAGGCCGACGCCGCGCACGCAACGATCGGAACGGTCCGTAATGCGATCGATGCGGCGCTTGCGCAGATCCGGACTCCCGATCGGCATCAGCACATGCAGGACATCGCGCAGCGCTTTGCCGCCTATGGCGAGGGCGCCGAGAAAATGATGGCGTTGCGGGCCGAGCAGGACAAGCTGATGCGGGAGACGCTCGACCCGACAGGGCTCCAGGTCACGCGCGCGTTCATCGCGGTCGGCAATGCGTTGCAGCAGCCTGGCACCGATGCGGCGGCGCGGCTGGCCGAGACCGGCGGCCAGGCTTTCATGGAGATTCGGTTGCAGGTGAACAAGTCTGTCGGCCGGCGCGAGGACACCGCCGCCGCCCAGCAATCTCAGTCCGCGCAGGATTTGCTCGGCACCACGCTGAACCGTCTCGAGGAAGCGACGGTCGGCACCCCGTTGCGCAACGCGGTCGACGACCTGCGCCGGCGCGTCCAGACCTACCAGGCGGCGGCGACGCGGGTCGGTGAGATCAGTGCCGCGCTCGACCAGCAGCTCAACGGCGACCTGAAGCGGACAGGGGATGAGATCACCCGGGCCAGCGCGGCGATCGTCGCCAGCGCCCAGGCGGAGCAGCAGGAGGTCGAGGCATCGGTGAAGGCCACCATCTCCGGCACGCAGACGGCGCTGCTGGCGTCCGGCGGCGTCGGCGTCGCGGTCGGCCTGCTGTTGGCATGGCTGATCGGCCGCTCCGTCGTCCAGCCGGTGGTGCGCATGACCGCGGTGATGCGGCGAATTGCCGACGGCGAACTCGACGCCACCATCCCGGCGATCGAACAAAGCAACGAGGTCGGCCTGATGGCGCACGCCGTCCAGGTCTTCCGGGACAACGCCGCCCGCATGCGGACCATGGAGCAGGAGAAGGCAGCGGAGGCCGAAAGCCGCCAGGAGGCGCGCAAACGCGAGATGGCGGCGCTGGCGAGCAACTTCGAAGCACGGATTGGCGGCATGGCGGGCCAACTCGCCGCCGAGGCCGCGCATCTCAGGACGACGGCGGAGACCATGGCAGAGACGGCAACGAGCGCCCGCGCCCAGGCCTCCACCGTCGCGGTCGCCGCCGGCGACGCCAGCGCCGGCGTGCAGACTGTGGCCGCCGCCGCCGAGGAGCTATCGTCTTCGATCACCGAGATCAGCCGGCAGGTCGCGCAGTCCGCGCGGATCACCGAAAAGGCGGTGTCCGACGCGCGGCAGACCGACGCAACCGTTCGCGCCCTCGCCGAAGGTGCGCGGAAGATCGGCGACGTCGTCGGGCTGATCACCGACATCGCCGGCCAGACCAACCTGCTCGCGCTCAATGCCACGATCGAGGCGGCGCGCGCGGGCGAAGCGGGCAAGGGGTTTGCCGTCGTCGCCTCCGAGGTCAAGAACCTTGCCGTTCAGACCACGCGGGCCACCGAGGAGATCGGCGGCCACATCGCCGCCGTGCAAAGCGCGATGCGTCATTCGGCGGCGGCGGTGCAGGTGATTTCCGAGGTCGTTCCGGGAATCGATCGTGCCGCGCAGGCCATCGCCGCGGCGGTGGAGGAGCAGGGCTCAGCGACCAATGAAATCGCCCGCAACGTGCAGCAGACGGCGGCGAGCACGCTTCAGGTGACGACCACGATCGCCGATGTCAGCCACGCCGCCGACAGCACCGGGGCGACCGCGGGCGAAGTGCTGAACGCAGCCGCCCAGCTTGCTGGCCAGGCGGACGAGCTGTCGCACGAAATGAACCGTTTCGTGGTCACTGTGCGAGCGGCCTAGACCCCCGCCGAGCCGCCTGTCGCTGACCCGGTCGGCCTGCTGGAACTGCGCTGTTGGCTCGTGAGCCGTGCCGCGGACCGGACCTTCACCCGGGGTTAAGTCCGCGGGCGCATGTTGCCCTGTGTTACTGGCGCCAGGACGGCGCAGCCCCAGCGGGTCCGTTCGACATGCCAAGCGACATCAGGATTCAGTCCGTCCCGCCGCTTTCCTCTGTCAACGAGGCCGTGGTGGAACCGAAGGCCGCGTCATACCCGTTGTCCGCCGCGACGGACTTGTCCACAGCACCGGCAATGGCGAATCCGTCATTGCGCCTGGACCCCTCGCTCGGCCTGGTGGTGCTCGAATTCCACAGCGGCAGCGGCGCCGTGACGACGTCGATCCCCAGCCAGCACCAGCTCGAAGCCTATCAGCGATGGACGCAAACCGGCATCGGGACGCCGCCGGGGAGCATGGCGGGCAGCGTCACGACCGGCAACCGCCAAGCCCCGCCCGCGCAGCTGATCGAACCGGCGCCCCAAGCGTCCCCGCCGCCACAGGGGCGCGATGAACCCGCAAGCGGGCAGGACCCATGAGCGGCACCATCGGCGGCCTGTCGCCCGCAACGCTGTACCTGCAGATCAGCAAGAACGAATCGGCGGATGTCACCCGGTTCGAGGGTTACGACCCGGCGACCAAGGCCGCCATTGCGCGGTTCCAGAAGCAGGCACCGAGATTGACCACGCCCGACGCGCTGCTGAAGGACTACCGCTCGCTGCAAGTCGTGCTGGGCGCCTTCAACATGAGCGCGGATATCGGCGATACCGCGCTGCTCAAGCAGCTCATGACGCAGAATCCCAGCGCTACGACATCGCTTGCAAGCAAGAGCGGCAACCCGAGCTATATGCAGTTCGCGCAGGCGATGTCTACCTGGACGCCGCCGCCGCTTTCCAACGCCCAATCGGTCGCGTCCATCGTCACGCAGTTCGCGACCAACAATTTCGAGGCCAGCGAGGGCCAGCAGAACGCCGGATTGCAGCAGGCGCTGTATTTTCGCCGGATGATCGGCTCGGTCACCTCCATCGCGCAGCTCATGTCCGACGCGACGTTGACCAGCGTGGCCGTGACCGGCTCCGGCCTGCCGTCGCAGTTCGGGCTGCTGGACTATTCGCAGCAAGTGCCGATTTTGACGAAAGCGATCGACTTGTCGAAGTTCAAGGACCCGTCCTACGTTGATCGGTTCGTGGAAAAATACTTCGCCGAGACCCAGGCGTCGCAGTCCGGATCGACGACGAACGCAACTGGCATCCTATCGCTGTTCAGCGGGTCGGGCGCAACCGGCGGCACCGATCTGCTTAACACGCTGTTCGGCAGCTCGTCGTCCAGTTCCGGCCAGAGCACGTCGCTGCTGGGCGCGCTGTTTTCAACCACGGCCTGAGCCGTGCGCCGGCCGCCTCACGCGCCGTTTTTTTCCTGCGCTAACGTTCGCTTAATCCCTTCGGTCTAGCGTCCCGGCTCGGGACAAAAAATTTGTCAGTAACCAAGAGCGGGTCCTTTCAAGGACCATACTCGGACCGAGCCAAATCTTATCGCGTCCGAATGGCCAGATGGGCGCCGCGCAGCCTCTGAAATCGGAGAGCCCGACGTGTTTTCGATCAATACCAACCTTGGCGCCATGGCGGCGCTGAAATCCCTCCAGTCGACGAACGCCCAGTTGACCGAGACCCAGAATGAAGTCTCGACGGGCCAGAAGATCTCGTCCTCGGCGGATAACCCGGCCGTCTATGCCATCACACAAAGCATGGACGCAAACATCAGCGGATTGTCCGCTGTGCAGGATGGGCTGTCCTTCGGCGCGCAGGTGGTCAGCACGGCGAGCACGTCGGCCAGCAGCATATCGTCCGCTCTGCAGACGCTGACGCAGACCATCACCCAGGGTCAGCAGCAGGGTCTGAGTTCGGCCCAGATGAACCAGAGCATCAGCGCCGTGCTCTCGCAGGTCGACACATTCGCCAACAGCGCCACGTTCAACGGCGTGAACCTGCTTGCTGGATCCACCGGCAACGGGGTTACCTCGACCAGCCTCAACGTGCTGTCGGACACGCAGGGTGACTCGTTCACTGTCGGCGGCAATGGCTCCCAGGCATTGAATGCGACGTCCGCCGGCCTTGGCCTGAGCGGACTGTCGGTGAGCCAGACCGCGCTTCAGGTGTCACTTGGCACGCTATCGTCGCTTGTGACGGCTACCAATGGCGCCACCGCGTCAACGCTCACCCTGACAACCGGAAATTTCGATTCGACAACCGCCGGGGGCAATAGTACAGAGACGGCGCAGAATCCAGGCCAGCAGTGGATTTTCGTGCTGAATGATGGAACCGATTCGACGAGCGTCACAGCAGCACTGGGGGCGGGTTCTACAGATTTCACTATAAACCATACCGCCGTAGGTACCCCCCTCACGGGCACGACCTCCGGAACAGTAGCGGCCAACACTTACACACCTTCGGTCACCAACCTCGGCGGGGGAAGCGCGGTCTACAGCTACGCAACTGCCCAAGATGCACAGGGCAACGCGACGCAAAGAGTCAACGTGGTCAGCGTCAATACCGGGGCAACGCCCTCCAACGCGACCGTGGTCAATGACCTGCTATCTGCCTTGAACGCCGTAGGGTTCAACGCGTCTCAGGATGCGAACAACAATCTGAGTATCGCAGGCAATAACCTCGATACCACTGGGGGCGCCACGGTGCTCGCAAATGTCACAGCGGGCACCGGCGGCTCGCTCACCGGCACGCAGTTGACCGGGGCGCAGGCGGCCATCGCGACGGTCGATGGCGCAATTACCAAGCTCGGCACCATGAGCTCCGATCTCGGCACCGCGACCAACCAGATCACCGGGATGCAGAGCTTCACCTCCTCGCTCAGCAGTGCGCTGACCGCGGGTGTCGGCGCTTTGACGGACGCCGATCTGGCGACAGAAAGCGCCAAGCTGACCTCACTGCAGACCAAGCAGCAGCTCGCCATCCAGGCGCTTTCCATCGCCAACCAGCAGCCGCAGACGCTGCTGTCGCTGTTCAAGTAACGGGCTTGGCGGCCGGGCCTGAACGCCTGGCCGCTTTCCCACCAAGCCATCCACGATCCGCACAGGGACGCTCATGGTCCAGGACACGGTCGCCAAGTACCAGCGCGTCAGCGAGGCCAGCGCGCCCCCGCGCGAGATCGAGCTTACGGCGTTCGGCCTGGTCAACCGCCTGCTCGCCGAGCCGCAGGACGAGCGCCGCCGCGTCAAGGCGCTTGGGAAAAACCACGAGCTTTGGTCGCTGCTGGTCAAGGACCTCGCACGCACCGGCAACGCACTGCCCGCCGTCCTGAAGCAGCAGCTCGTGGCGCTGGGCTTCTGGTCGATGCAGTACAGCGTCAAGGCCATGTGCGAACGCCTGCCTGTCGAACCGCTTATCGAGGTCAACCGCAATATCGCCGAGGGTCTGCGCGCACAAGAAGCAGCACCAGCGGCTACGCCACTGGGTGCGTCGATCGCCGTCTAACCCCGTCTACCACCCGGTCGCGAGCGAACCCCCAGCCTCCCGCTCTCCTGCTTACTTCCCCGCCTCCGATAGCCGCTTCTCCGCCATCGGCCGCCACGGTGCATCGGCCGGTGACTCCGCCAGCGCGCGGCGGAACAGCGCTGCCGCCTCGTCCGTCACGCGGCCGGTCGTTTCGGTGACCGCCTCGCCCACTTCCGCCGCCAGCATCGGATCGAAGCGGGACTCCAGCGCCGTGCGCCATGCCGCCGCCGCCGCCAGCAGATTGCCTCGGCCAGCTTCGGCATTGCCGAGAAGGATATAGCCTTCGCGCGCCTGGTCGCTGTGCTGGTCCATCAGCGCGAGCCGCATGCGCAGCGTGTCGATCAGCCGCGTCTCCTCGGCCTTTTGCTGCTGCTCGTCGGCCAGGCGCTCCGCCAGCGGCACGGACGGTAGCCACGGCGAGCCCCCCACCAGATACAGCGCGAACGCCAGCAGGGGGACCACAACCAGGGCGGTATACAGCGGCCACCGCCGGCCGGACGCCGGGGCGTTGTCAGTGTCGCTCGCCGCGGCCAGCAGCCGGCGCTGCACCTCCAGCACCGCGCTTTCATGCTCGCCTGGGCCGAGCCGCCCGTCAGCCAGATCCCGCTCCAGCTCGGCGAGCTGCCCACGATGCAGCGCCAGCGCAGCCTCCCGCCGCCCCCGCGCGCGCGCCGAGGCCCGCAGCGACAAAGCCAGAGGCGCCAGCGACGCCGTCGCCAGCAAAACAATCGCAACCCAGATCATGGCTTCAACAAGTCGCTGAGCCGCCGCTGCTCGGCCGCGCTGAGCGGCTCGGGCGGCGCGGGACGCCGGCGGCGCGCCGCGACCGCGATCCCGATTCCGGCAAGCAGGGCGATCACCGGCGCCCCCCACAGCAGCACGGTCATCAAGGTGAACGGCGGGCGAAGCCGGACGAAATTGCCGTAGCGCGATACCATCCAGTCGATCACCTGCTGGTCCGAATCGCCGGCGACCACACGCTGGCGCACGATATGGCGTAGGTCGCGCGCGAGGTCGGCATCGGATTCCTCGACGCTTTCGTTCTGGCAGACCATGCAGCGGAGCTGCTGGCCGATGGTTTCGGCCCGCTGTTCCTGCGCGCGGTTGGGCAGCAATTCGGCTGGGTCGCTGACGGCGTGGGCGGGGCCTATAAGCAGGCAACCCAGCAGCATAGCCAAAAGAAGGCCAGGGGCGCTGCCCCTGGACCCCGCTGGGGCCTGAGGCCCCA
>Ga0302319_10005473_pt1 | contig 25516 bp, 21 predicted proteins | sample Bog_T0_2_FD_203319 | JGI IMG/M metagenome (GOLD analysis project Ga0302319, IMG submission 203319) | Peat permafrost microbial communities from Stordalen Mire near Abisko, Sweden - Bog_T0_2 | ecosystem: Environmental > Terrestrial > Soil > Wetlands > Peat | place: Sweden: Abisko, Stordalen Mire...
GTGTTGGCAGAGCAGGCTGGAGCCGCATCGCAGGCTGCCGATACCGCCGAGGCCGCCGGCGACACGCAGAAGGCCGAGCAATTGCGCGCGCAGGTGAAAGAGCTGCGGGCAAGCGCCGCCGAGTATCGGCGCCAGGGCGCAGAACTGGCCCGCAGCGCCGTCAATCGCCAGAAGGCAGCCTTTGCCATGAACGCCGGCAACCAGCTCATGCTGCGCGGCCAGATCGCCGACGCGGTGGCCCGCTACCAGGAGTCGATTGCCGCCGATCCCACCTTTGCCGAAGCCCACCTCCAGCTTGCGGCAGCCTATGAACGCCAGGGCCGCGCGCAAGACGCAGCCGCCGAGCGCGCCAGAGCGACGAGCACGCCGCCGGCGCAGTAGAATTCTCCTTCGCGCCCAAGGAGACTTCATGTATCGCTCGATCTCAAATCTCGCTCGCCTGTTCTTCGCGCTGTCGCTGCTGGCGACACTCCCGACCGCCCTCCCCGCCCAGCAACGCTGGACCGAGGCCCAGGCGAATGCCTGGTATGCGCAGCAGCCGTGGCCCGTCGGCGCCGACTATCTGCCCTCCAACGCCATCAACGAGTTGGAGATGTGGCAGGCTGATACCTTCGACCCCGCCACCAACGACCGCGAACTGGGCTGGGCGGAAGCGATCGGCATGAACACCATGCGCGTGTTTCTCCACGACCTGCTATGGGAGCAGGATCCCAAGGGCTTTCAGCAGCGCATCGACCAGTTTCTTGCCATCGCGGCCAAGCATCACATCCGGCCCGTCTTTGTGCTGTTTGACTCCTGCTGGGAGCCCTTCCCCAAACTCGGCCCGCAGCATCCGCCCATCCCCGGCGTACACAACTCCGGCTGGGTGCAGTCTCCCGGCGCCACGGCCCTCAAGGACCCCGCGCAGGTCCCGCGCCTGGAGCGCTACGTCAAGGGCATTGTCGGCGCGTTTGCCAACGATCCCCGCATCCTCGCCTGGGACCTGTGGAACGAACCGGACAACGGCAACGACGACTCCTACAAGAACGGCGAGCCGAAAAACAAGAACGAGATCGTCCTCGGCCTGCTGCCGCAAGTCTTTGACTGGGCCCGCAGCGCGAAGCCCACGCAACCGCTCACCAGCGGCCTCTGGCACGGCGACTGGACCTCGCTGGCCACCATGCCCCCGCTGGCACGCATCCAGGCCGAGCAGTCGGACATTATCAGCTTCCACAACTACGGCTGGCCTGAGGATTTCGAAGAGCACGTCAAGATGCTGGAGCAGTTCCACCGCCCCATCCTTTGCACGGAGTACATGGCGCGCAACATCGGCAGCACGTTCGACACCGTACTGCCCATCGCCAAGCAGCACCATGTGGGCGCCATCAACTGGGGACTGGTCGCAGGCAAGAGCCAGACCTACCTTCCCTGGGACTCATGGCAGCGCCCCTACGTCACCTCGCAGCCCACCCTCTGGCAGCACGACATCTTCCACCTCGACGGCACGCCTTATCGCCAACGCGAGGTGGAGATTATCAAGAGGCTCTCTGACCAGAGATGAAGTGATCTAACAGCAACTCCCCAGATCTGTACTTGATCCAGCGGCCTATGGCAAACGCCCTTCAAAATCCTCGACTATGCAACAACTTTAATGATTACAGACACTTGTGTTTCATCGCCTACGTGCTTAACGCTGATCGCAAGATTCTCCTGCCTGAGTCCCTTCAAGACCTCAAACAGCTCCAACTGCCGTTGAACAGGCATGGGACTTGAGGCGGAAGGGACTAAGGAGTCTTTATCGAACAGCCTCTGCCCCCCAGCAATGACGCAAAAGTCAGGCCAAATCTCCACAATGCGGCGGAGAACTTCTTTGCGAGGCACAGAGCCATTCTCGGTGAGGTAGGCATGGAAGGCTTGCCTACTAACACCAAGGCGCCGCGCTGCCTCGGTTCGCGTGAGTCCGTCTCGGTTAAGAACCCGAATGAATTCCTCTTTGAACGCCTTATGCAGAAATCGCATGGACATCAATTTTCTCTTGACACACGCATCTTGTCAAGACATACTTTACGTCAAGGAGAACTTGACGCTTCTTTTGGTAGTACGTCCGACGGATCAGAGGGTACAATCAAGGTTTTCCGGCTGAAGGCGAAGAAAGAAGAGAGGAAACCGTCATGGAAGCGAACACGAGGTATCTAACCTTGGCGCTTGACGTCCGGGCGATTACAGACTCGCTGATCGAGTTCGTCGAAGATGCAAAAGAGCTTCCAGCATCAGATGATCTCCTTCGGTCCTTCCTCAATTCCTTGACCGTGCGGACCGGCGCGTCGGTTAAAACCCTGAGTGACATGGGCCGCTTTGGGAATTACGAGAGTCTCAAGACCATCAATGAGCTTTTCGACGCGGACAGAAAGAAAGAGCTCATGAACAAGCTCCAGGCGGTATCGAACCCGTCATCTGAATCCCGCGAGTCTTCTGCCTTGGAAGCAATCACGATCCTAGATGCGTTGGAGGGGACGGCTCTTTACCATTACGAGCATCCAAGTCCTGAAGGCAGGTTGGCATTTGCGCAGTGAGCAACCCGGAGACGTTGATCCTTAAAGAAGCTGCGGACCTCCACAGGTTCCTGCAGCCTATAGCCAAGATGTGCGCTATCGCTCGAACGGACCATCCATATTATAGAGACGCATCATACATCCTGTTTACCTACCTCAGTGGATTGATCAACAAAACACGGGAATACCTCGAGGATCTACCCCAGCGGCCCGGCAAATCCCCTGTCATCCAGCATTCGATTCGTCAGAAGTTGAAACTTCTCCGAGATTCCTGGGGACTGCTTCACCGGTATATCAAACCGTGTCTCGATGCAGACACACTTCATATTCCAATTCCTCTCCTTGACGTACTCAACGACAGACTGAAGTTGATTCCTGAATGCGAAGCATTTGAATGTGCGGTGTTTCAACTTACTGCTGCAAACTATGCGATGCTCCCTTACTACGAAGTTAATAGCGTGGCCAACGGGATCGCAAGAAGAGTAAATGGGGAAGACTTTCCGAGAAGTCTGAGTTTGGTTGGAATTCCATATTCCCAATCATCCGGATTCTTCCTCAATTGCTTGATCCCGCATGAAATGGCGCATTTTGTATACCAGGAAATCATGGTGACCGAAGTCACTAACGCAGTAGATTCCATCCTAAACACCCATTACCCAAATGCCCAAGATGCGTCAGACGAGTTTCTAGAGACCTTGTCCCAAATCAGGGGCTTGATTAACCTCTGGGTCGAGGAAATCTTCTGCGATCTCTTTGCGATAGCTCTCATAGGACCCGCATTCAGCTTCGCATTCGCCGAGATGACCTCAGCGTCGCTGATCATCGATACACTTAGCGGTAATGCAAAGCAATCGTTCGAGTTCGGACAGTCACACCCCGCGGATGTTGCCCGCTTTTATTTGCACAAAAGGCATCTAGATGCGCTCGGATGGTGGAATCAAATCAAGGATTGGAGATCCAACTCGGTTGACCTCCTGGATCATTGCTGCCTGGTTTTCGGCAAAACCACGCTTTCCAATAAAATCCCCCCGGACGTGGCCAGTCAATTGAAACTTCAGTGCTTCTGGGACGCGTGCGACTGGCTCTTAGGCTACGTTAAGAGAACAGTCCCTGCCTCCGACAAGGATATAAAGCATCTAGCAGATCATTATGATGTGATATCGAAATACTTGGAACGGGCAATTGTTCCATCAACGATCATCACGGAGTCGGGTCCGGTTTATCCAACTCCTGTTGTTCTAATTAACTCTGCATTTCGCTTTGTCCTTCAAGACTTCGACAACTTGCTGAAGAGGGTCGACATGGAACCCATGAACCCCGTGAGAGAACGTAGCTGGTATACGGAGCGGCTTGAGCTTTGGGTCTTGAAAGCACTTGAAGACTACCGCCTGCTGAGTGCGAGTCAGGAGGCCAAATAGTGGGTGTCATATGCAAGGAAGAGATCAAGAGAAGGCTGAACTTTCTAGTTGAGGACGAAAAGCAACTCGTGATCACGCCACTTCTCGTTAAAGATGAGATATTTAAGACTGGCTCTGATGTGGATTCCATTGACCTAAGATTAGGCAACAACTTTCTACTGCCGCGAGTGCCGCCCCTGCCGTACACCTTTCCCAGTCCTGATGCTTCAACTCAGTCGCATATGAGGATGCAGGTGCCGTACGGCAAATACCTCGTCTTGCCGGCCCATCAAACGGTACTCGGTGCCACTTTGGAATTCATCAAACTACCACCGGATTTGTGCGGCCAAGTACTTACGAAATCTTCGGTCGCCCGGACATTTATGGTCGTCGAAACAGCTCCCTGGATTCACCCGTCCTACAGGGGCAGTTTAACGCTTGAGATCGCAAATGTATCGAATACGCCTGTGATCCTGTATCCGGGTCGGCTGATTTGTCAGTTGATATTGATGGATTTGATCGACGCCGGTCCCGAACGTGAAAAACTACACGGAACCTACGTCGCTCCGGTCTACCCAGAAGCGCCGAAATTCTCAGATCCAAGGGAAGATCTGAAGGCAATTGGAATCCCTCACGGGGAGTTTCTGCTTCCGGGCCACAACAATCAATCCACGAAGTGAGATCGAGGCTAGACTCATGGTCGACGATCTTGCCTCCAGAAGGCGGGCATGAATCGTCGATCCTTCCTGCAAGCGGCAGCGGCAGTTGGCGCGCAGGGCTCCCTGGCAAGGGCAGCGCTCGCGTCAGCAAACAACCCAAAGGGCCAACCCTCCGAGAGCGCCACGCGCATCGCCAAGGCAAAAGCAGCCGCCATGGCCATGGAGCGCCGCGACTGGGAGCAGGGCATCTTTGCGCAGGCTCTTCTTGAGGCAGGCGACCGCGAAGCGGTCATTCTGCTCACCAAGGCAGCGATCGTGCAGCGCGCGCCCGACGGCCGTCTCGCCGTCGTCCTCTCCGGCGGTCCAACCGATCCTGCAATGGGCGGAGCGGCCTACGCCCAGGCCGCGGAGTGGACCGGCGACCCGGCCATGCGCCAGGCTGTCGATGGCCTTCTCAACTGGATTCGCGTAAAGGCTCCACGCAATCCGCAAGGCGTGCTTTATCACGTCTTCGATGCTCCCGAGATGTGGTCCGACGGGCTCAACGGCGCTCCCCCTTTCCTGGCCGCGATGGGCCACTACGACGAAGCTATGGCCCAGATCGAGGGCTACCGAAAGTGCCTTTGGAACCCTGAGAAAAAACTGCTCGCCCACATCTGGAACGACGGCAAGCGCCAGTTCAAAGACGGCAACTTCTGGGGTGGGGGCAACGGCTGGGCCGCTGCTGGCCTGGCGCGCGTCCTTCGCAGCCTGCCGCCCGAGCGCCACAACGACCGCGTGCATCTCGCAGTCTTTGCAAAGGAGATCATCGACGGCTGCCTCGCTCACCAGCGACCGGACGGTCTCTTCCACGACGTGATCGACAGGCCGGAGACCTTTGTCGAGACGAATCTGGCCCAGATGCTGGCTTATGCCACGTATCGGGGCGTGTCGGCAGGATGGCTGCCGGCCAGCTATCGCGCAGAGGCGGACCGCTTGCGCGCTGCAACCCGCCGGAAGATGGACGCCTTTGGCTATGTGCAGGGAGCATGCAGCGCGCCGGAGTTCGATCGCCCCGGCACCTCGACTGAAGCGCAGTCATTCTGCATTCTCATGGAAGCGGCCGGGTTGCAAGGAGACACAGTCCACCCTGCCCACGGCTGAGCGGCGGACGAATGGGTCGCTCTATTTTCCGATGCAGAAGGTCGAAAAGATCAAACTCAAAATGTCGTCCGAGGTCGTCTGTCCGGTCAGGGAATCCAGGGCCCACAGGGCTCTGTAGAGGTCCAGCAGGATCATCTCGTGCGGAATCCCATGGGTGTTGGCCTGCGCGGCGTCTGCCAGCCCTGCCAGCGCGGATGCAATCGCCTGCTGATGGCGCAGGCTGGTCAACATGCCGGGCTCTGAGGCCGCGCCACCGGTTGCCAGGGCCAGAATCCGCTCCCGCAGCGCAGGAATCCCCTCCCCGGTCAGCGCGGAAGTTGCCAGCATGGGCAGACCCCCGCAATCCGGCGCGGCCCGATCCGCGGCAGCCAGGTCGCTCTTGTTCAGCGCTACCAGCGCCGGACGGCCTTCCACTGCCGCCAGCAGTCCGCGCTCTTCCTCGTTCAGCGGTTCGGTCGCGTCCAGCACCACCACCACCAGCGCGGCGTCGGCCAGCGCTTCGCGACTCCGCGCAATGCCCAACTGTTCGGCTTCTTCCAGGCTTTCGCGCAGGCCAGCCGTATCCACCAGTTCCAGGGGAATTCCGTCGAGCGAAATGCGTTCCGTTACCGTATCGCGGGTGGTCCCGGGCATTGCGGTTACGATGGCACGGTCGCTTTGAACCAGTTGATTGAAGAGCGAACTCTTTCCCACGTTGGGCCGGCCAACAATCGCCAGCGTCAGGCCGTCGTGCACAATCCGTCCCCGCGCAAACGAAGCAGCCAGCGCCTGGAGCGGCGCTGTCAGCTCGCCGATCCTCCGCGAAACCTCCGCCGGAGGAGTCACGTCCACATCGTCCTCAGCGAAATCAATGCCCGCTTCCAGCACAGCAATCAGATCCACCAGGGCCTGCTTCAGCGGCGCCACCCGCCGGCTCAGCGCTCCGCCCATCTGGCTGGCCGCCTGGCGCGCCTGGGTCAGTGTCTGCGCCTCAATCAGGTCACGAACCGCCTCGGCCTGGGTGAGGTCCAGCCTTCCGGCAAGAAAGGCGCGCTGGGTAAATTCGCCTGGCTCAGCCAGCCGCGCACCCCGCTCCAACGCACGCCGCAGCAGCAACTCCAGAACCACCGGAGAGCCGTGTGCGGCAATCTCCACCAGGTCATCGCCTGTGTAGGAGTTGGGTGCGACAAACAGCGTGACCAGCGCCTCGTCGATGCGGCCCGCATCCATGCTCGAGCTCTCATCCAGCACATCCGCCAGCCGCGCGCGGCCATGCTCCAGCGGCTGCTTCAGGCTCACCAACTGAACCGCAATGGAAGCGGCCTCCGGCCCGCTCAGGCGCACAATCCCAATGCCGCCCCGGCCTGGCGGCGTCGAGATGGCAGCAATGGTATCGAGGCTGGTTTCAGTGGAGTCCATGGCTTGAGCTTAGTGTAGTGGCTTGCGCGCCTGTTGCCCTTTCCACGGTTTCCGGAACTGGCCGCGGCGATTCTCCGTAAACGATTACAGGACTATAATCCAATTGGACGCGGTGGAATAAATCTCAATTGAGAATCTTGTTTTTACTCACCGCGCACCTTACAGGTCAAAGGTCGAATTCAATTGAAATCCACTCTGGAACTCAGGCAACTGGCGAGCTGCGCGACAGCGAAGTTTATTAACAAGGCAGCCCGGACTCTGCTTCTTGCGGTACTGCTGCTTTCGGCTGCCGGAGCCTGGGCGCAACAGGCGGCGCAAGCGGTTTGGCAGGGCGTGCTGCGCAACGCGGGCGAAGCTCCCATTGCGGCGGCCAAGGTGCGCTTGGCCAGCAACGCAGCCATTGCCGAAGCGGTCACCGGGGCGGATGGGCACTTCCGGCTGCAGCCACTTCCCGCCGGGCAGTACCGTCTCACCGTCGAAGCCAACGGCAGCAAGACTGAGTTTGCGCAGCCCATTGACCTGACGGCTGCCGCGCCCGCGGTTGCCATCACGCTCTCCGGCCGGGGCGAACTCACCGTCAGCCAGCTCAAGGGCCAGGAGGCCACCGGCGGCGAAGAGCTCTCCAGCCAGGCGGTGAGCGAACTGCCGCTCAACAAGCGCGACTTCAGCACGCTGCTGCTGCTGGCCGCCGGAACCATGACCGACGCCAACGGAGCCACCAACTTCACCGCGCAGTTTGCCATCAATGGACAGCGCGGCGTGGAGGCCACCTTTGCCATGGACGGCGCAGACATCAGCGACCCGGAGATGGGCGGCGCCACGTTTTCCAACTTCAACGTCGACGCGGTTGAGGGCATCGACTCCAGCTCCGGCTGGATGCCCGCCGAGATCGGGCGCGGAGCCGCCGGATTCACCAACATCCATACTCGCTCGGGCGCCAGCGGCTTCCACGGATCGTTGTTTGAGTTTGTGCGCAACTCCGCCTTCGATGCGCGCAACTACTTTGACCACTCCACGCCCGCCTATCCCGGCCGCATTCCGCCCTTCCGCCGCAACGAGTTCGGCTTTACCAACGGCGGCCCGGTCTACATCCCCGGCCTCTACGACGGACGCAAGCGGACCTACTACTTTACCCAGTACCAGGGCTTTCGCCAGGTGCTGGGCACAACGCAGGTCATGCCCGTGCCCAGCGAAGATCAGCGGGGCAACGCCGCCACAAGCGGAAGCGCTTGCGGAATCAGTTTCAGCCCCCTGCCGAACGTAGCGTACGCCTGCGACACGGTCAACTACCCGGATCCAAATAACCCCAAGAACACAATTCCCGACACTCTGGCCGTTCCCGTGAATCCAGACATCGCGGCGGTTCTTGCGCGCTATCCGCTCCCCAATGACCCAACCGGCCCGTTCGGCGTAAACACCTATGCCACCGCCTCCAAGGTTGCCACCGACGCCAACCAGTTCTCGCTGCGGATCGACCATCGCTTCTCCAGCAAGGACCAGTTCCTGGCCCGCTTCAACATGGACAACCTCACCGGCCCCACCACCAACCCCGACCAGACCGCCATTGACCCATCATTTGGCGTGCAATACGTCGATCGTCAGCGCAATGTCCTCGGCACCTACACCCGCAATGTCTCCCCGCGACTCACAATCGAGTCGTCCATCAGCATCACGCGCTCCACGCCGGGCTTTCCAACGTCCAACCACACCGACCCCGCGGTCAAGTTCAGCGACGGCCTGTTTGAAGCCTTCAACTCCGATGCAGGATCGGTGATGCAGGCTTATGGCAACCTTTTCCAGGGGCGGCAGAATGCGGTGTTCACGACCGCGCGCCACACTTTCAAGGCAGGCGCGGAAGTGCGCGTCAATCGCGACACCACTTACTTCGGCATCAGCCCCAACGGCGAATACGACTTTGGCGGTGGTGCGGCCTACTACTATGTGAACCCAAGCGCCAGCGGCGATACGACCATTCACTCCGAAAGCGGCACACACGACGTGAGCCAGAATGGACTTCTGCCCGACACGCTCTCCAGCTTTCTCACGGGCAGTCCCTTCATTTACACCGTGGCGGTTGCCCCGCCTCAGGTCTCCAGCGGCGAGCACATCGGTCCCGCCGCCATCAGCCGCAACGACTTCAACTTCTACGTCCAGGACACCTGGAAGGTAACCCCGAGCTTCACGCTCGACTACGGAGTCCGCCTGGAGCACTACGGCCCCATCACCGAGCGCGCGCACCGCACCTCCGGGTTCCTCAACACCAACGGCACGCAGGAGTTTGTCATCAACCCGCAGCCGGGTTATGCGACGAACTGGAAGGGTTTTGGTCCGCGTGTTCAGGGTACGTGGCAAATCGGAAGCAAGTTATCCGCCCACGCCGGCGGAGGCATCACCATCATTCCGCCGAATATCTGGCAGGATAACTTCCTTACCGGTTCCACGCCTTTTGCCGTCTACCCACGCCTGCTCTCCGCTTCCAACGCCCCCATCCCTTATGGGTTCCAGATCACTCCGGCCCAGGTCCCAACAGCCTACACTCCTGACGGTTCCGACATCCTTGCCGGAACCACCAAGAGCATCGCGCCCAACACGGTCTTCGATGTGGACCGCTACGAAAAGGACATGGCTGCGCTCACCGCAAGCCACGTGGTCAGCGCGCTTAACCTCAGCGGCATCGATCGCTCTTTCCAGGACGCCAGACTCTATACGTGGACTGCGGGCTTGGAGCGCAAGTTCGGTAACCTGACCGCGGATGCAAGCTATGTAGGAACAGCAGGCGTCCGGCTCCCGCGTTATAGTTTTCCGAACGCCTACCCCGGCGCAACACCGGCCTTTGCGCCGCATACCGAGTTCGACAGCAACGGCAATGTGATCGGCGGCTTCGGCGTGGAGAACGTCATTGTCTCCGACGCGCACTCGACCTATCACGCCCTGCAAACTTCGCTCTCCGGGACGGTAGGTCACGGAGGGCCAGGAATTCAGGCAAGTTACACCTGGGGTAAGTCAATCGATAACACCAGCATGGTCATCGGTGGGACAGGCTCAACCGGGGCTGTTAGTTCCGGCTTCTCGCAGAATCCATATGACACGCGTCCCGAGAAAGGCCCTTCGACCTTTGATGTAGCCCATGGCTTTGGCCTCAGCGTGGCCCAGGATCTGCATCTGCAATCCGTCAATTTCCTTCATCCGATTACCAGGAAGGTCACGGACGGCTGGGAGCTGCTCAGCATCTCCAGCATCAATTCCGGCTCGCCCTTCACCGTCTACTCCGGAATCCAGCAGACCGGAGCGGGCTCGAACGGCGTTGACCGCCCAGACCAGATCGCCAAGCCGCATCTCTCCACCGCTCGCAAAGATCGCCAGGACTACTTCGGCGCGGGCCTCGCCAACGCGACCACTTTCTTCTCCATCCCCATCAACTTACCCGGCGGCACCGGGGTCAATCAGGGGCGCTTTGGCACCCTGGGACGCAACAGCTTCCGCGGACCGGCCTTCTACAACTTCGACTTCGCGCTCATCAAGGACACGCCCTTCGGACGCCGCAAGAGCGGAGCCGAGTTGGCCGACGTGCAGTTCCGCAGCGAGTTCTTCAACCTGTTCAACATTGTCACCATGGGCCTGCCCGCGAACATCCTCAACGGCTCCGGCTTTGGAGAGATCAGCAAGACAGCCGGCAACTCGCGGCAGATCCAGTTCTCGCTGAAGTTCATCTACTAAATGCTCCTTCCGCGGCAAATCGGCCCCCACGCCGGTTTGCCGTGCCGGAATCCCCTCGGGTATAAAGGTTGCGGCCCCCACAGCCGCACCTTCCCGCGCCGGACCCCGAGGAATCGCATGACAATCCTTCCATCTGCATCCCTGTCCCGCGCGTTTCTGGCGGGTGCGCTTCTTGCCGCTTGCGCTCACCTCTCCCCCGCGCAGCCACCAGCGCCTGCAAAGCAGCCCGCTCGCCCCACTCTCGACCTCACACCCGTCAAGCCGGAGAGCGTCGGCTTTTCTTCTGAGCGGTTGGAGCGGCTTCACGCATTGATCCAGGAGCAGATCGACCAGAAGCACCTCGTAGGCGCCGTCACCATCCTGGCGCGCCACGGCAAAGTCGTCGAATACCGCACCTACGGGCAGCGCGACATTGGCACCGCTGCGCCTATGACCCGCGACACCATCTTTCGCGACTACTCCATGACCAAGCCGGTCACAGGCGTCGCCATGATGATTCTCTACGAGCAGGGCAAGTGGCTTCCCAGCGATCCCATCTCGAAGTACATACCCGAGTTCGCCCACCTCAAGGTGCAAAAGGGCGTCGATGCCGACGGCAAGCCGATCCTCGTCGACCCCGACCACGCGCCCACCATGCGTGAGCTCATGACCCACACCGCCGGCTTCAGTTACGGAGGTGGAAAGACGCCTGCGGACGACCTGTACCGCGACCTCAAGGTGATGCAATCGGCGACCCTGCAGGAGGGAATCGACAGGCTAGCCAAGATTCCTCTGCTCTACCAGCCGGGCAAGGGCTGGCTGTACAGCGTGTCGATGGACATCCAGGGTTACATTGTTGAGAAACTCTCAGGCAAGCCGCTGCCGCAGTTCATGCGCGAGAACATCTTTACGCCGCTGGGCATGAGAGATGCGGGCTTCTACGTGCCTGAAGACAAGCGCAAGCGCTTCGCTACGAACTACTTCAGCAATCCGCAAGTCCAACTCACCGCGGGCCCCACCGCCAACGGCGTCCCCACGGACTACACAACCGAGCCCACCATGGCCTCCGGAGGCGGCGGCCTGGTCTCCACCGCCGAAGACTACTTCCGGTTTGCGACGATGCTGGCCAACGGCGGCCAGCTGAACGGCGCGCGCGTTCTTGCGCCATCCACCGTCAAGCTCATGACTTCGCCCCACGTCGCGGAAAGCCTGCTCACCGGCGAGTTCGGCATCGGACTCTCCGTAATTCGGCCCGGCTTTTCCTGGGGCTACGATTGCGCTGTCATCTTCGATCCAGCCGCCGCAAACCTCTCTGACGGCAAGGGCACTTTCTTCTGGGACGGAGCCGCCGGAACCTGGTTCTTCGTCGATCCCACCAACGACATCGTCTTCGTTTCCATGATTCAGCGGATGACCAGCCCCGACAATCACAGCCTCATGTACAGGAGTCATGCCGTGATCGACCAGGCCCTGGTGGATCCGGCCAAATAGCCAACCCGGCACGCTCAACGCGACGGAAGAACAAGCTCATCGAGGATTCTTATGAACACCTATCGACTTGCAAGTGGAACTCGCATTCTCCTGGCTGGTCTGGCCATGTCCCTTGCCGCTTATCCCGCGCTTGCCCAGCAAGCCAAACCGCAACCGCCTGCCAGCCACGCTCTCAGCATGACGCTGGTCAAGCCGGAGACCGTCGGCTTCTCGTCCGAGCGGCTTGAGAATCTGCACAAGCTGATGCAAAAAGCCGTCGACGACAAGCAGATCGCCGGCATTGTCACCCTCCTCGCCCGCCACGGCAAGGTGGTGGACTATCGCACCTACGGCCAGCGCGACATCGCGTCCAAAGCCCCCATGACCAAAGACGTGATCTTCCGCGATTTCTCCATGACCAAGCCCGTCACCGGCGTGGCCATGATGATCCTCTACGAGCAGGGCAAGTGGCTGCCGTCCGATCCCATCTCGAAGTACATCCCCGAGTTCGCCCACCTCAAGGTTTACAACGGCGTGGATGCCGACGGCAAGATGATCCTCGTCGACCCCGACCACGCGCCCACCATGCGTGAGCTGATGAGTCATACCGCCGGATTTACCTATGGCTTCTTCGGCGACACGCCGGTCGACCGCATGTATCGAGCAAGCAGCCCGCTCGCCTCAAAGAATCTTCAGGAGATGATCGACAAGCTGGCCAGGATTCCCCTGCTTTACCAGCCCGGCAAAGGGTGGACCTACTCGGTCTCCATGGACATCGAGGGCTACATCGTCGAGAAGCTCTCCGGCCAGTCCCTGCCCGACTTCTACCGCGACCACATCTATGCGCCGCTCCAGATGCGGGATGCAGGCTTCTTTGTACCCGCCGAGAAGATGGCCCGCTTTGCCACGATGTACAGAGGCAATGAAAAGGGCGAGTTGGTTCCAGCTACAAATCCAGGAACCGTCGAGCGCGACTACAGCAAACAGCCCGGCGCGCCCTCCGGCGGCGGCGGCATGGTCTCCACGGCCGAGGATTACTACCGCTTTGCGCAGATGATGGCCAACGGCGGCGAGCTCGACGGCAAGCGCATCCTCGCGCCCTCGAGCGTGCGCCTCATGACCTCCAACCACGTCCCCGCCGAGCTGCTCACCGGCCAGTACAGCATCGGCTCGCAGGTCCTGCGGCCCGGCTTCGGATACGGCTACAACTGCGCCGTGGTCTTTGACCCGCCGCTGGCAAACCTGCCCGAGGGCAAGGGAACCTTCTTCTGGGATGGCGCTGCCGGCACCTGGTTCTGGGTCGACCCCACCAACGACATTGTCTTCATCGGGATGATCCAACGCTCCGGCGGTCCCGGCCAACCGAACCTGCAGTATCTCAGCCGCAACACAGTGTACGGAGCTCTGGTGGACCCGGCAAAGTAACTGGGATCAGGCCGTCCGTGCCCGACAGAACGATCCACAAATGCCTCGTGCCCCATCCTTGCGACTCTATACTGTCGCAAGGGTGGGATAGCACGAACCTGATCGTTCCTTCGCTTACTTCAGCAGATCCAGCGCCACCGCCGTCATCGCTGTCACCCCGGCGGTGATCGCCGGCGCATACACCGGCGCAAACAGTGCCGAATGCAGCCCCGGCAGCGCCACGCCGGTCTTCCGGCTCTCCGCCAGCTTGCCCGCATCCGCCGCGCCCAGCCAGTACATCACCGCGGGAATCTTTCCATCGAGCGAAAAGAGGCCTACGTCCTCGCTGCCCATGATGGCACGAGCCTCCAGAACGCGTTCCTTGCCCAGCGCCGCCACTGCGGACGCGCGCAGCCGCTCGGCCAGCGCCGCATCGTTCAGAGTGGCCGGCGTCCCCTCCGTCACCGTCACCACAGGCATGCGGTCGGCGGGAATCCCATAGGCTTCCGCAAGTCCGTTCGCCGTGCGACGAATGGCGGCTAAAATCTGGTCGCGCTCGGCCGCCGAGTAGGTGCGCAGCGTGAGGCCCATCGTCACCTCGTCGGGAATGATGTTGTTCTTCGTTCCGCCGTGAATGGTGCCCACCGTCAGGACAGCCGGTTGCTGGGGGTCAATCTGCCGGCTCACAATGGTCTGCGCTACAAGCACGAATTCAGCAGCCAGTACAACCGGGTCCTTGCCCGCTTCCGGCCTGGAACCGTGGCCGCCGATGCCGCGCATGGTCACGTTGATCGAGGTGGCGCTGGCCAGCAGCGGGCCACCCTTGAGCGCGAGAGAGCCGGCCGGGACTTCAGGCGAATCGTGCTCCGAGACGACAAAATCTGGCTTGCCGAAGCGCTCGTAGAGATGGTCCGCCATCATGGCCGCCGCGCCTTGCACAACTTCCTCAGCGGGTTGGCCAATCAGCATGAGCGTTCCGTGCCACGCGGTTTTGCGCGCGGCCAGCTCCCGCGCCGCGCCCAGCAGCACGGTCATGTGCAGGTCGTGGCCGCAGGCGTGCATCACGCCCACCTGCAACCCCTGCGCGTTGGTGGTCTTCACGGTGCTGGCGTAGTCCAGGCCGGTCTTTTCTTCCACCGGCAGCGCATCCATGTCGGTGCGAATCATCAGCCGCGGCCCCGGCCCGTTCTCAAGCACCGCCACAATGCCGAAACCCTGCTGGCCATCTTCATACTTGCCCACGTGCTCGGTGACGGTGTAGCCCGCCTTGCGCAACTCGGCGGCCAGAAAGGCTGAGGTCTGCTCCTCGTGGCGGGAAAGCTCCGGGTTCCGGTGCAGATGCTTGTACGTCTCCGTCAGCGCGGGAAGCTGGCGCTCCACGGACGCGGCAAGATCGGATGAAGCGGAACCCTGCCCGGACAGCGGCAATACGCCAGCAGCCAGGCAAGAAATTGCCAACAATCGCAACACCATGGGGAAACCTCCAGATCAAGTAATCTACGCGCCAGCCTACCACAGCGGATGGACTTTGCCGATTGCAGCGAACTGCTACCTGAACCCCTTCGTATTGCATTCCCATACAACCGCGAGTATATTGCTCCTATTGGTTGGCAACAGGAGAAGCAAATGGGCGGAAAGACCGATGTCTGGCAGGGAACGCTGGCTTTGATGGTGCTGCGAACACTGGAAACGCTGGGCGCCATGCACGGCTACGGCCTGGCCCGTCGCATTGAGCAGACCAGCGGCGACCTGCTCGAGCTCAACTACGGCACTCTCTATCCGGCCCTGCTCAAGCTGGAGCAAGAGGGCTTCATCCGTTCGCATTGGGGTGTCAGTGACAACAACCGCCGCGCCAAATACTACGAGCTGACCAAGGGCGGCCAGCGGCAGGCGAAAAAGGCCGCCGCCGAGTGGGAGCAGACCACCGCAATTCTGGCGCGCTTCCTGGCGCCGGCAGAGGAGGCCTAGAACCATGATGACGCGAAAGCTGAGAGCATTCGGTCTGCGGCTGCGCGGCCTCTTCGGCGGCGCACGCGAAGACAGCGACTTCAATGACGAACTCGCGGCCCACATCGAGATGCACACTGAAGACGGCATCCGCGCCGGCCTCACGCGCGAGGAGGCTCGCCGCCAGGCTCTCATTCGCCTCGGCGGCATGGAGCAGACCCGCCAGGCGTATCGCGAGCGCCGCAGCCTGCCGTGGCTGGAAAACCTCTTGCGGGATGCGCGCTACGCCTTGCGCGGCTTTCGCCGCAATCCTGTCTTTACCATCACGGTCATTGCCACGCTGGCGCTGGGCATCGGCGCGACCACGGCGGTTTTTAGCGTGGTCGACCGGATTCTCTTCCGCAGCCTGCCCTATGCGCACGATGACCGCATCGTTTCGGTCGGGCTGGTGCAATCGCTGGAGAAGCAGGAGTTCATGCTGGGCGGCTTCTTTTACGAATGGCGGGACAATCAGAGGCCATTCGAGGCCATTGCCTCGCAGGGAACCATGCTTCATGCCTGCGATCTGGTCGAGACCAATCCGGCGCAACTCAACTGCATCCACGCCCAAGCCGGTTTCCTGCCGCTGCTGGGGATTTCGCCCGCGCTGGGGCGCAACTTTCTGCCGGAAGAGGACCGTCCCAACGGACCGCGCGTCGCCCTCATCTCTTATGGCCTTTGGCAGGATCATTACAACCGCGATCCGGGCATTCTGAACCGGATGATCGACTTGGATGGCAGCCCGGCCCGCGTGATTGGCGTGCTGCCCAGAGGATTTGAACTGCCCACGCTCCAAGCGCCCGATGTGATGCTGCCCATGGCTCTCAACGAAGGGCTGGAGCGCAAGGCCTTGCCGGGAACTCCGATGCGCGCGTTTGCCCGGCTCCGGACAGGAGTAAGCATTGCCCAGGGAAAGGCTGAACTGGAGCCGCTCTTCACCCATACGCGAGACACACTCATTCCGGCCGAGATTCGCAAGGACTTTCACCTCGGCATTCGTTCGTTGCGCGACCGCGAGACGCAGGACGTGCGATTGACGGCCTGGATCCTGCTGGCTTCCGTGATGGCGGTGTTGCTGATTGCCTGTGCCAATGTTGCGGGCCTGATGATGGCGCGGGCCGAGGCGCGGGAGCGGGAGTTGGCAGTACGCTCCGCGCTGGGTGCGAGCCGCGGGAGGCTGATTCGCCAAACCCTCACCGAGGCTGCACTGCTTTCGTTCGCGGGAGCCGTTGTTGGATTGATTCTTGCGGAGGGGTTGCTGCGGGTTTTTCTAGCCCTCGCGCCTACCGGCATTCCGTTTCTAGGACGCTCCGGTCTCGACTTTCGCATCGCGTTGTTCACCATCCTGCTCTCGCTGGTTTGCGGAGCGCTCTTCGGTCTGCTGCCTGCCTTGCAAATGCCGCGGGCCGTCGCCTTGGCGGCACGCCCCATTCACTCCCGCCAACGCACTTTGCTGCGGCGCAGCTTGGTCGTAGGACAGATTGCAATCACAATGGTTCTGCTCTCCGGCGCGGCATTGCTGCTCAAGAGCTTACAGAACATCGAGCAACAGACCCTTGGGATGCAAACCCAGGGAGTGTTGACGGCGCGGATTGCGCTGCCCGGTTTCCGCTACGACACCGGCCAGAAGAAGATGGCGTTTTATCTACTGGCGGAGGCGGCGCTCAAGCGTCTTCCGGGGATTCGCGCTGTGAGCTTCACGGATTCAGTACCTCCGGGAGGCTGGAACAGCGGCAGGCGCTACTCGGATTTGGCGGCCCAAGGCAAACCCCAATCGGCGCAGGGTACGGGCGGCTCGGTGGTCTCTCGCGTGGTCACTCCCGATTACTTCCGGGCGCTGAACATCCCAATCGTTCAAGGCCGGAACTTTACCGAAGAGGATCGAACCTCCAGCGAACATCTGGTGGTTCTCAGCAGGCTTCTGACATCCCGGCTGTTTCCGGGCGAAGACCCGATCGGGAAACGTATGCGGACGGGGCACGACGGGCCTTGGAACACGGTGGTAGGCGTTGCCGAGAACGTGAAGAATAACGGTCTCACCGAACAGGACGAGCCGGAGTTCTACTCGCTGCGGCGCAGCGCTGCCGAGGACTGGGGTCCGCCGGCGCCGGTGATGATCGTCGATGCGGCTCTGCCGCCGAAAGCTGTGGCGCCGTGGGTGCGCTCGCAGATTGCCGGGATCGATCCCACGGTTCCGGTGAAGATGGAAACGCTCTCGCAGAGCGTGAGCAAGCTGGCGGACCGGCCGCGCTTCCAGACGGCGCTGCTCGGGTTCTTCGCCTTTTGCGGGCTGCTGATGGCGGTCATCGGGCTTTACGCCGTGATGGCGTTTGGGGCCGCGCAGCGCACCCAGGAGATTGGCCTGCGCATGGCGCTGGGCGCAACGCGGCTGCAGATTCTGCGGCTGATTGCCGGGGAGGGCGTGCGGCTGATCGTGCTCGGCGGGGTTCTGGGCTTGGGAGCGGCGCTGGCCTCGGTGCAACTGTTGAAGAGCTTGCTCTACAACGTGGAGCCGCATGATCCCTTCCTGTATGCGGCGGCCATGCTGCTTCTGGCCCTGGTGGCTCTCGCGGCCACGCTGATTCCCGCGCGCTCCGCCATGAGGACAGACCCCTTGGCCGCCCTGCGCTGGGAGTAGAGCGGCCCTCCTCACCCGTCCCGATTCAGTATTGAAAAGGAGTGGATGGTACACTCCGGCAAAAGGGTCACAAGCATGAGGGCAACAGCAATCGAGTTTCGTCTGCGCATGGCCATCATCGTGGTCATCATCACGCTGGGTTTCTGGGCGCCGTGGATTCACTTCTGGGGCATCGGCCGCTGGATCTCAATGCTGGAGTGGCTCGCCCTCCAACTCACCCGCCTCGGCCTCGTCGACTTCTCCGTCGCCACGCCTGTCGTGATCGTCGCCGGCGCTCTCATCGCCGCCACGGGCGCGGTCCTGCGCGTCTGGGGAACGGCATGGCTCGGCCCGGCCACCGTCAACCATGGGCAGATGCAGGCTGGCACGGTCCTTGCCGACGGACCCTATCGCTACGTACGCAACCCGCTCTATCTGGGCACAGGTTTCATGGTCGTGGCCATGGCCTTCCTCATGCCGGTTACGGGCGCGGTCTTTGTGCTGGTTCTGCTCCCAGTCTTTGAACTGCGCCTCATCCTGGCGGAAGAGGCCTTCCTCAGCGCCCAGCTTGGCGAGCCTTACCAGGCCTACCTCCACGCCGTACCCCGCCTGCTGCCCCGCCTGCGCAGCCGCCTCCATCCCACCGGCCGCAAGCCACATTGGCTCCATGCCGTACTCGCCGAGATCAACCCCATCGGCATCTTCGTCATCCTTGCCGGCCTCTCGTGGACTTACAACAACTGGCTCATGGTCAAGGCCGTCATCGTCAGCCTTGGCCTCTCGCTCGTGGTTCGCGCGTTGCTGCCTTCCTTGCCGCAGGAGCCGACGCCGGCAGAGTAGCTCGTCGCCGCTCTGCGCGCACGAAAAAGGGGAAGAGCCATGGCTCTTCCCCTTCTCCAGCTGAGTGCGAAAGGAACTACTTCTTCGTCGGGGCGATCACGTCCTTGGCGGCCTTGGCCACGCGGAACTTGACCACGGTCTTGGCCTTGATCTTGATGGCCGCGCCGGTCTGGGGGTTGCGGCCAATGCGGGCCTTGCGCTCTGCCTTCACGAGACGGCCGATGCCGGGGATCACGAAGACGCCGTTCTTCTTGGTTTCCTTGATGGCGGTCTCCGCCAACAGGTCCAGGAAGGCTGCGGCTTGCTTGTTGGTCAGTTGTTGCTTCTCAGCCAGGAGCCGGGTAAGGGCAGTCTTGGTCAGTCCAGTAGCCATTCGATGTTCTCCTTCTGGGCGTGCCCTTGGGGCAGCCGATGTTGCCTGGGGTTCTGTCGCAGGATGCGAACCGCATGGAGGGAGTGCGACCGAGGCAACGTTAGCACGAAACCCCTGTATTCATGCGGGTTCTAAAGAACCCTGTCGTTCGTTACAATGCGGCTTTGGGGTGCCCCAAGTCAATGGAAAAAGCGCGATTTCCACAGTTTTCTTAGGTTTCTGTGGGTATTTCGTCGATATTTCCCTGTTTTGGCCCAGATTTGCCTGCTTTCGGCCGGTTCAAACCCCCGAGAATGCCGGGCGCACTGCCCTCGACGCGCTCTTCCTTTTGCGGCCAGGGTCGGGCAGCACAACCCTCAATGCAGCCCGAAAAGCACCTTCTTCTTCGGCGTCATCGCCGCCGCAATCGGCGTATTCAGCGCATCCACCACCGGCGCGGCCAGCTTGAAGTGCTTGATCAGCAGCGCCGCGAACCCCGGCTTCAAAGCCTCCGCCGCCGGCAGCGTGGTGCTCAGTCCCCACTGGCGGCACCGGATCAGATCCAGCGCCGGATGCTCGCACGGAAACCCCTGCGGGGGGCGGACCAAGGAGTTCCCTTCGAATTCAGTAAAGGCCTTCCGCACCGCAGTCTTTTGGAGCAATTTCCTGAAGGCCGCATGGTTGTCCAGCAGCCAGTGGCGGATGGCGGCCAGTTGATCCTTCTCCGGCATGTAGGCACCCGCCGCGATCACAACGTCCTTCGCGCTCACGTGGAAGTAGTAGCCCGCGCCGGAGGTCTTCTCCAGGCCGCTGTGCGCCCACCACGCCGCCACATGCGTCTTGTAGGGCAGCTTGTTGTTGCTGAACCGCGTGTCGCGATAGATGCGGAACAGGCACTTCTCGGCCGGCCGCACAAAGCTCGGCGCAAACTCCTCCATCGCCGCGGTCACCTTGCGCACAATGGCCAGCATCGGCTCCTTCAGCTCGGCCTCAAAGGTGGCCTTGCGGGGAGTGAACCACTCACGGTCATTGTGCTTCGCCAGCGCGCGAAGGAAGGTGAAGGCCTCGGGGCGAAGGTAGGCGGGAGCTTGGGAAGCGGGTTTCAGTTTGGTTGCCATGGCAAGGAGAAGTGTAACGCGGAAGCCGGCAAGAATCCGCGGCGCCATCGTAAGGCATGAAAGGCAGCGGCCACATTCGTGTCGCAAAAGGCAAAAGAACAAGCCGCCTACTCATCCCAGCAACTTCTCAAAGTAGCGCACTCTCTTCGCGCCGTTGTGAATCGTAGCCTCGCCCACTCCGCTGAAGCCCATTGCCGCGTGGAAAGCCTCAGAACCGGGGTTAGGTGGCTCAATGTTCACTTCACAAACTACGCGGGAGTGGCCCGCCCGCATCGCTGCCCCAAAAAGATCTTCGTAGAGCAGCCGCGCAATCCCCAATCCGCGTGCAGCTTCCGCCACGATCACACGATCGATGTAGACAAACGGTCTGCCAAGCGCCTTGAACCATGCAAAATTCTCGTTTTCATACGGCGTGCCTTGATCGAAGGCAATCAACAGGGCGGTCCCGCCGCAGTCCATTCCCCGCGCGTAGAAAGCCATGCCAATCAGGCTTGCCAAACCGCCCTCCGAAAGCGCCGAGGTCTCTTTCGCGTTGGCGTTGTTCAGGGCAAGTGCGGGCAGGCAGTCCTGCGCATTCAGATCGCACGGGTCCCCGGCTCCTTTTCGGTCTTCCATCTAGCGGATCACCTTCAGCGCCCCGCGGAAGAGCCCGTCGAAATCCCCAGCCGGCGCAGCCTCTTTCGCCACAGCCTGCTCAATCGCCTTCTCGGCGGCCACCCGCTGATAGCCCAGGTTCACCAGCGCGGACAGCACATCGTCCACCGCCGCTCCCCGCACGCTGGTCTGCACCGGCGCGACCGCAAAATCATCCAGCTTGTCTTTCAGCTCGACCACGAGCCGCTCGGCCAGCTTTTTGCCCACGCCGGGAATCCGCGTCAGTTGCGCGTGGTCCTGCCCGCGAATGGCTTGGACGGTGCGCTCGGGGTTCAGGCCGCTCAGCATCTTGATGGCCAGCTTGGGGCCCACGCCGCTGACGGTGATGAGCCGCTCAAACAGCCGCTTCTCCTCGCGCTCCAGAAAGCCGAACAGCGCAATCTGGTCGTCGCTCACCTGGGTGTGAATGTGCAGCGAGGCCTCTACGCCCACGCTCGGCAGCGCGGTGAACGTGGGCACGGAGATGGCCACGTCATAGCCCACGCCCGCTGCCTCCACAATGGCCTGGCCGGGTTCTTTGAAGATCAGCTTTCCGCGCAGATGAGCAATCATTTGAACTGAGCCTTTTCCATCCCCGAACCCGTGCCGTCAGCCGGCGATCCGGTCGAGGTAGTTGTTAATCTCTTCAAACCGCGCATCCACGCGGTAGGCCGACCGGCGCGCCAGCTCGTGCAGCTCCACCAGGCCCTTGTAGATCTCTTCTTCTTCGGGGAAGTCGTAGTTATGCCGCGCCGGGTCGCCCAGCGTGATGGCCAACAGGTCCGTCTCCGGCAGTTCGGCCTCGCGCGCCTCGACCTCTTGCTGCGCTTCATCCACGCCCAGCGCCACCGTGAAGCCCACCTCGCGATTGGCCAGCCACACAATCACCTTCATGCCGCCTTCGAGAGCTGCTTCGAGGGCGTTGTGGCCGCTGCGCCGCGTGGTCACGGTCCAGGCGATCTTACCCTCCCGCGTACGGTCCACCAGTTTGCCGATCAACCGCCCCGCATCGGCCAGCGCCAATCGTGAGTTCATCTACGGGCTCCTTCAACGTACTGCCAGCAACCCCATGCTATCCCAGAATGCCCAGCCGCTTTGCCACGCGCTCCAGTGTCTCCAGCGCCTGGTCGAGCTGCGCCCGCGTGTGCTCGCTGGTCAGAATCGCGCGGATGCGCGCCTTGCCTTCCGGAACTGTCGGGAACGCAATCCCCGTAGCCATCACGCCCTCGTCAAACAGCGCCCGAGAGAACTCCATCGCCTTCCGCCCCTCGCCCACGATGATGGGCGTGATGGGCGTCTCTGTCGCAGGCGTGGTGATGCCGCCAATGTTGAAGCCCGCGCGCTTCAGCTCGCCCTGGAAATACCGCGTGTTCGTCCAAAGCCGCTCAATCCGCTCCGGCTCGTTCTCCAGAATGTCGAAGGCCGCGATGCAGGTTGCCGCCACGCTCGGCGGATGCGACGTGGAAAACAGGAACGGCCGCGCCCGGTGATAGAGATAGTCGATCAGGTCGCGGCTTCCGCACACATAGCCCCCCAGCGCGCCGATGGCCTTGCTCAGCGTGCCCACCTGCACATCGACTTTGCCGTGCATGCCGAAGTGGTCCACGGACCCTCGCCCGTTGCGGCCCAGCACGCCGGATGCATGCGCGTCGTCCACCATCATGATGGCGCCATATTTCTCGGCCAGCGCAGCCAGCTTGTCCACCGGGCCAATGTCCCCATCCATGCTGAACACGCCGTCGGTAATCACCAGCTTGTGCCCCGGTTCGTTGGCCACTTCCTGCAAAAGCTCCTCGCAGTGCGCCGCGTCCTTGTGCCGGAAGACCTTGATCTTGGCCCGCGACAGCCGCGCGCCGTCGATGATGCTGGCGTGGTTCAGCTCGTCGCTGAGGATAAAGTCGTCCTTGCCCAGAATCGAACTCACCGTCCCCGCATTCGCCGTAAACCCGCTCTGAAAGACCACGCACGCCTCCACATTCTTGAAGGCGGCAATCTTCTCTTCAAGATCCATGTGGATGCGCATCGTCCCGGCGATGGTTCGCACCGCGCCGGACCCCACGCCAAACGCCTTTGTGGCAGCCAACGCCGCCTCAATAAGTTTGGGATGATTGGCCAGCCCAAGGTAGTTGTTGCTGGCCAGATTGATGACCTTTTTTCCGTCGTAGTGGCACACCGGGGCCTGCTGGTCGTCCAGGATGCGCAGCGTGAAATGGGTGCCATTGGCGCGGAGTTCGTCGAGCGTGGCGGTCAGGTGGGCAAGTTGCGGGCGCGTAGAGGCTGGGTTCATGGCGAATTCCCTCAAACAAAGAGGATAGCGCGGAAAACTCCCGCACGAGCTCCCGGTTTTCGCCCGTCAACTGCATCCCAAGCGCGGCATTCGGGCAGAAACCGCGCCATTCTTCCGGCTGGGGAGTCCAATCAGGGGATTGGCCATGGCTCCGGTGCACCCCAGCCGGATACAATGGACTTCTATGCCGCAACAATCAGGCGGCGCACGAATTTGATTCTTTGGAGCAGGTGCACGTGAGAGGCATTCTCTGCCGCGGTCTGCGGCTTGAAATGGTTGCAGGACTACAGCGAAACCAGAGTAGCTGTCCCCGGGAAGCACAACGCCAAGTGGCTTTTTCCTTAAGAAAAAGCCACCTCGCACGATCTTCGCGAGGGCACTTGTACTCTGGTTTCGCTCTGGGTATCGCGCTGGCGATGCCTGCGCTGGCGCTGGCCGCTGAAGACGAGCGGGGCCTTGCCACGCAGACCACGCTGGCCGCGGAAACACGCGACCAGGGTGGAAATACAAAGGCCACCGTTCAGGTGACCGTGGTTGGAGAAGACGGCCTGCCCGCTCAGGGCGCCGTTGCCATCCGCGATCATGCACAGGACCTGGCTGGTGTCGCGCTCAATGCGCAAGGACAAGGCAAGGTGGTGCTGGATCTGGCGGGCGGCGACCACTCGCTGCGCGCGGTCTATATGGGCGATACCACCCACCAGAGCTCCGCATCTCCGCTGACCAATGTTCGCGCCCTCACCCCGGGCGGCGCGCCCGACTTTGGCATCTCCATTGCGCCAGTCACGCTCTCGCTCACCGCCGGCCAGGCAGGAACCATCATCGCCTCGGTGACGCCGATCAACGGCAACGCGCTCACGGCTCCCATGTTTGTCACGCTCTCCTGCTCAGGATTCCCCGATGAGTCCTCCTGCACCTTTACGCCGGAGAACGTCGAGATTCTGCCCAACGCCGTCAACGCGGTCAGCAGCTCCATGGTCTTCCAAACCCAGGCTGCCTCCACGGCCTCGGCAAAGCCGCTCGCCCGGCCGAACGCAAGCCCCATCGCCTGGGCCTTCCTGCTGCCCGGCGCACTGGCCCTTGCCGGCCTGGCTTGGGGAGGACGCCGCCGCCGCTGGCTGAGCCGCGTCTCGCTGCTGGCCCTGCTTGCCCTGGTTGCCACGCTCGGAACCACCGCCTGCAACCCGCGCTACTACTACCTGAACCACGGACCGCCGCAGAACCCCGCGACCCCCGCAGGCAACTACACCATTCACGTGATTGCACAATCCAGCAACGGCGTCACGGCCATTACCCACTTCACCACGCTGGCGCTCACGGTAAAGTAACCACGCAGGATCAAAGAAAAGGACCCGCAGCCTGATACCAGGCGCGGGTCCTTTTTTTCCCTTACTCCCTATTCTCTACTCCCTATTCCCTGCTTCTCTCACTCCGGCTTCAGCACCACCTTGATGGCCTCGCCTGACTGCAATAGCTCCATCGCCTTCGCAAACTCGTCCAGCCGCAGCCGGTGGGTGATGGCCGGCTCCAGGTCCAGCTTGCCGGTGGCCAGCAGCGCCTCCATCTGAAACCAAGTCTCGAACATCTTGCGCCCGTTGATGCCCTGCACCAGCGCGCCCTTGAAGATGATGTCTTTGGCGAAGTCCAGTTCGAACGGCTTGGACGGGATTCCCAGCAGCGACGCCCGCCCGCCGGTCCGCAGCATGGCAAAGCCCGCCCGTATCGCCGTCGGATGCCCCGACATCTCCAGCAGCACGTCCACGCCTGTGCCGCCGGTCGCTTCCAGAACCTTGGCCGCGACGTTCTCCGTTGCCGGGTCCAGCGTCACGTCCGCGCCCATCTTGGCGGCCACGCCGCGCCGGTGCGCATTCACCTCAATGGCATACACCTTGGCGGCACCGCAGGCCTTGGCCACGGCAATCGAGAACAGCCCAATCGCACCGCAGCCGGTGACGGCCACGGTCTGCGCTGCAATTGGCCCCGCCAGC
>Ga0302319_10005479_pt1 | contig 25509 bp, 27 predicted proteins | sample Bog_T0_2_FD_203319 | JGI IMG/M metagenome (GOLD analysis project Ga0302319, IMG submission 203319) | Peat permafrost microbial communities from Stordalen Mire near Abisko, Sweden - Bog_T0_2 | ecosystem: Environmental > Terrestrial > Soil > Wetlands > Peat | place: Sweden: Abisko, Stordalen Mire...
TTGCCTTCCGCACGGTCGTTTGGGAAAGCCCATCGACGAGAGGGTACACGGGGGTGATGCGGGCAAATTCTTGGGGGTCTGCCTCCTCGTCGATCTTCTCCCACTCGGGTGTATTGATCTCGCAGCCCCAACGTGCTTCCTTGGCCTGTCCGTAGGCGACGATTTCCCCTCGGTATCCCTCTAGCGAACGTCGCACCCAAGGTTGATTGAACCAAGTGAGGTCGATGCTGCCCGTCTTATCGGAGAGGGTGGCCTTGATGAGGACCATGCCGCCGCGCCGAGAGGGTCGCCCCTCGAACTCGGTGATGCGGCCTCTTACCGTGATCCACTGCCCCGGCCGCACATCGCGGATGCCAGGAATATTGCGACGGTCCTCGTAGCGACGGGGAAAATACCAGAGGACGTCGCGGACCGTCAGCAGCCCCGCTTTGGCCATGGCCGCCGCAAAGCGGGGGCCCACGCCCTTCAGAAACTGGCTCTCGGTTTGGAGGCTACGAGAAAAAGACATTTAGCTAGACGAGCGTCCGGTAATCTCTTAGTATGAGCGATCCAACGGAACCGAGTCACGAGCCGGAAGCCGAGTTGGAACGGCGGTTGCGAAAGCTCCTTGGAGAAGACGAAGGAGAAGGGGCAGTTGTAGGCGAAGCGCCAGCCCCGGCGCCTGAGAGCGCTGCAGCCGAACCCGTCGATCCGCTTGGCGACATCGACACTCATTTGAAGCAGATCGGCGAGCGGCTCGACAAATCGCGCCGAGACCATTCGATGCCGCCACCCCCGGACTGGGATTATCAGCGCCCAACAACCGCCCGTGACCCAAAGGCCGACCCCCACAACTACCGGGGACTGGGCATCGGCATCACAGCTGGATACACGTTGATCGGAGCGATGATTGCGGGCTGGCTTGTCGGGTGGCTCTTCGATCTGAAGTCCCACGGCCTGGAGGGACAGGCATTTGGCGCTCTGGGAGGGTGCATCGTTGGAATTTTCGTCGTGCTGCTGATGATCAAGCGGGGGAACTCATAGGCGGTCCCGCCAAGACATGGGTCATCGGGGGATTGTTCACGTTGGCGATTCTGGCGGCGGGCGCCACGCGGGACGTTGTCGGAGCGCTCTCCGGCGCCGCTCTGGGCGCCGCCATCTCCCTCGTGAGTCTAGGACCCCTCTTCTTGCTGGTTCGCCTTTTCAGCGCCCACGGCATCGACCCGCACGGGGGGACGCGCCTGGTGCTGCTCACGCTCATCGTCAAGTTGCCGGCGTTAGTGATCTTCCTCTACTTGGCGACTCGCCTCCGACCGACCGGGCTGGCTTGCTTTTTGGCCGAGGTCGGGCTGGTATACTTCGCCACCGTTTGGGTTCTTGCTGGGCGCACGATTCGAGGCGAATCCATTAAAGGTCATTCATGAATTCGGTTTTACCGTTCCTTCTACCCACGCTGTCTGAGGCCACCGACGGCATAGGCTGGAACATTTTTTATTACAGCGGGCTTGTTATCTTTTTGGTGTTTCTCTTCGCCTTTCTGGCGAGGAAGGGCTTCACAAAGAGGGCGTTCACCTACATGCCCACCCGCCTTGCCGAGCACCTGCTGGTTTTCTTGGATAGCATGGCGCTTAGCGTCATCGGCCCCCACGGCAGGAAATACGTGCCTTTCCTGGTCGCTCTCTGGTTGTACATTTTCATTGGCAACGTCATGGGCCTTGTTTTCAACTACACCCCCACTGCGGAGTGGAGTATGAACCTGAGCCTTGCCGTGATCACCGTTATATACGTTCAATATGAGGGCATTCGAACCAACGGTCTCTTCGGCCATCTGAAGCACTTCTCAGGGCCTAAGTTGGGCGGTGCTATGGTGGTGGTGAGCGGGTTGATCTTCTTTGTGGAGATCATTTCGGAGTGCATGAAGGTGGTATCGCTCTCCCTTCGCCTTTACGGAAATATTCATGGCGGCCACATTGTGGTATCGAGCCTGAACAGCATTCTTCCAGGGGTTCCCTTTGGCGGCTTGTTGCTGCCAATCAAATTCTTTACTTGCGTGATTCAAGCTTATGTCTTCGTGATTCTCACGTGCACCTACCTATCGATGGTGACCTCGCACGGGCATGACGAGGACGAGCACGAATCCGCACCGCACGGCTCCCACGGCGCTATGCCGGTAGGAGAAGCCGCATAGATTTCTTGACGCTTTCTTGACGACTGAATCGGAGGATAAAACACACACTAAAATGGATAGTATTGCAGTAGGTATTGGTCTCGCCGTCGGTATCGCCGGCCTCGGAGTCGGCATTGGCCAGGGTCTGGCCGCGAATGGCGGTTTGAACGGAATGGCTCGACAACCCGAAGCCGGTAAGCAGATTGCCAACAACATGTTGCTCGCGCTCGTCTTTCTTGAGCTGGTCTTCCTGCTCACCTTCGTGCTCGGCTTCCTTCTGATGGGCAAGATCCACTAAGAAGGAGTTTCCTGGACGGCCCGGAACACTCCGGTTACGTCAAACATCGGCTAGCAAACTTATGGAAACGAACCACCCTCCGGCAGCCTCGCCAAGCGGCAAGAAGCCTAGCGTCATCCCCCTGTTGGTCGTCGGCGTCGTGCTGATCGTGATCGGCAGTTTGTGCAAGGGTCAGGCATGGACAACGCCTGCGATGTTCAGTGGTCTTGACCTGGATCTGGCGATGGTCATCACCAATGTGGGGCTGTTTGTGGTTTTCGCGCCGGTACTCAGAACCTACTTCGTCGATCCCCTCATGGAGATCATGGACGCTCGCAACAAAGAGCTTGAGAGCGCGTTCACTGACGCGGAAAACCTCCGTGGCGAGATGACGCAACTCCGGTCGGACTACGAAAAGCGCCTGTCGGACACCGAGGCGAGTGCTCGGGAGCAGATCCAGTCGCAAATCAAAGAGGCCCAGACGCTGCGTCAACAGCTGATGGCCGATGCCGCCGCCAAGGCGGATGAACTGCGGACCCGGGCGACCACGGAGATTGAGCAGGAGCGCACCCGCGTCCTTACCGATCTTCGGCTTGAAGTCGTGGACCTGACCCTGAAGGCGACCGAGAAGCTGCTTGGCGAAGTGGTTGACTCGGAGAAGAACCGCAAGTTGATCCAGAACTTTATTGACAAGGTTGAGGTTGCCAACTAAATGGCCGTCGACGACCGAGTGGCCCGGCGCTATGCGGCGGCGATCTTTGAGACCGCCTTGCACCACAACGTCGTCAAAAGCGTCGAGGATGACCTCGACGCGATTGCTGCCTGCCTCACGGAAGGTGAGCAGTTCCGCACCGTCATTCTAAGCCCGGAGATCAGCCGCGAGGGCAAAATCTCGCTCTGCGAGAAGCTCTTCGCCGACAGCACGACCGCCCTGACCATGCAGGCATTGCGCCTGATTTTGCATAAGGGCCGAGAGCATGAACTTGTCGCTATCCGCGATGCGTTTACCGTGCTGCGTCGGCAGCAGCAGGGTGTGCTCTTTGCCACCGTCTCCTGCAGTGAGGACCTGACCGACAAGCAGCGCACCGAGATCACCGCCCGGTTGAGATTGGCCACCGGCAAGCAGGTCGAGGTCCAGTTTGAAACCGATCCGAATCTTATTGGAGGTGTGAAGGCCACCTTCGACAACACCGTGCTCGATGGATCACTCAAGGGAGGGCTCGCCGCCTTGAGAGACCGCCTCTATCACGACCTTTTGAAACAAGCCTAAGCGAGAATCACCACTATGCCCATTCGCCCTGAAGAAATCACCTCCATCCTCACGCAAGAACTGGACAAGTTCGAGCGTAAGATCGAGCAACAGAACGTCGGCACCGTCATCCAAGTTGGCGACGGCATCGCCCGTGTATATGGCTTGCCCGACTGCCAGATGGGAGAACTGCTAACGTTCCCTGGAGGAGTCAGCGGACTAGCCTTGAACCTTGAGGAAGACTCCATCGGCGTCGTGTTGATCGGCGATGACACCCATATCAAGGAAGGCGACCCCGTCACCCAAACCGGGCGCATCATCGAAGTGCCGGTTGGCAAGGCCCTGTTGGGCCGCGTGGTCAACTCGCTTGGCCAGCCGCTCGACGGCCTCGGACCGATTGCTTCCACAGAGTTCAAGCACATCGAAACCATCGCCCCCGGCGTTGTGGAGCGCCAGCCGGTGAAGGAACCGCTGCAAACCGGTATCAAGGCGATTGACGCCATGATCCCGATCGGACGCGGCCAGCGCGAATTGGTGATTGGAGATCGCCAGACCGGCAAGACTTCGATCTGCGTGGACACGATCCTCAACCAGGCGAGTACCCACGAGCCGGGCGGATCACCCGTTTTCTGCATCTACGTGGCTACCGGCCAGCGGCTTGGTAATGTTGCGCGCGTGGTCGAGACCCTGCGTGAGCACGACGCCCTGAAGTACACGGTCGTCGTGGCAGCAAGCGCCAGCGACTCCAACGCGATGCAGTATCTGTCGGCGTTCGCCGGCGCGGCCATTGGCGAGTATTTCCGTGACAACGGCATGCACGCACTGGTCGTTTATGATGACCTCACCAAGCACGCTCAGGCGTACCGTGCGCTGTCCCTGCTCCTTCGCCGCCCACCCGGACGCGAAGCCTATCCGGGAGACGTTTTCTACCTTCACAGCCGCCTGCTGGAGCGCGCGGCGAAGCTTTCCGATGCCCTGGGCGCCGGTTCGCTCACTGCGCTACCCGTTATCGAGACCCAGTCGGGCGACGTGTCCGCTTACATTCCGACCAACGTCATCTCCATTACCGACGGCCAGATCTATCTTGAGCCCGACCTGTTCTTTGCCGGTGTGCGGCCCGCCATCAACGTGGGCATCTCGGTCAGCCGCGTGGGTGGCAACGCCCAGGTAAAGGCCATGAAGTCGGTCGCCGGAAAACTAAAGCTGGAAATGGCCCAGTACCGCGACGTGGCCGCCTTCAGCCAGTTTGCAAGCGACTTGGACCGGGCAACTCAGATGCAGCTCATTCGGGGCCAGCGCCTTACCGAGCTTCTCAAGCAGGACCTCGCGACTCCGTTCCCCGTGCCTGAGCAAGTGGTGTCCATCTTTGCCGGATCCAACGGGTTCCTTGACGACCTCACCAACGAACAGGTAAAGCCGTTCGAAGAAGGCCTTCTGAAGTACGTCCACGACAAGTATCCGGACGCGATCGAGACTCTGCGAACCAAGCAGGCGATGGACAAAGAACTGGAAGCGACCCTACTAAAGGCGTTCGGCGAGTTCAAGAGCACGTTCAAGTAAGCACCCCTTAACCGATGGCCACCCTCAAGCAAATCCGCTCCCGTATCAAAACGGCGAAGAATATCCAGCAGATCACCCGCGCGATGAAGCTGGTCGCGGCCGCCCGTCTCAAGAAGGCGACCGACCGGGTGCTCGAAGCCCGCCCCTATTCGGAGAAGTTGCGCGAGGTGATGGGCTCGATCGCTCGCTCAGGCGACCTCCCATCCCATCCGTTGCTTGAAAAGCGCAGCGAGGTCAAGAAGATTGGATTGGTCGTGATGACCTCCGATCGCGGTTTGGCCGGCGCATTCAACTCAGGACTCATCCGCAAAGCCGCCGACTTCATCGCCGCCTCGAAGCAGCCGGTAGAGCTCATCTGCTACGGAAAGAAGTCGTACCAATTCTTCAGCAAGCGCGGTTACACGATCAAGGAGCGGTTCGCCGCACCGTCCGGCGGCGCACGATTGGAAGACGCGACCGCGATCACCCAACTGGCCCGCAAGTTCTTTGAGAGCGGCGAGGTGGATGCGATCTACGTGTGTTACGCAAAGTTTTTCTCCGCGATCCGGCAGGTACCGCAATTGGTGCAGCTCCTGCCCATCGAGGCGCCCGCCGCCGGCAACACCACCGGGCCGTCCAAGGATTTCGAGTTTGAACCGGATTCGAAGGCTATCCTCGATATCCTCCTTCCCCGCTATTTCCAGGGCCTGCTCTGGCAGGCAATGCTGGAGTCCACCGCCAGCGAGTTTGGCGCCCGCATGACCGCCATGACCAGCGCAACTGACAGCGCCGGCAAGATGATCAACACCCTCACCCTGAAGGCCAACCGAGAGCGCCAGGCCGCCATCACCACCGAAATCCTCGAAGTCGTGGGCGGCGCGGAAGCGCTGAAGGCGTAGTGGACGGGAGTGCGGTGGCCATTGGGCCTTTCGGGCGAAAACAAAACCCCGGGGAACTTTTCACGTTCATCCCTATGTGATCCAGCTATACGACACATTGGACTTGGCGAGGACGCTGGGCTACAATTTTCTCTTCCGAGGAGTGCCGCAGCAGCACATGCGGGCGCTCGCATGTACTGCGGAGATCCGCATATTCTCGGGGGGCGATGTCATCGTTCGGCAGTTCGAACGAGGGGACGACCTCTATATCATCCTCACCGGCGAGGCGTCGATCAAGAGCTTTCAAGGCGACGAAATGGCCACATTCGGACCGGGAAGCGTGATTGGCGAAATGGCGTTGGTCGATGAAGCGCCACGGTCCGCTACCGTCATCGCGAGAGGCACCACCGAGGTTGCGGTGATCAGCGGCAACGTGGTGAGGGGCCTTCTCTTGGACCCTGAAATTCGGGCGACCGTGATGACCAACCTGAGTCGGCTCTTAAGCCGAAGACTGCGCAGCATGAATTCTCGCGAATGCCCGGTCGCCATCGCTCGTTAGTTCCATCATGGGTGGATTATTAAGGGTTCGTCCGCTTAACGCTCCGTTATCATGCTCGATGGTTTACTGCGTCGGTGGAGGAGTTCGTTCGCATCGGAAGGGCCCTCGCGGACCCGGTTTGCGTGCGAATTGTGGTCTGCATGCGCCGACGCGACGGCCTATCGGCCGAAGTACTAAGCCAGGCTCTGGACCTCACTCGCCCCCAAACGGACCGTGCCTTGGGCAAATTGCGCCAGGCACATTTCCTTGCGCTTACGAAATCTGGACGCCATTTTCTGTACAGTTTAAGCGACGAGATCCGCCCCCTTCTCAGCGAATGCTTCAAGCTCTATGGCGAGGAAGTGATGTGGGACCCCGCAATCACCCGCGCCCTTCACCAACTCTGACGGGCAGGCAGGGCCGCGAGTCGGCGGCCCTGCCATCGTCCTTGGCAGCTAGTTGCAGTTTGGGTGCGCACCATCCACGTCGGTCGACCAAAGACAGACATCGCCGATTGCTTGGGCATAGGGCACTGACTTCGCGTGCCCATCGGCGAATTGGCAATCGATCTGGCCATTGTTCATGGTCTGGGCCTCGGCGACGAGTTGCTGGGCGTAGGTGCTCGGGAGGAGCACATTCGCGGCCGGCACCGCGTTGGTAAGGTTGTTCGCGTCGACCACCCAATGGGCATTGCCCAGATTGCCCCAATAGTAAGGATACTGAAGACCAAGCGACTGCTGGTAGGCCGCTTCGGCGCCATTCAAGTGCGACAGCACCGTCAGGCCCGAACTGTTGAGGGAGTCAAAGCTGGCGCCGGAGAATGAGGCATCGGCGGCGATAATCGTGCTCGCGACTCGAGGGATTCCGCTATTGTTCACTGACGTAACCACCCCTCCTGCCAGTGGCTCGTCCGCGCCAAGGTAGACAGCGTTATAGGCGTATGAGTTTTGGCCACCAAACCCCTCGCCAACTGCCACCGTGCCAAAGTTATAGGTGTATGCGGTGGTGTCTCCCCCTGCAAACTTGGGCGGCGCACCCGAAGACGAACCCACTGGATTCTTAAAGATGCCAAACGTTTTGATGTATGGCTGTACCGTGTATATCCAGTAGTAAACCTCGTCGCTGCTTGCGTCAAGGAACGTGGCCGTCGGAATGATGGTGCTGTTGTTGAAATAGGCCGCGCACGGTGTATTTGCCGGCCCATTGATCGTGGTTGAGCAATTGTAACTGCTCACCGGAAGGTTGTCGTCGTAGTCGTTTTCGTACATCACGACGGCCAATCCGATTTGTTTGAGATTGCTCACGTCGCTGATCTTCTTTGCAGCAGCCTTTGCTTGAGCGAAGACTGGAAACAGAATGGCGGCGAGGATTGCAATGATCGCAATCACGACAAGCAACTCAATGAGGGTAAAGCCCTTGCGGTTCATCAATGTTTCTCCTTTGGAGGCCAGAACGTGGCCCCTTTTCAAACAACCGGCGCCATGGCCGACGAGGAGAAGAGCGATGATGTGAAGCCTTGGAATTCTCCAGGGTCATCCCTGAATACGCCAACGAATGACCTAACCGCACCCAACTTCGTTAGTAACATTAAGTTCCCGGTATTATTGCCAGGCAATTCTCTACCTATTTGTACAGGCTACCAGAGGATTTCTGTTGCACATGAATAAGGCCCCGAAGCATTGCTCCGGGGCCTTGAACCTTACTAGGCCCGAGGGCTTAGTTGCAGTTCGGGTGGGCGCCTTCGGCGTCGGTCGTCCAGTAGCAGACGTTACCGATGATGGCGGTCCAGTTCTCGGTGTGCGCGTGCGTGTCAGCGAACTGAACGTTCAGGTTACCGCTGTGGCGGTTCTTGATCAGAGCCTCCCAGGGCGCCGCTTCAGCAGCGGTGATGCCGGTGGTCTCGGTGTTCGACTGGGTCCAGTTGCTGTCGCCCAGGTTGGCCCAATAGCTCAGGTAGGCCGAGTTTTGGCTGCTGACGTAGGCTTCTTCAACGTTACAGTCAGTCTTGTCCACACAGTTGGCGACATTCAGAAGGCCAGTCGCGTTGGAGACGTCCGGACCGACGCCATAGTAGCTGGCATCGGTGAGAAGGATGGTGCTCGACTCGCGGGGGATCGAGGTGTCGGTGGGGGGCGCAGGAAGATTGGCTGAACCGCCGTTCGTGTTGCCCGCCGGGCTCATCCAGAAGTCATTGTGACCGTAGCTGTTCTGACCACCATAGTTCTGGCCAGCCTGCGCGCCATTGGAGTGCGCAAACGTCTGCTCAGTTCCGCTTCCCGGATAGAAAGCGTTGGGCTGATCGGCATCCTTGAACATCTGGTAGTTCTTGCAATATGGATTCAAAAGGTACACATAATACTCGCGCTCGTTAACCGGCGACGGCGATGTGAGCGACGTGTTGGACTGGTCAGGAGCGGTGGCGTTGAGCGCACCGTTGGTGATGTAGTCCGCGCACACTGTGGAGGCAGCGTAACCATTGGCGGCGGTGCCACCGCAGTTAAACCGGTGCGGGTAGTAAACGTCGTCATAGTCGTTCAAGTAAAGCTTGGTGGCCGTGCCAATCTGCTTCAGATTGGAAAGGCAGGCCGTCTTCTTGGCGGCTTCTTTAGCTTGGGCGAACACGGGGAAGAGAATGGCGGCGAGAATAGCGATGATCGCGATAACGACCAACAGCTCAATGAGGGTAAAGCCCTTACGATTCATAAATTTTACAGATCCTCCGATTGCAAGGCCCCTTCACTGGGACCATGCCTCTCGAATTGAGGATTCCGCACGTTAAGCAGATATTTGTAATCGACGACATTAAAGGAACGCTAACATAAAACAAGCAATATTACTAGTTGTTGCCAGAATTGACGGCAGAAGGCATCGGTCTTAACAATTGGTGAGTCAGCGGCCGCCGTCCATTAGCGACCACAATGCGTTTGAGCTGGACTATCGAATCCGTTATCGCGTCGAAGTAGTCGACAACATATGGCGCTCTTGGTCTTTGGCGCCGAATTTGAGCTCGCCGTTCCCCAAGTTCAAAATGACGCTAAAAGAGCGGTGTCAGGCGAGTTCGCCGCTGAGGCCCCAGAGGTGGGAGTCGCCGATTCGAACTTCGGCAAGACGGCCCGCGCGACTGGAGGGGCCGGGAAAGTGGACCATCTTAAACTCGCGGCTGTAGCCCTGCAGCATGTCCGGATTTTTGGTGCTAGGCCCTTCCACCAAGACCTCAAGCGTGCGGCCGATGTAGGCCGCGTTGAGCTCGCAAGTCATCGCGTTCTGAACTTCGGTGAGACGAAGCATGCGCTCCTTCTTTAACTGGAGGGGTACCTGTTCCAATCCAGCGGCCGGCGTATCGGGCCGAGGCGAGTAAATGAACATGTAGGCCCCGTCGAACCGAGCCCGCCGTACGGTGTCCAAGGTTGCCTCGAACTGTTCTTCGGTTTCTCCGGGGAAGCCCACAATAATGTCGGTTGTGACGGTCAGATTCGGAATCGCCCCGCGAAGCCGGTCCAACGTCTCCATGTAAGCTTCGACTGTGTAGAGGCGCCGCATCGACTTCAGTGTGGTGTCGTCACCCGACTGAAGGGGGATGTGGCAATGCTCCATCACTTTGGGGCAGTCCCTTATCGTCTCGACCAGGTCCTGCTTGAAATCGGTTGGATAGGGTGATGTGTAACGAATGCGCTGAAGCCCTTCGACCTCCGAGAGTTGCCAGAGCAGTTCGCTAAACGGCACCCTGCCTTCAGCCAGGTTCTTGCCATAGGAGTTGACGGTTTGCCCCAGAAGCGTGACCTCCCGCGTCCCGTTCGCGGCCAGCGCTCGCACTTCTTCGACAATTTCGGCAGTGGGCCGCGACCTTTCCCGCCCGCGGGTAGTGGGAACAATGCAGAACGCGCAGAACTTATCGCATCCGTACTGGATGGGGACGAACGCCTTGAGCTTGGCGACCCTATTGATATTACGACGGGGCACATCGGTGACGACCGCGCCCTTACGCTCGGGCAGGTCCAGACGGGTCGCAAATCGGCGGCGGGCGGCGATCTCCTCTACCAGCCCGGCAACCTGGCCGACATCGCCCGTTCCCAACACAAAATCCACGTGAGGCGCTCGGCGGTGGATTTCGTCCGCTCGGAGTTGAGCCATGCAGCCGCAGACACCCAGGATCATATCAGGGCGGGATCGCTTGACGGGCGCCAATTCGCCAAGCATGGAGAAGGCTTTGTCCTCTGGTTTCTTGCGGACACTGCAAGTGTTCAAAAGGACCACCTGTGCTTCCAACATACTGGCGGCCGGTTCATATCCGATTTCCTGAAGACACAAGCCGATTTGCTCGGCATCTTCCTCATTCATCTGGCAGCCCCAATTCTGCACAAAGTAGGTTCCCTTTCGCGGTCGCGGGCGCGCGGCGAACCTAACATCGGCACGTGAAGAAGGATGAATGGCCATGGGGGTAAGGTGAATAAGATACCTTGCCGGGGGAACCGGCCCGGTTCTTGCCTTGTTTGTGACCACTGATGGCGACCAAAAAGACTACGTCTCCCGACCGCATCCTTCTGTTCAACCGTATCGCCACCGCTCTCGCGGTGCTGGGCATGTTCGATGCTGGCACCTTGACCGCTTTCAAGTGGATCAACGTGGCGCCGCCCTGTCTTGCTTCTGGATGCGCCCTCGTGGAAACCCACCCCTCTTCCGTCATCAATCTTGGGTTCCTCCAGATTCCGGTGGCCCTGATGGGCTTCCTCGCTTACCTGACCCTTGCCACGCTGTCGGTTCTGCGGCAAACAAAAGGGATGGCTCAAAACAAACCTATGCTCTACTTGGGCTATGCCATTTCTGCGGCGGGGATGATCATCAGCATCGGCTACACCTATTTTGCCTTCACCGTGATTCAGGCATATTGCTTATGGTGCCTCGGGTCCCTGGCTACCATGACGGTGCTCTTCTTTGTCCATGCGGGGCTTGCACAGATGGATATCCCCGAGGACATGCCAGCTGTCCCCGATTTCAAACTGAATACCGCTCTGTTAGGGGCATTTGTTTTGGGCTTGGGTTTGATGACGGTATCCGCTTTTCAGCAGGCCGGCTCGAATGGCATCAAGAGCGGTTACAACGCCTATACCAAATTGCCGTGGGAAGACTTCATCCCCCGAACCGCCCACTCGACGGGGCAGCGACAGGCCAATGTCCAGATCGTTGAGTTCGGCGACCTCGTGTGTCCTTCCTGCAAGGCCAATTACCCCAAGATTCACGATGCGCTCGCACCGATCGCCAACCAAATTGGCTTCACGTACAGGCACATGCCCATGGTTGGGCTGAAAGGGCACGAATTGGCCCTCACGGCGGCTGTATTGGCCGAGATTGCTGGCGAAAAAGGCAAGTTCTATGAATACGTCGGACAAGTCTATGCCCTCCAGGATGCTGAACCTACGCTCGACGACCTGACCGGGATTGCCCGTGCTTTGAACGCTCTGCCCGACAATTGGCAGGACCGCGTTTCTGATTCGAACGATCCTGCCTTTCAGAGGGTATACAACGACCTCCAATTTGCCAACGCTCAAGGCGTAGCGGGCACCCCGACTTTCTTTCTTCTTGTGAAAGGGCAACCCAATGTCTCGCTAAGCGCCCCGAACTTGTTGGCTAAACTTAAGGACAAGGATTTCATGCAGAGCATTGGCATCACCTTGCCTCCTCAGCAGCAGCAGTAGCGCCTTGCCACAGCGAAAAGAACCCGTATTGGTCGCCATGTCCGGTGGCGTGGACAGCAGCGTCGCCGCCGCCCTCCTTGTGCGGCGAGGCTTCGATGTCGTGGGCGTCACCATGCAGATCTGGCAAGAGAGCCAGACCGACCCCCGGCATGCCGGCTGCTGCTCCCTCGGAGCGGTCGAGGATGCACGTCGAGTGGCTAGAGTCCTCGGCATCCCACACTACGTGCTCAACTTTAAAGAGGAGTTTCGGGCTTCGGTCATCGACCATTTTGTGGCCGAATACGGTGCCGGACGCACCCCCAACCCATGTGTCCAGTGCAACAAGGAGGTCAAATTCGACATCCTCCTTCGGAAAATGGAGGAATTGGGCTGTGATCGCCTTGCCACCGGCCATTATGCGCGTGTGCGCCGGAACCCGCAAACAGGCGCTTATCGACTGATGTCTGGACGAGGTGCGCAGAAGGATCAGAGTTACGTTTTGTATAATCTTGATCAGACGCAGCTAAGCAAAACCTACTTTCCCCTCGGCGAAATGCGAGATAAAGCGCGCGTTCGCGCCCTTGCCCGAGAACTCGATCTCGCGGTCGCCGATAAGCCAGACAGTCAGGACATCTGCTTCGTCAGCGATGCGGGAGGCTATCGCGACTTTCTGCGCAAGGCGCGACCGGAACTGTTCACGTCTGGCGAGATTGTGGATGAGGCGGGCCGATCCCTTGGTCGTCACGAGGGAGTGGCCGACTTCACCGTCGGGCAACGTCGAGGCATTGGCCTGAGCGCTTCGCGCCCCCTTTACGTGTTGGAGCTTCAACCCGACCAGAACCGGGTGGTAGTGGGATCGCCCGATTCCCTTCTTGCCACCGACGTCTTCCTGCGGGATCTTCACTGGACCAGCGGTCCCGCGCAAACGGCGCCGGTGCCAGTGATGGCGAAAATCCGCTACAACATGAGCCCCGAGCCCGCCGTCCTCTTCGGCCCCGAGGGCCGGTTGTCGTTCCGCAAGCCGGTGCGCGCGGTCACCCCTGGCCAGATCGCGGTGGCCTACCGGGGGAAGACGGTCGTCGCCGGCGGCGTGATCGCCGGGAACTGAGACTTAGCTTAGTGGACTTGGTGGACCAACCAGCGCCAGTCGACCCACCGTCCGCTTCGTCCACTAAGACCACAAACAGCACCCCTCACGGCCGAGGATGGGCGCCTTCGTAGCGACGCCGCACCTCTTCCATATCCAGGTGCGTGTACACCTGAGTCGTGGCGATAGACTCGTGCCCGAGGAGCTCTTGCACCGCGCGGAGGTCTGCGCCGCCTTTGAGGAGGTGGACCGCGTAGGTATGACGGAGAGTGTGGGGGCCCACAGGATGAGCAAGGCCACTGGCCTTAGCAGCGCCAGCAACCAAAGCGTAGGCCAGTTGCCGACTGAACGGCTTGCCGTGATCGTTGACAAAGAGCAGGTCGGTGGGCTTGGCGAGGAGTCGACCTCGGGCTTCCCCCAAGTAGCGCCTCAGCCACACAACGGTGCCGCTCGGCAATGGGGCCAGACGGGTCTTGCCTCGCTTCCCCGTCACCCTCAGCACCTCATTTTCTAGATCAAGGGCCTGGAGGGTGAGGCCGACTGCCTCGCTCACCCGAAGACCAGCGCCGTAGATCAACTCGACCAGCGCCCGATCTCGCAAGGAAAACGGGTCCTCGCCCGTCTCGGCGTCGGCCAAGCGGTTCATCGCCTCTACAGCAAGCGCCTTAGGCAGCGTTTTGGGCTTCTTGAACCCGGCGGTGCTCGGCAGCTCTGCCGCCGGTCCCCTTCCCTCCCGCTTGAGGTGCTTTAGAAGCGAGCGCAGGGCGCTCATTCTTCGCTGGGCGGTTGAGCGGGCAAGGGGCGCACCGAGGCTCGTCTCATAGCGCATCATCTGCTGACTGGTGATTTCGGCCCAACTCTTGACCCCGATCGCGGTGAAGAACTCGCCTGCCCCCTGCAGATCGTTCCCATAGGCCAGCAAGGTGTGGGGACTGGCTCCGCGATCCACCTTTAGGTAGTCCAGAAAACCCTCAACGGCCTCGCTCAATGGAGTTCTTTGCGTTTCCATATTTGAGCCACCATTCCCGTGTACAGCATGTCGGGTGGCAAGTCACGGCGGGACATCCCAGCGCCAATGGTGCGATCCAAGGTGTACCCAGCCTGCAAGTGGTCCATGAATTCCTCATAACGCGCCACCAATACCGGGGCGGCGTTCTCCTTCCAGCCGGAAGCCTTGAAGCGGTCGAGGGTCAGAAAACTGTAGTCGGTAAACGTCACGTAGTCGGGCTTATCTTCGCTGAGCAGGCGAGCGTCCCAATCGATGCGGTCGGGCGCCTCACTGTACATCAGCACCCTGGGATGGGTCGCGGCGTTCATGGCTGGAAAGAGTCCGTCGGCAGGGCGGGGGCCTGCCGCCATGGGAAACACTGCGGGAGACCAAAACCAGGGATCGGCCACCAACCCAACCGACTTGTCGGTTGCCGAGGCGGTCGCGGCATCATGTAGGTATTGTCCCGCGATATCGCGAGAGTCTGTGTTCACCATATCGACAGTGGCCATGACCCCCGTTACCAGGAGCTGCGCAAACACAACGATGTTGGCAAACACGGCCACCAGCCGCTTTGCCTCTTCCGTTCCGCTCAACTTGGTCAGAGCGCCACCCAAAATCCAGGCGACTGCACAGGCCAGCGGAATAAAGAGCGGGAATGTATATCGAAGAAATTTGAGCTCCTCTCCGCCGATGAGCAAATAATACGGAACCGCCGCTGCCAGAGTCGCGATGGCCCACAGATGCTTTCGCCTCAACGCGGCGATTGCGAGGCCAACGATACCAACGATAAGCGGCACATATCCGAAGCCAATTCCGAGGTTTTGGAGGTGATACACGTAGCCCGGGGCAGTTCCATAGAACTCGATCTGACCCACCTGGGCGTGGTGGCTCTCGAAGCGCAGGTCCCGCATGAAAGCAGCAGTATCCAACAACATGCCCGGCGTACCCGCCAGCATCGCCACCAATGCCGCCAAGAGCCCAAGCGTGGCCGCCTTCAAATCGCCAGGTTTTCGGACTACCAGGAGGACGACAAGGAGGGTGAGGAGGGCCAGGATGCCGGTGTACTTGGTGCCGGCGCTGAATCCGGCAAATAGCCCCGAAAGCAGCGCGTAGCGCAAGCGCAGCTTGGCGTCCGCGGTAAGGGAGTCCGCCGGGGATGGGATCAGCTTCAGCGCATAGAGAGTGCTAAGGCCCCAGAGGAAGGCAGCAGGGATGTCTACGGTTTGAAACCGGGAGTGGACCAAGGCCGCAGGCGCCCCCGCGACAAGCAAAGCGCCCAGAGCAGCGCCCCAAGAGGAAGTCCACCGCCGCATGATCGCCCACACGGTAGAAGCCATTCCTGCCCCGCAGCAGGCCACCGCCACGCGTCCCGCAAGCTGGCAGCGGCCGATGAACAAAGCCGAAGACAATGGGTCTTTCCCGGCAGGACCTCCGCCGTAGGCGGTCACCATGTCGGTGAGCACCTTCACCACTGTCAAATAGAGGGTTCCGTAGTTATAGAATCCCGGTGTGAAGTTGAAGTGGGCGGGGTCAAGCTTCTGGGCGTAGTTCCAGATCGGGTATTCATCTGGGTGATAACTGAAAAAGTGCAGGGCATTCGGCAACCCCCATGTGATGCCGATCAAGCGAAGGACCAGGGCAAACAGGAAGATCCCTACCCCAGTTTTAGCTTCGCGACTAAGCGTGAACGAGCGAGCGGAGTGGCCTGACACGGGGCGATCTTAGCACTTCCATCAATACAGCGACGACGCGCGGATCGTATGCCACACCGGAGCCGTCGCGCAACGCCTCCTTGGCCAGAAAATCACCTCGAGTGCGTTCGAACCACACGTATTCACCCACGGCCTTGAGAATCCTCGCCTCGATCGGTAGGGACTCGCCGGCGGGAGCAGAAGAATTGAAATCGTCCGCCCGGAAGGGGGCGTGGTGCCAGCGCACGAGAGGCGCGATCGCCCTGAGCGAGGGAACCGCCTCCAGCATGGCGCCACTGATCTCGGCGTGCCGATCAAAGGTCAGTCGCTCGGCTTCGGTCCAGGCATCTTCCTCTCGGTCATTCATCATGCCGTAAGGGATGGAGCAAAGGCCGATGTCGCGAAGCATGGCCGCCGCCTCAAGGTCTCGACGACGTGCCTCGGGCAGGTCTAGCTTGCGAGCAATGGCAAGGCTGAGTGCGACCACCCGCGAGGTGAGACCGCGTTGGCTGGGTATGCGCAGCTCAACCGCAGTGCTAAACGCCATCAACGAGTCGCGGAAGCGCTCCTCAAGCCGCCTTGGTAAGCGAAAACGCACGTAATAAACCAGGCCAGCGGTGGAAATAAGTCCAGCGACAAGAACAAATGATGTTAGCGGGTCCATACCAATCCCTCCATGAATAAGACCGACTTGAAGGCCTCCACAACCCCAGGGTCGAACTGGCTGCCGCTGCAGCGCTCCAGCTCCGCCACGGCTTCCGCGTGGGTCTTCGGCTCTCGATAGGTGCGCTTCTCGGCGGCGTTCTCTCCGCCCGTCATCGCGTCAAACGCATCGACCACCGCGATGATCTTGCTCTCGATGGGAATCTCCACATCGGTAAGCCGATCTGGGTAGCCGGTACCGTCGAGTCGCTCATGATGGTGCCGAATCCATGGCGCCATTTCGTGAAACTGGCCGACTGGTCGGAGGATCTTTGCCCCAAGCTGGGCATGCAGCTTCACATGTTCGAACTCGTCGGTCGTGAGCCTACCGGGCTTATCGAGCACGGATTCGCTCACCGCGATTTTTCCGATGTCGTGGAGGACTGCCGCCTCACGGACCATTCGAGCTCGCCCCGCCGCCAGTCCCAACTTGAGGGCCACCTGTTCGGCAATCCGCGCCACGCGCTCCAAATGGCCGTGGGTGTAAGGATGGGCTCGTTGAAGCATGAGCGAGAGGGCCAGGATCGTCTCGTAATAGTGGTCATACATCTTCGCCTGGTAATCCAAGGCAGTGCGCAGCGCCCAGATTGGGACGAAGGTGAGGGGCAGGACGTAAACCAGGTCGTTGGTAGCCAAGGCCCCCACAACCAAGACCATCGCGGCAAAGAAGGCATAGCTCTTGGCGCCGAGGCGCAACGCACTCAGCACATTGTCGGTCCAGACCTTCCCTTCCGAGGTGGCGTCGACCAGGACCACGAGTCCGAAATTGGCGAGTCCGTAGCCGAGCATAAAGCCAAGGGCAACCGCGAGCTGATGGCCACCCACAAGAGATCCGACGAGCCACCCACAAACCACGGAAAGGCCGGAAATCGCGAGGTTAAGGCCCAGCCATACACTGGCGCCGGTCTGGCGCCGGGCCACCGGCAACATCATGCCCACCGCAAAGGTCGCAACGAGATCGGCGCTCAGGGCGGTCCAGCCGTTTACACAGGCGGCGAGCGCCGCCACGTAGGGGAGGGTGAATGTAATCCGCACCCCTTTGCGGGCAATCTCCACCGGAAGCATCTCGGCAAGGGCGGCGAGGCACACCAAGACGATAACAAGCGGCCATGACCTCACCGAAAGGGGGCCAGCTGCGAAAATCCAAAAACAGCCGAGAACCGCTAGGGAGCCTAGGGTCGCAAGCAATCCATGCACAGTGCGTTCGTATGATCGGGTCTCCATCCGTGGGTCACCTAAATCTACGACGGAGCGCCCACCCGAAAAGTCACCTAGTTAACAAGTAAAATGCGGCAAGTTATGAGCTTGAACAAGAAAACCGTGCGAGACATCGATCCTTCCGGCAAGAAGGTGCTTGTGCGATGCGATTTCAACGTGCCGCTGGATGGCGAAACCATTACCGATGACCGCCGCATCACCGAGGCTCTGCCCACCATCACCTACCTCGTTGCCCACGGCGCAGCGGTGATTCTCGCCAGCCACCTTGGCCGGCCGAAGGGGGTCACGCCGGAATTCTCGCTGGCCCCGGTAGCCAAGCGGCTCACCGGCCTTTTGGGACAAGAGGTCACCTTGCTCCCCGACAGCGTGGGGCCCGAAGTCTCGGCTGCCGTTGCCGCCCTCAAACCGGGCCAAGTCGTGCTCCTTGAAAACGTACGCTTCCATCCCGAAGAAGAGAAGAACGATCCCGCATACGCCGCTCAGTTGGCCTCCCTGGCCGACCTCTATGTGAACGATGCTTTCGGCACTGCCCACCGCGCGCATGCCTCCACCGAAGGGGTCGCCCACATTCTTCCGGGCGTCGCCGGATTCCTCATTGAGAAGGAAATTCAGTACCTTGGCCAGGCGGTCGAGAAGCCAGCCCGCCCGTTCGTGGCGATCATGGGCGGCTCCAAGGTTAAGGACAAGATCGCCCTCATCGATAATATGCTGCCCAAGGTCGACCGCCTGCTGATCGGCGGCGGTATGGCCTTCACGTTCCTCAAGGCGCAGGGCTATGAGATCGGGAAGTCCCTTTTGGATGCCACAAATCTTGAGTACGCGGCAGAACTTCTTAAGAACCACGGTGACAAGCTGTTGCTTCCGGTGGATGTCGTGGCTGCCGACGAGTTCTCAGAAACCGCCCCACATAAGGTGGTGGATGCGCACGCCATTCCCGCGAACCAGATGGGTCTCGACATCGGCCCCAAGACTAGCGCCGCTTTCGCCGAAGTCATCGCGGGCGCCGGCACCGCTCTCTGGAACGGCCCGATGGGAGTGTTTGAGCTAAAGCCGTACGAGGCAGGCACCCGTGCGGTGGCCGAGGCCTTGGCGGAGTCGAAGGGGCTGACGATCGTCGGTGGCGGAGATTCGGCGGCAGCGGTCGAGAAGTTTGGGGTGGCGGACAAGATGAGCCACGTCAGCACCGGCGGCGGCGCCAGCCTAGAGTTCCTGGAGGGCAAGGAATTGCCTGGCATTGCGGCCTTGCAGGATAAGTAGATCGCGGATGCCGATCATAGGGAGTGCGGTGGCTCGAGCTATCGCACTTCCATGGTGTTCTTTTGTACGGACTCAACGTTGGAACGCGTCCACTCCTGAAGCTAGAGCAACCGCACTCCCATTCTCGTTTCAACGGTACGCAAGTCGTTGGACCGATACCCAAATCAACTTAGTCCTTCGGGTACATGAAGATGGCTGGCTTCGTGAGCCACGCCTCGAGCATTTTGCCTACGACGCCAAGCGACTGAGGTGAGCACTTATCGGGGGTGTCCTGAAGGGTGTGCCAGGAGGGATAGTCGAAGTCGATCAGATCCATGGTAGGGACGCCTGCCTCGATGAGGGGGAGGTGGTCATCCTCTATCTCCTCCTGCTGGGTGGTGGGAAACGTCGTCCCGAAGCCGATTTCATCGGCGTACCGGTAGAAGGTGGTCACCAGGGGACCCGCCTTCTGGAGGCTGCCCGGCTCCACTTGGACCTTTAGGTCCTTCTGACCGACCATGTCGAGCAGGATGCCGTAGTCGGGCTTGGGGTCGGGAAGGTGGTGAGCGTAGTCCACGGCGCCAAGCAGCATCTCATCGATGCCCGGGCCGAGATCTTCCCCATCCACATACAGATACATGACGCCGAGGTGGGGATGACGCCCCTTCATGACGCGCATGAGTTCCTCAAGAATGGCGGTGCCACTGGCGCCGTCGTCTGCGCCCGGAATCGGCTTGGCCCGGTTGGCGGCTTCAATCTCCTGATCCGCGGTTGGCCGGGTGTCCCAGTGGGTCAGGAGCACCACGCGTTCGTCAGCATTGTCCCAGTCCTGGGTGCCTATGACATTCCACATCGGAATGGTCTGACCGTTCACCGACCATAGGTGGGAGAACGGGGCCAGGTGGGCGTTGTCGCAATACTTCTTGGTGGCGTCGAGAAGGTGGTCGCGCAGGGTCATGTGGGCGTCGGTACCCGGCACCCGGGGGCCAAGGCTGCATTGCCACGTCAGTTCAGTCCACGCTTTATCCGCGTCAAATTGATACTGCGGGGTATCCGTCGAGGACATCTGCCCCCAGGCGGATGCGGCAAGCACTATTGAGGCAGCCAGCGCAGAGGCGTATCGGCGTACTTCTGGCCCGCGAGGGCGTCTTCCACTTGCTTGTCCAAAACCTTGGTGATGTTCGATTTGTCCCATATTTTGAAGTAGCCGAGACCGCCCCTCCCAAGGGACGCCGGCATCGCGACGGTATAGGTGTGTTGAGGGTCCAGGGGGGCAGTTCCGACCATCACGCTGACGATTCGCTGGCCGGCCACCGCCGACTTGTTGAACGTGACGACAAAGCCGGAGATCTGCAAGAAGCTGGTGCTTGGCTGCGGGTAGAGCGATACAGATCGCTCAAAGGCCGCCTTGATCTGGGCACCGGTCAGGCTCATGATGAGGATGGACTCGGTCGGGTACTCCAGGATCGACTTGAGGTCATTCCGGTCGAGATTGGCGGGGCGAACGAGGGCGCCGGCGAAAAATGCCGCATCGGCGCCGGTAAAAGTCTTCAAGGCGTCGGCCGCGCTTTGAGCGGCCCGGTTGGCGCCCACATCGGCTGGCTCAAGCTGGCCCAGGCAGGGGACAGCCACGAGCAAAACGAACGGGGGAAGTAGTTTCCTCATCATAGTGGCGCTACGAGTATCAGACTCGCACAACCTCCCGATATTACGCCAAACCATGACCACAAGGTCGCCCCAAAAGACGATCTACGGATTTAGTAGCGCAGCACCCTGCGGGCGCCCTCAAGCACATCGGTGAGCATTGGAAGGGCAAACTCCTCCAGGGGCTTGGCCCACGGCACCGGCGTGTCCAAACGGGTGACCCGCACCGGCGGAGCATCCAAATGCTCGAAAGCATTGTTGGCGATGCGGGCGACAATCTCGCCGGCAAAGCCGCACGTCATCGGCGCCTCATTAACCACCACAACGCGGTTTGTCTTAGCGATCGAGGCATAAATCGCCTCTTCATCCAGGGGAACGAGCGTGCGGATGTCAATCACCTCGGCGTGAATGCCTTCTTGCTCCAGCGTATTGGCGGCGTCGAGGCAATGGTAGACGTTATTGCCGTAGGTGATGAAGGTGAGATCGGAACCCTGACGCCTCACGCGGGCCTTTCCAAGGGGGACGATGTAGTCTTCCGTCGGGAGCTCTTCCTCGATGGATGTCTTTCGGTACAGCTCTTTGATCTCGTAAAAGATCACGGGATTGCCATCGCGCAAGGCGGCCTTCATGAGACCCTTCGCATCGTAAGGGGTGCTTGGGCAAACGACCTTGAGGCCAGGCGAATGGCAGAACCACGCCTCGTTCATTTGGCTGTGATAGAGTGCGCCACCCCCGTAGCCGCCACCGGGTCCACGAACGACAACGGGAATATTGACCTCGCCCGCGGTGCGATAGCAGTACGTCGCCATAAAGTTGACGATCTGATCGAAGCCGCAAGAGATGAAGTCGATGAACTGCATCTCCGCCATCACGGTCTTACCGTTGAGGGCAGCGCCGGTGGCTACACCCGCAATGGCCGCCTCCGAAATCGGCATATCAATGACGCGGTCGGCCCCAAAGCGGGCCTGTAGACCGTCGGTCACCCCAAACGCGCCTCCGAGCAGGCCAATGTCTTCGCCCATGCAAAGCATGTCAGGATTGCGCTGCATTTCCTCGGCCAGCGCCTCATTGAGGGCGTTGAGATAGTTGCGTTTGGCGCTGATGGCGGCAGGAGCGGCCATTAGTGATTCTCCTTGAAGACCCACCAGGCGGCCTCTTCGGCGGGCGGCAACGCGGCGCCGAGGGCGAACTTGATGCCCTGATCCATGTAGGCCACCACATCCTCCGGGAAATCGTCGTCCTTTGCTTGGCTGGCGCCCTTGTTCTCGGCAAGAAACATCTCTGCTTGGCCCTTGTCCAGGTAGCCAAGGTCTAGGAGCCGGCGTCGACAGACTGCGATTGGGTCTCGGGATCGACCCTCCTTCACCTCTTCTTGGGGTCGATAGCGAGCGGCCCGGTCGTCATCATGGTCACCATGCCCGTAGGCACGGAATGTCTTGCACTCGACAATGCTGGGGCCATCCCCCGCCCGTGCGTGCTCAACCGCTTGCATGACCTTGTCGTACACATCGAATACATCCTGGCCGTCGGCGATGAGGCCGGGAATGCCGTAGCCCATCGCGCGGTCTGCCACATCTGGGGTGGGACACTCCAATTCGGCAGGCGTTCCGTATGCCCACTGGTTATTCTCCACCACGGTTACCACCGGCAGCTTGTGCACGGCGGCAAAATTGATACCCTCGTGGAACACGCCTTGCGCGGTCGAGCCCTCGCCGTTAAACGTCACGACCACCGTGTCGTGGCCGTTCAGTCGCTCGGCCAACGCGACTCCGGCAGCGGCGGGAATCGTTCCTGCCAACATCGAGGTCGAGTGGATGATGTGCTTTGCCTTACTGCCGATATGACTCCAGTTGTCACGGGCGCGCCCCGGAGAAGTGACCTTGCCCCAAATCTGGGAGCAAACATCTTGCATCGACATCCCCATGCGGTCGGGATTCTGCCAACCAGACCTAAGGTCCTTCAGGAAGAACATCGGCATGTCTCGGTGGATGGGGGAAACCCAGTCCTCCGGTCGAAGCCCGAACACAGAGCCAACAAGCACGGCTTCCTGGTTGTGGGATGAATACAGGGTGCCGCGCAGGCGGCCGCGTTTCTTTTCTTTGATGAGACGAACGTCAAAATAGCGCGCCAGGTAAAGCTGGCGGAAAAGCTCCAAGCAATCCTCTTTAGAAAGTAGTTCGCTGGGCCTGCGCATTCCTTTGCCGGTCGTCCGTTGGCCGGTTGTGGCACTCAAGGGCATGTCTCCAAGTTTTCTCGGGCTGGGTTTCAAATTTTACCCACGCGCAGAATGGCCAATTCCCCAAAACCCCGCGATGAGAACCCGCTAATTTGATTTCTCGGTTCATTTCTACGTGCCGACAACGGGGAGGATGTTGAAAGTGGGGCAACGATGACAATTTTTGCCGACTACGCCAAGAAGTAACACACACTCCTCGCCCGGATGAAGTTTGCCGGGAGAGAACGTTCGCCGGGGGTAGGGGCCCATCTCGCGGCGCGGGCGGTTGTGGAATCCATTGCTTTGCCGCGCAAATAAAGGATGTTCATGGCCCAAGCCTCGCTACCCCGGAGGCGAAACAGGTGAGATTTTCAAGCTCGTGATGGCCGGTGAGAGACGTGACCTTGAGCCGCCGGCTGCGGGGTAGACTTATTACCTCGGAATGGATTCAAACGCACGAAAGGTGATTTGCGCCCTTGACACCGGCGACCTCTCTGAAGCCCTCCGAATCGTTAAGCGCTTAGCTCCCCATGTAGGCGCCTTTAAGATCGGCCACGCCCTTACGTTGCCTAATGGCCTTGACGTCATCGGCCGGCTCCAAGACGCCGGAGCCCAACGGGTCTTCCTCGACCTAAAGTTCCACGACATCCCCAACTCCGTGGCCCTCGCCGTGCGGGAGGCTGCCAAACGGGGCGCTTGGATGCTGACCATCCACATCAGCGGCGGTCCCGCGATGATGGCGGCGTGCATCGAGGAGGCCCGTGCCTTCGATGAGGACGGACCGCTCCTCGTAGGTGTGTCGGTCCTGACAAGTCTGGACCAACACACGCTGGGGGATCATCTCGGCGTTCACCGCACCATCGAAGAGCACATGGTTCACCTGAGCGCCCTCGCGGTCGAGCTGGGGCTGGATGGAGTGGTCTGCTCCGCCCACGAGATCAAGGCTATCCGCCACGCCATTGGGGACGCCATCATCGTCACCCCCGGCATTCGGTTTGCCGGCGCCGCCTCCCACGACCAGAAGCGAACAGGCGAGCCCCTGAAAGCCTTGGACGATGGCGCGAACTACCTGGTGATGGGGCGCACCCTCACCGAACTCGACAATCCGGAGGAGGCTCTTGCAGACCTTTGGCGTCGGAGCGCCGTTTAGCCAAGAGCTTCTCGGCTGGTACCGTCGGGTTCGGCGCGATTTGCCCTGGCGCCGCTCACGCGATCCCTATTCGGTTTGGGTGAGCGAGGTCATGCTCCAGCAGACCCAGGTGGCAACCGCCATTCCCTACTTCGAGCGCTGGATGGAGCGTTTTCCAACGATCGAGACCCTTGCCGCTGCCGCCGACGGAGACGCCCTAGCCCTGTGGCAAGGGCTAGGCTACTACCGACGTTGCCGGTTCCTGCTCACCGGAGCAAGATACGTGTCCGCCAACGGATTGCCAAGCGATGTCGCCTCTTGGCGGGCCGTGCCGGGAGTCGGCCCGTACACCGCCGGCGCAATCGCCTCGATCGCCCAAGGGCTTCCCGCCCCGGTCGTGGATGGGAATGTGGAGCGGGTCTTCGCGCGAATGAAGGGGCGTCGAGCGACGGGGCCCGCCTTAAACAAGGCCGCTTGGCAGTGGGCAGCGGAGGTCTTGGACCGTCGCGAACCTGGCGAATGGAACCAAGCCCTCATGGAACTCGGCGCAACAGTCTGCCGACCCCACAACCCGGATTGCCCCGTTTGCCCCGTAAAGAATTGGTGCTATGCCTTTCAAACCGGGGTTCAAGCCGAGCTTCCTGTGCCGATCGCCGGGCGTAAACCGGTCTTCCTGCAGCATGCCTGCTGGGTTCTCTACTGCGACGGCCGATTCGGAATCCGCCAAGTAGGCCCCGATCAGTGGTGGCCGGATATGTGGGAATTCCCTCGTATCGCTTATGAAGCGGGGACCGAGCCCGTCCCTCCATTCGAAGGTTTAAGTAATGTTTGGATAGAAGATCTTGGCCTGATCCGCCACAGCGTGACTCATCACCGCATTGCCTTGCGCGTGCTGTTCGCGCGGCTGGAAAGCCAGGTTCCGGGTTTGCGCTGGGAGTCCGTCGCCGCCCTCGCCACCTTCCCCATGCCCGCGCCCCAGCGCAAAGCCCTAAAGCTCGCCGTCCACCACCTGGGGCTATACGATTGACTCTTCCATTGACGAGGGGTACGGGCGTCACTCCTCACCTGACGCTGTTTTCGGGAGAGGTCTTCAAGGGTTGGGGGCCCCGGATGGACGTTGGATAACTTTCACTGCAAACTGAAAGTAGAATATGCAGATGGCCATCGCACCAGGGAGAATTCTTGGAGAGGAACTGCTCCCGATCTACGAAAAGGTTCGGCAGGGGCAGCGCCTGAGCTTTGAGGACGGCATGCTGCTGTCCACCACCCGGAACCTCACGGGAGTCGCGTATCTTGC
>Ga0302319_10005481_pt1 | contig 25508 bp, 23 predicted proteins | sample Bog_T0_2_FD_203319 | JGI IMG/M metagenome (GOLD analysis project Ga0302319, IMG submission 203319) | Peat permafrost microbial communities from Stordalen Mire near Abisko, Sweden - Bog_T0_2 | ecosystem: Environmental > Terrestrial > Soil > Wetlands > Peat | place: Sweden: Abisko, Stordalen Mire...
TGGTGTGCAGGCGCCCGGTATGCGGGCGAATGGACGCGACTTCGAAGGCCGGGGCGGTGGAGGGTTGCGCGGCGAGGAGGAGTGGAAAACCGGCGACAGCCGCGACCAGGATTCGAATCATTCAACAGGAAGACGCACGGTAGTGCCGGTTCGTTGAATCGAAGGACTTCGATATCCTGATCGCGTGAAGAAGCGGGAAGAAATCGAAGTCAAGATCGCGGTCGAAAGCGCTGCTAAGATCCGGGCGCGTTTGCGGCAATGCGGATTCCGCGTGCGGAGAGCGCGTGTCTTCGAAAGCAATATCGTGCTTGACGACGACTCCGGCTCGCTCAAGGAACGGCACCTGTTGCTGCGGGTGCGCACAGCGGGGAAGCTCGTAACGTGCACGTATAAGGGGCAGGAGATCGCGGGTCCGCATAAGCGGCGGGAAGAGCGTGAATTCCACGCCGATAACGCGGAAGAGTGCCTGGCGGTTTTTCAGGGACTGGGTTACACGCCATCGCTGCGCTACGAAAAATACCGGACGGAGTTTTCCCGCGAAGGCGAACCGGGCCACGCTGTGGTGGACGAGACTCCGATCGGGGTTTTTATGGAGTTGGAAGGGCCGTCGCGGTGGATCGACAAGACAGCCCGGGAACTGGGTTTTTCGCGCGACGATTATATTCTGCTGAGCTATGGGCGGTTGTTTGAGCAGTGGTGCGCCGAGCACGGGACCGAATCACGGAATATGAGCTTTTCCGTCACCGCCTGAGGCCTTGATTTCGTTCCCGCACCCGGTCCACCTGGCCGATTCGGCGGTGCATTCCGGCCAATTCGCTGATACAATCGGGCCGATTACGATCATGGAGATAAGTCAGATGTCAGCAAAGATCCAAACGTTCCGCCTCGAAGAAGCGAAAGGCCGGGAAGTGAAATCCACCCGCGGGCGCGGCGTCAACGGCGCAGGCAGCGCGGACCTCAACGTCGTTCAGTTTCCCATCGATACCGGTGTCCCGGAGATCAACCTCCGCTTCGGCTACGATCAGGTTCCCGACGGTTTCTACACGCCGCGGCACCGCCACAACTTCGACCAGTTCCGCTTTGTCGTCTATGGCGAAATGAATCTCGCCCACGGCGTGGATCTGCACGAAGGCGAGTGCGCCTACTTCCCCGAGGGCACCTACTACGGACCGCTCACCCAAAAGGGCGCGGCGGGTCTGATCGTGATGCAGTTCCCCGGCCCCAACGGCGCGTACCGCATCCTCGACTCCGAAAAGAAGGTGGCGATGGAAGCCCTCAGGACGGCGGGGGGCTTCTTTGAAAACGGCGTCTACCGCCTGCAGGCTCCGGACGGAACCATGCGTAACAAGGACAGCTACGAGGCCGTCTGGGAACAGCACGTCGGCAAACCCATCGAATACTCCGAACCTCGCTATGATACGCCGATCGTGATGCGGCCCAAAGGCTTCCGCTGGATGCCCGATCCGCGCCGCCCGGGCGTCGAAGTCAAGCACTTGGGTTCGTTCAATGAATACGGCACAAATTGCGCCCTGTGGCGTGTGGCGCCGGGTACGGTGATTGCGCCCGAGACGCTCGCCGCGCCCCAGGTTCGCTGCGTAATCTCCGGCAGCACCGTGTACGAAGGCCGCGTGCTGGACAACAAGGCCTGCTACTACATTCCGGAAGGGCTGTCCACATCGCCGATTGAAAGCCCCGAAGGCGCGGAACTGCTGGTAATCACGGTGCCCATGTACGCGCGCGCGACGTGGGAGCAGTCGAAAGAGCGACACACCGTCGTGGCAGCCTGACGCCCGCAATGACCGCGACTACGAACGCTTCGAAATACATCCGGCAGCTCGATTTTGCGACCTTCAACGCGGATCGCAAACGCTTCAATCAGCGGCTGCTGGACCGCAGCAACTCGGAGATTACGAGCTGCGCCATCAACTACGTCCGGACGCCGCCCAACGGGGGCACCCCCGGCGGCGAGCATTTTCACGACTATGACCAGTTCATGTTTCTCATCAGCGGGAAAATGATGGTCAAAATCGATGGCGAGGTTTACCCGGTTGGGCCTGGCACGCTGATGATCTTTCCGGCAGGGGTTCCGCATCATTTCTGGAATCTGGACGAGGAGACCATCCATATCACCGTGATGGCGCCCGCGCCCGATCCGGAAAAGCCACGCGCGACACAGGTCGGATCGTAAGCATGGCCTCGAAAATCCGGGTCGGAATCGTCGGCGCTACGGTGACGGTCGGAGGAAGCGGCTGGGGCGCGCGCACCCACGTGCCGGCGCTGCACGCGCTCCCCGTGTACGAACTCAAAGCCGTCTGCACCGCACATCAAGATACGGCACTGGCATCGCAGAAGGCGTTCGGGACGGATCTGGCATTCCACAATTTCGACGAGATGTTGGCCTGCCCGGAAATCGATCTGGTCACGGTGGTGACGCGCGTTCCCACACATTACGATCTGGTGGTGCGCGCTCTCCGTGCGGGCAAGGCCGTCTATTGTGAATGGCCGCTGGGCGCAACACTGGAACAGGCCGAAGAGATGGCTGGTCTCGCCGCCGAACGCTCGCTGTATACCGCGGCGGGCCTGCAGGCGCACAGCGATCCCACTCTGATGTATGCACGCGAGCTCATTCAGCAGGGCTACATCGGCGAAGTTTTGGCGGCGGACTTCGCTTACATCGGGAAGGCCACAACGAAGCGCGGCGCGGGCCGCATCTGGCAGAGCGACCGCCGGGCCGGCGCGAATATTCTGACCATCGGCGGCGGGCATGCCATCGACGCCCTTAGTTTCGTGCTGGGAGATTTTGCCGAGGTGTCTGCGCGCCTCGCCACCAAGGTCACCGAGTGGCAGAATACCGACTCGGGCGAGAAAGTTCCGGTCGATTCGCCCGACTGGGTGAGCGTGTCCGGACGCCTGCGGAGCAACGCCGAAGTCTCGTTTCTGGTGGCGGCCGTTCCCGCGCTTCCCGACGGACGCCGCACGTTTGAGATCTACGGCCGCGAGGGAATGTTATCGGTGGGCGTGGGTGCTGGTGCGGAGCGCAATCCGAGCGTTTATCACGGCCCGAACCAGCTGTTCGGCGCACGCGGCAAGGAACCGCTGGCTCCGATGGAGACTCCGGCGCGCTTCACGCTCATACCCGCGAGCGTGCCCGCCGGACCGCCGCGAAATGTCGCCCAGGCGTACGTTCGTCTGGCGCACGCGATGGCGGGCGGCAAGCCGTTCGATCCGGACTTTGCGCACGCCGTCAGCGCGCACCGATTGGTCGCCGCGCTGGAGCAGTCGTCGGCAGCTGGCACAGCCGTGAGTCTTTAACGGCGGACGCCCACATGCGGCGTGAAGTGCGTTAACTCCTGCACGTCCAGTTCGCCGTCTTTATTTACGTCCATACGCTCGAATTCCGCTTCCATGAATTTCATGAATTCTTCCTTCGAGACCTTGCCGCTTTTATCGCGATCCATCAGGAGCAGCAGGCGTTTGGCTTCCACCTCGCCGGCGGCAAGCCTCTTCTGTTGGTCTTTGGATGCCTGATCCGCCGCCGGAGGCTGCGCTGCCACGGCGGTTCCAAGTCTGGCACCGGCACCGATCAACCCGGCAAAAATGCATCCGCCGATTGCAATTTTTCTCAATCCAGTCATTTTCGACACGCATCCTCTTCAGCAAGTGAGATTCCGTTGCTGGTATCTTTCCGAACGCCAGTTTATCAGGGGTTTGGCCATTTCGATGTCACATGTCATCCAATCGTTCGGCCAAATGGCGCAGTCTCCCCATTGGCCAGCGCGCCATGGCGCTTTTGCCAGAATGGCCGGTCGTTCCATCTTTGCTCTTCGCGGTAAAAGCGTTCGCGGGCGCTCAGGTAACCACACCAGCCGTGTTGGGTCATCATCCGGTAGCGCTCGATTCCCTCGGCCGTACCTTTACAAAGGAGATCGGCAATCGCGTATGACGCGAGAATCCCCGAGCGCAGGGATCGCGTGATTCCCTGCCCCGACAGCGGATCGTGAGCGCAAGCGGCGTCTCCGGTCGCAAGCCATGTTTCACCCGCCGGATTTTCCAGGCAGGCCGAACCCGCCGGGCGAACAGCGTCTCCGACGGACGCGCAATCGGGGACGACCGCCGATACAAAACGCGTTTCGCGAAGCGCGGCGCGCCAATTCGGCTGGCGGTCGAGGCGCTGTTCGCGGGCGATGTCCGGGTCCGTCATGAAGGTCGCGACGCGCACATTCCCTGTGAGCGCGGCGGTGTACCACCACCCATCCGGAGCGGCTTCGACAAGCGTGCGCGGATCCGAATCTTCCACCTCCGGAAAGAATCGCGAAAATCCCAGCAGCGGATCGAACGATTTCGGCGATAGTCCCATGCGGCGCGCAATCGAGGCCGCGCGGCCGGTCGCGTCCACCACAAAACGCGCCGGGACCGGCAATCCTTCGATGGGATCGATGCGCACTCCCCGATACATCAAAACGCCACGCGCTTCGGCCTGCCGCGCCAGGAACAAATCGAACATCGCGCGATCCAGATGCCAGCCATGCCCCGGACCCGAAAAGATCGCATGATTCTCGCTCAGCACCGGCCCGCCCCACGCCGCCGCCACGGCATATACGGGACGCCACGCCTGGCTTTCAAACGCCTGACGGATTCCGAGATTTTCCAGCAGTTGCCGCGCCGCCCCGGACAACACTTCGCCAGGGCGCGGCGATTCATAATTCGTCTGTTCGATCAGCGCGACGGACAAATCCGGCGCGTGGGTGCGCAGCGATAACGCCGTCGCGCACCCCGCTGGTCCGCCGCCGACAATCGCAACGTCAATCACCGGATCGTTCGACGCTGATGTATTTCTTGTCGGGCGAAGCGCTGTCGATCTGCTGCGGATCGAGATACGGATTGCGGATCAGGAATCCGAGGCGGGCCCATTCCGTCACCATCTTGAGATCGCCGGCGTGCGTCTGGGGCACACCGCGCGACCACGTGAGGAACTGGTAACTCGGCCTCCCGTCAGTCACCGAAACCACTTCATACGTCTGCAGCGGACGATGCGCCGGCCACCATAGCGTCTCCCAGAGTTTCTGCTCCAGCTTCATCCAGGGATCGTGTTCCGACTCCGGATTGATGGTGTTCCAGAGTTCGTACGTGATGTCGATACTCTGCGTGCTGCACTCATTGAAATCGGCCTGCCACGGAAGCGCCGAGTATTTCGTAAGATCGCCCGGCTGCAGGCCGACAACGAAGTTGCTCCCCTGGCTCAGATCCTGGCCGCCGCTGCCCAGATAAAGCTGTTCGGAAACCGGAATGCCGTTGGCCGTGGAATTCGCGTTGGCCGCAGTGTTGCCGAAGTTGTAAAAGGCGGGATCGGCCTTGACGCGGAACGGCTCCTTGTAAATCGAAGGATTGCGGATGGTCCAGCCGACCTCGCCGCCGGGGAAGAAAGCGCCGCCCAGAAGATTCGAGAGAACGCCCCGGTCGAGGTCGCGTCCGGTGCAGTTCTTCCAGTTCTTATAAGGAAGGAACGGATCGATGTCTTTGTCGGGCACCCAGCCTTCGTCCACTTCGTTGAAGAATTTGCCTTCGGCCCATTGGCGCAGAATGTAGAGCTGATAGTCGGTGAGGCGCAGGAACTTCGAAGGCAGTTCGTTGTTGTTGGGGCCGTCGCCCGCCAGCAGCGGCATGAGCGGAAGCTGATGCAGACGGCTGTCCGGCTTGCCCGCGGTTCGGAAAGCGTTCTCCTCGCCAGGCCGGCGAAGAATCTTATAAAGATAGTTGCGGTAATCGCGATAGGGGTCGTTTGTCGAAAGCCCGATCGCTTTGTCAAACTCCGCTTCGAGCAGACCGCCGGTACGGAAGCGTGTCATCGCGCCCGCCGAAATGTCGCGGATCGAACTGCGCACCACATCCGCTACCACGGTGTTGTCATGGCCGAGCGAGCGGGGCATGGCGGCTTCCCAGTGCTCGATGGTTGCCGCGACGAAGCCGTCGAGCGCGTCGGCGACGGCCTTTTTGAATTGCTCGCGCGCCTTTTCGTAATCCGGCTCGTCGCGCTCATTGGCGGCTTTCCACTCGTCGAGATACCGACCGGGAGACGCCACCGTCTTCGGTTCGACGAACTCCGCGAAAGCGCTCGCGGCCTTCTTCAGCTCCGGCTCGTACTTCTCGGCGACGGATTCGATTGCCGATACATGATGATGCTCTCTCATGGCGCCGCGCGCCAGCCGCAGTTCTTCAAACGGAGCCGGAATCGCACCGCCCTGAGCTTTGATGCGGCTGTGCAACGCGCGCTCCACGGCATCATCGAACATCTGCAGCTTGATCTGAATGGCGTCGAGAAATAAATCCCCGGATTTATTCCTGGCGATGGCGGCCTTCTGCAGGCGTTCGAGCGCACGGGGGCTGGGCATCGGCGGAACGCAGCAGCGCGTGACATCGAAATTGCCGCGCGGCGACTGGTTGTGCGGGTAGTTGGAAAGCTGGAGAACGTTGTTCAGATAGCTCATCTCGTCCGCGCGGAAGAGAATGGGCCACACGTCGCGATAGAACCAGGGCTTGTATCCAGGATTCCAGTCGAGCGGCGAAGAGTTCCAGTGCATCAGCGCGCCCATGTCGTTGGGGTCGACGCGGACGTGTCTGTCGTAGGTCCCGGGATTGCCGTAGATATCGGTACGGTCGGCGAACTTGCGGACGCTCAGATCGTAGACCACGTCTTCGAGGGTGACCAGATCGAGAATCTGCGGCGCATAGCGCGGATAGCCGGTGATGACCCACGCCGGATATTCGACATCGACGTAGCGCGGCCTCTGCACCAGGTCGGAGAACATCACGAGACGCGCCATCACGGGGCCGTCGGAAATATCGTCGAACCAGCCATCGGTATTGGCATAGTTATCGATGCGGGGCTGTCCGATGCCGGTCTTCACGGTACCCGAATTGCCGAGGCCACCGAGCACCAGCAGGCGTCCGTCATCGGCGGTCATGATTTCGCCCAGCGTGTCGATGTCGTGCGGCGTCATGCCCTTCGGCGGAAAGCACGGCGCATAGACGCCATTGCCATCGCGGTCGAACGACGCCTTCCGGCGCTTGCTGTCGACGAACCTGGGGCCGGGGTCGATAATCAGCTGCTGGCGCGCATTGTCGCCGACGATATCGGCATTGCGCAGCGGATGCGTGTCGCTGTAGCCGTGCTCACCCTGAAGTCCGTTGAACGTAAACCAGACCGATTTCTTGTTAGCCAGATAGACGCGCCACTGAATATCGACCAGCTTTCCCGCATTGCCGCCGCCTTCAATCTCGTCGCCGATGCGCAGCGGCCTGCCTTCGGGATGCTCGTCGTCATAGACGTAGATCTGGAAGCGCGCGGCCTGGCGCTTGATGCGTCCTTCCGGGTCTTTGAATTCGGTGACGGTAGCCTCTTCGCCGGTTTCGGACGATATGACCGGGTTGCCCTGCACGTCGCACTCGATGGGGAGCGCGGCGGGTTTCTCCGGAGAAATGCAGAACTTATACGGACTGTCTCCCAGTCGCGCGATCCCGATGGCGGGGTGAATGCGATATGTCTGTGGCAAATGCGGCTCCTTCTTCGGGTTTGCGTTTCGTGTTGCCGAACTGGGTTAATCGAGATGTTCAATCGAGAAAATTGAGAGAGACGCCTTCGAGACGAAGCAGATCGTTCTCTTCCCGGTAATCCGCACCGATCACGACCAGCGTGATCTGGAGAGTCGTGGCTCCTTCGGCCAGCAGCTTTTTCGCGCACTTCGTGACGTTGACGCGATGATTGCGCGGCGTGTTGTGGCTCCGCGGGCGCAGGTCGTATTTGCGGGCACGGGGCGGCGGCGGATCGCAGTGGCCGGGCCCGCCGTAACACGAGCCGTGGCCGAAGACCGAAAGGTAGCCCGCGTAGTGCGGATTATCGAGCGGCGTGGCCGCGTTGGCGTCCGGCAGGTTCAGGAAGACGCGGATGAAGCAGGAGCGCGGCAGTTGCGGCACGCGATGGAGCCGGACTTCGGCGCGTCCGAAGCCGCGGCGCACGGGCTCGGGCACGTCGATCGGCTGCGAAGCGAAGCGGCCCACCGGTGTCGACGAGCCAACCGGCAAAACGAACGACGACTTCACGTACTCGTAGCCGAACCGCTGCATGTCGAGCGTATCGCGAACCGTGTAACCCCAGGGCGTGAGGACGGAATCCAGATCGACCGGATCCGAGTTCGGATGCAGTTGCTGCCATTCCGACCAGAGACGATCGACGTTGGAGTGAATGGGCCAGAAGACCGGATCGTAGGACGCGGTCAGATTGCTGAACATGTCGCCGTATTCGGGCTGGCTGTAGAAATCGTCGCGGGTGTGGAAGCGGCGGCCGACCACTGTGACGGACTTGTTACGGTCGGCGGGCGCGGTGCTGGCGGGAAAGTCGGGGTTCATGCCGCCGGTCCAGATATGCAAAGTATTGTGCGGATTCTGGTCGATGAAACCGAAGGCGTCGTCGTAAGAACTGCCGCCGCCGAAATCGCGGAAGGTGCGGAGGCTGAGGATCTGCTCGATGTCCTCGGCGGTCGGGTAGTGGTAGTGGATGACGGTGTTGATGGTGCTGTTGCCCTGGGAATCGTGATACTCGGCGGGGTATCGCAGCGGATACCAGAGCGGATTCGATTCGAGCAGGGCGTCGATCAGGCGTTTGCGGTGATTTCCTGACGTGTATTCGGCGCCGGCGGAAGCGGCCACGGCGGCGAAGAAGAGTTTGAGCGACACGTAGTCGGTCCCGACAACTTTCGCATCTACGAGCTTGTCGATGGCGGTTTTGGGGAAGCCGGTACCGGCCAGGAAGTCGAGCGATTTGTGCGTCAGCCTGCCCTGAAAAGATTTCGGAATAATCCAGCCTTTTTCGGGCGTTTCCGGCATGTACTGGGGCATAGTCCAGTCCCAGTAAGGCAACGTGACGTCGGGGCAATGATCCTGCAGGGCCTGCTCGAATTCATAAAGGTAGATGCGGTGCCAGGGCAGGAAGCGCTCCCAGCCGTGTTGGCAATGGTTCTGGTGGATGAGCGCGAGATTGTTATAGCTGCGGGAGTCTTCGGGCCACTTATTGAGCTCGTACATCTCACGCATGGCGAAGCGCAGTTTCGCCAGCTGAGTTTCGTTCATGCAGTCCACGTTCATGCGCTGTTTGAGCTCGCCGCGCTCAAACATGTACTCGTTGGCGCCGCCCTCATGGACGGTGAACCGAACGGGGATGGCGACGGGCTCTTTGACCGGCGCCAGCGTGATCGTGACCGGCTTTTGGGAGCCGAGGTCGAAGGCGGCGAGTTCGCGGTCGGACGGAAGGCAGCCGTCGTCGATCCAGGCGGCTATGGTGTCGACATCCTCCGGCGCGACGGGGTTGCCACCCCACGGCAGGCGGGGAAAGCGGGAGCCATCGAAGGGCGCCTGGCCGCGCAGGCCCTGGATGAGTCCGGAGCGCGCGGAGCGGCTTTCGGACGGCGCGGCGGCCATGTGGGAACAGCAGGAATGTCCGGTCTCTTCGGGGGCGATCAGGCGGACGCCGTGGAGATTGGCTTCGAGCAGGCGCGCCAGCGGGATTTCCCAGAGCGGGCCGAGGCCGCCGTAATCCGAAGCGCTGCCGGCGGCCTTCAGTATTTCCTGGAACCGGGCGTAACGGCTGGTGGCGGCGTTTTCGGATGTCGGCATGAATTATTGTCCCCCTGGTGAAAAAAAGAGCGGTTTATTGAAGGCGCGCTTCAGTAGTTATAGCCGCGATTTAATCCGCTGTCAACGGATTTCGGTGCGGCACAGCGGCGAATGGCAGGCGCGGGTGCGGGCGCTCCATACACACGCTGAGGCGGCAATGAGGCCGCAGGCGATGGTCAGAGCGGCGGGTGAGTCGGCAAACCTGGCGGTTACGGCTGCGAGGGCGGCGCTTGCGCCGAGCGCGAACGGGAGCCAGTTTCGGGTCCGACGCGCGCGCAGCAGGAGGTAGAGGAGCGGCCAGGCGGCCAAAGCGCCCGTACAAAACGAAAGCCACGGCGCGGTGGAAGGAAATCCCAGACCGGCGGCCGAAAGGATTAGAGCGAAACAGAGCGGGCATTTCGGCAGGAATGCGAGGCCGATCGCGGCGAGCGGAGCGGGAAAGCCGTGCCAGGAACGGGAAGTTTGCGGAAAAGAACTCATGGCTTGGCGAATTAAACGCAGTTTATCATCGTTGGGTATGCTTCGGATTCGATCTCTGCAAGTCCGTACGGTCCGCGTTCCCATGCCGCATCCTCACCGCACGGCAAGCGGCATCGTCGGCGAGTCGCCCCTGGTTCTGATCGATGCCATTACTGACACGGGAACCGCGGGGCATGGCATCGTCTTCACCTACACACCCTCTGCGCTTCACCCCACCGCCGATCTGGTCTCGAATCTCGCACAGTTCGTCGAAGGCCAGGAACTGGCTCCTACCACGATCGCGCAGAACCTCGCGCGCCGTTTCCGACTGCTCGGTGCTGACGGCCTCATGGGCATGGCGCTGGCCGGAATCGACATGGCGCTCTGGGACGCGCTGGCCCGCGAGCATGCCCTGCCGCTGGTCACCCTCCTCGGCGCGTCCGCCCGTCCCGTCCGGGCCTACGGAGCCGTCGGATACGACGGTGCGGCGGGTTCGGCCAACGCCGCCGAAGCCTGGGCCAGACTCGGATTCACCGGCGTCAAAGCGAAAATCGGCTATCCGACCGCTGCCGAAGACATTGAGGTCGTCCGCGCCATCCGCAGCGCCGTTGGTCCGGATTGCGCCCTCATGGTCGACTACAATCAGTCGCTCACCCCAGCCGACGCCGTCGAAAGGCTGCGCCGCCTCGACGACGAGGGCCTGACGTGGATAGAGGAGCCAACCCTCGCGCACGACTACCCCGGCCACGCTCACATCGCGCGCGAGATCCGCACACCCATTCAGTGCGGCGAAAACTGGTGGGGCGTGCGCGACATGCGCCACGCCATCGCGGCACAGGCCAGCGACTACATGATGCCCGACGTCATGAAGATCGGCGGCGTCACCGGCTGGATGCGGGCGGGCGCGCTCGGCGAGGCCCACGGAATTCGCCTCTCCAACCACCTCTGGCCGGAACTCAGCGCGCGCCTGCTTTGCGCCACCCCCACCGCACACTGGCTGGAATACGCCGACTGGTGGAACCCCGTCGTGCGCGAACCGCTTCGCGTCGAAAAGGGCTTCGCCATCGTCGGCGACGCACCGGGCAGCGGGGTCGAATGGAACGAGGCAAACGTCGGCAAGATGATAGTCTGATCCACATGCGCAGGAGCTTTTACGGGAAGTGGATCATTGCCGCGTGTCTGCTCACGTTCGGCATTTCGGTCGGCTTGCCGTATTACAACTTACCGTTCTTCTTCGATTACTACAAAGCGTCCTTCGGCTGGCCGCTGCACGACATCACGCTGGGCTTTCCGCTCGCCGCGCTGCTCACGCTCTGGGTGGGCCCGGTGCTGGTTCCGCGGTTCAGCCCGCGCAAGCTGATTGTCGTCGGCACGGGCCTCACATTCCTCGCGCTGCTCGGCCTCAGCCGCATGACCGGCAGCATCGCCGTCTATTACGGCCTCTACTTCATATACACGTTCGGCTATATTCTCTCGGGACCCATTCCCCACCAGATCATCGTTTCCCACTGGTTTCGCCGCAACCGCGGCATGGCGATGGGCATCGTCTACGTCGGCGTGGGACTGGTCGGCGCGTTCGGCCCTTCACTCATCAAGCCCATCACCGCTCAGTACGGTTACCGCATGGCGCTGCTCGCGATCGGCTGCGTCATGTTTCTCGCATGGCCGTTCGCCCTGTTCGTTCTGAAAGACCGGCCCGCCGAGAAAGGCCAGTTTCCCGACGGCGATCTGGCCCCCACGCAGGATCAGAAAATCGAAGCCCGCAGTTTCCGCTGGCTGCTGGGACAGTATTCCTTCTGGCTGCTGCTGCTCGGCAGCCTGTGCTCCATCGGTTCCATCGGCGCCATCAACCAGCACATGAAGTTCGTCTTCAAGGACCAGGGCTTCACCAACCAGGCGCAACTGAACGAAGTCTGGTCCACGGCCACGCAGTGGATTCTCTGGTCCAGCATTCTGGGCCGCCTGCTGATCGGCAAACTGGCGGATATTTTCCCCATGAAGCACGTCATGACCGTGACTTATTTCGTCGTGGCAGCCAGCATCCCGATGCTGCTCTCCGTGCATGCCCCCGGCGACCCGCGCCTGTTCGCGATCGTCTTCGGCTTCGCCATGGGCGCGGACTATATGCTGATCCCGCTGATGGCGGCCAAGCAGTTCGGCGTCAATTCGCTGGGTCGCGCTATGGCCGTAATTCTGCCCGTGAATACCATCGGACAAACCTGGGTGCCGCAGGGCGTATCGCTGCTGCGCGAGCAGTTCGGCAGCTACGGAACGCCCATGGCGGTCGTGCTGGGGATTGCGCTGGTGGGCGCGGTTTCAATCCTGCTGCTGCCGCGGGAGACCGCGGGCAACGAACCGAGCGAAGCGGACTTTCCGGTTCGGGCTGTAGCGTAGTGGGAGCTATGAAACGCGTTTCACAGCACGGCATGAAAATGGAACTCCTCTGAGGCGCGGACTATACCGGGGCAGGAGGGCCAAACCCTCTGGCCTGCGCCGTTTCTTATCGGCGTTCATCGGCGTTTATCGGCGTTTATCGGCGTTTATGGCGGCCCACAACCCACCCCGCGAAGCCTGATTGCCGCTTCGGGGACATATTCGGAAGATGCCCATTCACCCGGTGGGCCCGGAATCGGCGCTGTTCCGCGCGAATACGTTTGCCCCAAAGAATAATTGTCCGGGTTTGCATGTCTTTTCCGCTGATCCTGCTGTCGGGGAAGGGAGTCGCCAACAACATTGGCTTCGGGAGGATCAAAACCGCCGTCGCCCTGCTCAGGCCACCCGTAGTTGCCGCACCGGGAGCGGCGGGTTCCCTGTCGCCGGAGAGAATTCCCGATACTCTCAAAGCCAACTGGTTCAACGGCACAGACCTCGCCAGCCAGAACTGCAATTGCCAAATCGCTGATCAAGCTCAATCTCAGCGCGGCCAGCGCTAGGGCTGTTGCGGCAAATACCGGCGTCGACCTTGCTACTCTCGGCGCGATTGCCACCAGCATAACCGCCTGTGCACACTCAACGCCGCCCAGACCGACTTCCCTGTGCCGTTTCGATCTCAGCGCAACCGCTCTTCTGGACAAGGCTTATCAACGGGACCCGCGTCCTTGCCATGTGCGTCGCCATCGGCCTCTCTTTCTGACGCGCACATATCGTGGGCATTCAGGATTGGCACATTTCCTTGCTCGCGAGCCTTCGCGCCACTCCTCCGGCACCCGTGGCCAAGGACCTCTCGACCGCTCTCGCAACCGCCGTCAGCACCCTGCAACTGGTAAAACGCGGAAGGTGCTCCTCTGCGCAATCCCCTCGTTCTTTGCGGAACGAGGTTCCAATGTCTGCAAATCGTCCGCAAGCCAAAGGCGTGCCTACTGCCCTGCGCGTTAACCAGCCAGACTGCGCTCAATCGCGCATCCCGAGCGCGCAATTATCCCTGTTTCCGCGCATATTCCCATCGACACGCAATCGCAAACATGGCTCTTCCCGTGCTGATTCCGGGTTGAGGTGTCCCCATGCCACTGATCAATCGCTGGCTTGAATATTTCGATCTGATGCGGGTCCGGTACTCTCATTCCGTCCATCCCCGCGCTGAGACGGCTCTCGAAACCGCAAACGCCGAACGCATGCCCGCGCATGAACTGGCCAAGCCGGTCGTCTACTGCAGCGACGCAGGCTTCGGCATCGCCGTGGTACCGGCCGACCGGTTTGTAGATCTCGAAAGAGTCGCCTGCATGCTCGGGCTGTCGCGGATACGGCTTGCGAATGAAGCCGAACTGGTGGATTTATATCCGGATTGCGAGCCCGGCGCCATGCCGCCTCTGGCGGACGCGTGCCCAATGCCCGTAATCGTCGATAACGCCGTTGCCACTGAGTTCATCGCGTTCACAATCGGCACCCATCGCGATATCGTGCGGATGAGCTTTGCGGACTATCAGCGCATGGCGCTTGCGAAAGTCGCCTCGATCGCGCGGGGCCGCGCAGTTGCGGCCTGACCGCCGGGAGGTTCTCAATGCTGAGTCAGGAAGACCTGCGGAGGCTCGCGGCTGTGTCCGACCCGTGCCTCACGATTCATCAACCGTTACTCGCACATCAATTGCGGGCCGGGAAGCCCGAGGCGCACGTTCGGGCTTCTCTCACGACCGCCCAAAAGCTGCTCGCCGAACAGGGATTCAGCCAGCCGGAATGCGACGAGATGCTACACCCGCTGGTGAACATTCTGGAGAATACCGACTGGACGAACCGGAAAGGAAGCTTTGTTATGTTCCGGGCTCCGGATTTCACGCTCGCGAACTTCTGGCCGGACGCGCTGCCGCCGCGCGTCCATTTCGCGCAGGAATTCCTCATCCTGCCGCTGCTGCCGGGCCTGCTCAGTCACCGCGACTTCTGGTTGCTCGCCGTCGGAATCAAAGTGGTGCGGCTCTATCGCGGCTCGCTGTACGGCCTTGCCGAAGTTGCGTGGCCTGCGGACGTTCCGCAAACTCTCTCGGCCGAGGAAGGTTTCGACCGGCCGGACCATACGCTCCGGAACCGGTCGGGCGCTGGTCCCTCGACAGGGCATATGAAGGGCGTTACGTTCGGCACCTCGGCGTACCGCGAGCATCAGGCCGATTACCTGCATAGTTTCTTCCGGGCCATTGACGGCGGAATCGCCGGAATACTGACGAAGGACCCGCAACCGCTGATCCTCGCCGGCGTCACGCGCGAATTATCGCTGTACCGGACCGCGAATACCTACGCGCCGCTGCTGGCGGGTGCGGTGCATGGCAGTCCCGATTCGCTGGGGCTGGATACGCTCTACGCCGAAGCGTCGAAGCTGATGTCGGCCTATTCGGCGCAGTCGAGGGACTCAGCGCGAAGCGTGATGGAAGAAGCCGCCGGCCAGAGACTCATCGTCAGGGACTCGGTTGAAGTGATCGAAGCGGTGCGCACCGGTCGAGTGGAAACGCTCATTGTTTCTGCCGACACGGCCGGTTCCGCTCAGCGGGAGGAGGTCGTCAACCGGGCGTTGATCGCGACTATTCGCGATTCGGGCGACGTGAGATTGCTCAATGCGGCGGAATTGCCGGAGGGGATGGCGGCGGTGCTGCGCTTCCGTGTGCGCGAGGAAGCCGACGCGGAAAAGGCAGGACAGGCCGCCGCGCCTGTCCACAAATGAGCTGCAAGGTCAGGATTCGTCAAAGGCGAAGCAGGCGCTTTCGCCTGCCCTCCGGTTGTTTGTGGACTCTGCGCCGAGCGGAAGTGTCGGCAAGCACGGCCGAAGCCCTGACAACTACCTTTTTCAGCCTTTTTCGGGCGGAGGAAACTTCTTAAACACTTCCGCCACGGCTTTTTCCATCTTTTTTTCGTTTTTATCCGGGTTCCCGGTCAGCGTATCGCTGCAAACGCCGTGCCAGATCACCTTTCTCGACTGCCCGTCGAAGATATCGATATGCAGCGTGCCGATTGGCGTACGCTCAATGGTCGTGAAGCCCGGGCTGCCCCCGATCCACCAGCCCCTGTGATACCACCCTCCTCCGAAACTCCCGCCGTACCACGTTTCGAGCGTGCGTTCCGTGCGTGTCGAGGCGAAGGCCGAAACCATTGCGTCGCCTCCCGAATCGACTTTACGCCAACCCCTGGCCACGAGTTGATTGTCGATCGCATTCCGGACGCGGTCGTTCCACAGCGGCTCCTCCACATTCACGCCAAGCCATGAATAAGTGTGATATTTCCCGAAATTCACCGAATGATCGTAATCCGCGATCGCCTTTGCCAGCAGACCAGCCGCTGAAATGACGCCCAGAGCAACTAATAACCAGCTTTTTTTCATAACCAATTCTCCTTTGTGTAAGCGAAAGGCCGGCGCCGCTGAATCCGCCGCGCAGGCCCCTCACTCTTACGCGGCGACTGCCGGGACTTTAACCGAAGCCTCTTTTGCCTTCATCGCGGAAAGATGCAGCACACCTTTACTCAGATCCGCCGTCACCTTATCGACATCGATCGGCGCCGGAAGATCGAAGCGGCGGAAAAAGCTCTTCTGCCCGAACTCGCAGAAGCGTGCGTTGCCCTCGTTCGTATCGTGCTTATGCTTCGAGGATGCGTTGACAATCAGCGCATCGGGCAAAGCGGTAACGTGAACGTCGCCCGCTTCAAAACCGGGCGCGCTGACCTGAACCTCGTACTTGCCATCCTTTTCGACGAAATCGGAATCCGCGCTTGCGAGCAGATCCTTCTCCGCTGCGAGCCAGTCGTCGAGGTCGTAGCCTTCTCCGCCGTTGCGGCCCTCGAAAATCTGATAGGCGCGGTCCCGAATCCGATCCGACAAGGCCTTCATCTCCCCGAAGATCGTGGCCGTTGCCGGTTCTTTCCCGTCTACTTTTTCAATTGCTACCTGCGACATATGTTTCTCCTGAAAGGTTGATGGGTTTTAAACAATAGCGGGTGCGTTGCCCCGCTACGGAACGATGGAAATGTGATCGACCACTTCGACAACACCGGGCGCGGCCCACGCCGCACGCTCCGCTTCTTCGCGCTCAAACGAAGACCGGACGCTGCCGTAAAGATGAACCTTGCTGTCCGTTGCCGAAACGGTAATCCGGCGCGCATCCACCTCGGCATTGCGCCGCAGCGCCTGCTCGATTTGCGTCGAAATATCCGTTGCCGATACGCGAGGCTTCACCTTGATCAGGTTGGCCATACCGCGCACCCCGTCGATATGACGGGCGCACGATTCGGCGCCTTTGCGCTGGAAATCCCACTCGACAATTCCCTCCAGCGTCACAAAGCCGTCCTTGACCAGGATCTTGATCCTGTCGTCGGGGACGACCACGTCGATCTTCATGGCGTGCACAATATCGCGGGCGATTTCGGGGTCGGTCCGAACACTCGAAGGCGTGACCTCGATATCGTTGGCCACCGCCCTGACACCATAGACGCTCTGCGCCGCCTTCTGAGCCGCGAATTTATCGGCGTAGCTGTGAACGAAGCCGGTCAGGGTCACGACATTCTCCTCAGTTGCGACGTTGATGTCGCGCGACATCACCTGCGGATCCCACTCGAGCTGGCGTATGACATCCTCCCGCAGCTGGCTGTCGCTTTCTTTCTGAGTTTTCGGTTGCATAGGATTTTCCTCCTCCCGGAATCTGTGCACGCGGACCACCGGACCACCGAAACGGCTAAGTCCATGGGATAGCTGTGATTTCCACGCGTCCCCGTTCCTGCGGCGGCGCGATAAGACCCGTTCTCAGGGGCGGTTCGCTTTTTCGCTCAACGCTGCCGCCGAAAAGGGTGTTATCGTGCAAGTCGATACGTTTTCGGCGAAACACCTGTCGTATGGCAACTACGAAAAAGCCCGCCAGAATTCGCAAACCCGCCGACACTCCGCGCTCCGCAGCGCTTCCCTTCCCTGGCGTGGCCAACGGCGCAGAGACCGCCGGGACTGCCGTCCCTGTTGCCGCAGCCGAGTACCGAAGAGAAGCAGAGTCGGCCCTGCTTGAGCATTACGCGCCGCCCGCACTGATCGTAGATGGAAAATTCCGCATCGTGCATTTCCAGGGCGATCTGAGCGCGTATCTGTCGCGCCCCACGGACCAGCCCGGCTTTCTTCTGCTGAAAATGGTGCGGCGAGAGCTGGTCGTCGATCTGCGCGCAGCGCTCACAGAAGCCAGAGAGAGCAACGCACCCGTCCACCGGGACCCGATCTCGTTTGAACATCGGGGCAAGACCGTCGCAGTGCGCCTGGAAGTCCGTCCCCTCACCAGCCAGGCCGCCAGGAAGGACTTCCTGGTGGTGTTCCAGAAGACGGACACACCGGCGGTCATTGCGCCGCAAAAACAGGCCGCGGGAAAACTGACCCGCGAAGTCGCTTCCCTGCTTGCGCAACCGGCCGCATTGATCGCGAAGCATGAGACCGCCCGCAAAAAAATGCAGTCGGGCAACGAAGAGATCCTCTCCGGTAACGAGGAACTGCAAAGCACCAGCGAAGAACTCACGATGCTGAACGACGAACTGGGGCAACGCAATGCGGAACTCAGCGTCCTCTCGCTCGATCTCAACAATCTTCTGCGGGCGTCGACATAGCGGTGCTGGTTCTCGATGGCAGCCGCCGCATCCGGCGCTTTACGCCTGTGGCGGGCACGCTGCTGAACCTGATCGCGGGCGACGTCGGCCGCCCCTTCAGCGACATCGCATCGACGTTCGGGTCTGTCGACTGGAACGAACTGCTGAGCGACGCGACCCGCACCGGGCGACTGGCCGAGCGTGAGGTGATCGACCGTGCCGGGCACCCGTACGCGCTGCGTGTACGTCCCTATAAAACCGGCGCGGGCGAGAGCGATGGTGTCCTGGTGATCCTGCTGGATACCGAAGCCTTGAAGGCGACGCTGAGCGAGGCGCAGAAATCGCGCGATCAGGCGCTCAGGGCGGAACAATTCGGCGAATCGATTCTGAATTCGTTATCCGCGCACGTTGCGGTGCTGAGCCCCGATGGAACCATCCTGAAAACCAACGAAGCCTGGGATAGCTTTGCGCGCGAAAACGGCGCGGTATCGACGAGAGCGGTCGGGCTCGGCGCGAATTATCCGGACGCCTGCAGGCGCGCCGCGGCTGCAGGAGTGGCCGATGCGCAGGCGGCACTCGAAGGGATACAGGCTGTGCTGTCGGGCAGTTGCGCACCTTTCCAGTTGGAATATCCCTGCCACTCGTCCACGGAACAGCGCTGGTTCCTGATGAATGTGGGGCCGCTGAAAGGTGCGGCGGGCGGCGCGGTGGTCACACACACAAACATTACGAGCCGCAAGCCTCGATATCACCATGCCCCTGCTCAACGGCATCGACGCCGCTGCCCAGATCAAAAAGGACTGCCCCGCCGCGAAGCTGTTATTCGTCACCATGCACGACAATCCGGCCTATCTGGGCCGCGCTTACGGCGGGCGCAACCGGATATGTCCTGAAATCCGCCGCGCGCGAAGATCTCCTGAGCGCAATTGAAAGCGTCCTCGACGGCCGCATCTACGTCACGCCCAGGCTTTCGAGCGAACACCTGGAGCGGTTCGCCGATCCGGCGCGCGCCGCCGCCACGCTGCGCCTCACCGCCCGCGAGCGCGAAATCCTGCAGTTGATCGCGGAAGGAAAGGCAGCCAAAGAACTCGCTTTCATTCTCAGCATCTCCGCCAAGACGGTCGCCTTTCATCGCGAGAACATCAAGCGAAAACTTGGGGTTAAAAGTACAGCGGAGCTTACCCAGCATGCCATGGAGCAGGGACCCATCTGATGGACCGAGGCAGCACTCCGCATCGGCCTGTCGCGGGCGGAGTTGAGCCGTTACGCGAGATCTGCCGCCATCTGGACCGCTGCAGCGGGATGGCGTTCGCTGTCATCAATCGCATGAAGGCGAACGCACGCACCCACCTGCCGGTGGCTGCTCTCGCGCTGGTCCGGAATACCCGGTAATTGTCGCTCGTTCGGGTGGAAACCGTTGAGCCGAAATCGCATTTACGTCATTCCGCCCGGTCACGAGATAACGCTCGAAGACGGACATTTCGCGGCGTGCCGGAAAAGGAAATCGGACGGCTGGCCGAACGTAATCACCATTTTTCTGGATTCGCGGGTAAACTCACGGCACGATCCGCGCATCGCGGTCGACCTTTCCGGACTGGACTCGGACGGAGCGGAGGCCCTGAAGACTTTTCGTCGCAGTGGCGGCATCGCAATCGTGCAGGCGCCGGGCTCCGCCAAACAACCGGACATGCCGACGTCGGCCCTTGAGACCGGGTCGGTGGATTAGTGCTTCGTCCCGAGGCAATCGCCGACACGATCCTGTCGTTTGCGACGACCATCGGGATCGGCACGCTGGCGCGGTTTCCGCACAGGATGAGTAACGCCGCCGCAACACGACGGGGACACCCAGGACTTCACCTGGTATTCCCCGGCTTCGGATCTCGATATTGTGGTGTTTCCCTGGGGTCGTTCGCGGTATATTTTTGCGATTATTCGGTCAGGAGGGCGATCTCAAATGTCTTCAGCTTTGTACAGCCGCGTTGTAACGGATTACTTTCCCGCTATCGCCCTCATGCAAAGCACCAAGACAGTGTTAGTGGTGGACGATAAGCCTCAGAGCCGCGAACTGCTCCGCATCGTGCTCGAACAGGCCGGCCACGATGTCGTGGAGGCGGGCGACGGCCACTACCGTCGAGATGGTCAATCACAGATTGTTCACCCAAGCTGCTAAGGCAGTAAGGACAGCGGTTCTTGAAGCGCTCCCGCACGAGATTCGCGTATTCTTCACCCTCGACCCGGACGCGCCATTTAATTTAAAGGATATTTTCCTGCTCAACTCGTGCAGGAACATGCTGATCAGTTTCTTCGCGACGTCTGACTTTGCCCACCTGGTAGCGGACCGCAACTGGAACGTCGGGTTCTTCAACGCTCGTCTCCCGGCAACCACTCGACGCCAACCCCCAAAGCGGATGCGAGCGCCTTTAACTCGTAGTCGAGGACATAGCGAAGATTATTTTCGATTTTGGCGATAGCCGCTCGATCAAGCTGAATGCCGATCCGCGCGAGCCTGACGGATTGGGCGTCCCGCGTCAGCGGCGGTTGGAGCAGGCTTCGCGCCCGGAGCCTCGTCTTCCGACGACGTTCTTCGCGCGCTGACCCTTGGGCACATCGTCGTCAACGGCTGACCTGCACTTCCGTAAAGCCCGTGTTGTTCCAGTCTGGAACACCCGCGTGTCTCTGCTGAATCCCCAGTTTCCATAGGATGTAGTCGACGCGGGTCCTCCCGAAGTTGTCGGCACGACGCCGGCGCGCTTCAATCTCCCAACCCGACTTCCGCAATTCCCTTAATCGAGCCCGCCAGTTGCTCTGACCCCCAACGATTTCCAGCAACCATGAAGGCGTGGGCCGCCCGAACCCCACAGCAATAAGCGTCTCCCCAATCCGGATGTGAACACTCGCATTCCGGCCCTGCCGACTCAGCGATGCAAGCAAATCACTCTTCCGCTGCCAACACTCGCCACACACGGCCCACAAATTCTCAGACTCCGCCGACCCGACCCGACCCGCTCCTTCGGCCGCTTCCGCTCCACAAACAACCGAACTCCATCCGCCGCAATCGACGCCCCGCAAATCCCGCAACGCCCGCGCGCGGTGAGAGGGACTCCCGCCCTATCCGCGAGGCTGATCCCCGGCTCGTCCGATCTCGCCGATCTCGCCACGTCCCATCCTCACCCACGGAAGGCCGCGCACACCACCGAACACCGTTACGGATTCTCCCCGCGCTATCTTAATCAAATGCGCCGCACCCCACTCCTCCTCCTCCTCGCCATCCTTCCCCTCACCCTCCCCGCCCAGCCCATGGACCCCGACTTCGCCCAGTCCGTCAAACAATGGACCACCAAACCCGAATTCATGAGCCCCCTGGTCGATCACCTCCCGCTCTCCACCACCGTACCCTCGCCCAAAGACATCCTCGGCCACCACATCGGCGCGCCCAAAGTCCTGTCCTACTACGGCGACCTCGTCACTTACTACCGCGCCCTCGCCGCCAAATCCCCCCGCGTCCGCGTAATCGAAACCGGCAGGACCGATGAAGGCCGCACCACCGTCGTCGTTGTCATCGCCGAAGAAAACACGCTCAAAAACATCGACACCTACCGCCACTACCTCGCCCAGTTGGCCGACCCCCGTCCAATCACCGAAGCCCAGGCCTACGAAATCATCGGTAAAGCCAAGCCCATTTACCACCTCATGGGAGGCCTCCACTCCGGCGAAACCGGCCCCGCCGAAATGCTCATGGAACTGGCCTACCGGCTCGCCACCGAAGACACTCCCATCGTCAAAAGCATCCGCGACCACCTCATCGTCACCATCACGCCCGCCGCCGACCCCGATGGCCGCGACCGCTACGTCGACTGGTATTTCCGCTACAAGATCAACGAAACTTCCGAAGACGACAACATGGGCGGCCCGCCCTACTGGGGCAAATATATCTTCCACGACGACAACCGCGACATCAATTACTCCCAGCTCCCCATGCGCAACATCCTGAGCTGGTACCTCGACTGGCACCCGCCCATCGTCCACGACCTCCACGAATCCGTGCCCTTTATGTACACCTTCAGCGGCCAGGCGCCCCAGGAGCCGGGCCTCGACCCCATCCTCTACGGCGAACTCCCGTGGTTCTCCAACTTCGAGATGGAGCAGATGATCAAATACGGTATGCCCGGCGTCTGGACCCATGCCTACGTCGATATGTGGTCGCCCGGCTATCTGGGCTTCATGTCGTCCAATCACAACGGCATGCTGCGCATGTTCGAGACCTTCGGGAACGGCGGCGCCAACACCATGCACCGGCGCATCAACAACCCCGATGGCGGGGGCAGAGGCGGGGCCGTAGCGGGACAGGCCACCGGCGGCATGACCACCCGCGAATGGTACCGGCCCGTGCCTCCTTATGCCGAAGTCGACTGGTCCATCCGCAACAACACCAACTACATGGAGACCGGTGTCCTCACCGGCATGCAGCTTGCCGCCGCCTTTCCCGAAATCGTTCTGGAGAATTTCTATAAAAAGAGCCGTAATTCCATCGAATCCGGCAAAAAAGACGCGCCCTACGGCTATATCGTGCCCGCCGACCAGTCCGATCCTACCCGCGTCGCCTTAGTCGTCAACATTCTGCGGCTGCAGGGAATCGAAGTCGGGCGCGCGTCGTCCGAAGTCAAGGTCAAGGAAGGCACTTTCCCCGAAGGCTCGCTGCTCATCAAGCGCGATCAGCCTTACGGCCGCTTAGCCAAAATCCTGCTGGAGAAGCAGGTTTATCCCGATCCCCAGCTACGCACCTACGACGATTCCGCCTGGACCATGGGCCTCATGGCTAACGTCAAAATCGTCGAAAGCTCCGATAAAGCCGTGCTGGCCGCGCCCGCTCCGCTCATCGAAAAATACGAGCCGAAATCGCCGCTCACCGCGAAGCCCTCGGCCATCGCCTATGCGGTCCTCGACAACGGCTCGATCAGCCTGGCCACTCTGCGCTATCGCCTCAAAGCCGTTCCCGTGAAGATCGCCGAGCAGGCTTTCGATAAGATCCCCGCCGGTTCCTTCATAATCGACGCCGCGAACTTCGCCGCCCTGAAGCCGCAGGTTGAATCGCTCGGCCTGACCGCGGTCGCGCTCGACGTCAAACCCACGATCGCGATGCACGACGCCGCACTCCCTCGCCTCGCCGTCTACAGCACCTGGGGCTCGACGCAGGACGTCGGCTGGGTCCGCTACGCCTTCGATTACTTCGAGACGCCCTACGATCTAATCTTCAAAGAGCGCGCGAAGAAGGGCAACCTGCGCGCCGATTACGATGTGATCGTGATCCCCAGCCAGGGCCGTTCCGCCAAGACTCTGGTCTACGACCTCGCTCCTAAGAAGATCCCACTGGCCTACACCAAGACCGAAAAGTTCAAGTACCTGGGCGATTACGGCTCCTCCGACGACATCACCGGCGGCATGGGCCTTGAAGGCACGCTCGAATTTCGCAAATTCGTCGAGCAGGGCGGCGTACTGATCACGCTCGGCGAAGCCAGTTCCTTTCCCGCCGAGTACGGTATTACGCGAACCATCGAAGCCGCCCGCACCACCGCGGCCTTCTACGCGCCCGGCCCCGTCGTAAATGCCGAGATCCTGAAGCCTGTGAACCCCATCTTCTATGGATATCCCGACAAGATCGTCCCGGTCCGCTGGGCCAACGGGCCGCTGCTCACCGTTCCGCGCACGGACCGCCAGCAGATCCTGATGCAGTTCCCCGGCGGCGACAACAACGTTCTGAGCGGACTGATGCGAGGCTCGGCCGAGATCCGCAACCGCCCCGCGATCGTCGATGTGCCCGTCGGCGACGGACAGGTCGTCATGTTCGCGACCAACCCCTGCTATCGCTGGCAGAACTTCGGCGAATTCCGCATGCTCTTCAACGCCATCCTGAACTACAAAAACATCAAATAGCTCGTGGGGCAGGTTTCCGGCGATGTTTCCGGCCTGCCCTCTTCGGGCCACCCATGTCACCACTAGAACGTCAAATCGTCCTCGAAGGACTCACCGCAAGCGAAACGCGCCTGCTCGAACTGATCGGCGACCTGACCCCGGACCAATGGCGCTTCCGCGAAGCGCCGGACCGCTGGTCGATCGCCGAAATCCTCGAACATCTCGTCGTATTCGAAGACTTCATCAGGCAGCAGATTCAAAAGGCGCTGACGGCCCCGCCACGGCCCGAACAGGAATCCACAGCCGCCAAAGATCCCCTGGCCCTGGGACTGGCCGAATCCCGGAACACGAAGTTCCAGGCACGCGAAGCTGCCATCCCCACTGGCCGCTGGTCCAGTCCCACCGAACTGATCGACGAATTCCGCAAAACCCGTGCCCGAACCCGCGCATTCGCCGCCCGGACCGACGCCGATCTTCGCGGCCACTTCTTCCCTCACATCGTCTTCGGCGATCTCGATTGCTGCCAATGGCTGATCGTTCTCGGCGCCCACACCAATCGCCACGCCCTTCAGATCGCCGAAATCAAATCGCACCCCGGCTGCACGCGCCCCCGACATTCGTAAAAAATAGTACTTCCGGTACCGTAGACAGACGCGCCTGGTAAGCCGCATACTTCTTGTAGATCCTTTATTTATGAAATCTTTCAACCGTACATCGGCGTTGGGAACCGCAGTCCTCGGGCTGGCATTTGCAGGGATGGCTGGCGCCGGAACCGTGAGCTACAATTCCACGATTCAGGTCCCCACCGGCGGCACTACTTCGGTCTATTTCGGCACCGGCAACACCGATGGCGCATGGACAGTCGATAACGAAACTGACGGCATTGAAATCGCACTTCGCGGAGCCATTCGGACATCCGGCCCCGTTACGCCGACCGGAACTCCGCAGGACACATATATCGTGCCTGTGGGCGCGAGCGGTATCAACCTGGCCTTCTGGGATGTTGAATATTCCATCGATCTCGACCCCACCGGCAGCGGCAGCACTCTCGATTTCACCAAGGTCACCCAATCGATCACCGTCACCGACCTTACCGATCCGACCCGCTCCGTCCTTGTCTTCAATCCCGTAGGCAACGGCGTCAACGGACCCGCCGACGACGCCAAAGTTGGCAACATCGCCGCTCAGAATTCCGAAAACCCGGCGTTCGCCAATCCCTACCTTGCCAATCCGTTCAACCTGAACGCACAAGACACCTATCAGGTCACGCTTGCCGTTTTCGACCTCAGCGCCCATCAACTCGCTTCGGACACCATCGATGTCGAGGCCGTGGCCCCCGAACCCTCCACCTGGCTCCTTTTGCTGGCCGGTAGCAGCCTGATCCTCGTACCTCGTTTTCGCAAGACCTGCGCATAACCCCGTTCCAGGCAGTGGGGCAGGTTTCCGAC
>Ga0302319_10005482_pt1 | contig 25508 bp, 25 predicted proteins | sample Bog_T0_2_FD_203319 | JGI IMG/M metagenome (GOLD analysis project Ga0302319, IMG submission 203319) | Peat permafrost microbial communities from Stordalen Mire near Abisko, Sweden - Bog_T0_2 | ecosystem: Environmental > Terrestrial > Soil > Wetlands > Peat | place: Sweden: Abisko, Stordalen Mire...
CGACGATATTGCGGCCGTCGTATTGGATGGAGCCGCTGGTAGGGCGATCAAGGCCACCTAACAGATGCAAGAGCGTAGATTTACCTACACCGGACTCGCCGATGATGGCCAAACGTTCGTCGCGCGAGACTTGGAGCGCAAGGTTGTTGAACACGACAACCTCAGCTCCCCCTGAGCGATAAATCTTGGTCAGGGAGTCCGCGAGAATCGCACTCTCAGTTTCCAATTTTCCGCCTTTAAACTCTAGTTTAGACCACCTGAGTTCAGGATGCCCTGACTGAGTAGACCTAAGGTACTGGAACGGACGCGAAATGGCGTGTGTCGAAGTAATGACAGTAGTCCTTCTATTACTTAGACGTGCCGTGGAAGCCGTCGGATTCTCTGTTTCCCAGGAAGAAAGCACCGTCTCCCACCTTATCGACAGGATGAGGAGGGAAATGCAGGGTTTGGGGAAGAAAAAAGACATTTTTGCGGGCGGCGGTAAGTTTTCGTTCGATTGCGGGCTTCGTTGCGCTTGCTTACGCGCGCGGCTCAGTAGCGCGGATCCCAGTTTTAATGTAGTGTGGCTGGTTCCGACAAAGCATGAAAAAGCGGATATGCTGTTGAGATGTTGAAAGACGCGAAGATTATGGCGTTCGTGGCGATTCAAGATGAGCGGCAGGCTATGGATTTTTATGAAGGGCTGTTGGGATTGAAGAAGGTTTCGTCGGACGGGTTTGCGGTGGTGTTCGATTCGGGCGGAGTGATGTTGCGGGCGGCGCTGACGAAGGAGATGTCGGCGGCCCCGTATACGGTTTTGGGATGGCAGGTGAGCGGGATCGAAAACTTGATGCGCGCGATGACGGCGAAGGGAATTGTTTTCGAGCGGTATGGGTTTATCAAACAAGACGAGCTTGGCGTTTGGAACGCGGGGACGGATAAGGTGGCGTGGTTTAAAGATCCGTTTGGGAATTTGTTGTCGGTTTCGGAGCATGGGCTGTGAGGACGCAGTGATTGGAGTGTGATGGCAGTGTAGACACACTTGTGGCGTAAGCGTGGAGATGGGCGACATGAGATTAGGCCGCTTGTAGGAAAACTTCCTCCATGTGGCTCAGATCGAAGCCCTTCTTTTGGACTTCGGCGCGAAAAGCGGGGGCGAATGCGGGATTTGCGCGAGTGGCTTTCAGCAAAGCGTCGGTATATTTGTAAACTTCCATGAGAACTTCGGTATCTTTCATGTGAACGATGCACTCATGAACGGTTTCCTGCCTGGAATGCTTCTCCTTTTGCATCTGGTGCGCTTCGAAGCCAATCTTGCTGTTTCGGGTGGGTTGCAACTCACCCTAAAAGGGGGCGAGAAAGTGGAAGTGTCGATGCGACAGGCGCGTCTGTTCCGGAGCCAATCTTGATCACGGCGCGCTTCACTTCAGCCGTTTAGGGGTAGAGGGTGCTTTTGGCGGCGGCTCTATCAACTGTTGAATTTGTTCCGGTGTAAATACTTTTACAAAATCGTCGGCTGAAGCCTCGATACTTAGGGGACCGTTCGTTAGCTTAATTTTGCGACCGCCATGCGCAAGGTAGCTCTGAAGCAACTTCCTTAATTCGATGATGGCCCTCGGACCCAGAGTTGTGACTACACAAATGAAAATGCCCGTCGGTCCGACATGGTTGAAGCCCCTGATCGGCGTGGAAAATTCAACATTGGCTCCGCGCAGTCCGTTAGAAAAATCTGCAACGGCCTCCCCAAAGTCCGCATCAGTTTGTCCGGTAGGGGTAGTAAGCTGTAGCAAGATCTCTTGCGAATCCTCAATTATCTCGGTTGTTTCGGTGTCAGTGCCCCATGACTTCCTATAAGCGGCGATGCCCTGCCTGAGCGTCTCAACGTATTGCTGTCCCTCGATCGACTTCAGAAAGCTAAGTTGGTTTGCCCAGACCTGACGGCTTTCCTGCACTCGGCGGTGGTCAGTGGCTTGGAGCGTCTCAAGAGCGGCATCCATCAATAACTGAAAATGTTCTCTAAGCCAGTGCTCTAAGGCTGGTTGCATGTGGCTGCACCACCCTGCCACCTCCTCCATCAGGAGCCTCAGTCGAACTGGTGCTGGAGGATGAGTAAATCGATATACATCCACCACGTTCAGATCACGCGCAGGCCTAAGAAAGATGTAGGAACCGAAAGCAACGACGAAAAACGCGAGACAGAAAGAGAGCAAGATATAGGCCAGTGCTCCCTGCATTTCGTTGTACGGCGTGGAAGTCGGTCGAATCCGAAGAGCGCGGCTGATTGGGCCATCCGACTGGCTCAGCCATAGACAGATGTCTGAAATCTTCAAAATTAGGTGACGGGTGATCCCAATAAACGCGTGATGGTCATCGTGAGTAGCGATGGCATTTTCGTCATCTTTGGCATAACTATCTAGATAATCAAGGTACAGGGGCAAAGTGGCAACGTGCAGAGGGGAGGGCTTTTCGCGCTCGAACGCCTCGTTATACATCTCTTGCAAACGGTGCAGCTGATCGCGCAGCGATTCGGGCAGGTCGCTGAGAGTGTCCCGTCCTCGATAACCGAGAACTCGGGATTAGCAATCGAATGCGTCCTGTGGGGCGGTCTCATACACCAGTATTTCTGTACCTACCGTATTTTGTCATGAAAGCGCGCAATTTAGTCCAGCTTTCTAATCGGATTTATTAGCGTAATCGAGTGTCCCGAAACCTAACACTTTACGGGACTGCTGACGGGGGCAGGAAGGGATGAAAGGGTCAAGGGAAGATTGGTTGGTTTCCTTTGTGCGGCAACTGGTATTATCGCGGCGGTCTTGGGTGCTCGCCGTTCAATACTGTGGCCAGTGCATGCGGGTCGCGGAAAGGTTGGTAACGTTCGGGCCAAAGGCTTCAACGGCGGCTTCTCTCGATCAACAACGGAATTGGAGCCTGGAAGACAAGTGGAAGTCAAATTGAGCCCAGGTAGGATCTTCAGCTTCTCTAAGGCTGCCAATTATAAATTATTTGCAAAGAGATCCTTCCACAGTGGACATCCTGGGTCTAATGCATTGACTGCTTATCGAATGCAGTGGAATTCAAGCTCGGCAATTGAGCAAAAGGAAGTAAGCACCTGGAAGACACCGCTACGACGCAGCACATCGCCCGCTTCCTGAAATGCAGCCCCTCGACCGCGTACCGGGCGCCTGCCGTTCGTGCAACAGATCGCTAGTCAATCTGGTTAAGCCTCGGGAGGGTGCAGAAGCCGGATCACGTCACGCCGTCCGCGGCGGTAGACGCGGAAATCGCGCAGATCCGTCGTGATGACCGGCAGGGAAGGATTCAATTCGCTGAGCCGAATGAGGCAGAGGTCGGCCAGATCTGGCTTTCTGTCGGAGTAACGCTTTGCCATTTCAGCCAACCGTGCGAGGTGATCGGACACCACAAATTGCGGCGCTACCAAGCCGTCTCGAATCATAGCGAGAACAAGAGAAGTGTCTTGCAGGTGAAATGCGGTTTCTGCCAGCACGGCGTCACAGGTTAACAGCGCGCGGTCGATTTGAGACGCGATTTCCAGCGCCCAAGCGTGATGCCGATCATTGCGGTTGGCGAAGGCTGCCAAAAACCCGGTATCGGCAATGCCGGTCACCGCTTGGCGAATCCCTTGCGTGCGGACAGGTCGGGAGGGCCCTCCATTGATCCAGCAAGATGCATGAAGGGCTGGTCGTCCCGTCTGCGAGCGAGTTCGAGTTGTTCACGGATGATTCGGCCGCGCGGCACGCCGGCTTTTTTAGAGGCCGCTTCGAGCCACCCTGCTAAATCTTCGGGCAGACGCACGGTAATTGTGTTACCCATCTGCTCGGATTGTAACACAATCTATCATTCCACCTTCTGCCTGCGCAAGACGATGGAAACGGCGTTCGAAGTTGTGACGACGGGCGAGGAATATGTGGTGATGAGCGTGATGGGCTTGCCGCGATTTGGCACGCAGGCGCTGATTACGGGCAAGCCGCATAGTTACGATTTGCAGACGATGGATGATCCGAAGTCGCGGAAGAAGGTTGAGGTTTATTTCAAGATAGATGCGTTTTTTCCGATGAAGGGGTTGTGAGGAGGCCGTTGGGCATGATCCAGACCCGGATATCGACACGAGTGTCCGCGCCACAGTGCGATTAATGCCAAGTTACTTGACGACGATATTGACGAGGCGGTCTGGCACGACAACGACTTTCACGATCTGCTTGCCTTCGAGGAACGGTTTGACTTTCTCGTTGGCGAGAGCGAGCTTTTCGATTTCCTCTTTGGATGCGCCGTGGGGGGCATGGATGTGGCCGCGGAGTTTGCCGTTGACCTGGACGGGGATTTCGACGAGATCGTCCTTTGCGAGTTCGGCATTGAAGGCTGGCCAGGCGTGGCGGAAGACGGGTTCGTGGTAGCCGAGTTCGGCCCAGAGGTCTTGCGCTGTGAAGGGCGCGAACGGCGCGAGCATGAGCGTGAGGCTCTCGCAGATTTCGCGAGCGGCGCCGTCGGTCAGGCCGGATTCGAGCGTGTACAACTCGTTGACCAGTTCCATGAGCGAGGCGATGTCGGTGTTGAAGTGCCAGCGGCTATCGAAATCGTTGGTGATTTTGCCGATGGTTTGGTGCAGCTTGCGCAAGGCGGCGCGGTCGGCTTCGCTGCGTTCGTTTGTCGAGCCTTGGCGATCGCCATGGCGGGTGACGAAGCGATAGAGGCGGGCGAGGAAGCGTTGAATGCCGGAGACGCCGTCTTCCTGCCAATCGAGATCGCGATCGGGTGGGGCGGCGAAGAGCGAATAGACACGGGCGGCGTCGGCACCGAAGCGTTCCACCATGTCGTCGGGTGAAACGACGTTGCCGAGGTTTTTCGACATCTTTGCGCCGTCTTTAATGACCATGCCTTGGGTGAAGAGACGATTGGCGGGTTCATCGTTCTTAATGATGCCGATGTCGCGCATGACCTTGGTCCAGAAGCGCGAGTAGATCAAGTGTAGAATGGCGTGTTCAACGCCGCCGATGTATTGATCGATGGGAAACCAATAGGCGATCTTTGCGGAATCGAAGGGCGCGGTGCTGTTGTGCGGGTCGCAGTAGCGATAGAAATACCAGGAGGAATCGACGAAGGTGTCCATGGTGTCGCTTTCGCGGCGGCCGGGTTCGCCACATTTGGGGCACGGGACGTTGCTGAATTCGGGAACGCCTTCGAGCGGGGAGCGGCCCTTGCCGGTGATTTTTACGTCGAGCGGGAGCAGGACCGGCAAATCTTTTTCGTTGACCGGAACAATGCCGCAGGTTTTGCAATACACCATGGGGATGGGCGTGCCCCAATAGCGCTGGCGCGAGATGCCCCAGTCTTTAATGCGATAGGTGATGGACTCGTTGCCGAAGCCTTTTGATTGAGCGAAGGCGGCCATCTTTTTGCGCGCGTCGGCGGTGGCGAGGCCGGACCATTCGCCGGAGTTTTCGACGATGCCGTATTCGAGGAAGGGTTCCTTGATGTCTGCGCCGCCGAGGATGCCGTCAACGGCGCGAATGACGGGAGTGACGGGGATACCGTGTTCGCGACAGAATTCGAAATCGCGTTCGTCGTGGGCGGGGACGGCCATGATGGCGCCGGTGCCGTAACCCATCAAAACGAAGTTACCGATCCAGATGGGAACCTTTGTGCCGTTGAACGGATGGACCGCGTACTTGCCGGTGAATTGACCGAGCTTGGTGGCGTTGCCGGGATCTTGGCGCGCGGTGAAATCGATCATCTCTTTAAGCTTGAGCTTTTCGGCGTCACCGGTGACGAGCTTTGCCAAGAGTGGATGCTCAGGCGCGAGGATAAGACAGGTAGCGCCGTAGATGGTGTCGATGCGCGTGGTGAAGATGCGGATCTTTTCGCCGGTATCGGCCAGCGTGAAATCGACTTCGGCGCCTTCAGAGCGGCCGATCCAGTTGCGCTGCATGGCGAGAACGCGGTCGGGCCAACCGCCTTCCAACTGCTTCATGGCGTCGAGCAATTCGGGAGCGTAGGCGGTGGTTTTGAGGAACCATTGCTGCATGGCGCGCTGTTCGACGGGCGTAGTCTCGTGACGCCAGCAACAGCCGTCTACCACTTGTTCGTTGGCGAGCACGGTGCCGCATTCGTTGCACCAGTTGAGCAAGGCTTCTTTGCGATAGGCGAGGCCGCGCTCATACATTTTCAAAAAGAACCACTGATTCCAGCGATAATATTCGGGCTCGCAGGTAGTGACTTCGCGACTCCAATCGAAAGCGAAGCCGAGGCGGGCGAACTGCACCTTCATGTTGGCGATGTTCGAATGGGTCCATTCGCGCGGCTGACGGTTGTTTTTGATGGCGGCGTTTTCGGCGGGCAGGCCGAAAGCGTCCCAACCCATGGGATGGAGCACGTTGTAACCGCGCATCCACATATAGCGGGCCAGCGCGTCGCCAATGGCGTAGTTGCGCACGTGTCCCATGTGAAGCTGGCCGCTGGGATAGGGCAGCATTTCCAGGACGTAATACTTCGGCCGTTCGGGCGCGTTGGCTACGTAGAGCGACGCGTCCTGGGACCAGCGCTCGTGCCACTTGGGCTCGATTTCTTTGGGGTCGAAGACTTTTTCGGGGATACTAGCTCCTTGAGTGTCGCAATGTCGCGAAGATGGCCGAACGGTTTTTCGTCGGGCGTTTCCAGAATAAAAGCCTTCTCGCGCAGGTCAGGATGATTGAGGATGCGCCGAAAGCCTTCTAAACCAATATAACCAGCGCCGATGTTGGCATGGCGGTCGAGGTGGGAACCGGTGGCGGCTTTGGCGTCGTTTGTGTGGATGATGGGGACGTGCGTGAGGCCGATCGTTTCGCGCGCGGTGGTGAGAAATGTGTTGAATCCGACTTGGGTGGCGAGATCGAAACCATAGACGTGGGCGTGGCAGGTATCGAGGCAGAAGGCGACGGGGATGTCCAGATACTTTGAGGCGAGTTGTTGAATGATGGCGAGTTCGGAAAGATCGCCACCGAGTTGCGCGCCGGCACCGGCAGTGTTTTCGAGAAGGATGGTGAGGCGCGGATTCTGTTTGTGTGCATCGTCAACCGCGCGCCAAGCGAGGGCCATGGCTTCGGCAACATTGAGCATGCCTTGTTCCCGTGTGAGGCCATTCTTGTAATTGCCGGGATGGACGACTAAGTAATCGGCACCGATGATGGTGGCGCGCTCGATTTCGCCGCGGAAGCCGTGAATGGAGTTTTCGCGGACGTCGGAGGGCGGGGCGGCGAGGTTGATGAGGTAACTGGAGTGGATGACGAGCGGGGTGATGTCGTGTTTGGTGCGTTCGATGTTGAGGAGTTCGACCTGGTGTTTGTCGGGCGGTTTGGCGCGCCACATGCGCGGGCTGGCGGAGAAAATTTGCAGGGCGTTGGCGCCTGCTGCTTGCGCGTTGAGGGCGGCGCGTTCCAGAGATCCGCCGTGGTTGGAGTGAATGCCGATGCGCACGTTGTCAGGATAACGGGGCGGTTACGGCGGTTTGACATAGGGACATTGTTAAACTAGCGTCGGATGCTATTAGCCCGAGAATTTATTGGCTACTTGTCGCGGCAATTGGTGAGTCGGCTGAGCCCGTCAGCGTTTGAGACGTCCGACCCCGCGGTGGCGGCCGCCTCAATGGCGCAGGTGATTGAAGAAGACTTGTCGATTGAAGACAAGTTAAACGACGAAGTGCGCGACATGCTGGACCAATACAGCGAGTACATGCGGCGCGAGAACGTTTCGTACCAGGAAATGTTCCGGAAGATTAAGAACCAGTTACTGGCGCAGCGGAAGATTATGCGCGCGGCGGGGCGCGATACGGGCGATCCGATGAAGCTTTCGCGCGACAAGGTGAATGACTTATCGCACAAGCTGGTGGCGGCGTTGCGGAAATCGCGTGAGTTTCGCGTGCGGAAAGATCCGAACGACTTGCGGCTGGCGATTGTGAAAGAAATGACCGACCTGCTGCAGTTGGAAGAGCGCATTGATAAGGCGGCACGGGCGAAGATTCGGACACAGAAGCGCGAGATTACCGAGGGCGGGGAAGAGTACGATCTGCTGCATAAACGGTATTACTCGGAAGAGTTGAAAAAGCTTGGGATTAATTTGAGCGCGTAAGGCTGATATAAGAACGAAGTGAAGGCTGGGCCGGGGCGTTGGGTTGCTCCGGCCTTTTGCTTGTGTTTGGGCTTATGCGAGGCTCTGCGGTGCGGACTGGGGGCTATGATGATGACTGAGGAAGCTTTATGCCGACTGTTGTCGCTGAGCCAGTTTATACATCGTCAGTCACCGACCAAACTCGGAAGCGGTGGACGCGTACCGAGGTAAACGCATTGGAAAACTCGGGACTGCTCGCGGGCCAGCATTTGGAACTCATTGGCGGAGAACTGTTGGACAAGATGGGAAAGAACCGTCCTCATGTCAATGCGACAACCAGGCTTAGGCTCTGGATGGAGCAGGTGTTCGGTGCCGAGTTTGTGGCCTGTGAGGCGCCTGTTGAGGTAGCGCCGGGCGACCAATCACTGAGTGAGCCCGAGCCGGATTTAATTGCGCTGAAGCGATCAGCTGATCCTTTTAGTTTGACAACGCCGGTTGCGTCGGACATTGCTCTAGTGGTGGAGGTGTCGGACTCATCGTTGAATGTGGATCTGACGATCAAGAGCCGCTTGTATGCGAGGGCGGGCGTGGTGGATTATTGGGTACTGGACCTGAACGGCAGGCGGCTGATTGTGCATCGCGATCCCGAAGGTGGCGTGTTTAAGTCTGTGACGGCGTATAGCGATCAGGAAGCGGTTGCGCCCCTCCTCGGTGCGACTGCTGTATTTCCGGTCGGTCGTGCGTTTCCGACGTTCTGAGGATGGGTAGCGTAGTCGTCTCTAGTGGCGCAGTCAGTTAGACTCAGAGGGATGAATTTCCCTCTTTGTCGAGTGGTTACAGTGGCCGCGATTGCCGCGATGTCGGTCTCTGCAGTCGAACCGGTGGACCCGTCGAGAATGCTGCGCGTGGGCACGGTGGACGAGCGGTTTCAATCTTTTAATATTGAAATGGTGGAAGTGACGGGTGGTCGCTTTTGGGCGGCTTATAAGAAGGCTGGTGCGCCGGAAGCGCCACAGGCGGGGCATTCTTCCATACCCGGGCTTGATGCTTCGGCCTTTCGTTATCGGCCGCCTATCGATTTGACGAATGCGCGGCTGCGGAAATTGGCGGCGGCGTTGGGGCCATCGTACATGCGGGTGAGCGGGACTTGGGCCAACTCCACTTACTTTCACGATTCGGATGGGCCTGCGCCGAAGACTCCGCCAGACGGTTTTGGTGGGGTGCTGACGTGGGCCGAGTGGAAGAACGTGTTGGATTTTTCGCGGGCGACGGATGCGAAGATCATCAGCTCGGTTGCGATTTCTGCGGGCGTGCGCGATGCGAACGGCGTGTGGACTGCGGGACAAGCGGAGAAGCTGCTGGCTTTTACGAAAGCATCGGGCGGTTCCATTGCGGCGATGGAGTTTTTTAATGAGCCGACATTTGCCGCGATGGGCGGTGCGCCCAAGGGGTATGACGCTGCGGCGTATGGGAGAGACTTCAAGGTGTTTGTGCCGTTCTTGCGGAAGGCGTCGCCGGAGACGATTTTGCTGGGGCCGGGATCGGTGGGCGAAGCTGCGTCGTTGGGGCCGGTGATGTCGATCGTGAAGTCGGAAGATATGTTGCAGGCCACGGGGCCCGGCGTGGATGCTTTTTCGTATCACTTCTATGGTGGCGTTTCCAAGCGCTGTCAGGGGAAGATCAGCACGGACGAGGCACTTTCGGAAGATTGGTTGGCGCGTACCGAAAGAGACGAAGCTTTCTATGCGGCGCTGCGAGATCGTTTTGAACCGGGCAAGCCGATGTGGCTGACGGAGACAGGCGAAGCGGCTTGCGGCGGCGATCCGTTCGCTTCCACGTTTACTGACAGTTTTCGATATTTAGAGCAACTGGCGCGGTTGGCTAAGCGTGGGGTGCAAGTGGTGGCGCACAATACGCTGGCGGCGAGCGATTACGGATTGATTGACGAAGATACGCTGGTGCCGCGGCCGGATTACTGGTCGGCGTTGCTGTGGCACACGCTGATGGGGAAAACGGTGCTGGATGCGGGGGCGTCCGACACGCCACAGGTTCACCTGTATGCGCATTGCCTGCCGAAGCGCGCGGGGGGAGTGACGCTGCTGGCGATTAATACAGACCGCGATGGGGCGCATGAACTGACAACTTCGACCAAGAGTGAACGCTATACGCTGAGTGCTAAAGATCTTTTGGGGACTCAGGTTGATTTGAATGGTGTGGCATTGGCGTTGGGTGCGAACGATGCGCTGCCGAAGATAAAAGGAATCAAAGCTGCGGCCGGGGCGGTGACGCTGGCACCTGCAACGATTACCTTCCTGGCGTTTCCGAACGCGAAAAACGCTAGCTGCCAGTAACGCTTTCAATAAAGTGCCGAACAATGGCGGTATATTCGTCGGCGCGCGTGAGGAAGCTCATGTGGCCCGTGGGGGCGGGGAAAATCTTGACGGTGGCTTGCGGGTAGAGGGTTTGGAGGAAGGCGCGTTCACGGTCAGTAAAACCGCGGTCATCTTCCGCGCCGATGATTTGCACAGGTATCGGCAGCGGATGATTGAGCGGTGAAGCAAGGCAAAACTGCGCGCCTAGGATGAAGTGGCTTTTAACGCGCTGGCCGGCGTCGGGTTGGCTTAGTTCTTCGTCATAGAATTTCGACCAGAACTCGGCATCCTTCGATCCTTTCACCAAGCGAGTTTTCTTAGAAATGACTAACCGGCGGAACGCGCTCGGCGGAAAAAGGGCAAAGGCTCGGTACGCTGCGGGTACGAGCTTGGCTCGCGCACCGCAATAGAAACCGGTGTTGGCTAGTATCAGGCCACTGACTCGTTCCGGATAGCGCTTAGCGAAGGCGGGAGCGATCATACCTCCCAGTGAGCTGCCCAAGACCACAGCTTGTGTGAGGTTGAGTGTCCGGAAGATTACCTCGATGCCCTGCAACACCTTTTCGTGTGGGAGGACTTTTGTTGGGAGACCGATGGAAACGACGCGGCAATCTGGTTCGAGCGCGGCGTTCAGAGCGAACATTGATCTAGCAGTGCTTCCGCCGCCGGGCAGAATTACGAGTGTTGGCGAACCGCTGCCGGAATCGAGATACTCCCAGTCTCCTAATTTTGTCGCCAGTGGCGGTGTGGGTGTCATTGGCCGTCTGCTAAGCGCAAAGGCTTGGGTGCATTGCGGAGGTCTTCGGCATCGTAGACGACAAAGTCAGGGTTGATAAAGGCGCGGCGTACGTTCTGGAGTTCATGCGGAGTGTTGAGGACGTAGTAGTCGATGGGGAGCGTCAGCATGCCTTCTAAGCGCGCGGGAGAGAACCCGTTCTGCATGGTAGTGAGCCAGCGTTCCTGCCAGCGGGCGGAGGCAGTTTCGGAGAATGCCACGCCGCGGGCGCTGTTCCAATCGGCCCAAAGGCCGTGGCGCGATTGGGCCCGAAACACGCCAGGGTAAGACGCGCGATCGGCGTCTGGAAAGAGGAAAAGGGAACTGCCCCACGTACTGGTGTCGGCCCAGGCGGCCATGGTATTGAGTGAGTCGCGCATGGGCATAGGCGAGGGGCGCAGGCCGGGCGTTTGTGAGAGTGCTGCGATGGCTATGATTGGCACTACCAGAACCAGAAAGCGCGCGGGACCGGGGGCGAAAGATAGCAAGAGTAAAGTGAGCAAGGCTGCCAAACCTACCGCCAATGCAAAAAACATTAAGTGCCAGGTTTGATTCAGGCGCAGGAGATCGAAAAGGCCATGGCTCACTGGGAGAGAAAAGAGTAGGAAGAACCAGCCCAGTGCTTCAGCGATAGAACGGCGCAAGATGGCGCGCATGCCAGCGAGTGCGAATAAGAGTGCCGACGCGGCAAGGCTGAACAGAAGGGTGCGCGTAGGTTGAATGCGTGCGGTCCAGGCGAAAAAGTTTTGGTCGAGCAGGACGTAGGAGATGGGGATGGACAGCACTCCGCAAGCGGCAGTGCCCAAGACAAGCCAGCGAAATGGATAGGTGAGCAGCGGCCAACAACGCGCAGCGGCCCAGAGGCCGAAGACAAAGAGTGCCAGCAACTGGAGAATTTCCCCGGACGGCCATGAACTGACGTATAGATAGGGCACATAACTCCGCTGAAACAGAGAGAGTTGGTTAGACATGTGCCTGAAGACGGGCTCAGCGGCTGTGCCAGGTTGGAGCTGCGCGAGATTGGCTAGCAATAAAGCGAAGATGAGAAACACCGGCAACGTGGGGCGCACGAGCCGGCGCATTCTGCTGTCGAAGGTGAACGCGAGCAATAAGACAAACCAAAAGGGTGCGGCTAAGAAAGGGTCGTAGAGAAACGCGACGCCGCCTGCCACGGCTGCAAAGAGAGGAAACCCCTGCGTGAGCAAGCCCATGGCCAGCAACAGTAATGAGAATGCGAAGGGGCCGGGTAGAGGTTCGCGATCGGTCAAAAAAAGAGCTGGCCCTGCCAGTGAGGCGCCGAGATTAATGATGGCCGAGACGACAAACGCGAACAGGTGCCCAAGGCCGGTGGCGCGGGCCAGGAGAAAGAGACCCAGCAACGCGGCCAGGCGGAAAGCGAACTGCTGAGCGAGCAGCGCGCGCCGCAGCGGCTGGCGGCCGGCTTCATGGAGAAGCAACGTGGCTTCGTCATAAGCGGTGAGCGAGAGATTTGGGTTAGTGGCTACCAAGTCACGCGAGAGTAAGCCTGGGGCGTCCATGCGCTCCAGCATGGGTAGATAAATTTGCGTGTCGCCTTCCAGGTAACTGTGACCTGGGAAGACCTTAAACTCAAGCCAGGCGGCTGCGAAGATGGCAAGGCACAGCAGCGGGACGCGCAACATTTTAGCTAGCCGGTGTTTTATCCAGTTGCTGCTTGGTCCAGAGTCGTTGCGGGTTCAGTTCGAGAGCTTTTTGGAAGGCTTGGCGCGCTTCGCCATTGCGATTGGCTTTGCGCAGGGTGACGCCTTTCCAGAGATACGCTTCGGTCAGCTTGGGATCAATGGACAAGGCCCTATCGAAATCCTTGAGTGCTATATCGAGGCCGCCGCCCATGGAGGTAGGCAGGTAAAAGTTTCCAACGCCACGGCTGACGTACGCGAGCGCGAGTTTTGGATCTAGTTGAATGGCTTTATTGATCTCGTCTTGTGCGCATTGGCCATATTTCAGAGCACCGAAAATTGGATTGGCCGGAATCACTTGACCGCACAACGCGCCTAAGAGTCGATGATACTCGGCATTGTTGGCAGTGTCGGAAATTAACTTTTGGGCGGTGCTCATGCCCGCTTCGGCGAACGCTTCCGATTTACGCTTATCGCGCAGTTCCATGGTCACTTCGGCAGCGTATGAGTTGGCTAAAGCCAGTTTATAAAGGCAATCATGACAGTCCGGTTTGGCTTGGGCGGCCTGTTGATATTGAGAAATCAGACTGTTCAAGGCGGCGAGATCCTGGTGATCTCTGGCGACAGTCAACTCCGAGGGGGGCGGCGCTGCGAAGAGGCTGCAGGCGGCCAAACATAAAATAGAAACTTTCAACATGACTGACTTCATTTTAGAGAGGACGGTTTTGGCCGTCTAGAGTTTCGTAAGTTTCTTTTGAATGAGAAGAAAATACAGGGCGAGGATAACGAGCAAGACGCCATTACCTGTGAGGACTGTCGATATTGATGTTCTCTCTACCAAGAAGCCGCAAATCAGCGCGCCCACCGGCATGCCACCGCGGAACGCGACGTTATAAACGCTCATGACGCGGCCGCGCATGGCGTCGGCGACATGCGATTGAACGAGCGAGGTGTTCAGCGCGAAAACGACCATCATCAATGCGCCCGACATGAAGATAGCCCCCGAGCTTAACGGCAGAAAATGTGAAAAACCGATGACGGCAATGGTCAGACCGAGTGCGGCCAGCGCGTGCAAAGATTTCGTGGCTTGTCCCGGCTGCGCAGATTGCCCTGCCACTAACAAAGCGCCGGTAACGGAACCTGCTCCTGAGATGCAAAGGAAGAGTGTGAACAGGTTGGATGTGCCATGAAAGCCCGCTTTGGCCAAGACAGGAAGAAGAGCTAAGAGCGGGTACGAAAGCATGGTCACGAGGAAGGCCAGGTTGATGAGACTGAGCATGCCTTCGCGTTTGCGCATGAAGTCAATGCCTTGCTTCATGCTTTCCAGGACAGGCGTGCCCCGGCCGCCCGGTACAAACGTGGGGCGAATCATGAGCAGAGAAGCGATGACGGCCAGGAACGAGAGTCCGTTCAGAAAAAAGCACCAATCCGCGCCCAATTTAACCAGCGCGATACCGCCCAAAGCGGGACCTACGACGCGAGCCAAGTTGAATTGGATGGAGTTCAAGGCGATGGCGTTCTGTAAATGTTCCTTGCCGACGAGGGTGGGGACTAACGCCGAATAGGCCGGACCGCCGAACGCTTGCGCCACGCCGACGATGAACGAAAGACACCAGATCTCCCACACGACCACCATTTTCGTTTTCGCCAGCAGGGCCAAGGTGAAGGCGCAGGTGAGTTGGATTACCTGCGACACCAGAAGCAATTTTCGCCGGCTGATCCGGTCCGCGAAAACTCCGCCAAACAAGGAAAGCAGGAAGATGGGCGCTTGCCCGAAGAAAACATCGAGCGTTAAATAAAGCGGGCGGTTGGAAATGTTGTAGACCAGCCAGCTCTGCGCTGCGATTTGCATCCACGTGCCGATACTGGAAGTACACGCGCCGAACCACATGACCCGGAAATCGGGGTATGCGAATGCCTTGAAGACCCTATTAAGCAAGTAAGCCCTTTGTAACACAGGGCATAGGTTTTAAACTCCTTGACGAGGCATTGGCTTGGCGCGTTTGATTAAGTGCACCAGATTGCCATCCGCGTCGTGGAAGAATACCAGGCGATTGCCGAGGGTTTCGTAAGGCTCGCCAGCGAATTTCACGCCTTGTTTCTTCAACTGAGTGAGGCCGGCGTCGAAATCGTCTACCAAAATGGCGATGTGCCGCATGCCGGGAGTCTTCATGCTGGGATTACCGAAATCGCCTTCGCTTGGAATGATCTCGATCATCACGCCATTCTTCGCTTCGACAAAGTAATTACCGGCGTATTCCCACACTAGGGCGAACTCCAGATTCTGGACGTACCAATCGGCCAAGCCCTTGGGATTGGGGGATGCAATTGCAAAATGTTCGATGCCTGAGAACATGTCCGGGATTGTAACAGGTGCTACGGGTGGGCGGGCGCCTTGCCGGCCTGTACAGCCTGAATCCAGGCCCTCACACGTCCTTCCAAGACGTCGAGCGGCAAGGCGCCGCCGTTCAGGATTTCGTCGTGAAAGGCGCGAATGTCGTATTTGTCGCTCAGTTCTTTTTGAGCGAGGGTGCGCAGTTCCAGAATCTTCAGTTGGCCAATTTTGTAGGCGAGAGCTTGACCGGGCATGACGATGTAGCGGTCTGTCTCGGCTTGAATATCGGGTTCATCTTCGCCGGAATTTTCGCGGAAGAAAGTAATCATCTGCTCACGGGTCCAATGCTTGTAGTGAACGCCGGTATCGAGCACAAGGCGGCAGGCGCGCAGGAGTTCGTCGGAGAGACGGCCGTAATCACTGAGTGGATCTTTGTAGAAGCCGATATCTTTGCCGAGACGCTCAGAGTAGAGAGCCCAGCCTTCCGTATAGGCGGTGTATTGCGCTTGCTGGCGGAACGGAGGCAGGCCTGGGAGAGTCTGCGCAATGGAGATTTGCATGTGGTGGCCAGGGATGGCTTCGTGATAAGAGGTGGATTCAATGCTGAGCTTCGAGCGGTTTGCAAAATCTCCAGTATTGACGTAGACGATGCCGGGACGTGATCCGTCTGGAGTGCCTTGATTGTATTCGGCCGCAGCGGCCTCCTTTTCGCGATAGGCCTGCACGGGGCGGACTTCCACGGGAGTTTTTGGGAGGAGACCAAAGAGTTTTGGGAGTTCTGGCTGCATGCCGGCGATGTAAGCGCGATAAGTATTGAGGATGTCGTCGGGCGATTTGGGAATGAGCTTCGGGTTTGTTTTGAGCGAAGTTTGAAATGTCTTGCGGTCTGAAAAGCCCTGACTCTTGGCGATGGCTAGCATTTCTTCATGAATACGGGCGACCTCGCGAAGACCGAGTTCATGAATCTTTTCGGGCTCTAAGCTTGTGGTGGTTTGTTGGCGGACCGCGAAACGGTAGAGTTCGGCGCCGTTGGGCAACGCCCACAAACCTGGCTCGGCTCGGCCGGCTGGAGCGTAATCTTGCGCAATGAAGTTTGCCAATTTGGCGTAGGCAGGCCGAACCTCCGTGTCGACGGCTTTGACAACTGACGCGCGCAAAGACTTCTGCTCGGCCTCCGTGATGGCGGCGGGGAAGTGTTTGGCGGGACCGCCGAAAACGTTGGCTTCGCCAGCCGGTTCTTCAAGCGCGCGAAGCTGGGCCACCACTTTTTCGAGCAGAAACTTCGGCGGCATGTAGTGATCGCGTTTGCCCTGTTCGAGCGTTTCAATGACTTGATCGAACACGTGCGGTATTTGATGCAGGCGGGAGATGTAATCGGAATATTGCTTGGCGTTATCGAAAGGGATGAGCGGTACGAACTGGGCGATGGCGAGGTGGAGGCCGTTGAATTGATCGACGGGCATGAGGTAGAGCTTGAGCCTGGTGGATTCCAGATTCTCCTTCAAATTACGCACCATCAATTGCTGGTTGAGAAGTTCCTGCTCTGGGAAGCCTGTCGTATCGATGGCTTCGAAGCGCTTGAGAAAAGCTTCATTGTCTTTGCGCTGCTGTTCCACATGAGCAAGAGAGACATCGCTCAATTTGTCGTTATAGCGATAATCGCCGATGATTGTGGCGAACTCGGGAGACTCACGAAGGTTGTATTGCCACTGCTCATCGAGCAACTGGTCGAGTGCGTGACGCCGTGTGGCCAGGTCCGGCGTTTGCAAATTCGGAGTCATAGCGAGCAGAAGAGTGGCAGCGGTCCAGTGCGCGAACGTCATAATTCTCCCAAACAGCAGGATACGACGTTGGGCAAGAAAAGTTCAAACGGAGTGGCGGCGGGAAAAGCGCGGAGTTAAGCTTTTGAAGGCGTTGTTTGCGGCTCTCAGTGGTTTTGTAAGCCGCCAAGAGAGGGATTGTTCTAACCCGCCGCGGATGTTTTGTTCGACAGAAAGCTGTTGCGCGGAGGCCAAGTTCAATTTCTTCGTTTGGGAGATTTCGGATTGTAGCCTCTGTAATTGCTCCTCCAGGCGTTGCGTGTGCGACCGTTCGGCAGCCAGATTTGTTTCGGCCAGCGTCAGATCATTCCGCAATCGGAGAAGCTCCGGGAGGGAGGGTGCGCGGTGTCTCAACTGTTGGAGTTTTAGGAGGTCGAGCCGATACTCCATTTTGCGGCCACTGACAAACGACTGAAGTACGGACTCCCTCTCAAGATAATCGACCAAAGTTTGATCGTCGCTGCTGAGGTGAAAGGCGGACATCACTGTGCGCAAGCCATTCAGCAATCCGTTGTCACTCGCGCTGGGAGCAACTGCCGTTAGGTGGTTCAGGCAGTGGAGTAACGAGCGGAAGAACACGTACCCTAGCGGAATTTCATGCAGGGCGATCCATTCAAAGTCGAAGTCTTCGAGCTTTCCATCAGCGCGCAAAGAGAGATTGTGAGGGCCGCAATCGAGCTGATCGCCCGATAAACAAAGCTCTAGGCCGTTCGTTCGCGGCAGTACCCGTGTTAGCAGATGTTGATAATAGGGACGAGCCCAAGAGATGAGCTCGTCGTAATGCCAGCCAGGACGGAGCAAGATCGGTTCGAGGAGGCTTGAGTAGACCCGTCCTTGGCGGAACGGGGACGCGGAGGGAGACCACTTGAACTTAGCCGTAGAAGGGCGCGAATCTTCATAGAGACTTGTCTTCTTGACTTTCAGTTCGCCGCGCACCATGTCGATCCGAGTCTCACATTGAAAGGCGCGGTGGCGATTGCTGGAGTAGACAAACGCCCCGGTCATTTCTTCAAGCGGCGAGTATGAGGCGACCATCAAAAACGAATTGGCGAGATCTGGAACAAGATTGTTTTCAACCGCGACTTTCCACGCCGCCGCCTCAGAGAAAGAGCGTCGAAACGGCGTTCCTGTATCCGAAGCAGGGCCGTATTGGGCAAGCAGATCCGTGACCACGGAACCGTATTTCAAAGAGTTTCTGGTGAGGATGAGTTGCGGCAGTTTGTAATCGGGAAACGGGAAAAGCTCCTGAAGATGATTCCAGCCAGCCGAGCGGAGAGACGCTGCTAGTTGCGATCGGCCCCAAGTGATGGCCGTGGAATCGGTGTATCTATCCTCTACGCCAAAGTAAGGTTCGCCGAGATGATCTTCAGGTGCGCCACACAGATATTTCAATCCAAGTTTGTTTTCAATGGCTAAGATCAAACAGCCGGAAGGTTTTAGAAAACGGCGGCAGTGGCGAAGAAATGCGACGGGAACGGTTTCACCGCCGAAGAGGCGGTAATATTCCAGAACTCCCACTACCACGATCGCGTCGAAGCGGTGATTGACCCGTAGAGACTCGAAATTGTCGCAAACGACAGTTGTGTTATCGAGTGACTTGCAGCGTGCGGCGGCGATGGTTGCGCGGCGCAGACTTCCTTCCACAGCGAGCAACCTCCCATCTAACTCGCCGATATAGCGACTCAGCGCTCCGCAGCCGGCACCTATTTCTAAAGTGTCTCCTTTTAGGAGGTGACTCAAGGGACGCAGCAGATTGGTACGTACCGCGCTGAGATGATACTCCATCGCCCAATCGCGAATCTCAGCAGCCAAGGGAGAAGAGCCAGAGCGGACGTCTATGGAGCGATCAATGGTTTTGAACAGACGCTCTTCCGCAGCGTCACCGTCACTATACAGCGATTGAACAGAGCGCGCTTGTGGATACCAGACAGAAGAGCTACCTTCTAGCGAATAGCCACCCTCAGCGAGCGCGCTGGGCAAGTTGAAATCGATCGCAGAAATTGTTGCCATGAAAGGTCGGCTGTAAAGAGTACCGGTTATCTCCGAGTGATCAACCAACAGCCTGTTCTTCTCCTGACGAACAGACCGCACTATTAGGTAACAGGCTCGGACGTAATTTTCCGGGATCTGGTATTTCTCGGAGTTAGATGTCTTTCCAAAACATCTCGGCGTCGGAGCGGCGCACATAATTCGCGTCTAGCGCGATTGGGTCACTCCAGCCTGCGGGGCCGTCGAGTGCGGCACACTGACCTACGGCGGCGGCAAGGTATTTGGGTGCCAACGTGAACGGGACACCCGCGATCTGGCACGGTCCGCCTTCCAGCCCAATGAACTCCACGTCGGGCGGCAAACTCTTGAGCCACTCCTCCCATTGGGAGACTACTTCCGGCAGAACTAGTTTTGCACTGGCGTCATACACCGCCCCATACACTTGTCCGCGGCGCGCATCGAGAGCTACGGCTCGTAAGTGTGCATGCCCGCAGAGACTCAAGGCTCGGAGATTGGATACGCCGGCTACTGGTTTGCCTAGCGCCTCGGCCAATCCTTTAGCGGCCGCAACGGCCACACGCACTCCGGTAAACGAACCGGGCCCATTGGCGGCAGCGAAGCAATCGATTTCATCAAGCCGTGTGTTTGCCTGCGCTAGCGCCTCTTGAATCGCTTGGATGACGAAAGGACCAAAGCCATCAGTTGACCTAAGATGGATCTCCGAGACTTTCTGCTGATCGCGCAATAACGCGACACTCCCAAACTCGGAGGTTGTATCAATAGCTAAGACAATTAGTGACTCTGTCATTACGGCGTAAGCGTGAAGACGCGGTCCAATTCATACGCTTTGCCGTTCGCGTTGATAGCCTGCAGGCGGAGAGTCAAAATACTGCCTGGGATGGCGATGGACTTGGGGACAATAAGGTTACCAGACGGGCCAATAGCCAGTACGCGCAAGCCTTCGCCACCGGAGATAACTTCACCCCACCACACATACTGCATGGAGCGCGTGGCACGGTTGTTCTTGGTGAGTTTGATCTTGAAGGGTACCGGAACGCGCACGCTGAGTTGATCTCCCAAGGGATCAGCGATGTCAAAAGGAGTTTTCGCAGCGTCGCTCTCCGGCTCTTGCACGGGAGGATTGATGGCCTGGAAGTAGTACGAGCGCGCCATCGATTCCTTCTGGCCCTCCCGAGGTAAGTAGAGGATCCAATCGTTCGTAGTGTCGGGAGTTTCGCGACTGAACACTTCGGCGCGCTTGTCTTTGAGCGGAGTTTCTTCACCGGTGGCGGGATTCACCCAATAGGGGTTGTACTTGTGGCGCGGGAGAGTGACTTCAATGATGCCTGGAGTTTGGGCGTAAGTGAGACACTCAACGAAATCAACTTCTGCCTCGGGATCTTTGCGGCCATCCACCGCTACAGCGCGCGCTCCAGAAACATCGAAAAATGGCTCATACTCCCAATGCCGTGTGTCGGAGATTAGTTTGTACCAAGTTTCAACCGCTTTGGCATTCGTCTCGTTGCGTAACGCCTCAAACGGCACGCTCGGATACTGGCCGTTCGTGGTGGCGTTCCATAATTCATGCCGGAAGCCCACGGGCTCGACGGTGGAAATGACATGGATTGACGGCATCTCTGTGAACTGATGTTCCACGGCACCCAACTCAGGCCGGGGCGAGGCCTCCAAAATAAAGTTCATCCAGCCATCGGGGAGCAGCGGCGACGAACTGGCGCGCGCATCGCTCGATCGCGGATGATGAAAGCCGTCGTATTTCTTCAGAAAGAGGCCGATGTCTTTGAGCAGTGACCGCGTGCCGGCGAGATCGTCGAAATGTTCGATGCCTTGCCACGTGACGTTCAGTCCGCCGTAACGAGCCACCACATAGCGGATAAAGGGCTCCAGCTTCTCGCGATCGTTCAGGACGCCACTCTGGACGAATGATTGATCGGCAAGGATCAGGTCGGCGGTGAAACTCCGGTCAGCGACAGCGAGGAGTCTGTCGTCTAAGGCACGGAAGTACATCAGATCTGGCTGGCCAGTCGGCGCGAAGGGTTTGGTTGCGCCATGCGCGCTTAAAACGATTCCACGGATATGCGTGAAGCCATTTTTCTTGCGGGCGTCGAGCCACGCCTCAAACGCGGCCTGATCCAGATCGAGCCAGGGTGCTTCGGCGCCCAACCATAAATGCGCTTTTTTGTTTGTGCTGCGCCAGTGCCGCAGATTGGCAACATTCACCATACCTGCTTCATTGGTTTCGGCGGCCATGAACGTCGCCTCCTGATCATCGAGGCGCTTGGAACTGCTGGTGATTTTATAAGTCCATTCGCCCGCTTCAATTGGCGTAAAGCGCACGCGCAATGTCCGGCCGCCGTCCCAGAAACTGCGCATCATGTAGGTGGTGTGGCTGGGCGAACGAAACTCAACGCGCAGCAGGTCGTCGCTCATGGCGGCTTGTGGCGACTTGAACTCATCCGGCTGCATTTCAAAAGTCAGTTCGCAAGGGAAATATTGGCGCGCTCCTTGCGAACACGCGGTGGGCGCTGCTGCCTGTGCAAGCGGTGCAATGAGAGCAAGACAGCCGATTGCCGCGTAAAACCGTACAATCCGCATATGCTTCAGCATAACGAAAGGGTAGAAGTTGAGCTTTTTCGCTGGCACTCGCTTTTGTTTGCTGCCAAAGTGATACGAATTCGACATGAAAGCAACTAAATGTATGGGACGAAGTACTGGCGCAACTTGCGTACTGGAAAAATCGTCCATACAATCGAGGAATACTTATTCCTTGGAAACACAAGGGGCCAAATTAGACTGGCTGTGCAAAGACTGAATAAGTCGACTGAGTTGTCGATAAGAAACTGAGAGGTGCTTATGGACATCGTTGGAGATCGGAAGTTCGTAGAAGTGCCGGGTGGCAAAACACACGATTTGCCGCCGCTGCTGGTGAAGACTGTGCCCGAGGTAAAGCGCCTCGACAAAATGATGGGCATAGCTGCCGAGATCATCGAGCAGGAAGATATGGTACCAACCTTGGCATCGCCGATTTCAGGCAGTGATGACATGTTGGAGCGGCGCAAGATGGACCTCGCCCTGAATCTTGTTGACCAATATTTAGGGGTGCTGACGCACTGGCATTGGGGCGACTCCGTGCTGGAGTGGATCAGGCAATGCGAGATTACTTTTGGCGCACGTCTGGAACTGCGCAACCTTCTGCGCAGCGATATTTGGCCTCACGCGGGCCGCAGCAGTTTCGTGACGCTGCTGGAAGACAAAGATGTCAAAACGAAAGGCGTGTCGCTTGAAAAGGCGGTCGGCTTACGTTTGGCGTTTCGGCAGATGCCGCCCATTCGTTGCTGCTCTGACCAGTTTCTGTTCTATCTCAACAATTCATTGGCACAGAGCGCTTATCACACGTGGTTGGAGACAATTCCGAACCCGGTCTCCTCTCTACCGCCCGAGCGCTTTCAGTTCGAAATCGTCGATATGTCGCTCGACGTTCACTAAGCGATCGCTGAAGGATTATTCTTTCGCCGAGTTTTTCACGAAGTCTAAAATGTCGAACTTCGGCACTTCGCGGTGCGGGAAGAAACTATCGACCGCGGACTTCTCGTCGTCGAAAATTCTGAAGACCGTCGCCAATTTTGTGAGAATCAGCAGCTCCGCACTGCGCTTGGATAATTTCATGAGCGCCAAGGCACCATCCGCTTTACTGAGCGTAGAGTGAGCGGCCACCAAAGTGCCCAGGCCCGAGCTATCTATATAGTCGACTCCCTTCATATTCAAGATCACATTACGGCCAGCTCCAGTGGCAGCTTGGTGTATGCGCTCCCGCAAAGCTCCCGCCGATTCGCCAGCAACCAGCCGTCCTTGCAAATCCAGAATCAATATTCCTTCGACGTCTCTCTCCGTTATTTCGAAAGCCATTTTTCCCCTTCCTCCATCCCCATTATCTTTGCATCACTCGGTACGCCGAAAAGATATTGGCTGCGCGACACGTGACAGGACCGCCGTAATCGTCTCTTTGGAAAATTCTCGCCACTATCTCAAATGGCAGTAATGCGAATTCGCTGAAGCAGAGAACGTTTTCACGCGCTGGTGTCCCACTCGGCGCCATCATCATCTTCTTCTGGCGCGCCAAATATCGCCGGTTAGTTCTCCAAGGCCCAGAACGATCTTATCTTTCGCGACATCAATTTCGAGGTTGTCTGTGTCGAGGTTCGACAAAGCGAGTCTAGGGCTGTGGAGATGATACACGGCAAATGGCTGCCCAACAGGATGCTTCGTTTCAGGGTCGAGCTTTTGCGCCCACAAACACAGATAACCGTCTCGGTCCGAAATGAAATAGAGCATCCGGCCGTCGGGTGACCAGCATGGTTTATCATCCCAGCGGCTTGGGTGACTGATGCCCACCCATCGCTTTGTGGTGACGGAGGCGTTTACCGTCAGACCGGCGCCATTTTGCCGGTTTGAGTTTCTCTCCATCTCGCGACCGCGCGCTGCCATCTGCTTGGCTTCCTTCTTGCGACCAATCCGCGTAGCACCGTCGCATAGTCATCGAAGAGCACCCGACAGGGCTGCTCATCTCTGCCAGTGGTTTCATTACAAACGGGCATTGCGCGTGCATAGACCGCGGCGGACTCTTCCGCCCTGTCCAATTTCACCAGACTATTGGCCCAATTATTAAGCGGCGCCACCAGATAGAAATGCTCACCGCCAAAGGCAGCCTCAAGCAGTCGCACCTCTTCTCGATCTAAGTCGATTAATTCCGCAAAGCGCCCCTGCTTGTGGCGAATAAATGCAAGCGAGTTGAGCAGGCTCGCTCGCTGATTAGGTTCGCTGCCCGTGTGCTGATTCAAGCTTGCTAGCGAATCCTGCAATAAGATTTCCGCGTCTGTATATTGCTTTTGCTGAATAAGAAGCTGAGCAAGATTGCCACGGAGAATCGCCATCTCCGTAGACGAAGCTGTTCTTCCGTACCTGGCAATCGCTTTGTGCAGAACCACTGTCGCCTCTTCAAGATTGCCGCCATAGTTGGTAAACCAACCATGCCCGCGACAAGCTAGGCATAATCAAGTGAGTCTACGCCTTCCGATTTCTCTACCAGCCCCGCAGCCCGCCGCCATTCCTGTTCAGCCTGCGAATACTGCCCTGCGTCCACATACGCTAACGCCAGCGCGTTCAAAATGCCAACGTACTGCCGTTCGCTGATATTCAACCCCGGAACCGCCGTGGCACACGCTTTACGAAACGCCTCAATCGCCTCCTTGCCACGGCCCGCCTGCGCCAAAACGTTTTCCTTCGATATCCATTCGCTCCAACTTTCTCCGCCAGACGCCAGTAGTAACCGCAGACTCAAAGCGATAAAAGCAACCGAGTGTTTCATAGTGCTGCGAATTTGCCATAACATTGAGTGAGGTCCAATGGTCTGACGGTAAACGCCTCCGCTCTTGTCGGTAAGTAGCGGCTCATCAACATTTTCCTATTGAACCCCCAGCCCACTCCTGCTAACATCTCACTTTGGGAGAGGTTCGTCCTATTCCCACAAGATCGACCAGCGCCCGGCTTGCCAAAAGTCTGGGCGCTTTTTCATTTGGAAAGGAGCCGAAAAATGACTACGTCGAGAATGGGTTTGTTTTTTCAGATTTCATCTAAACGCCTGTGGCCCCTCTCCGCCAAGCCCAGCGGCCGCGTTTTTTCACCCCGGGTCCAAATGGGTTCGAAGCGTAATTCGCCTTCTCCGGTCGTCTGGCACTCCAATTGGCTTCGTTTTTATAATTCCGCCCACCTCCTTAAACCGCCCCAGCCGATCGGGTTCGTTTTTTCACCTCGCATCGAAATGGGTTCGAAGCGTAAATCAACTCTCTCCCGCCCCACTTGGCTTCGTTTTTCTAAATTCGACCGCATGGATAACCTCGGCAACCGGGTGCGAAGCGTTTTCCAAGCTTTCTCAATTCAAGAAAGGTACAGTAATTGTTTGGCGTTAGAATTGTCTGACATCGCGCTCGCCTGGCGCACGGTCTTGAACGCTGCGTTGTTAGCCATACCTGCGGCAGCCGCTCCACTGCCTGAACATCACATCACGAATATTTTTGAACCATTGGCTTCTCCCGCCGAGTCGGAGAAGAGTATCGCCTTGCTGGTATTTGCCATCACGGGCGTGATCTTTGTGGGAGTCGCCGGGCTCCTTGCCTACACCATTTGGCGCTTTCGCCAACCCGTTCATGAACCACACAGTGAGGAGCCGCCACAAGTCTACGGCAGCAACCAAATTGAAGTGGCCTGGACGGTTGTGCCGATTCTCATCGTATTTGTTTTGATTGGAGTTTCGGCGCGCGTGATTGCGGCCGTGGAAAACGCCAGTCCTCCGCCTGCTGAATTGAAGGTCACTCTGATTGGCCACCAGTGGTGGTGGGAGGTTTTGTACCCCGATTACGGGATTGTAACGGCCAATGAGATCCACATGCCGGCTACGGGCGATCACAA
>Ga0302319_10005485_pt1 | contig 25505 bp, 21 predicted proteins | sample Bog_T0_2_FD_203319 | JGI IMG/M metagenome (GOLD analysis project Ga0302319, IMG submission 203319) | Peat permafrost microbial communities from Stordalen Mire near Abisko, Sweden - Bog_T0_2 | ecosystem: Environmental > Terrestrial > Soil > Wetlands > Peat | place: Sweden: Abisko, Stordalen Mire...
GCAGCCGAGCAAACAGCTTTGACAGCAGCGGGCGCACCGGGAGAAACAGGCGATAAGCGGCTTCGAGCAGCGCCAGCGCACCGGGCAGTTGCGCCAGGCGAGCCAGCCCGCGCCAGCGCTTGAGGCTGCTCCATACCGCAACAAAGCCCGCCGCGCCCGACACGATCGATCCATCGCCTCGCCGCACATGGAACCGGCGCATCGCCTGCTGCTGGGTCAGATCCGGACCGAGCCCAGCCTGGGATTGGGAGACGTCGAGGAAGCAAATCCCGCCGGCGCCGTCCTGCTTGCGATAATAGCCAATCTCGGCCCGGCAAAGCGGACAGGATCCGTCGTAATAGACCGTTAACGAGGGCGCTTCGGACGGCAAGCGAGGTCTCCAACGGGAACAGGCCAAACACGGTGATCCACTCTCACTTGATACGAACCGCCCTGGATTTTGGATCAATCGATGGGTCACGGCCGGATCATTCGGCTCATAGACTGACTGCGACTGATCCAACGGACCGGCCATCTCGTAACCCAACACATGGCTGGACAATGTGTGATCCCGTCGAACGGTCATGGTGGCCCGCGATGTCAGGCCTTGGACGCGACGATGTCTGACATGCTGAAAGACCAGAATGGAACCAGCTGAGCCCTTGTTGTTGGAAGCTGGCGGCATTGCCGTGGTGATGGGCGCGGGCGGCGGCATCGGTCGCGCCCTGGTCGAGCGACTGAGGCAATATGATGGCGTTGACAGGGTCATAGGTTTCAGCCGGACCAGTTCGCCGGCCATTGACCTTTTGAACGAGGCCAGCCTGGCGGCGGCGGCCGAATGGGCCGCCACCCAAGGCACCATTCGGCTTGTCATCGACGCCACCGGATTTCTGCATGACCAGGGCCGTCGACCGGAGAAAAGCTGGCGCGAACTCGACCCGTCGCATCTGGCGAAGGCCTTCGCGCTGAATGCGATCGGCCCGGCACTGATCATGAAGCATCTGCTGCCGTTGCTGCCGCGCGAAGGCAAGTCCGTGTTCGCCACGTTGTCGGCCCGGGTCGGCAGCATCGGTGATAACCGGCTGGGCGGCTGGTACAGCTACCGGGCCTCCAAGGCCGCACTCAACCAGCTGGTGCGTACCGCCGCCATCGAGCTGTCGCGCCGGCAGCCCGAAGCGATCTGCGTGGCGCTGCATCCCGGGACGGTCGCCACGCCGCTGTCATCGCCGTTCAGCAAGTCCGACCTCAAGGTCCAATCACCGGAGGTCGCTGCCGAACGGTTGCTGGACGTGATTGCACGCCTTGGACCGCAGGATTCCGGCGGATTTTTCGATCAGCGCGGGCAGACCGTGCCATGGTGAACGGTACGGCTTAGCACAACGCCAGCGGTTATTTTCGTAATCCGAATGATCCAGCGCGGCCCCAGGCACGTAACTGCATCGTTTACTGTTTTGAAAGCGGCCAGCCATGCGGAAAGTTCCTTGAAGTCCAATGACCCGGTCGATGTGCCCGTGGCGGCGGCATGGCTGGGCGGCCTTGGCGCCATTCCTTTTCTCGGCCTCGCATTGGCTGTGCCGCTGGCACATGAGGCGCTGCGGCCACAGCTGGATTTCGCCCTCCTCAGCTATGGCGCCATCATCCTGTCCTTTCTCGGCGGCATTCGCTGGGGCCTGGCGATTGTCCAGGGCAGTCAGACCAGCCGTCGGCTCTTCCGTCTGCTGGGACTGAGCGTCACGCCGTCCCTGGTGGCCTGGGCGGCGCTGGTGATGCCGGATGAGTTTGGCTGGATGACCCTCGCGGCCGGCTTTGTGGTGATGCTAGTCGTCGACATTTGGGCTGCGCGCAGCGGCGAGGCCCCTTCCTGGTATCCGATGCTTCGATGGCCGCTGACCGGGGCCGCGGTCGCCAGCCTGCTGCTCGGAAATCTATCATGATGGCAATGGGCGATGACCGCCGCGCGATTGGATAGTCGCTTGGCGGATGAACAACCCCGGCGCCGGTTTATTTTCGATTGATTAACTCCTCCAATTTTAACGACTAATTTAATGGAGAACCGACGGCTTCGCTGTAACGTCACATTCGTAAAAGAAATTTACAGGGGATGCCGATGGCAATCCAGGTGGGGACGAACGCGCAGGCGCTCGCCCGAATAGGGATCATCACGACGATATCTCTCGTATCGTCGGTGACAATGACCTGGTTAGGCTTGTCCTATAGCTTTGGCTCCGATGTGAACGCGACGGTCCCGCTGCTCTCGGTGTTCAAATTCGGTATGGTGATCGCCGTTATTATTCCGACCATCGTTGCGCCCCTTTTCGGCTGCAGGGTCGTCATGGTGCTGCGCCAGCGGGACCTTGCACAGCTCGCGTTGCGCGAGATCGCCGAAACCGACCAGCTCACCAGCCTGCCCAACCGGCGCGGCTTTGATGTTTCCGCCAAGGCCGCTTTCGCGGGACGCGATCCACGCAATCCGGTGATGTCGCTGCTGATGATCGATATCGACTTCTTCAAAAGCATCAATGACGGCTTTGGCCATGATTTTGGCGATGCGGCATTGGTGCGTGTGGCGTCGCTGCTTCGGGATCTGGCCCAGTCGGACGCGCTGATGGTCGGCCGGCAGGGCGGCGAGGAATTTGTGGCTCTGCTGCCAGGACGTACCGAGCCGGAGGCCTACGCGATCGCCGAAAGGCTGCGGGAGGCCTGCGCCCGCAGCGCGGTCGAATATGGCGGCCGGTCAGCTTTCATGACCGTGAGTATCGGGATCGCCTCATCTCAGAATCGGACAAGCCTGTCCGAGCTGATGAGCGAGGCGGATCGGGCGCTTTACTGCGCCAAGCAGCAGGGCCGCAATCGCGTCATTGCCTATCGGCCGGCGGCCCCGCGCGTGCTGGCGGCCTGACCGAACCCTGCGGGCGGTCGCCGCCGGATCAAACCCGAACCACTGCGTGGCCTGGGGGATGAGGCTCAGGCAGGCACCTTAGCGCCGCCAGCGTCTGGCGCAGTGCGATCTCCAGGGGCGTATGCGGCTCGCTGCCCAGGGTCGCGACCAGCCTGGCATTGTCGAGCCGCAGCGGCACGCGCCAGAGATAGCGCATTTCCAGCGCCTCGCGCAGGAAGGTCACGAACGGCGCCGCCAGATAGACCAAAAGCCAGGGGAATTTCCGGATCGGCAGGTCGGGACTGCCGGAAACGCGCCGGACCGCTTCGGCGATCTCGACGCCATGCTCGAGCCAATGACCGCGAAAGTGGAAGCTGTCGAACGCCGGCAGCGACTTTTCGGTATCCGCAAGCCGCGCCACGGTTTCGGCCAGGTCAGGCAGATAGGCCCAGGTGTGACCGGCCTGGAAATCGCCGGGATAGACCACCTTGCGCAGCGGCTTGCCGGGTTTGACCATGGCGTCCTTGAACCAGGAAGCTGGCTGGTGTGGACCGAAGAAGTCGCCGGCGCGTATCACCAGCGATCGTACGCCGTCCAAGGCGGCGGCGCGCAGCAACGCTTCCATCTCGACCCGTATTTTGCCTTTCCGCGTCAACGGATGCTGTGGCGAATGTTCGTCGACCACGGAGCCGGCGTCGGGACCGAAATTATAGACATTGCCTGGCAAGATGAGCCGCGCGCCGCTGGCCCGCGCGGCGGCGATGCTGTTCCGGAGCATCGGCAGCGCCAGCCCGCGCCAGTTCTGGTATCCGGGCGGATTGGCGCCGTGAAAGATCAACGCCGCGCCGGCCGCCGCGGCGACCACATCGGCTTCATTCATCGCATCGCCTTCGACCCAGTCCACGGCACCGACCCAGGTCGACCGGCGCCGCGCCGTCGCAGGCGTCCGGCTGAGGCCTGTCACCCGCCAGCCATGGGCGATCAGGGCATGGGCGACTTCGCCGCCGATGCCGCCGGTGGCGCCGATCACCAGCGCGGTACGCGGCGGGCGGGCATATTCAGATGGCAGAGTGGCATATTCAGATGTCGTCTTCATGGGGACTCTCCTGTGTTTGATGAACCCCAGTTTGGCCGCGCCTTCTGTTGATTGAAATTGCATAATGCCGTTGGTTTAATATACATTTCTGTATGACCCAAAGTGAGCCGAGCTGGGAGCTGCTGCGCACTTTTCTGGAGGTGGTCCGGGACGGCAGCCTGTCCGGCGCGGCGCGGCGGCTCGGGCTGACCCAGCCGACCGCCGGCCGGCACGTCGATGCGCTGGAAACAGCGCTTGGCCTTGCGCTGTTTACCCGTTCGCCGCAGGGCCTGCTGCCAACGGCCGCGGCCCTGGACCTGGTGCCCCATGCCGAGGCGATGGCTATGGCCTCGGATGCGTTGCGGCGGGCCGCCTCCGGCGAAGCCGCGACCGATCGCGGCACCGTGCGCCTCACCGCCAGCGAGATCATGGGATGTGAAGTGCTGCCACCGCTGCTCGCCAGTTTCCGCCGCGCCCATCCCGGCATCGAACTGGAACTTTCGCTGAGCAATCGCAATCAAGACCTGCTGCGGCGCGACGCCGATCTCGCGGTACGAATGAATCGCCCGACCCAGAAGGCGCTGGTCACACGGCGCATCGGCAAGACCGGGATCGGTCTCTACGCGCACCGCGATTATCTGGCGGCGTTCGGCACACCCAGATCCACCGCCGACCTCGCCGGTCATTGCCTGATCGGTTTCGACAAGGACGACCGCTCGTTTCGCTCCGTCGGCCCCTCACCGACCCCGATCCGCCGCGAGCAGTTCGGCTTCCGCTGCGACAGCGACCCCGCGCAATTCGCCGCGCTGCGCGCGGGCATAGGCATTGGCGGCTGTCAGCATCTGCTGGCGGCGCATTGGCCGGAACTGATCCCGGTGCTGCCCGACGAGATTCAATTCGCCCTGGAGATCTGGCTCGCCATGCACGAAAATCTGAAGGGTACGCGGCGGGTGCGGCTGTTGTTCGACCATCTGGCGGATGGCCTGAAAGGGTTTGTTCGGGGCCGCTGAGGACTATGTCGGCGAAGCGGCATGCATTCTGAAAGCGCCGGCGTGAATTCGAGACCCGACAGCACCGATGCTGGCCGGCATCGGCCTGGATGGACGCCGGCCGGGGAGCGCGGCATCACGCCATTGGATCCCGCCGAAACACGATCCGCGCCCCCCGAGGGCCGTTGCCGAGGGCTGCCCAATCGGCTACATGAGGCCTCAACGCACCCGTAGCTCAGCTGGATAGAGCGTTGCCCTCCGAAGGCAAAGGTCACACGTTCGAATCGTGTCGGGTGCGCCATCTTTTTCTTTATTTGACAACGCGATCTGCGCGCCCGATACCGGAACTGCAGTGCTGTCCCATTCAAGCAATCCGGAGAAAATCGTCGCCGAATGCCGATAGCCTGGCAACGCGGTTGACGCTTAAGGCATTCGTGAGGGCCGATGCCGTTCCGCGACGCCGGGACGAGAACCCTCGGGATGGTCCATTTCTGCAAGCAGACGAGATCGAGACGACCAACGACTGCAGCGCGGAATGCGCTTCGATGTCGGGGTTGGCCGATGGCTCGATGTGGCGATATCGTTTGGCGAACTGGTTGTTGCCCAGCAACTCATTCGCGGAAAGAGCCTTATTTAACGACAGGGAAAGTGAATGACAGACCAGACGGTTCCACCCGGCGCACCAGGTATTCCCCCGCGCTGGACATCAAGCGCCAAAAGCGCGGTCGGGACAGCCGCGGGCCCGGCGAGCAGGGTATGGTTCACGATCAGCCATGGTATTCTTAACGAAGTCTATACGCCACGACTCGATACCGCCTGCATTCGCGATTTTGGGTTCATCGTCACCGCGAAGGATTATTTTTCCGAAGAGAAGCGCGACGCCGATCAGAAGGTCGTGCTGATCGAAGACGGTGTGCCGGCCTTTCGGCTCATCAACACATCGAGGGATGGCCGCTACCGCATCACCAAGACGGTTTTGTCCGATCCCGATCGCGAAGTAGTGCTGCAGGAGCTCAGTTTTGAGGCGCTGATAGGTGAGCTGGCTGACTATCGGGTTCACGCGCTGATCTCGCCCCATCTTGTCAATGCCGGCGCCGGCAATACAGGCTGGGTGGGTGACTTCAAGGGGCGGCCGATGTTGTTCGCGCAAGCGAGAGGCGCATCGCTCGCGATCGCGTCCTCGGTTCCCTGGACCGCGCGCTCGGTTGGTTATGTCGGGACCTCCGACGGCTGGCAGACATTGATCCGCGGCGAAGGCCTGAAGGCTGAATACCAGCATGCACCGAACGGCAATGTCGCCTTGGCGGGTACGCTTGAACTCACGGCCAGCAACGGCCGAGCCGTTTTGGCGATGGGCTTCGGCGCGCAGCCGGAAGAAGCCGCCTTTCGGGCTATCCTCAGTCTGCAACAAGGGGTTGCATCAGCGCTCAAGAAATATACCACGGGCTGGCGCAACTTGCAGAGCTTGTTCCTGCCGCTGGACGAGCCGCACGATCCCCAGCAGTTGAACCGCTATCGGATCAGCACTGCGGTGCTAGCGTCGCATCGCGACGAAGCCTCAGGTGCGATCATCGCCAGCCTCTCGATCCCCTGGGGTTACCGCAAAGGCGACGACGATCTCGGCGGCTACCATCTGGTCTGGCCGCGGGATCTGGTCGAAACGGCCGGTGCATTTCTCGCCGCGGGAGCTGGTCCTGCGGCGAAAGCAGTGCTCGATTATCTGATGGCGGTTCAGGAGGCCGACGGACACTGGGTACAGAATTCGTGGCTCGACGGTCGGCCTTACTGGCAGGGCGTCCAGATGGACGAGACCGCATTTCCGATCCTGCTCTATGACATGCTGTTGCGCGCCGGCGCGATCTCATCATCGGACGCGCAGCATTATGCGCCAATGATCGAGGCGGCCGCCGGTTACATCGTCCGCGCCGGCCCGACCACCCAGCAGGATCGCTGGGAGGAAGATGGCGGCTATTCTCCGTTTACATTGGCGGTTGAGATCGCCGCATTGCTGGCGGGAGCCGATGCAGTGGAAATGGCGGGCAAAAGCGCAATGGCGAAGGTTCTCCGCGAGACCGCCGATCATTGGAATGAGCAGATCGACGGCTGGACCTACGCGACCGATACCGAGCTTTCTCGCCAACTCGGCATCGATGGCTACTATATGAGGATCGGATTTGCCGGCCGTGACGGCGCCTTCGGGTCGCGCGGCCTGATACCGATCAGGAACCGGCCTGACGGCAACGAAGCGCTGGAAGCCGGACTTCTGGTGAGCCCGGATGCGCTTGCTTACGTGCGGTTCGGCCTGCGCGCGCCCGACGATCCGCGTATTCTCAATACGGTTGCAGCCATCGATGCCCTGCTCAGACGCGAGCTGCCAACTGGCTCCTATTGGTACCGTTACAATGATGATGGTTATGGCGAGCACGCCGACGGGGCGCCCTTCAACGGGTCCGGGATCGGCCGGCTCTGGCCGCTCCTGACCGGTGAGCGCGCGCACTACGAACTCGCGGCCGGCAGGCCGGAGGAAGCAAGACGTCTTTTAGCGACGTTCGAGGCGTCCGCCAGCATTGGCGGCCTGTTGCCGGAGCAAATCTGGGACAGCGAAGATATTCCTGAGCGCGAGCTTTTTCTGGGACGGCCATCCGGAAGTGCGATGCCACTGGTCTGGGCGCACGCCGAACATATCAAATTGCTCCGGTCATTGAGGGATGGCGCGGTGTTCGACATGCCGCCGCAAACCTGCGCCCGCTATGTGAAGAACACGCCCGCGCCCGCGCCCGTTGCCTGGCGTACGACTGCGAAGATCGACCGAATTGCGGTGGGCCGCATCCTGCGTCTGGAATTCCTGGAGCCTGCATCGGTGCATTGGTCGTCCGATAATTGGGGGATCACGACCGACAGCGAGTGCCGCGCCACAGGTTTGGGCACGTTTATCTGCGATCTCCCGACGCAATCCTTGGCCGCGGGCAGCGAGGTGCGCTTCACGATCCTTTGGACTCAACAAGGCAAATGGGAAGGCACCGATTTTATCATCGTAGTCGGCGAATAACCGCCTGATGCGCATCAATGCGCGGTATTTCGCATCACATACACCTCAGGATCACCACTATCGGTCGGTTTCGCGATCGCGCGCTTCAGTGCTGCGCTCATCGGGACATCAAGTCTGATTTCGTTCGGGGGAATCGGGTTGAGAAACCATTTCGCATAGATCTTGTTGATATCACCGTTGCGAAACAATGCCTCGAGCGCGTCGTCAGCCACCTTTTTGAAGACCGGATCGTCGCGCCGCAGCAGGATGCCGTACGGCTCGACCGACAGCGCGTCGTCTGAAACGACATAGTCGGCGGGCGCTGCCGAGTTGGCCACGAGGCCGTACAGCAGGATATCGTCCATGACGACTGCGGCCGCGCGGTCGGATTCCAGCATGCGGAACGCCTCGAAATTGTCCTTGGCAGCAAGGATGGTGAGGCCTAGATGGCGCTGCGCATTGAGCTCACTGATTTGCTTGAGATTGGTTGATGCGATGGTCGACACCACCGTTTTGCCCTTGAAGTCGTCCAGGGTCCGCAGATTGGCGGCTACCTTGGAGACAAACCGATTGGCGGCGACGAAATAGGTGGACGAGAATGCCACGACCTTTTGCCGTTCGAGGTTGTTGGTCATTGTTTCGCATCCGAGATCGATCTTCTCGCTCAAAACGTACGGAATGCGAAGCGAGGGCGTGATCGGTACCAGTTTGACCTCCAGCTCTCCGAGACCCAGCTTGGCCTTCACGGCATCGGCAATGAGATAGCAGATGTCCATCGCATAGCCTACGACCTTCTCGTTTTTGTCGTAATATGAGAACGGGATCGACGATTCTCGATGTCCAATCGTGATGATTCCGGTGCTGCTGATTTTCTCGAGCGTCCCCGACAGCTCCTGAGCGATCGCCGCATGGCCTGCGACGCACAGTGCCGTTGCGGCCAGGATCAATCTTATGCGCATTATTGCATTCCCTTCGGCAATTTTAGGGCCGTTCGCACCATTCATCTCATGCCCTGCGCCGCCGGGAGGCCGAGCCGCTCAGGGCTGACGGGCCGGCCGACGATCCCCGCATAGCCGTCGATCGACGCCGGCCTTCCGATCAGGAAGCCCTGCACGAGATCGCAGCCGGCGCGGGTCAGCACATCGAGCTGGGCTCTCGTCTCAACGCCCTCGGCGGTCACTGGAAGCTCAAGCCCGCGTGCCAGTCCGATGACGCCACGCAACAGGGCCTTCGACTGCGCGCTGTGTTCGAGGTTCGATATGAAGACGCGATCAATCTTGATCATGTCGAAGGAAAACGCCTGCAGATACGACATCGACGAGTAACCGGTGCCAAAATCGTCGAGCGCGATGCGCACGCCCAGCGATTTGAGGCGCCGCAGGATAGATACCGCGCGTGAGAAGTCGTCGATCAGAACGCCTTCCGTGATCTCGAGCTCGAGCCGTCCGGCGTCCAATCCGGTCTTGATCAGAGTCTCGTGGACAATCCGCACGACGTCATCGTTCCGAAACTGAACCGGCGACAAATTGACCGAGATCTTTAGCCTATTCGGCCAGGACGCGGCTTCGCGGCACGCGGCATGGAGGATCCATTCACCCATGGCGACGATCAGCCCGTCCTCTTCCGTGAGTGGAATGAAGATTCCGGGTGCGACCACGCTGCGGCTCGGATGGTGCCAGCGGACCAGCGCCTCGAAACCCACGATCTCGCCGTCGATTCTCGCCAGCGGTTGAAAATCGAGCCGCAATTCATCATTGACGATGGCAGATTGCAGATCGTGCTGTAATTCGCGCCGGTCGCGCAATTGCGCAGCCATGTCAGCCTCGAAGAATTGGATCGTATTGCGCCCTTCGGCCTTGGCGCGGTAGAGTGCCATATCCGCGTTGGCGAGGAGGGTCGTCGGGTCGCTCCCATCAACGGGACAAGAGGCGATGCCGATGCTCAGTCCAATGCGCAACGTTCGTCCGTCGATCTCGATGTCACCGCTTATCGCGGTTTTGAGTTGCAGAGCCAACTGACCCACGGCCGCGGCCTGCGCGTCACCGACGGTGATCACGATAAACTCGTCCCCGCCAACGCGTGCCAGGAACGCACCATCCGAGACGGCTTGCAGACGCTGCGCCACCTCGCACAGCAGCGCATCGCCGACGAGATGGCCGTAAAAATCGTTGACCTCCTTGAAGCGATCAAGATCGAGGCACAGGATCGCGAACGTCCCGGCCGTGCGCAGGCTCTCATCGATGGTCGTCGCCAGATAGTCGGAAAACGCCGCGCGATTGTGCAGACCCGTCAGTGAATCGTGATGAGCAATATGCGCGATCCGGTCCTCGGCGCGCTTTTGCTCGGTGATATCCTCCACGGTGGTGACGAAGCCGCCGCCTGGCGCCGGCCGAAACACAGCGACCATGGCCCGCCCATCGGTAAATTCAGTCACGGTACTCGCCGGCTCGCGGGCAATGATGATAGCCGTCATCCCGCGGAAATACGCGTCGGGATCACCTCCCGGATGCAGGCCGTGCGAAACCTGATGGTCGAATATATGGCGCAGCGGCGTCCCCGGCTTCGTGAGCTCATGCGGCAGGTGGAACATCTCGGTATAGCGATCGTTGCACAGGATGAGACGCCGCTGTTCGTCGTACATGCAGACGCCTTGCGACAGATTGTTCAGTGTGGAGTCCAGCTGGATGCTTTGCCTGCGGAAAAACTGCACGAAGACGGCGCCGGTTCCACCGATCGCTACCACGAGCACGATGGTCAGCCCGATCAGATACAAGGCCTCGGTCCGCCAGTCGGCGAGCGCGGCAGCAACCGTCGTACTTGCTGTCAGATTGATCGGGACGTTGGGAAGGCGCGCTTCCGCTATCAGCCGCTCGGAATCATCCAGCCCATCGCGTTGCTGAGCCATCCCGCTGCCGGACCGCTGCGTCATCCCGTCAGGCGAACTGCGGAAAAACGATTTGCCGATGATGGAATCGATATGCGGATAGCGCGCCAGCATTACGCCATCGTCACGAAACAACGCGGTCGATTCGTCGGTCCCGCGTGCGAGAGTTCCAAAGGAATCCTCGAAGTATTGCGATGCGACCGTGCCAACGACCAGACCGAGGAATTCGCCGTTTGATCCCCGGAATTTGCGGGCGAAGTAAATGGTCCAGACGCCGGTCTGGCGATCCTGAATCGGTCTGCCGAGCATCGAGCTCAATCGCGGGTTGGCCTTCAGCGCATCAAAATAGTCCTGACCTGCGAAATTAAGTGGTGGGGTTGGCCAGGCCTGAGACGTATTGATGAGCTCACCATCTCCTCCGACCAGCATAACCGCTCCGATGTGAGGAAAGCCGCTGATCTTGTCCTTCAGTATCAGGTGGATGCCGCGTCCCACCATGGCGCGCGCGTAGAGCTCATCCGAAACGATCGCGAGCGTTTCCATGTATTCGATCAGGTTGGTCTCGATGAGGTCGATCGACTGGAAGTCGCGCGCTGCCTGCCGGGCAAGCACGGTCGCGGTCGCCAACAGTTGTTGATTGCTTTGCTCGATTGCCTGATGACGCAGGTTGGACAGGATCGTGGCGATCACGGCAACCACCAGCGCAATCAGGAATGCGCCGCTTAGTACCAGGACGAAAATCGGGCGCGTCGAAGCGGTCCGGCGCGTTGGATGCGTTGCGCCTTCCAACGCCGCGTTCGCTGACCAGCCGGTGGGTAAGCGCATAGCCCACAACATGATTCCAGCGATGGTCGACATGCTGGACAGATTGCTTTCCGGCTGTTCGAACCGCGTTAACAGCCAGGCATCAGCCGCTCGGAAACCTCGGCAAGGTTAAGAACACGTGTTGTCGCCGCGCTTGCGGCCCAAAGGCGGACCGGACTATCAGCCAGCGTAGAAGGTCGCCCCCCTCAGCTTGCGGGATCGGCGTCCGAAAGTTGAAATCCGATTGACATACTCCGCCCATATCTAAATCAGGTCGAAGCGGCTGTCAGGCGCCTCGGCAGGCATATTACGATTTTCGCAAGCCGTCGCAGCATCGCGGAGTTGACGTTATTCAACTCATCTGTTAATCACTATTATAGTTGAATAATGACGGCTGATGATGACCACGCCACGCGCGCAACACCTCGACGACGTCTTCGCGGCGCTGGCTGATCCGACCAGGCGCGCGATCGTCGAGCGGCTGCTCGCCAAAGGCGAGCTCAGCGTCGGCGATGTGGCCGCGCCTTTTGCGATCAGCCCACAGGCGATTTCGCGTCACTTGCAGGTGCTTGAGCGGGCCGGGCTGATCGAGCGGCGCATCGAGCGCCAATGGCGCTATGTGCAGGTGCGCCAGGATGCGCTCGAGCCGATCGAGAGCTGGCTATCGCGCCAGCGGCGATATTGGAGCGCGGCGCTGGACCGGCTTGAGACGGTGGCCGCCGCCGGGACGCCGAAGCGGAGGAAGTCATGACCGAGGATTCCGAGACCACGCTCCGGCTCGAGCGTCTGATTCCGATCGAACCCGACAGCCTGTTTGCGCTGTGGACCGAGCCGGCTCAACTGGTGAAGTGGTGGGCGCCGGAGGGCTACGCGGCTTCTGTCGATATTCTCGACAGTAAGCCTGGCGGATCCTGGCGGGTCGCCATGCGCCGGGCTGATGGCGGCGAACTGGTGACCAGCGGCGTCTACCAAATCGTCGATCCGCCGCATCGTCTGTCATTCACCTGGGCCTGGGAAACCGCGAGCGCTGTACGCGGCGATGAAACCGAGGTGACGGTTACCTTTGAAGCGACGCCCGGCGGCACACGCCTCATCTTGAATCAGCGGCGGTTCTTGTCGAAGCAATCGCGTGACAATCACGGTCGCGGCTGGTCGGGTTGCATGGATCGCATCGCCACGATGGCAGTCCATGCGGTGGAGGGAGAAACCATACCATGACAAAACCGGAAATTCTCGGCTCCCTGCGGTCGTCCTATACACGCGTTGTGTGCATGGTCTGCGAGGAGAAGGGTATCGACTATGTCTTGACCGAGACGATGCTGGGCGCACCGGAGTTGCGCGGAGTCCATCCCTTCGGCAAGATGCCGGTACTGCGCCATGGGGACTTCGAGCTCTGCGAATCGAAGGCGATCGCGACCTATCTGGACCGCGGCTTCCCGGGCCCGCAGCTGATCCCAGCCGATGCCAGGCTCGCGGGCCTGACCGAGCAGTGGGTGTCGCTTGTGAATACGGTCATGGACCCCACCCTCGTCCGTATCTATTTGCTGGCCTATGCAGCGCCGAACACCATCGACGGCAAGCCAGACCCGGGCACGATCGATTCCGTGACGCCAGCGGTACGGACGCAGCTGAGGATCCTTGACGATGCGGTTGCGAAGACGGGATACCTCGTGGGCGACCAGTTCAGTTTGGCCGACGTCAATCTGCTGCCGATGCTCTACTACATTCGCCAATTGCCGGAAGGCGCTGTGGCGCTTGCCCCGGAGCGGCATCTCGGGCGCTACTATGCGCGTCTCGCGGCACGGCCGAGCTTTGAACGTACAATGCCGCCGGCTGGTCCGCCAAGACGGCACCGAGGCGCCAGCGCAGTTATCTAAAGGGCGGCGTTAGAAGCTCAGCACCAACACCTGTGGGCTGAGAGAGTCCGGGACATCGTTTCCGGTAAACACCTCAGCGAGAAGCGAATGAGAGGAGCAGAAGCTGTCGTCCAGGTTCGATCGCGATCAGCGTGTCCCATCCGAGCTGAAGCGCAAACTCGATCGCCTCGGCCAGCGGCTTGGCCTCGTGCGGCGCGAACTGATGTCCGGGCGCGTCGTATAGTCGGCCAGGCTCGCCATTTTCGCATCGCCACTGCTTGTAGCGCCGCCATCGTTCATTGCTCGCCGTGTTCTCATTCCACCCGTCGCCGCTCACGCTGAACAGGAACAGCAGGTTTGCCTCAGTAAAACCGCCGATTGATGCGGTAATGGCGTTGGCCGCAGCGTAATAGTCGCGGTCACTGCTTTTGTAATACAGGGTGAGCTTCGGCTTGGACTGGTCGGCCATCTGGCGGCGAAGCTTCGCCTCCAGGAAATTTGCCATGTCTCGCGCCAGAAAACGCATCGCGCTAGCTGTTGCGTTGGACAGAATCAGACCAAAACCGGATCGGCTTAATCTGATCCGGCCATGGGCGATGGTTCCGTCCCAGAAACTCCCGCTCGAAATAGTCCGCCAGGTCCGCTCCGTAATAAATCACGTCAGCCTGACCCTTTGCCCACCTGTTCGACGTCATCGGTGCCCAATGCCATCTCCTGTACGCGGCCGGTCAGGTTGCTGGTGGGCGGTTGGCCGTTGCGATGGCTGCACGCAACCAGGTCTCGAATGCAAGGACCTGGTTTCGGTTGTTCGAACCGGCCGTCTTGACAAGGAAGTAGGACTTTGTCGCGATCTCCAGATCGGGGTCGGTAAATGGTGCGATCAGCCTTCCATCGTTTAATTCCTGATCGGCCAGCAACTCGCTCTCAAGGATGACGCCGAGGCCACTGACGGCCGCTTCGATGGCCATCGTGGAGCGATCGAACCATAGTTCATGATGCGGCCGGATCGTGTCGCTGCTGACGCGTCGCAGGTAGTCCACCCAGGTCAGCGCGTTGGCCGAATGGATCAGGGTGGCTCGCGCCAGATCCTGGGGCGTTCGCAGCCCGATCGTCGCCGCGAGCCGGGGGCTGCATAACGGACGCACCCGCTCTGTCAGCAAGGGTTCCACGCGTTGCCACGCCGCGGATGGAGCACCGTAAGCGATGGCGATGTCAAACCGGGTTGTGTCCAGATCATCATGGTTCGTCAGCGTCGATAATCTGATCTTGACTTCGGGGTTGGCCGAAAGGAAATCAGAAATTCGCGGCTGCAGCCATTTGGCAGCGAAGCTCGGTCCGCTCGCAATCACAAGATGACCGCTCTGCGACTGCGGCGCGACCAGCTGGGTGGCGTCTGAAATCAGGCCAAAGGCACGCTCAAGCTCTCCGGCATAAAGGCGGCCGGCGCCGGTGAGTACGGCCCGCCCGGCATGACGCTGAAACAAGGGTACGCCGAGGAAGTCTTCGAGCTGATGGATGTGGTGGCTGACCGCGGACGGCGTGACGCCGAGCTCCTCGGCGCCTTTCGAGAAGCTGCCATGACGCGAAGCGGCTTCAAAAGCCAGCAGCGCCTTCAGCGGCGGTAGCCTGGGCTTAGGCGTGACTGGCATGTGAGTCCATTTGAAGGGGTGCTGATTTTTTTGAATTGGCGTTCATCCAGCGCTCTCCATAGGGTTATGAAACCATGGAGAGAAAGATGAGCGAAGCACTCAAGCAGGCGGCCAAGGATTTCCTGGTCCGGTATGGCGGCGACACTTTCCCCGAGCTGTTTGCATCGGCAAAAGGCACTGTAGTCACCGACAGCAATGGCCGTGAGTATCTCGATTTCACCTCCGGTCAGATGTGCGCCACAATCGGTCATAACCATACCGCCATCGTGGAGGCGGTCAACCGGGCTGGAAAGAAGGCTTTTCATCTGTTCAGCGGCATGATCCCCGAAGTCGTCGCCGAACTCGCGCAGGTCCTGGCGCGCGATTGGCTCCCGGGCGACATCACGCGCTCCATCTTTATCAATACCGGCTCCGAGGCCACCGAAGTCGCGCTCCGTATGGCGAAAATGTACACCGACGGCTACGAGGTCCTGGTGCTCGGCGGCTCATGGCACGGGGTGACCGGAGGCGCCGCCTCCGTTTCCATGGCGAGCGACCGAAAGGGCTACGGGGTTCCGACGCCCGGCGTCTTCATCATCCCCGAACCGAACGCTTACAGGCCCTACATTCCGGCGGCCACCGACGAAGCAGCGGCGCTGGCCAATCTCAGTCTTGCGCTCAAATTATTCGACATGCAGTCGGCCGGCCGGGGCGCCGCCATCATCGCCGAGCCGATCATCAGCGCCGGTGGCGTATTGGTGCCGCCCAGGGCCTTCATGCACGCGCTGCGCAAGGCCGCCGACGATCGCGGAATGCTGCTGATCTTCGACGAAGCGCAAACCGCGTTCGGTCGCATCGGAACGAAGACCGCTTCGGAGTATTTCGGCGTGGCGCCTGACATCATCACGATGTCGAAAACCCTCGGTGGCGGACTGCCGCTGGCGGCGGTCTCCACCACCGCGAAGATCGAGGACGCCATCCACGCCAAACACTTTACATACTATACCAGCCACGTCTCCGACCCCCTGACCGCCGAGGTGGGGTTGGCGGTTTTGAAGGTTATCACCGAGGAGCGCCTGATCGCGCGCGCCAACACCATGGGCGCCTATCTGCGGGGCCGGCTCGAAGAGCTGCAGCAACGATATGAACAGATCGGCGACATTCGCGGGCTTGGACTTCTGCTTGGCGTCGAATTGGTCAAGAACCGCAATAGCCGGGCTGCGGCGCACGAACTGGGCGCGCTCACGACCCAGAAGTGCTTCGAGCATGGTCTCAGCATGAATATCCGGCGCAGGCCGGAGCGGGGCTCGGTGTGGCGGATCGCGCCGCCGCTGACGGTGTCGACCGACGAAATTGATCGCGCGATCGCCATTCTCGACACCTCGCTGAAGCAGAGCCTTGACGAGCTTGGGCGGAGAAAAGCCGCCTAGGCGAAACACTCTCGGTGGAATCAGCCTGGCATGCGCCAATACCCGGCGCTCCCCAGTTGGCACGGCGATTGCTCATGGCCTCTTCGGACCGGAGGGCCTTGGATGACGGACAAGCAAAATCGCGCAGCCGCAGAACCGGTATTGGGTTGCTGCTGCGGCTGCCAAGGATCGATGGAGGTGCATCGACGGTCGCTTGGCGCAGGCGCGGCAGAAAGCGATTATATCGGCTTCGAGAGGTATAGCGACCGTATCGTGGAAACGACGGTCTTGAACGCGCTGTTTCCCAATCCAATGCAACGCCGGTGGTTCTTGAAAGCGGTAGGAGCTGCGACCGCCCTTGCCGCCATTGAGCAGTTGTTTCCACTTGGCGCCACGAAGGCGATTGCACTCGACGCCATGAAGCCGGAGAAGGCAACCTTGAAGGTCGGCTATGTTCCGATCACCTGCACCGTGCCCCTGCTTCTGGCCCACGCGATGGGCGAGTACCAGAAGGAAGGGATCGAGGTAAATCTGGTTCGTACGCCGGGTTGGGCTCTTGTTCGCGATAAGCTCATCAATTCGGAGTTCGATGCGTCTCACCTGGTCCTGGCACTGCCGATAACGATGTCCATGGGCATCGGATCACAACCGACAGCGACATCGGTTCCCGTCATCCAGAACGTCAACGGCAACGCCATTACCCTGCACGTCAAGCACAAGGATCGCCGGAATCCGAAGGATTGGAAAGGCTTCAAATTCGGCATTCCGCACGAACAATCGATGCACGCGATGCTGCTTCGCTACTATCTGGCCGAGGCTGGGCTGGATCCGGATCGCGATGTTGAACTTCGTGTGTTCCCGCCGGCGGATTCGGTTGCCAACATGACATCCGGAAGCCTGGACGGGATGTTGTTTGCCGAACCTTGGGGACAACGGGCGGTGTTCGAAGGCATTGGCTTCATTCATATGCTCACGCGTGACATCTTCCAGGATCACCCCTGTTGCGTGGTGGCCGTAACGGATCAATTCCTGTCGGAGAATCCCAATAGTTTCGGCGCTCTTTACCGCTCCGTGGTTCGGGCCACTGAATATGCCGACAAGTCCGAGAATCGGAAGCGGGTTGCCGAGCTATTGGCGCCGCCGGCCTATCTCAATCAGCCGCAAACCGTGCTGGAGCAGGTGCTGGTGGGGCGTTACGCGGATGGGCTCGGAAACGTCATGGAAGTCCCCGACCGGATCGGCTTCAAGCCTTTCCCCTATGAATCGACCGCGATCTGGCTCCTGACGCAGCTGCGGCGCTGGAACATGGTCCCCGCTGGTATCGGGTATGGCCAGATTGCCAAGCAGGTGTTCATGGCGACAGAAGCGCAAAAGCGAATGACGGAGATGGGCTTTGCCGCGCCTAGTTCGCCGATGATGAAGCATACGGTGATGGGAAAGACGTTCGACCCGGCAGCGCCGCAGGCCTATGTCGACAGTTTCACGATCAAACGAGCGTGAGGGAGTGGAAAATGCGTGGGTATCACGACATTGGCGGAAACGAAGCGGGCCCGATTCCCATTGTCGAGCTTCCTTGGCTGCACTGGGAAAAGCAGGTTGAAGCAATCCGGAATCTGCTCGGCGATGGCACGCGGCGGATCATGTCGCTCGACGAATTGCGTCGCGGCTTTGAATCATTTGGCGAAGAGAAATACAAACAATGGTCGTTCTACCGCCGGCGAATCGAGGCCATGGTCGACGTCCTGATCGAGAAGGGCGTTTTCACCCGCGAAGAATTCGAGAAGGAGGCTGAACTCCTGAGAGGGCGCTGGACGCCTCCGGTGGACTGCGAATGAAACATCGGTTCGATGCCGGGGACCGGGTTGTCGTCCTTGAACTTAACAAGGCGGGTCACATCCGTACGCCGTATTATGTTCGGAACCATTTCGGGACAATACTGCAGAGGTGCGGTTCTTATCTCAATCCGGAACGGCTCGCGGTCGGAGACGTCGCAGGGCCGGTCGTCCCCCTCTATCGCGTGGCCTTTCAATTTGGCGAGCTTTGGAAGGATTATAGCGGAAATCCGGACGATGTTCTCTGTATCGAGATCTATGAACACTGGCTGAGGGCCGCGAACGACCCAACAGCCGCGCAGACCAACTGAATTTCCGAATTGGAGTCTTGAAATGCCGGACCACAATCACGACGCCGACGATCATCATCATGACCATCATGAGCCGCTTGTGGTGGAAGATGAGGCGGGCAATATCGAGGGACAGATACTGGTCGACGCGCTGCAGAATCTGCTCGTGCGCCAAAACCTGATCGCGCCTGGAGAAGTGCGCAGGGAGATCGAAAGGATCGAATCTCCGGGCGTTCACCTCGGTGCGAAGATCGTTGCACGCGCATGGACCGATCAGGACTATAAGATGCGGCTGCTTGCCGACGGAAAGTCGGCGGCCGCTGAGCTCGGTATCGCGGTCGGCGAGGCCCAGTTGATCGTCGTCGAGAATACCGCCGACACCCACAACCTGGTGTGCTGCACACTGTGTTCCTGCTATCCGCGATCCATCCTCGGGCAGCCTCCCGCGTGGTACATCAGCAAGGCCTATCGGGCGCGCGCGGTACGCGAGCCGCGGGCCGTCCTTGAGGAATTCGGACTCCACATTCCTAACCACGTCAAGCTACGGGTTCACGACAGCAATGCGGACATGCGTTACCTCGTTCTTCCCGTCAAGCCTACCGGCTCGGAAAACCTGAGCGAAGCCGAGTTGACCGGATTGGTCACGCGCGACTGCATGATTGGGACGTCGGAGGCCGCCATGCCGCAGGCATAGTGTCTGTCCGCTATCGCCGCCTGACGACAGGGTATTACAAATGGTTGATCTGTCGAAAGGCCTTCAAGGCTTGGCGCTCAGCCGCAGGTCCAGACCGGCCCGATCGGCGTGCGCGTCCAGCAAGGGCCGAAGCTGCCGCCATTGTAGCGGCCATCGTAAAAACCAGGCCGACCGAAATAATGCCAGTCGCCATTATACCCGTAATAGCCTGGGGTCGGATCGATATACCAGGGGCGCCGGTTGTGGCGCGCCAGGCGCGACACCGCAGCGGTCTGGGCGTAAGCAGGAAGGCTGTTATTCAGTGGCTGATGATAGCCCGGCAGGAAGCCGTAGCCGTGAAAGCGTGGCGCCGGCCGGTGATGAACCGGCGCGGCCGGCGCGACGGCCGGCAACAGCGACAGGACGGCAGCAATCGACAGAAACATGAGGCGCGACATCAACCCAGCATAGATGGCCGGCCGCCGTAACGCGATGGAAATCTGGGGGCAAAACGAAGGGATGCTTCTAGCCAATCGGGAGGCCCTACCAAACCCAGGCGTGATTTTATGGCGCCAGCATCATATTCCTGCGCCTATGCATGAATTTTGCGCCTAGGCCCGCTATTCTTGCGTTTAGGTTTCGCACTCACGAAAAACGCCGCGTTGTCTAACCAGATCCCAGCCCGGCGCCGGCAGCTATCGAAGATACAGTGCGGCGCAACCCTGACGGCGTGTCGGCACTGAGGTGTTCACCTCTTGGCAGCCCCTCCATTATCGCCTGAAGCACCTTGTCACCCGAAAGCGTCTCGTCATGGACGGCGAAGGGCGGTGGGCGAGATACCGGATGCCCGATACGGCGATCGACGCGGTGGCGCGGGAAGACGTCGACAAGGCTATGCTTCCGCTCTCCGAAGCCGCGACAGCGATCCGCGACTACGTTCGTCAGGCGCCACCGGTCACTGCTCAAGGACGTCTTCATCTGGGCCGATGAGCGTTCGGCAGCGCGCTATGCCGCCGTTCGCCAATCGCTCGGCGAACCCGATCCGTTTCGGCTTCGCTACCGCGAACAATTCCGCGAGGTCATCGCCGAACTGGTACGGGCGCACGTCGGTCGGAAGGACGCCGCGGCCAGAATCTCGGCCTGGTCAAGGAAGGCGATCTAGGCCCGCAATCGCGCGCGTTTTGCCGAAGCGAAGGCGAGCCAACTTTTCTGTGCCGCTCTCAAGGGCTTTCTCACCGATCCAGAGCGCAAAATAGCGGCATTGACGGCGGCCGAAGCTTTCCGCGGTCACGTCGATCTGACGATCCGTCAATACAACCTTGATCTGGCCACCTATCAGCCTCGTGTGCGCCAAGAACCAAGCGAGCTACGACAGAAGGACCGGCAATGACGTCACAAACCGCGAAATATGGCGATTTTCAACCGATGAGCTAGAACAACTAAAAATAGTTATTTTTAAGTTGTGCAATTTTAGACGGCAACGACGGTTGTATTCATCCACGCTCTCGGCGTCGACATACGGTTTCATCAATCCAGGCAATCTTAGCAAAGGAGATTCAAACGTGGCTCCGCTATTGAAGTCGGTTTTTGAACATACGCGCGCGCGCCTGCTGCGCGGATGCTGCAAGGCACTTCTGGGTCTGCCGCTGGCCCTCGTCGGATCGAACGCGTTCGCGCAACATGTCGCCAATCCCTTCGTTGGCGCGACCCAGTACATCAATCCGGACTACGCCAGCGAAGTTGCCGCGGTCGCCGCGCAGACCGGCAACGCCCAGCTCAAGGCCCAGATGACAGCCGTCGCGGGCTATCCGACGGCGGTCTGGATCGACAGCATGGCGGCCATTGCCGGCGGTTCGGCCAACAAAACCCGCCTCAGCCTTGCGCAGCACATTGCCGCGGCGCTGGCCCAGCGAACCGGCAGTCAGCCTATCGTCATCACACTCGTCATTTACGATCTGCCGCAACGCGACTGCGCCGCCCTCGCATCAAACGGCGAAATCAGCATTGCCGCAAATCCGCCGTCGCAACCGCTGACCGGCATCCTGACATACGAGCAGAATTACATCACCCCAATCTTCAACATACTGCAGCCCTTCGCAAACAACCCAAATGTCCGCTTCGTCCTGGTGATCGAGCCTGACTCGCTGCCGAATATGGTCACCAACACCGGTCTGAGCGCCTCGATCCCGGCTTGCGTCGCCGCAAACGGCGGACAGAGCGGATCCGCGTCGCTCAGCGGCGTCTATGTGCAGGGCATTCAGTTTGCGCTGAACCAGTTCCATACCCTGCCGAACGTCTATCAATATCTCGATATCGGACACTCGGCCTGGCTTGGCTGGCCCGCGAACATGGCGCTGGCCGTCAGCTTCTATGGCGGGGTCGTCCGGGGCACCACCGCCGGCCTCAATTCAATCGACGGATTCATCAGCAATACGGCCAACTACACCCCGACCAAAGAGCCGTTCATCACCGCGACTGAATCAATTGGCGGCAACCAGGTTTTGTCCGCCAATTTCTACCAGTTCAATCCCGAGATCGACGAGGCCGACTATAATGCGGCGTTGTATTCATCCTTCGTCAATGCGGGTTTCCCGACCAGCATCGGCTTCCTGATCGACACGTCGCGCAATGGCTGGGGAGCCAGCAACCGCCCCACCGGTCCCAGCACAAGCACTGACCTCAATACATTCGTGAATGCATCCAAGATCGACCAGCGCAATGCCCGCGGCCAATGGTGCAACCAGAGCAGCGCCGGACTCGGCACGCCGCCGACAGCCAGCCCGGCCGGATTTTTCTCGCAGCTTGAGGCCTTCGTCTGGATCAAGCCACCGGGAGAGTCGGACGGCACATATGCCACCAGCACCGCCTACACCGGTGGCAAGGCCGACGAAAATTGCGACCCCGCGCACCTCAATGCGCTCGCCAGCAACACCTTGACCGGTGCGCTGCCGAACCCGCCATCTGCCGGCGTTTTCTTCCCTGCCGAGTTCAATATGTTGATCCAGAACGCTTTTCCGGCTGTCCCGACCAGCGGTGGCGGCACCGGCGGCGGACAGCCATCACCGAGTTTCACGCTGTCGGCAGCGCCGACCAATGTGTCGGTGACCCAGGGCGCCAGCGGCACCGCCACGGTTTCCGTTGCCCCCGCCGGCGGGTTCAGCGGCAGTGTCGCCTTCGCGGCGACCGGTCTGCCGAGCAACGTTACGGCTTCGCTGAACCCATTGTCTACCGCGACCTCCACGACAGTGACTTTCCAAGCCGGCGCGTCGGCTGCTCCGGGAACCAGCACCGTAACCATTACCGGGACCAGCGGCGGCTTGGCCGCGACCACGCCACTCGGCCTCGTTGTGAGTGCAGCTCAGAGCGGTGGCGGCGGCGGGCCCGGTGGCGGGGCGACCGGCGCAGGACCTGCGACGTTCATCGGCAAGGCGGGCACGGTTGGTCCGTGGTTCGATGAAGACGACGTCGTGCTTTCGACCACTGTTCCGATCACGTCGCTGACGCTGACAATCACGGTGCCTGCTACCAACGCGGTCTTCAGCAACATGTACAACACCTTCACGACCAATATTGCCGGAACGCATACCAGCGGCGCCTCGATCGTCTATACTTTCATATCCCCGCCCGGCCTGACCATCAGCGGCGGCGGCACCTTCGCCGCGCAAATCGGCGGCAACGGAACCCAGCATGTCGCCACCACCGACAGCTGGTCTGTTACCTATACGGCGGGAGGCGCGAGCTTCAGTCAGGCCGGCACATTCTAAAATTCTGCCCGCGACCATGCTGTCGCCGGCATGGTCGGGACTAGCCGTCAGTCGCATTTCGGATTGTTCATCGACAACTTGGGAGATCACAAATGCCAGCGCTCCGCGCCGTATCGATCGGTTCCGTTTTTTTGTTTCTCGCGACAGGTCTTCTGACGTCGCCGGGATCCGCGCAGACCACCTCCACCGTCCAGGTCGCGGCGGGGACGACCCTGAGCACGATTCCCGCCCTCGCGTTCGGTATCAACAGCGCGGTCTGGGACGGCAACCTGCTCGATACCGCGGTGCCGGGTCTGTTGACCAATGCCGGCATCAGCGCGATCCGTTATCCCGGCGGCTCGACCTCGGACGACTATAACTGGCAGACCAATTCGATCGTTCCGAACCAGGGCGGGTACGCCAATCCCAATAATACCTTCGATGCCTTCATGGGGCTGGTCAAGAGTACCGGCAGCACCCCGATCATCACCGTGAACTACGGCTCCAACTCTACGGGCAATGGCGGCGGGACACCCGCCTTCGCCGCGTCCTGGGTCAATTATGCCAACGTGACCAAAGGCTATGGCATCAAGTACTGGGAAGTCGGCAACGAGATCTATGGCAACGGCGAATACGGCGCGCATTGGGAAACCGATCTGCACAGCGCGCTTGATCCATCGACCTATGGCGCCAATGTGGCATTGTTTGCCAGCGCGATGAAGGCGGTTGACCCCACCATCAAGGTGGGCGCCGTGTTGGCCGCGCCGGGCAACTGGCCGGACGGCCAGTCGCCGAACTGGAACAGCAACGTGCTGACGCAATGCGGCGCCTCGATCGATTTCGTCATCGTACATTGGTATCCGCAAAATCCAGGCAGCGAATCCGACTCCGGCCTGCTTTCCTCTACCCAGACCATCGCCGGCATGGTGAGCGCGGTACGATCCCTGCTCGCGACCTATGGCGGCGCCAATGCGGCCAACATCCAGATCCTGGTGACCGAAACCAACTCGGTGTCGTCCAACCCGGGCAAACAGACCATCAGCATCGTCAATTCGCTGTTCGTCGCGGACGACATCATGGATTGGCTCGAGAAGGGCGTCACCAACGTCGATATCTGGACGCTACATAATAGCTCGACGGCGGGCAACCTATCCTCCAGCCTGTTTGGCACCGCGACCTTCGGCGACTACGGCATTCTGTCGAATGCAACGTCCGGCGAGCCGGCGGCGGATACCCCGTTCCCGTCCTATTACGGCATCCAGATGCTGAGCAAACTCGGCAAGGCCGGCGACACCATGGTCGCGGCCGCGTCCAGCAACAGCCTGCTTTCGGTCCACGCCGTCCATCAGGCCAGCGGCAACCTGGCGCTTCTGCTGATCAACAAGGATCCGGCCAATACCATCAGCGCCAATGTCTCCGTCTCGGGCTTCACGCCTGCCGGCAGCGCCACGGTCTACAGTTATGCCGCATCCAGCAGTGCGATCGGCAGCTCTTCCGGCGGCAGCCTCGGCGCCAGCTTCACCTTCGCGGCCCCGCCCTACACGCTCACCACCATCGTGCTGAGCCCGATGGGGACGGCTGTTCCGAATTTTACCCTGTCCGCGGCGCCTTCGAGCCTGGCCCTGGCGCAAGGCAGCAGTGGCAGTTCGACGATTTCCGTGGTGCCCGCCAACGGGTTTAAGGGAAGCGTGGCGCTGACGGCGGCCGCGGTGCCGAGCGGCGTCACGGCGGCTTTCAGCCCGGCTTCGACCACAACATCGACGGCACTGACCCTCACGGCCGGCAGCTCGGCGCCGGTTGCAAGCGGCGCCGTGACAATCACCGGCGTGAGCGGCGTCCTGAGCGCGAGCACGACGCTCGGCCTCACGGTCAGCGCAGCCCAAAGCGGGGGCGGCGGGACCGGCACCGGGACCGGTGCCGGCCCGGCATCCTTCACCGGCAAGGCAGGCACGAATGGCCCATGGTTCGATGAAGACGACGTTGTGCTCGCCACCAGCGTCCCGATCACCGCGCTGACGCTGAGTATCCGCGTGCCGGCAACCAACGTCACCTACTCCAGTGCCTATGATACGGTCGGCTCGCAGGTGGTCCAAAGCCACACCAGCGGCACGACCATCGTCACGACCTTCGCACTGACCAGCGGTCAGACCATCCCGGCCGGCAGCTTCACGTTCGCGGCTCAATTGGCCGGAAACGGCACGACGCACGCCGTAACGACCGACACCTGGTCCCTGACCTACGCCGCCGGCGGCGCGACCTATCAGCAATCTGGTACGTTCTAGGAGCCGGGCGGCCGGAGCACCGGCCGGGGACGGAGGACAGCAATCGACAGAAACATGAGACGCGACAGTATTATAAGCCGCCGAGCGCCCGTCAGTCCGGCTAACCCTGGACTGACCCAAAAGGTTTGCTAATCGGCGAGACCTAAGACAAAGGC
>Ga0302319_10005488_pt1 | contig 25494 bp, 23 predicted proteins | sample Bog_T0_2_FD_203319 | JGI IMG/M metagenome (GOLD analysis project Ga0302319, IMG submission 203319) | Peat permafrost microbial communities from Stordalen Mire near Abisko, Sweden - Bog_T0_2 | ecosystem: Environmental > Terrestrial > Soil > Wetlands > Peat | place: Sweden: Abisko, Stordalen Mire...
GAGACGGCGAAGGCGGTTCGCGCCGGATGATCGAAATCTAGAGCGTCGATATCCTGAGGCTCGGGGCTAGTAGTTCTGTGGCGGCCTGCTTTTTCGGTCCTTCCAGGAGTCGGGAAAATTCAACATGCCCATCAGGCCAGCGAAGCCGAACCCCAAAAACATGCCTGAAGCGACGAGCTTCACGACATCGGGGAAGTGCAGCGCCTCTACACGCGGATTGGTCAGAATCATCAGGAGAAAGGTCGCTCCTATCGCCGCCGCCATTAAACCTGTAACCCGGCTGCTTTTCTTCATGCACTCTCCTCGGGCCCGTATCCCGGCCCCAGAACTATAGTGACAGAAAAGCCGGGATCGTTTCCCTTAAGCGTTTTGGCTGATGCAAAAAGGACCGTTTGTGAGAGACAGGAGAACGACCTCGGTCGTATGCTTCTCATTCGTCGGAGGGCCCCCCTCTTGAGAATTACGGTGTTTCTGGCGCAAAGGAGTGCTTTACACAGTCATGTCAAATCATGCTACGCTTCCGTGTTATGAGATCAGTCGCGCTAGACCCGTTAGCACAACTGCATTGATCGCCATTTGTCTTTTTCCAATAGTTAGTTGTCAGCGTCAGAACGACAAACGGTTGTCGCAGATGAACGCCCCATTGCTCCGAATCAACACTGTTACATCGGGGATCTACCAATTTCAATCGGCTATACCTTTCGATGGCAGTCGGGGAATTTGCTGGCAGGTGATAACAAATAGCGGCCGAAACATAGGCGAGGTTCAACAAGTTGGTTGCACAGGTGCGATTGGGCAAAAATTTAGAATCGGTGACATCGGAAGTGACGGATTCAGAACCATAACCCCATTAGTCGACTTCCCGAACTTTCAATTTCTGCATGGAAGCTTTGGTACTAGGAATATCCTGACTGCCGACAACAGTCTATCGACCCCATCCGATCAGGGGCCGATCTCGATCCCTGCATTGCGGTTTCATTTTGACGACGCCCCAGAGCTTGGGGGGCGACGATTCATCACGACCGGCAATGATTCGCCGGGGCGGTCGATTTGTATAGACCGTCCCACCGATGCACCGAATGAGTTTGACCCCATTCAACTTTTTCCCTGCAATCACACGATTGGACAGGAGTGGATTCTGTTGGGTCCCCAATAACACCTCGATTCCGGAGACTGAAGAGAATGCGACCAAAGTTGTTGGTTAAAGGACCCTTTGTGAGACGGCTTCGGGTCGGGCGAAACATCGGGCTGTTTACGTATGGCGTAATTCTCCCGGGGCGCGGTTCGAAGCTTTCCCAATCGGACTTCTGGACAGCGTTGCGGTCTGACTTGGCGAGATGCGTGTTTCGCGGCACCACGACGGTTCGCCGGGCTAATTAACCCACAACCTATGACCCAAATGAAAAAGCCGCCCCGTGGGAGGGCGGCTTCATAGTCCTTCTGTGACGAAAAAGATTGCTACTTCGTGCTCCTTCCTCCTGCGTGGCGACGAGCCGCCAACAAAACGGGGGGAAAGGCAGCCAAAAGCAAAATATAGCTCGCTGGCTCAGGAACGGCGCTTCCTGAGTGCAAGAGGTCCGCATCCTGCGTCCAAGGTTGTGTTTCATCGCCTCCTCCCAACTGAGGGGAGTCGCCAAACAGAACCCCGTCCGGGGCCAGGGCAGTCGTTGCATCAGCAAAGCTATAAGCTGTGCCGTTGAGCGTCGCGGAAATTGTTTGAAGAGACAGACCATCGTCTGAGCCATCTCCCACGGCAAAGATGTAAGATTGTCCCGGCGCCAAGGTCACGCTCGCTACGCCCCCTCTTCCCAATACATTCAAGCCGCCTGACAGCCCAAGTGCCGACAGTGTCACACTAGTGGACCCGGTGTTTTGAAAAAGGAGCCCCGAAATATCCGGGTCGGACGATGTCGCGGCGCTGATATCCGACGCCGATCCATAAAATGTAGTGTTAGCGCTGCCGTACCACGGGTTCGGCAAGGCTGGACCCCCGCCCGACTGCGCTGGTGACAGATCATAATAGCCACTCGAGATAATGACGTCTGCGCGCGAGATGGTACCTATCACCAGAAACAACGCAAAGGCGAAAATACAGTTACTCTTCATAACAACAACAAACCTCCAGCCAAGATTGTATCCTAATAAACCACATCGCGTAGCCTGGGAGTTAGGGCTTAGTGGCACGCAGTATGTAACCCGCGCCATCTGCGAATAAACGATAAAGGCAGTGCACCGCCGGTGCTTTACGAATCAGAATGAAAAGGCTCGTTAGGATAAGCAGCCCGTCGGCAGGAGGAAGGAGGGGCGTATTCCAGAGAGTTAGAAAACGCCGACGATGTATTATTCAAAGCGGGTCGGCCCCGAAACAGCGTTATCGGAAGCATCGTGCGCGGTCTGGGCGGATTGTCCGGCACTCGAAAATTGAAAAATTGTGCAGTGCCGAAACCTAACCCTTTCGGGACACCCACCGCTAGCAAGGTCAAATTGACGACCGTCGGCCTATCGTCGAAGTGACCGATTTGGTCATTCCGCTCAACTCCTGGGTTACGGGGTAACCGGAAGTTAGGACGGCCAAGCCCGCAGCAGCAAGCGCCTGTGGCTGGCGCCTACAATGCAAATGCAACCTGTGCACGGTGGCATGATCTCTTTGTGGCGGACCTGGACATCGCCATAACGCTGTTCTTCGCCTTCGGATATGCGGCCACGCGGCTTGCCGGGCATTATTCACGATCTGTGTTAGCTGCGACCGTGGCCCAGCGCTACTGCGGTCCGGCATGCCGGTCGGAAGTGCGGCGTCGGCCGCGACATGACGCAAACTGTCGTTACCAGCAAAGTGAACTGGCTCGTGACGGGTCATGGCGGCCCGAAAACGGCCGCCACAGGAGGGGATGAAAACAGGCGACTGAGCGGTGTTACTGGGGAATGGGGGAGCGCAAAGAGGGTACATGCACGGAGCCTGTCGGGATGAAAATTTCGCGAACCTAGAATCAATAACTTACAGGCCAAAACATTTTCGCCGATCTTTGTAAACTATTGATTTTACTTGCGACGCGATTTCATTCCGACAGGCTCCGAGCACGTCCCCACTTTGCTTGAGGCGATCCCGGCGCTAAGGCAGTGAGCAATCGGGACTTACGCGGGATTGGGTTTCTTGGATCAGCCGCACCCGATCAAGATAATGACCCAACTCGGCTATTTTTGCGTCCAGGGCCGGGCGATCTTCTTGCAGCGCAAACTGCTCCAAGGCGGCACCCAAGCGTGAGAGTTCGGGAAATCCGTAGCCGCCGCCGCTGCCCTTAAGATCGTGACTTAACAAAGTGAGACGCACGAAATCCGATTGGGCGAGCAGAGCAAACATTTCGGCAGCCTCCTTGCGACGCCGCGCCAGGTAGGTGGGAACAAGAGTCTCGAGGCCGGCAGGCATCTGGACGTGGATGGGATGGAGAGAGCCAGACGGGAGGAGATGTTTCGTGATGGCATGCAGAAGATCGGACTTCGACATGGGCTTCGACAGGTGGGCAGTGCAGCCGGCATCCATGCTGCTTTGCATGTCCTCGAAGCTGGTTTTGCCCGTCAGCGCCAGGATGGGAACGAGCCGGCTTCCGCGCGCGCGTTCGAAGAGGCGTATGGTGCGGGTGGCCGCTAAACCGTCCATGACAGGCATTTGAATGTCCATGAGGATCAGATCGAAGGCGGCCGTGGCAAAGCGCTGGAGCGCTGCCTGGCCATCCTCTGCAAACGTGACTTCATATGAACCGCCGGCTAAATAGAGCTCGATCAGGTCACGATTTTCCGGCGAATCATCCACCGCCAAAATTCTCGCCACAGGCTTGACAGGTTCGAGGGCGCCGAGATCCGGCGTGGCGGCGGAGTGGGGCGGCGTAGGAACCGATGCCTCGATAGAGTCACTGACTAGTTGAAGAAGATGGTAGCGCGGCAAGGGTTTCAGAGCGTAGCTAGTCACTCCGGCCGCCAAACGGCGCGCGGCATCAACGGGCCGGACAGCGGAAGCGAGCAGCAGTATGGGCAGCTTGGGATAAAGCCGGCTGAGTTCGGCGGCGGCCTCGAGGAATTCCATTTCGGGCCGCCGGCCGGCGGCTAGGACCGCCAAGGCAAAAGGCTGTTCATCGGCCGATGCCGAGGCACAGCGGGCGAGGGCCTCGCCCAGATGCTCAAAAGCATGGCATTCCAACCCCCACGTTTGCAGCGACTGGTGGAGAATCAGACGGCTGGTGGCGTGATCGTCGAGCAAGAGCACCCGTTTGTGGCGCAAAGATTGCGACGCCACAGGCTGCGCCGGGGCATTCAAAGCGCGAGCAAACTGAATGGAGAAGGAGAATGTGCTGCCTTGGCCCGGGGAGCTATTGGCCGCCAGGCTACCGCCCATGGCCTGGAGCAAACGCCGGCTGATTGCCAGCCCAAGGCCGGCACCGCCGTACCTGCGAGTGGTGGAGCCGTCCGCCTGGGTGAAATCGTCAAAGATCGTTTCGAGCTTGTCAGCCGGAATGCCGATGCCGGTATCGGAAATGGAAAACTCGATTTTTCCGGCCTGGCCGGACTGGTGATTGCGAACGGTCAGCAACACTTCTCCGGAGGGTTCGGCGGAGGGAGTAAACTTGACGGCATTGCCGAGCAAGTTGAGCAGGACTTGCTTCAGCCGGGTAGGATCACCACGCAAGGCAGTTTCCAGGCCAGGCCACAAATGCACCAGCAGCGGCAATCCTTTGGCGCGAGCGTTGGCGGCGGTTAGTTCGATGGCCTGATCGATTACTTCTTCCAAATCGAAGTCGACATGCTCCAATTTGAGGTGACCCGATTCGATGGTCGACAGGTCGAGAATATCGTTGACCAGCGCCAGCAGGCCCGAACCGGTGCGCCGCAGCACTTCCACATAACCCAACTGCTCGCGATTCAAATGGGACTGCCACAGCATGTCGGCCATGCCAAGAATCGAGTTCATGGGGGTGCGCATTTCGTGGCTCATATTAGCCAAAAAGGCGCTTTTGGCCCGATTCAGCGACTGGAGTTCGAGCGCATTGCGCTGCGCTTGCAGGGTGCGTCCGCGTTCGATGGCGTAACGAATGGAACGTTCCAGAAGGGCAGCGGTCAGGTCGGCCTTGACCAGATAATCGGCAGCGCCGGCTTGGGCCGCGGCGACATCCACTCCGTGATCACCCTCGCCGGTCAAGAGAATGATTTGGGGGTGTCCTGCTTTAGCCGTGACTTCGGCCAGCAAATCCAGTCCGCTCCGGCCCCCGAGCCGGTAGTCAAGCAGGCAGACATCACAATCTTGCGCGAGGATTGATTGGAGGCCTAGCTGGTAGGTAGACGCCCAGGTCAGCTGGAAACGCTGAATAGACGCAGCCCGCAGCAGATTGCCGACAATGACATATTCGTCTTCATCGTCGTCCACCAGCAGCACGCGAATGGCGGGTTTCTCCATCAGTATTCTCTGCCTCCTCCGCCGGGCACTTCGACAATTTGAAACCAATATTCAGTGAGCGTTTTCATGGCTTGTACCAAGCCCTCGAAGGTGACCGGCTTGACCATAAAAGAATTCGCACCCAGAGCGTAAGTGCTCTCAATTTCATTTTCCGTGCGAGAGGTTGTTAGGATCACCACCGGAATGGAGCGCAATTCGGGGTGAGCCTTCATTTCACGAAGAGCTTCGCGGCCGTCTTTCTTAGGCATGTTCAGATCAAGCAGGAGCAAGCCGGGTCTGGGCGAGAGGGCGGGCGGCGCATATTTGCCGCGATGATGGAGGTAATCCATCAATTCTTCGCCGTCGTTGACGGTATGCAGGACATTGGCCACCTTAGCTACGCGCAGCGCATCGGCCGTTAGCAGCCGGTCGTCTTCGTCGTCGTCGGCGAGGAGAATGCTGATGGAAGCGTGGTCGAGTTTCACGAGATTTTCTCCGTGCCGGGAGGAGCGCTCGAATTTCTGTCGCCTGGTGTCCCGATGGGTGTATCGACTGCGGAAGGTGGAAGGGTTAGCCCAATTCCGCTAGCAGGGCGAAATGGGAGTTCAACCAGGAAAGAAGCGCCATGCCCCGGGCTGCTCTTAGCGGTAATGCCCCCGCCGTGCCGCTGGACGATTTTGCGGCAAATGGCTAGGCCGATTCCGGTGCCTGGGTATTGGGCTTCGTCGTGCAAGCGCTGGAAAACGGTAAAGATCCGGTCGAGGTATTTCTCATCAAAACCAATGCCTTTATCGTGCACAATTAGACGGATCATGGGCTCGGCGGCGGGTGAGTCAAAGCTTTCCGCGTATACGCGTACTACCGGTGGCACGCCAGGTAGGTGGAACTTCAGAGCATTGCCGATGAGATTCTGCAAAAGCTGGCGCATCTGGACGGCGTCGGCATCAATGGTGGGCAGCGCACCCAGTTGTACCAGCGCTTTGGTTTCAAGAATGCGAACTTCGAGGTCGGAGACGACTTCGCGGGCGACTTGGGCCAGATCCACCGGAAAAAACGGGCGTGCCTGGCTGGTGACATGGGCGAAGCGCAAGAGATCTTCAATGAGCGATTGCATGCGCTTGGTGGAGTTGAGCATGCGATCCAAATAGCCGCGGCCGCGCTCGTGGATTTGCCGGCGGCACTCGATGTTCAGCCGGTCTCCGAAAGCCTGCACCTTGCGCAAGGGTTCCTGCAAATCGTGAGAAGTCACGGATGCGAAATCCTGCAATTCGCGGTTGGTCTGTTCGAGCCTGAGCGCCGAGACATGCAATTCTGCATTAGCGTGCGACAACTGCTGGTTGGCGAGGTCGAGTTCGGCAGTGCGTTCGCGGACGCGTGTTTCCAGATGTTCATTCAGAGTTTGGTTCTCGCTGGCCGCCTGTTTGTAATCATGGACGTCGCTACAGGCTCCGAACCAGCGCACTATTTTGCCTTGCGTGTCGCGAACCGGCTGGGCTTGTGAGAGGTGCCAGCGATAGGCACCGTCGGAGGCGCGTTTAAGGAGACATTCCACCTTAAACGGCTCACCGCTGGTGAAGGAGTGCGTCCAAAGATCTATAGTGGATTGCAAATGACTGGGATGCAGCACCGGCTGCCAGCCCCAATTCCTGCTCTGGTCGAGGCTCATGCCAGTGTAGTCGTGCCAGTGCCGATTGTAGTAATCGACGTTGCCGTCGGGCGTAGCCGTCCAGACCATGTGGGGCATGGAATCGGCCAGTTGACGGAAGGAAGACTCGCTTTGGCGCAGCGCATTCTGATAATCGACCAACTCGGTAACATCGCGGGCGATTTTTGAAGCGCCGATGACTTTGCCGGTGGCATCGTGAATGGGGGAGACGGTTAAGGAAATGACGAGCACACGCCCGTCCTTGGTCTGGCGTTGCGTTTGGTAATGGTCAATGCGCTCGCCACGCGCGATGCGCTGGAGAATATCCGGGATCTCGTCGAGCCGGCCGGGAACCGCCAGAATGGACACTGACTTGCCTACAGCTTCGGCGACGGTGTAGCCGAACATGCGCTCCGCGCCGCGGTTCCAACTCTGAATAATGCCGCGCAAATCTTTGCCGATGATGGCATCGTCGGAGGATTCAATGATGGCCGCCAGGTGGAGGCTGCCGAGCAGTGCGGGTTCGGCCGCGAATCCGTTTGGCGGAGTTTCAGGCATCACAGAAGTCTGCCAGCAACTGTCACGGCCGATTCCATGCCGGCTGGCGTGCTTGGAATTCCAGCGCTATCGCTGTTAGGAGGGAGAAATGGCAATGTGACGACGAAGCGCGCGCCTTGGTCCGGAGTGCTGGCCGCCGTTATCTCGCCGCCATGGCGTTGGGCGATTTTGCGGCAGATAGCCAGGCCCACGCCGGTTCCTTCATACTCGGCGCGTCCATGCAAACGTTGGAACACGGCAAAGATGCGGTCGAGGTACTTCTCATCAAAGCCGATGCCTTGGTCTTCCACGATCAGGCGGAAAAAGCTCTGCTGCGGGCCTAAGGGGTCGGGCAGTTCGGCGTATACGTGAATAGCCGGGGGTTTCCCCGGATGGTGGAACTTCAGGGCGTTGCCGATGAGATTTTGCAAAAGCTGGCGCATCTGGACGGCGTCGGCTTCGATGGTGGGTAGCGGGTCCAGATCCACCAGCGCATTTGTTGCAGCGATACGCACCTCGAGGTCGGATAGAACATCGCGCGCCACTTGCGAAAGATTCAGCGGCTGGAACGGCTGGGCCTGGCTGGTGACGCGGGCGAGCTTCAAGAGATCTTCAATCAACGACTTCATACGTTTGGTGGCGTTCAGCATGCGATCGAGATAGTCGCGGCCCTCCGTGTCCATGGCCGTGCGAGCCACGCTCTTGAGCCTGTCTCCGAAGGCTTGCACTTTGCGCAACGGCTCCTGGAGATCATGCGAGGCCACCGAAGCGAAGTCCTGCAGCTCGCGATTGCTCTGGACAAGTCTAAGAGAGGATTCATTGAGTTCCCGATTCGCGTCCGCCAGCTGGTGGTTGGCGAGGGCGAGTTCGGCGGTGCGCTGCTCGACGCGCTGCTCGAGACTCTCATTGAGAAGTTTGATCTCGCGGCCAGCCTGTTTATAGTCTTCGATGTCGGTACAGGTGCCGAACCAGCGCACGATGATTCCTTGGGCATCGCGGATGGGCTGCGCCTGTCCGAGGTGCCAGCGATACATACCGTCGGCGCGTTTAAAGCGATACTCGATCTGGTAAGGTGCACCGGTACTAAGCGCGGTTGTGCGCTGCTGCTGGGTGTTGCGAGCGTCGTCCGGGTGAAGGACCAGCCGCCAACCCAGGTTCTTGGTATCTTCGAAGCTGATGCCGGTGTAGTCGAGCCAGCGCTGATTCGAATAGTCGATATTGCCGTCGGGTGTCGCCGCCCAGACGATTTGGGGCATGGCGTCGGCTAGTTGTTTGAATTGAAGTTCGCTGCGCCGCAACGCCTCTTCGGTCAATTTGATTTCGTGAATATCGGTGGAGGTGCCAAACCAGCGGACTACGGCACCTTGGGCGTCACGGATAGGGAGGGCGCGGCCGAGGTGCCAGCGATAAACGCCATCGGCACGTTTGAAGCGATACTCGATTTCATAAGGAACGCAAGTTTCGCATGCTTGTGTCCAGCGGTCAATGGTGTTTTGTAGATCGTCGGGGTGGAGGACCGGTTCCCAACCCCAATTCTTCGTTTGTTCGAAGGTCATGCCGGTGTAGTCGTGCCAGCGCTGATTGTAGTAATCGATGGCACCGTCGGGCGCGGCGGCCCAGACCATTTGCGGCATGGAGTCGGCCAGTTGTTTGAAGCGCAGTTCGCTCGCGCGCACGGCCTCCTCCGCCAGCTTGAGAGCATGAATATCGGTACAGGTGCCGAACCAGCGGACGACGGTTCCTTGCGCATCGCGAACGGGGAAGGCCCGGCCGAGGTGCCAGCGCTGGACGCCATCGGCGGCACGTTTGAGGCGAAACTCCATCTCGTAGGGCTCATGAGTTATGAAGGCGTTTGTCCAGCGGGTTATGGTATTTTGCAAGTCGTCGGGGTGTAAGACCGCTTCCCAACCCCAATTTTCGGACTGCTCGAAGGTGAGTCCGGTGTAGTCGTACCAGCGCTGATTGTAGTAATCGATATTGCCGTCTCCGGTGGCTGTCCAGACGAGTTGCGGTGTGAAGTTAGCCAGTTGGCGGAACTGCGCTTCGTTGTTGCGGCTTGCCTGTTCGGCCATTTTGATGTCGTGAATATCGGTGCAGGTGCCAAGCCAGCGGACAAGGGTGCCGGTAGCGTCGAAGAGCGGAATGCCGCGGGCGAGTTGCCAGCGATACATGCCGTCGGAGGCGCGTTTGAACCGGTATTCCATGGTGTAAGGTTGGCGGTTTGCGAAGGCTCGGCCCCGGCTTTCCATGACGTGCCGCACTTCATCGGGGTGGATGGCGTCCACCCAGCCGCCATCCCTGGTCTGCTCAAAGTTAAGGCCGTTGTATTCGAAGCAGCGCTGATTGAAGTAATCGGTCGCGCCGTGAGAGTCGGTTGTCCAGACGATTTGGGGCATCGAGTCGGCGAGTTGGCGCATGCTGGATTCGGCGGCTGCGCGTTGGGCGTCCAAACGGTTGAGTATCTGGGCGCTGCGCCAGATGAGGAGCGCAAAAACAAGGACATTGGCCGCGCTGAAGAGGGTGACGCCGAAAGCCGTGGTGTAGAGTCCGTGCAGTTCGCCCTGCCAGCGTAGCCAACCTATGCCAACGGGGATCAGCAGGGCGGCAGGCAATAAGCGGCGCGCCATGACGCCGCCTGGTGCTCGACTGCTGATTGCCGCCATTATAGTCCCCAGTCCGGCCGCGAAAGGAGCGCTCCCGCGCAAAGTATGGCGAGGGTGAGCGATGTGTGGACGGCGATCGGCGCGTTTCCCGTCCGGAACACGAGTCGGAAGAAGCTCTGGATGCCAAACAAATGCCCAATGACGGCGAAGAGGGTAAGGCCACCGGCGATCACTACCAGATACTGGCCGAGTGCGAAGCTGCGCCGCGTATGGGAAAGGAGTAGCCCCGCTCCTAATAACAAGAAGGTGGCGGCCGAGCGAGCAGCCATGCCGCCGGACGCCAGAAGGGCAACGGAGACCGGAAAAAGCAGCCGGTCTAGCGGGCCGGGGCTCATTCCGAGGAAGAACTCGAGGAGGGTAGCGGCACCCAGGAGAGCGGCGGTTGCGGCGCAGAGCTGGGCCAGGACGTGACGAGCTTGCGAGGTCTTGCCGGGACGATTGAGGTAGATGGCCGCGCCACAGAGAAACAGCCCGAGGGCAGTGTTAGGCACCATGACTGGGTAACCAGGAAGGACTGTTCTGAGGTTGGCAATACCGAAAGCCCAGCCGCCTAAAAGCACAGTCAGGCCAACACAGACGCCGAGCAAGCCTGTGAGGCGAGAGGCGAAGTAGTAGTTGTTTAGCAGTGGTTCGCCAGCCTAGTTTAAGACGCGGCAGGATATTCGTTTTGGGAGCGGGAGAAAGCCCCCTCCACAAGGTTACTTATCGGCAGATAGAGTGCGCGGTCCTATGAGTGGTTTCAAGCGCTTTTATGGCGCGAGGGGGTTTATGATACTTCTCCGAGGAAAGAAAAAGAGAACGATCCATCTTCTGGTGTCTGCCTGATCGTCCTCGCGTGGTGTCCGATTTCAGCCTTGTCCCAAGAGCGAGAGGAAATTCGGTTGCCCGTTGGAGGCATGGAGACCGCCGTCGATCGGCAGGTTCACTCCGTTGATGAAAACCGCGTCCTCACTGGCGAGGAACGCAATCACACCCGCGACTTCATCCGGCGTCGCGCTCCTGCCAATCGGGAGACGTTCACGAAAGGCGGCCATGACAGCCTCACTTTTCTCCAGATCGGCAGTGGCTTCAGTGGATGTAAAACTGGGCGCCACTGCGTTGACCCGGACGCCACGAGACCCATACTCCAGCGCCAAGGAACGTGTGAAGTTGGTAATAGCGCCCTTTGCCGCGTTGTAAAAACTGAGCCCCCAATCTCCACCCAAACCGGATACCGACGAGACGTTGATAACGGAACCTTTCGTTTTCAGGAGATGAGGCAGGGCTTCGCGGGTAGCGAAGTAGACGCTGTCGACGTCGGTGGCCATCGTTTTCCGCCAGTCCTGCGTGTTGCCCTGCGCGAAGGGACCAAAGATCGCCATGGCCGCGTTGTTGACGAGCACATCCAATTTCCCGAACTGCTCGACCGTGTCTTCAACAAGGCGCTTCACGTACTCCTCATCGGACACATCTCCAGAGTGAACCAGTGACTTGGCTGGCTCAAATTCCGCTATAGTTTCCCGCAGCTTGTATTCACGCCGTCCGTTAAGAGCGACGAATGCCCCTTCGCGCAAAAAGCGGCGCGCCGTGGCCGCGCCAATACCGGAGCCTGCACCCGTGACGATAACAACCTTACCATCGAATCTATTCATAATTTCTCCTATCAACCCTTGGATGTTTCGAAAGTGACCGAAGCCTCCGGACGAAATGACGGTCGAGGCGGGATAATGGAACGCCGACCTCATGCAGGGCACTACCCGTTACCAGGATCCGAGATCAGCATCTGGGTTACAGAAGCGACTGACGGCCGCCATTCCAAGTAAGCTGCCAAGCGCGGTTGCGGCATGGCGACCGGGTGCATCAAGGACAGGCCACGCCTTGTCCAGACTTGCCACACCAAGACTAAAGCTACCGCGCGTCGGCGCGCCCGCGGTTGTCGCCGGAAATTCCTAGGCATTGATTTCATCGCTGTCATAAGTCACTGGATCGTCTCGAAATACTCGCCACGCCTCCAACCGTCGGTCGCCAATAATTGCTGCCACCAGTGCCTCCGAACCAGCAATCAAAGTGCAAAAGAGATCAATTTCAGAAGCGGCGCACCAGGCATGATCCTGAGGCCAGAACAAATTCGGCGATTCCGGCTTGAAGCAGTCCTCCGTCAGTTTCCAGCCAAACTGGTTCGCCGCGGCCAATGGGCCCTCGAATAAGAAATAATTGCGGAATGGCAAATCCACCTTGGGCTGATTTTCTAACTCCCTCGGGAATGGCGGCGGTACAGCCGAAGGCTCGAGAGGCGCGGACGGAATGTCAGTTAGTGCGGCCGCGGATGTGAAAACCAATTCACCGCCAGTTGGTTTATCCGGCAGCCAGTCATGGCCGTCCCAAAGGCAAAAGAAGCATGATTCTCCGGTGGTTGTATGTTCAGCCAGAACTTCACAAAGAGCTGTTAGCAGATCAGACTGGAGACTTCCATTGTCGGGAGGGTTGACCAATCCATTCATCACTTCCCCAGATGGCCGGGGAGGATGGTCAATAGAAGCGCGCGGCTTTTCGATCGCATGAAATTGCACCAGTCTGTGCATGGTGCGACCTGAGCGAACCGCCACTTCAGCCCAAGTCGATAACTGATCGTAAGGGCCACGCGAGGGATGAAGGATGCGCACATAAGCCGGAAATCCGTCGGGCACAATCGAATCCACTCTGCCTGCGGAGGGGTGCAGCCGCGGCATCAGCCATTCTGCCTCCTCGATTCGTGTTGAGGAACGTAGTTTTGCTTCGTGCACTCTGTCTCTTCCACAATAGCCCGATATTCGACGAAGGCGTGGGCTCTCAGTCCATTACCATAGAGTTTCATGCGCAAAGACGGCCGGCAACTCAACGAACTACGCCCCACGAAAATTACTCCTGGTTATTTACTCACCGCCGAAGGCTCGGTGCTGATCGAGGCGGGCCACACGCGCGTGCTGTGCGCCGCCACGGTGGAAGATTCCACGCCGTCGTTCTTGCGCGGCACGGGCAAAGGTTGGGTTACAGCGGAATACTCGATGCTGCCGCGCGCGACATCGACACGCACCCCGCGCGAGCTAACTAAGGGCCGCCCGTCCGGCCGGACGCACGAGATTCAACGCTTGATTGGCCGCTCGCTGCGTTCGGTGGTGGATCTCGCCGCGCTGGGTGAACGCAGCATTATCGTGGATTGCGACGTGCTGCAAGCCGACGGCGGCACGCGCACTGCCGCCATCACCGGCGCCTACGTTGCGCTCGCCATCGCTATCAACACGCTGGTCAAATTCAAAGCCATCGCTAAATCGCCTTTGGTCGATTCGGTAGCGGCCACCAGCGTGGGCATGGTGGGAGGCGCGGCCATGCTCGACTTAGCCTACGAAGAAGATTCACGCGCCGACGTCGACATGAATATGGTCATGACCGGTTCAGACAAATTCGTGGAAGTGCAGGCCACCGCCGAACATACTCCTTTCGCCGACGACCAGTTGGCCGCCATGGTTGCGCTCGCCCGCGCGGGCATCCGTGAGTTGCGCGTGTTGCAGGAAAAGGCGCTCGCCGGTCAAAACTCCTGAAAAGCATGCCGCTTCTCTACGCCTGTTCAAGCAATCCCGGCAAGCTGCGTGAGTTTACCGCGCAGCTACCTGTGGCTAGCGGCTTTAACATACAGCCTCTGCCGGGGCTGGCCGAACTGGCGCCGCCAGACGAAGACGCTGCTACTTATGAAGAAAACGCCGGCATAAAAGCGGTGTATTATTCACAATTCAGCGAGGAGCTCGTTTTCGCCGACGATACCGGTTTGGAAGTGGATGCACTACAGGGCGCGCCGGGAGTTTATTCCGCACGTTTCGCCGGTCCTCACGCAACCGGCGCAGAAAACAATGCCCTGCTCCTCGATAAACTTCAGAACGTTACCGGTCGGCGCGCGCGCTTCGTCACGGCCATCAGTCTGGCTAGGTGCGGCCGGGTGCTGCATACCGCTACCGGCTTGGCTGAAGGTGAGATTCTGCTTGAGCCACGCGGCGCTCTGGGCTTCGGCTACGATGTCCTATTTTTCTTCCCATCTTTGGGGAAAACGTTTGCGGAACTTGAGGATCACGAAAAATTTGCGGTCAGTGCGAGGGGCGAGGCATTTCGCCGTGTTTTGGCCTGGCTCGCTACTGGACGGGTGCTGTGATAAATACCGTGGCGGGTTTGCGTGATCGGCATGTCACTATAGGACACTAGCGAGCGTCCACGTTAGGTGAGCCTCCAAGAGGCTCTTGCCATATTATGCTTATTCAACTGGGTTATGACATTCGCTTCCAAACAAGCTCGGCGGTGCCGTTTATCGCTTTACTGAATGTGCATCCGTCGCGCGAGGCAGATTTGCTTGAACCCGATGTCCTGCGCACGGAGCCGGCCTTATTCATCGAGAAATACTCCGATAGCTTTGGCAATACGTGTTCACGATTCGTAGCCCCGGCCGGAGACTTGCGGCTTTACAACTCGTTTGTGATTCGGGACAGCGGCTTGCCAGACGCGGTGAATTTTGAAGCACGGCAAGCGCCGGTAGAGACACTGCCGCATGACGTGCTCCGTTTCCTGCTGGCAAGCCGCTACTGCGAAACGGATCTGCTGACGAACACGGCGTTTCAAATGTTCGGCAATACCACACCGGGCTGGCCGCGGGTACAGGCCATTTGCGATTGGGTGCATCAACATATTACTTTTGGCTATAACTTCGCCAGCCCGACGAAGACGGCGATGCAAGTACTAGCCGACAAGCAGGGTGTGTGCCGCGATTTTCAGCACCTCGCTATTGCCTTCTGCCGTTGCCTCAATATTCCGGCGCGCTACGCTACCGGCTATTTGGGAGACATCGGGGTTCCGGCGAACCTGCCGATGGATTTTAGCGCGTGGTTTGAAGTTTATCTGGACGGGAAGTGGTGGACGTTCGACGCGCGCAACAATACGCCGCGCATCGGACGGGTGCTGATGGCCGTGGGACGAGACGCGGCGGACGTGGCGATCACGACAACCTTCGGGCAGACGTTTTTGGCGCAGTTCACGATTGTGTCGGATGAGGTTCAGGCGGCGGTGAGCCAAGGCTAGCGCATGACGAAGCCGCCGTCAACCGAGATCGACTGGCCGGTGATGTAGCTGGCCCGTGAACTGCAGAGCCACAGGACGGCATCGGCAATCTCTTCGGGCCGTCCCATTCTCTGCATGGGCACGTAGGTTTTCAACATCGCCTCTAACTCCGCGCCTTGGCCTTCCGCGATCATTTTGTCCGCCATGGGAGTATGAATCATGCCCGGGCAGACTGCGTTGACGCGAATGCCGCGCGTGGCATACTCGAGGGCCGCGCTTTTGGTAAAGCCAATCACGCCATGCTTAGCCGCGTGGTATGTGCCGCGGCGTGCGCCGCCGACGAGACCGCCAAGCGAGGAGCAATTCACGATCGCGCCGTTCCCCTGCTCACGCATCTGTTGCAGTTCGAATTTCATGCAACTCCACACGCCGCGCAGGTTGATGGCCATGATGCGGTCGTAATCATCGCGAGGAGAGTCGGCCGTTTCGGCTAAAATATTTTGCACTCCCGCGTTGTTGTAAGCGGCATCCAGCCGTCCGAAAGCGGCAATGGTGTGCTTCACCGTTGCTTCCACTTCGGCGTCATCGGAGACGTCACAGCGGAGAGCCAGTGTGTGGAAGCCCTTCGCGGCGAGTTCGCGCGCCGCTGCTTGTACTTCCTTCTCGTTCCAATCGGCCAGCGCCACGGAAGCACCTGCCTCGGCAAAAGCCGTGGCCGTGGCAAGACCTAAGCCGGATGCGGCGCCGGTGACAAGCGCCACTTGGTTTTCAAAAGAAATAAGCATGAAAGAATCTATTGCGGGTCCATAGGAACGGGCTTCTTCAGGATGTCCATGGCTTCCTGGGGGAGCTTGTCGGCGTCGGCCATCAACTGGCTGATTTGCCACATTTCTTTTTCGGAAAGCGTTTTCTTGTAGCCGGGCATGCCAGTGAGGCGGATTCCGTTGGCGATTTTCCAGTAGGTTTCGCCGGCGGGATCGTCGGTTACGCCTTTGCCTACGAGGAGTTGGGGCGGGCGCGGATACATGCCCTGAGCGATGAACGTCTTGGGTTCGTCGGGCAAGCCGTGGCAGACAGCGCAGTGTTCGCGATAGAGGTGCGCAGCACTCATAAAATCATCTTTCGATGCCTGGAAAGGCGGAGTTTTGGGGGCTTCCTTATCGACATGGGCGTCCAGAGCCATATGAGCGAGCGTTCTTTCGAAGGGCAGGTCGGGTGAATCGGTGGCGACGGGGACCGCGCCGGATTTGACGTAAAAAAAAACGAACAGCGGAATTAGAATCAACGTGAAGAGAATGCCGGCTAAGAATTTAATCATGGTTTTCCTTTAAAGTGAATTTACACCTGCAAGCCACGGAGCACAGCCATTGCGTAAACGGTTCATGATACTAGACTCGGTACTCCTCTTCACGGTTACTTGGGCGCTCAGCGCGCAGCAAAGCCCGACGATCACGCTGACAGAGGCGTTGTTGCGCGCGCAGGAATATGGCGGCCAGATTCAGGCGGCGAATATCGCCGCGCGGCTGGCGCAAGAAGACAGGAAACAGACGGTGGCGGCTTCCCTGCCCTCACTGACGGCGTTTAATCAATACATCTATACGGAAGGCAACGGAACGCCCGCGGGTGTTTTTGTAGCCAACGACGGCGTGCACGTTTATAACGAACAGTTGCAAGCGCATGAGGAAGTGCTGGCCTTGGCGCGGCGAGGAGAGATTCGCGTGGCGCAAGCGGCGGAGGCGGTGCAGAAAGCGCGCACGGAGGTGGCCAGGCGCGGGCTGAAGGCGGTGGTGATTCAGGATTACTACACGATCGCGGCTAGCGAGGAGAAATTGGCCAACGCGCAAAAGAGCGTGAGCGAGGCGGAACAATTTCTGGACATTACGCAAAAGCAAGAGAAAGGCGGCGAAGTAGCGCACGCGGATGTGATTAAAGCGCAGTTGCAGCTGCAACAGCGGCAACGCGATTTCCAGGAAGGGCAATTGGCGGTGGACCGGGCGAAAACGGCGTTGGCGGTTTTGATTTTTCCGCGGTTGGACAGTTACGAGATTGTAGACGATCTGGCGCAATTGCCGGCGCTCGCAGCCTTCAAAGAAATTGCCGCGCAAGGTTCGGCTAATAGCGCGGACTTGGCAGTTGCCGGCGCCGCGCTCAAGCAGGCCAACTTGGCGGTGACAGTGGCGCGCTACGCGTACCTGCCTTCGTTTGGACTCGATGTATTCTACGGACTTGATGCCAACCAGCTGGCGGCGCGCTCGAATTATGGAGATGCCGCACTTGTTCCCGACTACCGGCAAAATTTGGGCTATGTGGCGCAGGCCACTCTCAACGTGCCCATCTGGAACTGGGGCGCGATCCACAGCAAGGTGAAACAAGCTGCGCTGCGCGAAGAGCAGGCGCGGCTTGATCTGACGCTGACGCAGCGGCAGGTGCAGGCATCGCTTGCCAATCTCTATGAAGAGGCTAGAATCGCGTTTGCGCAGATTGATTCGCTGAGCAGTTCCGCCGCTCTGGCAGCAGAGAGCTTGCGGTTGACACTGTTGAGATACACGGCGGGCGAAGCGACGGCGCTCGAGGTAGTGGACGCGCAAACGACGGCGAGCCAGGCGCGCAACGGTTATGCGGACGGGTTGCTGCGGTATCGGGCGGCTTATGCGAATTTACAGAATTTGACGGGGAATTTTTAGTGGGTAAGAACCTTGGGAAACGCAGGCGAAAGCACCTGCGCCAGCTAACAGGCATTGATTAAACATGGCGATACGACATTTGGAACGAACCGTGTTTTGCGTTTTGATTTTATTGGCGGGTTGCTCCGGCAAAAAAAGCGAGCCGGACGGCGGCGACGAGGCAAAGGTGGTTACGCCGGTGGAAGTGGCAGTCGCAAAACGGGAAACCATTCAGCGCACGATAACGGCGGAAGCGGTTCTTTATCCGATAGTACAAGCGAACATTGTGCCGAAAATCAGTGCGCCGGTGCGGAAGTTTTATGCGCAGCGGGGCGATCATGTGCACGCGGGGCAGTTGTTGGCGGTGCTGGAGAATCGCGATCTGGAAGCGGCCACGAGGGAGAGCAAGCAGCTTTACGAGCAGGCCGATGCGGGCTTACAGAACGTAAAATCAGCCACGCTGCCCGACGACCTGACGAAGGCGAAAAGCGATGTGACCGCGGCCAAACAGACGCTGGAGGCAGCGCAGAAGATTTATAAGAGCCGCGAGTCGTTGGTCAAAGAGGGAGCGCTGGCGCAGAAAGTTTTGGACGACGCCAAGGTCTCGCTGGTGCAGTCGCAGAGTGCCTATGATGTAGCCCAGCAGCGCCTGACGTCACTCGAAACAGTGGGGCAGGCTGCGCAACTGCGCAGCTCGCAGGCGCAGGCAGACGCTGCTCAGGCACGCTACCAGAGCGCGGAAGCACAAGCGTCGTATGCGGAGGTGCGGAGCCCGATTGAGGGATTGGTGGCGGATCGTCCATTGAATATCGGCGAGATGGCTTCGAGCGGATCGGCGTTGTTCACGGTGGTGGATATCTCGCGCATAGTGGCGCGCGCGAATATTTCGGTAGCCCAGGCGGCTTTCATCAGGAGCGGCCAGGCGGCGACGATAAAAGGGCCTGCGGGTGAAGTGCCAGGCAAGGTGAGCGTGGTGAGTCCGGCAGTGGATACGAACACGACAACGGTACAGGTTTGGGTGGAGGCACGCAATACCGGCGAGGAGCTGAAACCGGGGACGACGGTTGAAATCAGCATTGCGGTGGGCGATGTGAAGGATGCGGTTACGGTTCCCGCGGCGGCGCTTCTTTCGTCGGACGAAGGCGGCGACAAGGTGATGATTGCGGGCGCGGATTCGCTGGCACACGAGCAGAAAGTGGAAGTGGGCGTGCGCGACGGGGACACGGTGCAAATCGTGAGCGGCGTAAAAGCGGGAGAGCGGGTCATCGTAAACGGCGGGCTTGGGTTGGACGATAAGGCGAAAATCGAAATCGACAAAGGCGGCGACAAGCAGTGAGCGCGGCGATTCTTGAAACAGAACACTGGACAGCGCGCTACCTCAAGTCGATCATTTTCATCATTCTGGCGGTGGCGGTTTTCGGAGTGTACTTGGCGTACAACATTCCGATAGCGGTTTTTCCCGCGACGAACTTTCCGCGCATTGTGGTGGGGGTGGATAACGGCGTGATGCCAATCGACCAAATGCAAGTGACGGTGACGCGGCCGCTTGAGGAAGCGTTGAACGTGGTGCCGGGATTGGAAAACGTGCAATCGATCACCAGCCGCGGTTCGGCGGAGATCGATCTTTTTTTCAATTGGGAAGTTGACATGTTTCAGACGCTGCAATATGTGAACGCAGCCATTTCGCGGGCGCAGACGGCGCTGCCGCCGAGCGCGGCGGTAACGGCGACGCGACTGACGTTCGCGGCGTTCCCCATTATCGGCTACAGCATTACATCGGACACAGTGGCGCAAACCAAGCTTTGGGAGATGGCCACGTACTCGATCAAACCGCAGTTGAACCGGGTGGGGGGCGTGCAGAGCGTGATTGTGCAGGGCGGCCAGGAACCGGAATATGAGATAGAGCCCGATCCGGCAAAGCTGGTGGAAGCGCAGGTAACGGTGCCTAACCTGCTGGACGCGATTGCCAAAAGCAACTTGATCGATTCACCGGGGCTGATAGAACGAAATCATATGTTGGTGCTGGCGCTGGTGAGTGCGCAGGCGCGGACGCTCGAAGATATTGGCGGGATCGTGGTGAAGACCACGCCGAACGGCACACCGATTCGCATACGCGATGTGGCGATAGTGAAGAGATCGGTGAAGCCGGTATACACGATTGTGACGGCGAACGGGAAGCCGGCGATTCTCGTGAACGTGTTTCGCCAACCCGATAGCAACACGGCGGCGGTAGCGGATGCGGTCCACCAGTCTATTGAGCAATTGCGCGCGGGGTTGCCGGCGGGAGTGAAGTTCGAGCCGTTTTACGATCAATCGGATTTAGTGAACGATTCGATTCGCAGCGTGCGCGACGCCATTCTGGTAGGCCTTTTGCTGGCGGGTGCGATTCTGGTGCTGTTTCTGCGAGATTGGGGGACGTCGATTGTGGCGGCGCTGGTGATACCGGCGACGATTGCCATCACGTTCACGGTGCTGCGCTTAATGGATCAGAGTTTCAACCTGATGACGCTGGGCGGTTTGGCGGCGGCGGTGGGGCTGATCATTGACGACGCGATTGTGGTGGTGGAGAACATCGTGCTGCATCGCGACGCGGGACAGAGCCGGGCGGAAGCGATTCGCAGTGCTCTGCGCGAGATGCGCAAGCCGTTGATCGGTTCTACTGTGACGCCGATTGTGGTGCTGCTGCCGCTAGTGGCGGTAAGCGGAGTTACGGGCACGTTTTTCCGTGCGCTGGCGTTAACGGTTGGCGTGGCGCTGCTGACGTCTCTTGGGCTGGCGCTAACCTGGACGCCGGCGTTAAGCCAGGTTCTTTTGGGCACCACGAAACAATCGCATCTGGAACTGCGGCGGGTGAGCAAAATTTATGCGGGCGCGATTGAATTCGCTTTGGCGCGGCCGGCGCTGGTGGGCGCGGCATCACTGGGCTTGATCGCAGTTTCTTACTTTTGCTATCAAGCGTTGGGCAGCGACTTGCTGCCTGAGATGGATGAAGGCAGCTTTGTACTGGATTATCTGATGCCGGCGGGTTCTTCTTTGGCGGATACGGACCGGGTACTGGTGGAAGTGGAGAAGATTCTACGCTCGGTGCCGGAGGTGCGGAGCACGGCGCGACGCACGGGATTGCAGTTGGGTCTGGCGGCGGTGACGGAGGCGAACCGCGGAGATTTTTCGGTGATGCTAAAACGGGACCGGCATCGGACAGAGGATGACATTATTTCGGAGGTGCGGGAGCGGGTGAACGAGCGCTTTCCGCAACTGGACACCGATTTTGTACACATTCTGGAAGATCAAATCGGCGACTTGACGGGTTCGCCGGAACCGATCCGCATCAAGCTGTTTTCGGAAAATCTGGATTTGCTCGAGCAGTGGGCACCGAGAGTGGCGGAGGCTATCAAAACGATTTCGAGCGTGAAGGATGTGAAGAACGGCATTGAAGATACGATTAGCGGGCCGGCGATTACGTTCAACATCAATCAGGGAGTGACGGCACGCGCGGGTTTCACGCCGCAGGAGGTGGAACTGGATGCGAGCGCAATTATTGCGGGCGAGCCGGCCACGGTTCCGATTGTGAATAACGGGCGCGCGTATACACTGCGGGTGCGTTTTCCGGAAGCCACGCGCGCTTCGCTCGACGACATGCGCAACACGCTGCTGATCAGCGGGACGGGGCGGGTAGCTTCGCTGGGCACGCTGGCGTCGTTTGTAAACGATCCGGGGCGGTTGGAAGTTCGGCGCGAGAATTTGCAGCGGCTGCTGGCAGTGACGGGGCGTTTGGAAGACATGAGCCTGGGGACGGGCATTGCGCTGGTGAAACAGAAGGTCGCAAATTTGCATCTGCCGTCGGCGATACGCGTTGTCTATGGCGGATTGTATGAAGAGCAGCAGCGCTCCTTTCACGATTTGTTCATTGTGCTGGCAGCGGCGGTAGTTTTGGTTTTTATTGTGTTGCTCATCGAGTTTGGCGATTTCGCGGCACCGGCGGCGATTCTGGCGTCGGCCTTGCTTTCCACTTCCGGAGTGTTCTTTGCGCTGTTCATGACCAAGACAACGTTCAATCTCTCTTCGTTTATGGGGCTGATCATGGTGGTGGGCATTGTGGCGAAGAACGGTATTCTGCTGCTGGATGCCGATCAAAAATACCGCGCCGCCGGGCACAGTCCGCGCGAAGCGATGATTGAAGCGGGCGAACGGCGGCTGCGGCCTATTTTGATGACCGCGCTGGCAACGATGGCGGGAATGATTCCACTTTCGCTGGCAATCGGCGCTGGATCGCAAATGCTGCAACCGCTGGCGATTGCGGTGATCGGCGGTTTGGCGGCTTCGATGATTTTGTCGTTGGTGGTAACGCCGGCAGCTTATTATTGGATGACAAAGAAGAATATAACGTGAACATTGGCATTGTTGGTTTCGGTTTTATGGGCGTGACACACATGACGGGTTACGCGAAGATTCCGGGCGTGAGGGCTTCGGCGATTTGCACCGGCAATCCGGCGGTGCTGGCGGGAGATCTTAGCAAGATTGGCGGGAATATTGAAATCGATTATTCGGAGATCGATCTTTCCCGCGCGGCAAAATACGCGCGCTGGGAAGAGTTGGTGGCCGATCCGGCGGTGGACGCCGTGGATATCTGCCTGCCCACGGATCTGCATGCGATTGTTGCCAACGCGGCGCTAGCCTCGGGCAAACATGTGCTGTGCGAAAAACCGATGGCGCTGACGGAAGCCGATTGCGATTCGATGATTGCAGCGGCGGAGAAACACAAGCGGGTATTGATGATCGGGCAGGTTTTGCGTTTTTGGCCCGAGTATATGGCGATGCAGGAATTCGGCGCTTCGAAACGCTATGGCACGATTCGTTCGGCGACCTTTGTGCGGCAATGCGGTTTGCCGGATTGGAGCAAATGGCTGCCGGTGGAGGCACGCAGCGGAGGGGCGACGTTGGATTTGCTGGTGCACGACATTGACCAGGCGCTGATGTTGTGTGGCATGCCGGATCGAGTGTCAGCCAAGAAGCTGGGCGATGGCGACGGTATTATGGCGACGCTTATCTATCCGGGCGGACCGGAAGTACGCATTCAAGGCGGATGGTTCCAACCGGGCACGCCGCTGGATATGACATTTCAAGTTGTGACCGAAAGCGCACGGATGGAATTGAGCGCAGACGGGCTGTACTTGAGCGATGTCACTGGAGAGAAGAAGAAGCTGGAACCGAGTGGGCCGGACGGTTACCAGTCAGAAGTTGCCTATTTTATCGATTGCTGCACCAAGCAAGCGGTGCCGTACTTGTGTACGCCCCAATCTTCGGCACAAGCTGTGAAGGTGGCGCTACGGCTCAAGGAAAGCAGATCACTGAACGGAGAACAGATCAAATGTTAGGGCTGGAAGATTTGGAAATTGGCCTGATGTTCTGGGCTAAAGCAAATGCGCGCGCGACACTGGAACATGTCAAGAGCTTTGGAGTGCGCGCCGGGCAGTTGGGTTTTCCTGGCGATTATCAGCTCGAAGGCGCGGGCGAAGCTTGGGACGATGCGATACGCGCCGAGCGTTTCACGCCGGTGACAGTGGTGTGCAGTTATGTGGGCGAGGATTATGCGGATATTCCCACTGTGCAGCGAACGGTTGGTTTGGTGCCGGCGGCGACACGGACGGAGCGGATTGCGCGCACGAAATCGGTAGCCGACGTTGGGAAAGAGCTTGGCGTGGATAGCGTGGCGTGTCATATCGGTTTTGTGCCGGAGGATGAGAATGAGCTTCTCTATGCCGAAATTCGCGATGTGACGCGCGACATCTGCGACTATTGCGCCAAGAATGGGCAGAACTTCACGCTCGAAACCGGGCAGGAGCCGGCGCATGTGCTGCTGCGCTTTATTGAGAATGTGGCTCGGGCGAATTTGAAGATCAATTTTGATCCGGCGAATATGATTCTGTATGGAACGGGCGATCCGATTGAAGCGCTCGGCGTGTTGGCCAAGCATGTGGTTTCGGTGCATTGCAAGGACGGCGATTGGCCGCCGCGCGATCAGCCCTCTGCGCTGGGCATAGAACGCCCGCTAGGCGAAGGAAGCGTGGGGATGGACAGATTTATTCATAAGCTGAAAGAAGTTGGCTATCGCGGAGTGCTGAGTATTGAGCGGGAGGAACCGGATCAGGAGCGGCGGAATGCGGATATACGGAAGGCGGTGAAGCTGTTGCGGGGGCTGACGGGTAGGGCGTGAAGCGGGCCGGCCTTCGATCCACTTCGATCAGGGCTTGATGGCCTCGTTTGAGGCACGTTCTAACAGATCTTGCACGCTCAAGTCGTTCGCCCAGAGACGGAGATGAGCCCAATCAGGATTTTTCGCGGTGGCCAAGATACCGACTACGTCGTCCCATTGACGACTGGATTGCTGGCCGCCGTCCCGATACCAGCTGAGCTTGGCCAAGATCATGTCTTCCGCCGTTGCAACTAAACAGTGAACCGTGGCGTTGTCGATTTTCAAGTTGCGGGCCGTAGCGCGCTCCAACTCAGCCCGGTGAAACGAAGTGTGCGCGGGGAACAAGTCAAACTTGAAACCCGATGGCATATGAATCACATTGAAGGCACGGCGATTGGCGAGGGCGTTGCCGGCGAATTCGACATCCAAGTACCATTCGCCGCCCAGTTCATTAGCCAACAGTCCAATTTGCGGGCGATTCACTTCAACCAAAACATCGATATCGAGAGTCGCTCTGGGGATTCCAATCGACGATGACGCGACCGAGCCGCCGATCAGATAGCGGACTCCGGCGACAGCCAGTGCGGCGATCATTTTCTCCAGTATTCGCGCTTGACTGTTCATCTCTATTTATTGGTGGAGGGCATGTTCGCCGTAGACTTTGGCGAAGAGTTCCTTTCCCAAAGTGCGTTGCGTGACCCGCAAGAAGACTTCCCTATCCGAAGCCTCAGGATAGTCGGCGCGAACGCCCGCCTCACAAACTGACCGCAGGAAATCGGACATTTCGAGCGTCCGCTGGAGTTTCTCATCCGGCGTCATACGGCGATAGATGTCGAGCAGAACGCGCCATGCTTCAGGGGATGTGTCTGCCGGTCTCATTAATCAGAATGAAGGATCCAAGCCCTAGTATGAACGGCGACTTGATTCCTGCTAGACTTAGAGTAACCCTAGATGTGGGGGCGCAACGGATTCGACGGGATTGAATCGTTGTGTGAAGGCGTGTCGGGTTCCGAGCTCCCGTAAAACGATCGGAAAACAACAACTGCCAACAATCAGCAGTTTGCTTACGCTGCCTAATTAAATAGGTAGCCGCTCCAGCTAGTGAGCCTGTGCGCTGGTGAGTGAGCGTCATTTTATAGGATAGGGCGCAAGCTTCGGTCCGGAGCTGAGGCCCGAGATCAATCGGACTAGGTGGCGATCGCTTTTGCCGGTTCTTTAGGTCGCTATTGAAGATACAGAATCGGAAACACACGTAGTCTTTGCATGGCGGGCTTTTTCGGACGCGGGTTCAACTCCCGCCGCCTCCACCAAAACTC